>WBZX01001685.1_pt2 | contig 15256 bp, 10 predicted proteins | sample 5204211 | NCBI WGS metagenome assembly WBZX01 (sample SAMN12344362, study PRJNA552823) | activated sludge metagenome | biome: Activated sludge suspended growth; feature: Nitrification reactor; material: Wastewater; isolation source: activated sludge from nitrification reactor of wastewater...
AAGGTCAAAACCTAATTCATCTATTCAATTACTATCTATCGGAAGGCACTCAAACCACTGAAGTATACATCCCCGGCCAATGCAATATCGGCCCCTCAGAAGTTAATAAACGACTACGTATAGGTTATATCGGCCTCGCACTGATGATCATCTTTATCATCAGTGCCGAGGTCTATGACATACCGCAAATCTGGAAACTTGCGTTGTTTGCACCGACCGTGTATGCACTCTCCGGATTCATCCAGGCGAGAAACCGGTTTTGCTTTCTATTCGGCTTCATGGGCCTGTTTAGTTTTACAGGCAAGAAATCAAGAGTCAGGGACGACCATCAATTAAGCAAAGACCGCAGCAGGGCATTATACCTCATCAGCCAGATCGTCTTTGGCAGTGCGCTCATCACCCTTATGTATTATTTTATTTCCTAAAACTGGAAGTAGATAAACGAGCTGCTGCTCTCCTGGCTCAGCGCAAGGGCCATCAACATCAAGGCCCACACGATAGCAAGGAACCACCACGGAATCTTCAATGCCAACTGCAGTACCGATGATTTTCTCATCAACCAATGCGCAATCACCATCAGCGATATAATCACACTTACCTTGATGATAGCCAGGGTGGTCAATGCAGGCTCTGCATCACCTGACATTCCAAACATAGAACTAAGAAGCGTCCAGGCTTGGGAAAAGGTTGTCGCCCTGAAGAATACCCATGTTACATTAATCAGGAAGAATGTAAATAAGGCATAGATAAACGCTAATGAAGTATTGCCTGCGGTGATCCCCGCCACTGCAACGTCATGATCCACGGGTGCATTTTTCCTCGAAAACTTATCCTTGATAAACTTTTCGACCCACAAGTAGAAGCCATGTAATCCACCCCATACGACAAAGGTCCAGTTGGCCCCATGCCACAATCCGCCAAGCAACATCGTCACCATCAGGTTGATGTATGTCTTGAATTGTCCCTGGCGATTTCCCCCAAGAGGAATGTACAGGTAATCTCTCAGCCACGCTGACAATGTGATATGCCACCTCCGCCAGAAATCAGAAAAGCCAACGGCTGCATAGGGATACTTGAAATTTTCAGGCAAAATAAACCCAAGGCACAACGCAACGCCTATGGCGCAGGTGGAATAACCTGCAAAGTCAAAAAAGATCTGCCCTGAAAAAGCAAGCACACCCATCCAGGCATCCAGGGCCAGGTACGCACCACTATTGCCGAATATATTATTTGCAGTAGGTGCTAACTGTCCATCTGCAAGGACAACTTTCATAAAAAGGCCAAGGGTCAGCAAGAGCAGCCCCTCTGTCATTTGCTTAGTCGTTGCACTGCGTGGCGATTCAAACTGCGGAACCAGCTGTGGCGGCCGGACGATAGGACCGGCAACGAGATGCGGAAAGAACGTCACGAAGAGTGAAAAATCAAGCATCGACTTCACAGGCTCACTCTTCTTGTAATACATATCGATGGTATAGCACAAGGTGGTGAATGTATAAAATGAAATACCCGCGGGCAATATGATGTTTGGCTTTGCCGGGCTGAAATCAATACCCACCAGATTGACCAGGGTCACAAAATTTTCAAGCAGGAAAGTGCCGTATTTAAAGAAACACAGCATTCCCAAATTGCCTATGAGGCTAACGACCAGGAGCAATCTTTTCTTGGTGACATTGGTCTGTGTATAGAGTGCACGGCCTACAAAGAAATCCACTACAGTCGACAACCATAGCAACAGGATAAACGGTGGGTTCCATGCTGCATAGAATACATAACTCCCCAGCAGGAGAATAATCTTCCTCGACCTCCATGCGATAGGCAGGTTGTACAGGCATAGCATGACGATAAAGAAGGCGATGAAGGTATATGAATTGAAGACCATAAGGCAATGAGAGGATTAGGAGATGAGAGACTTAGGAGTGGAGGGCCACTGCAATTAAATACTTTTCATTTTTGGAAATTTCCAGCCTTGCTTTTCCTGAAGGATACGTATAAAGTGCTTTGTAAAATCAATAGCATCGGTCGGAGAGAGATGCGAAAACTCAGGACATTGATATGCACTGATTTCTGGAAAGTCCTCGTAATGGATGCCGGGGCAACCGGTGACTGCCAATATCTTTTCCCAGTATTGATCTCTTGGAAATCCCATAGCTTCCTTTTCTTTGAAAGGCCCGCTGGACGGAGTACGCACAAACAATATCTGCCCTCCCCTGCTTTGGATTTTGTCCGTAGCTACTTTGACCGTTTGTAATATTGAATCGAGCGGGGCGCCACTGATCGGTGGTTTCTTGTTCATACTGCCAAACAATGCCCAGATGGATCGTTGCTTATTGATCTGAGCTGTATCTGCAAGGAAGATCGGGCCCATATATTCCTGGCGATTGAATTTGACACGATCAAAATCCCGTGGGAAAATCGGCGCCATAAAAACGCCCGGCCTGCTGGGGATCTCCCAATGCTCCATGAGCGAATTGAGTGATATGTCTTCCCTGTCCAGAAATACAAAGGTGGATTCCAACCCACGGTTTAATACAAAGCTCGCACGCTGCGCAGGTGTTATATCATGGTAGAATTTTAAAGCTTTGTCCGGACGCTCACGATTGCCCGGATTGGTGGAAAAGAATAATCCTTCCGTCACATCAATGACCAACCTGCCTTTAAACTCAGGGTCTTCAGCAAGGTCATATAACACAGGCAATGGACTACTCCCGACACAAGCCAGTTGTACCGGATTGTCTCCGGTGATCGACTCCCAGGTATCGATGTCCAGATCAAACTTGATCCTTGAGGAACCGATAAAGACTGTGGATTGGTCTGCAGGCTGATAAACTCTCCCCCTGTGGTAAGCCCATAGTGGGCCGTCATCATCATAGGAGATATTGACTCCCTCTTTTCGCTGGTAAAACTCCCAGGCGAGGATGCCCAGGACAAATAGCAATGCCACGGCAATAGCGGGCCGCTTGAGTGGTGTGGAAGACATTGATTTTCGTTTTGGTGTGATTACACTAATCCAGCTAAAGATCAGGATTCTTTTCCAAATCAAATTTCTTTTTAGTGTTTGACCCATTCAGGTTGAAGTAGATCACGGGCTACCTATTATCTTTAGAATGAAATCATATCCAAAAGCGTGCGGCCCTTTTCCTACATTTCAAATATCCGCTTAACCACCTTACTGACCCTTGGCTGGTTGGCATGGTCTGAAAATACCTGTGCGCAGAAGTCAGCTGATGAAATTCTAGCCTTTCCCAAAGAAGAACAACTCCGCACTTTATGGCATTGGGACATTCCATGGGCGCTGCGGGATACTCTGGCTGCTTTTGAATATTTCAAAAAAATGGAATTGGATTTTACCTCCAGAAAAGCCTATGCCCTGGCTCGACAAGCCTGGATGGCAGGGTATGAATTCAAGACGATGAATCTCCATTTCTATCGTCCTTATAGCCTAACGCTGATCAACCAGGCCATTGAGGAAGCAAAAGACCGGGGGTGGAAAGAGATGGAAGCAGAATGCTATATACGCAAAGGTTTATTGTACTACCAACATGCCCAATATGGTCCGGCCTTTGAATTCATGCAGAAAGGATATGATCAGATCAAAGCCCTTGGTTTTGACAAATGCACACTTATCGTACGTCACCTGGAAGAAATAGGTCGTTGCCACCTTGAATTTGGTGATCCGGAAGGAGCTATTCCCTTTCTGCGTGAAGCGCTCCTCCAACCTTCCGGGCTGAGTGAACCCGGGGATAAGCGAAATACATTGAATACCCTGGCCTTGTGTTTCAGACAAATGGAGCAATATGATTCGGCCATTCATTACCTCACCCTGGCTCATGATGCCTCGTTGATCGCCAGGGATACGTTTTGGGCCGCATTGGCTGATGGCAACAAAGGGTATATCTACTATCTCCAGGGTAAATATGCAGAAGCCTTACCCCTGGTGGAGATGGATTTCAAACAAAGCCTGAAGTATAAGGAATATGCCAGTGCGGTCAATGCGGCAATGTCGCTGGCCACTATGTATATCCAACGAGGCGAGGTCACTCAGGCGGAGTCGTATTTGAATTTTGCCAGGAAATACAAGGACTTGGGTAACCTTCGTGAAATGGCGGGTTTCTATAAAAACTTGTCTACCATCAGCCGTTTGAATGGAAATTACCAGGAAGCTTTTCATGAAATCGATTCCTTTTTACTCTATAAGGAACGGTATGAAAAAGAAAGGAATACCAAGACGATCAACCAGGCCAAAATGAAAGTGGAGGTCGACCGATATGCCAACGAAATCAAATGGCTGGAGACCGCGCGCAGTAAACAAGTGCTGCTTCGAAATGGTCTACTACTGATTCTCGTGTTGGTCGGTACTTTTTCTGTCATCCTGTTTCAACAGCAGCGTCAGCGTCGAAACAAGGAAAGGCAATTGGCTCAATTACGACAGCAAGCGGCGGATGCCGAATTGGATAGTGCCAAAAAACAGTTGGCCATATTTACAAATGCCCTCAAGGAGAAGAATGAACTGATCGAATCGTTCCGGTTTGAATTGGATCAATTGCAACAATCCGGATTTCAGCAGGCGAATGCCAGAACAGAGCAAATCCATATGTTGCTCAACTCTACGATTCTGACAGAGGAGGAGTGGAGAGCATTTCGTCAAATGTTTGACCTGGTGCATCCCGGATTCTTTGAGCGCCTCAAGGAAAAACTCAACGAACTGACCCCAGCGGAAACCCGGTTGCTGGCGCTCACCAAACTTCAATTGGCACCTAAAGAAATGGCCGCCATGCTGGGTATCAGTTATGATGCCATCAAAAAGACCAGGCAACGGCTCCGAAAAAAAATCAACCTGCCTGAGGAAGGGAGTTTTGATGAACTGGTAGATTTAATCTAATTCCCTTTTCCATCCTTCACGTATACCCTCATTCACAAGCCCTTAGTGCTTGTCCCCTTTTTGTCCCCGTGGGTGTCCCCTCTTTGTACCTATTCAAAATTTGCATTCCAGGCTTTCCTGAATAAACATTTGCAAAACGATCTATCGCAGGCAAATGCAGGCTGGAAAAAAAAGAGTACTCATGTTTTGGGCTTTCGTCATGGTCTTTGCCGTGCTTGCCGCCGCTACTTGCTGGTGGTTTGGCAGGGAGATTAAAGCCATCGATCAGAAAATTGAAACGATCTATAAATAAACCAATGAAATCAGGAACTCACGATTACCCTCAAAAGGAAATGCTATGAAAAAAAGTATGCTGCTGCTGGGTCAGCTTTTTATTTCCCTCTTGGGGTATAGCCAATATGTTGGCATAGGAACCACCAATCCGATTGCCCCGCTGACGATCCAGGGAGATGCGGGAAACAATCTGTATAGTTTAAAAAACAATTCAGGCAATGACACCTGGTATTGGTGGCTATTGCCTAACAATTCACTTTCACTGGGAGAAACAGCTGGTAACCCTTACCACCTCGTATGCAAACCTGGAGGAGGTATTGGGATAAACACAACACCCGCCTATAAGCTCCATGTAGTGGGTAATGCATATGAAACTTTGGCCAGGTTCGAAACGTATGGAGGTCCAGCTCAAATTCAGGTTGGCGCAGGAACTCAGTTGGTCTCTCTTGGATCCAATACCAATTACGGGTACTGCGGAACAGATACTCAAAGTGATTTCAGCATACGTACCGGACCATATGATCGTATTTACATTAAGGATAATGGGTTTATCGGGCTGGGGACTACAACTCCTATAGTTCCGCTAGATCTTCAGGCTTATTTTAGTCAGACCACAGCCTGCTTCCGCAATGTCACTGGAAATGAGGCCAATATCTGGGTCTATAATGGCACCTCTGTGGTGGATTTTGGCTTAAACAACGTTGGTGGATATGTTGGAACCGTTACAGCTGGTGATTTCAGAATCCGTACCAACTATGCTGTGCGTATGTTTTTTAATTCAACAAACGGAAATGTGGGTGTAGGTACTGAAAATACGCCAGAACGGCTTACTGTGAATGGAAACATCAAAGCTATCAATGGTAGTAATGTAGTAGATTTTGGCTCAAATAGCTTCGGGGGTTATGTTGGAACATTTACAGCAAGTGATTTCAGAATCCGCACCAACGATGCTATGCGGATGTTTTTTAATTCAACCAACGGAAATGTGGGTGTAGGTACTGAAAATACTTCAGAACGGCTTACCGTGAATGGAAACGTCAAAGCTATCGATGGCGATAATGAAGTAGATTTTGGATTAAACAACTTAGGGGGGTATGTTGGAACAGTTACAGCCGGTAATTTCAGAATCCGCACTAATCTGGCTGTGCGGATGTTTTTCAGAAATAATGATGGATTTGTAGGTGTGGGTACTGAGTCGCCCGTAGCCAAGCTGGATGTAAATGGTAATCTCAATGTCTCAGGTTCCATTATTGTAGAGACCCCAACAACCGCATCCCTGCAGAATAGCTGGTCCATCTATAACAATGACTTTGGCACCCCCCAATATGCAAAAGACAAACAGGGAAAAGTTATGATCAGCGGAGTAGCGGGTCATTCGCCCACCCCCGGAGGGGTAGTCTTTACCCTGCCTACGGGCTACAGACCCGAAAAATCCATGTACATCCTGGCTGCAACAGATCACCCTTATGGCTTTAACAGGATCTATATCAATGCGTATACCGGTGAGGTATCTGTCGTAAATACAGCATCCAATATCACCTGGGTGTCTTTTGACAATATCAATTTCCGGGGGATATGAACCAGGTGATCCTTTTACGGCATTTTGTATGCCTGCGTCATACAGCCGTTACGCTTTGTGATAAGAAGGGATACACATCCAGGCAAGATCCAATACTTCATACTGAATGTCTGATAATATGCATCATGGCCTTTCTGCGCTCGCATTCCATTCCAGATTTTCAAATGCGCTCCAAAGGAAAGGTATCGTCCATCATGAAATACAATGAGTTAACTTAATATCGCCAGGAAATAAACGTGGAAAAACACCCGGTCTCCCTTTTTAATATCATTGATACAGCCTGTAATACAGGCCATTGGAGAATGTCCCCACTTTGTCCCCAGGTGTGTCCCCGATTTGTACCTATCCAGAATTTGCATTCCAGGCTTTCCGGAACAAACATTTGCGAAACGATTAATACCTAAACCATTGAAATCATGAACTCACGATTAACATCAAAAGGAAATGCCATGAAAAAAAGTATGCTGCTGTTGTGTCAGCTTTTTATTTCCCTCCTGGGGTATAGTCAGTATGTTGGCATTGGAACCACTAATCCGATTGCCCCGCTGACGATTCAGGGAGATGCAGGCAACAATCTGCTAAGTTTAAAAAACAACCTTGGTAATGACACCTGGCATTGGTGGCTCCAGCCTGACAATTCACTTTCACTCGCACAAACTGGAATCGATAATTACCGGATGGTCGTCAATTCTGATGGTAATATTGGTATAGGCACCCCTTCTCCAACCTACAAACTAGAGGTGCTTGGTTATCCATATGCCACATTAGCCAACTTTAGAACGTATTGGGGGCCTGGCCAAATCCTGGTGAGTGCGGGACTTGAGTCTGTCACCCTGGGAGCCAATGGAACTTACGGATATTGTGGAGCCGCTACGGCATTGGATTTTAGTATCCGTACCGGTGCCTTTGATCGCATTTATATTACAAACAATAATGGATTTGTGGGGTTGGGAACCTACGACCCACTGGCAAGACTTGACGTACAAGCAAACGAAAACGCGATTATCGGATATTTCCAAAACACGACACTTGATAATGCGAATATCAAAGTCTCTAATGGCGCCAATGAGATAGATTTAGGATTAAACAATGCAGGAGGTTATGTAGGAACGACTACAGCTGGAGATTTCAGCATTCGCACTAATTATTCAGTTCGTATGTATTTTAATTCATCCACAGGACATGTGGGCATAGATACAGATAACCCTACTGAACGACTTACTGTAAACGGCAACATCAAAGCTACCATGGGTGCGCATGCTGTGGATTTTGGACTAAATGCCGAGGGAGGGTATGTCGGAACGGCAACCCCGACAGATTTCAGACTCAGAGCAAACAGCACTATACGGATGTATGTCAGGCACAGCGATGGATATGTCGGTATAGGTACTGAGACTCCTTTACAACGCCTGCATGTGAACGGCAATATTGCCCTTACTGGAACCATCATTGTGGAATCTCCTACAACTGCAGTTCTGGAAAATGGATGGGTCATTTATAACAGTGATTTCGGGACACCTCAATACTCAAAAGACAAACAGGGTAGAGTCTTAATCAGTGGTCTGGCCGGTCACTCACCTACCCCTGGAGGCGTGGTCTTTACACTACCTGTCGGCTACAGGCCAGCAAAGTCAATGTACTTCCTTGCCGCAACGGATCATCCTAATGGATTTAACCGAGTCCTGGTCAATGCCTCAAATGGCGAAGTCTCAGTCAGTACTAATGGAAGTAATATCACCTGGGTGTCTTTTGACAATATTATCTTCAGAGTCAATTGAATCAGGCAAAGAAACTGTACTGCAACATAAATACTACAGCTCCGGCCAAAAATCCAATGGCGGCGAGCCAGGCAACTTTTTTCAGGTACCAGAAGAAATTGATTTTCTCAATGCCCATCGCAGCCACCCCGGCCGCTGACCCGATAATAAGCATACTGCCACCTGTTCCTGCGCTATATGCCAGGAATTGCCAGAAGTAATGATCTACAGGATACTGATTCAAATCATACATTCCCATAGCTGCCGCGACCAATGGCACATTGTCAATAATAGCGGAAAGGAAACCAATAATAATGACTACCAGGTTTACATTGCCGACATGCTGCTCGAGCCATTGGGCCAGAGATGTCAGGATACCAACTTGTTGCAACGCGCCAATAGCCAGTAAAATGCCAAGAAAAAAGAGGATACTTGGCATATCAATTTTGCGAAGGGCATAGAGGACTGAAAACCTGTCTTTGTCTCTTTCGTCTTTATTGTAATGTATGATTTCGGTAATGGCCCACATCGCACCCAGCGCACCCAAAATACCCATATATGGAGGAAGGTGTGTAATGGATTTGAAGACTGGAACAAAAACCAGGGATAAAACGCCTACCGCAAAGACCATCTTTCTCTCCAATGGAGGTGTTTGAATATGTTCACTTCCTGATACTGGCATCTCTTCAGCATTACCTTTCAATCGCATGCTTATGATTGCAAGCGGCACTGTTAAACAAACCAGGCTAGGTAGAATGAGATGTGAAATAGTCGGCATGGAGGTAATCTGACCTCCGATCCAAAGCATAGTAGTAGTCACGTCCCCAATCGGAGACCAGGCACCACCTGCATTGGCCGCAATGACAATCACAGCGGCGAAGAGCAACCGTACATCACCCTTGGGCAGGAGTTTTCTGACGAGTGAAATCATCACTATAGTGGTGGTCAGGTTGTCCAAAACTGCAGAAAGAAAAAAAGTGACGAAAGCTAATAACCATAAAAGTTTGGCCAGGTTACGAGTGGTAATCCGGGAAGTGATGATTTCAAATCCGTCATGCGCATCGATCAATTCAACAATGGTCATCGCACCCATCAGAAAAAAAAGAATCCCGGAAATCTCCCCGATATGCTCCGTCAATTGGTGCGAAACCAAATGCGAATCCGCTTGCGTGAAAACATATAGCACCCAACATATAACACCGGTCAGCAGGGCACTCGCAGCCTTATTGATTTTAATGGAATGTTCTGCAGCAATGGCCATGTAGCCTACAATAAACAGCAGTATGATAAGTGTGACCATAACGAAATTTGATCTCAAGATTTAATACCAACACTCCTTACACTTCCGGAACTAAAGCACCTTTGAATCCCGCTCCGGTAACGAAGCGAAAACATAATATCTTTTGAGCCACATAGTTAGTCCAGGAAACCGGATAATCAAAAATAACTATTGTTCACACTTCACCAAAACAAAAAGAAATGACCTTGAAGGAGAACATAACCATATACCCACAATAGGCAAATTCAGGAGAAAATACATATTACCTCATCAGGTGATCGGCATCACCCTGGCCCTGAGCAGTGCTTCAGCTTCTGCCTGGCTGCTAAAGGTATTGTCGATGTTGACCAGGTTAGCCGCCAGCTTGTCAAAGCGCTTGGTCATCACCCAAAAGAAGATATGCAGATAGTGGATACCATCAAAAATGAAGGTCTTATCCTTCTTGTATTGTTCAATATTCTTTAGGAACACACCGGGTATCTCTGTGTAATGCAATCCCGGATTGTAATGATGTATTGCATGGTACCCGTCGTTCCAGCAATTCTGATTGTACACGTTGTTGATACAATTAAATGTGCTGCTGAAATGGCCGGCAGGATCATTCTTGTCGACAAAGCAGTGCTGTGTCCAGTTGCCCATCATCATGATAAACCGCGCATAGAACATCGGGATGATAAAGATCATCAGGGTCGCCTTGAAATTGACAAAGCTCATCAACACACAAAACATGATAAAGGAGAACTCGCCAAAGGTAAACCGGGTGTACACCTTTGTCTTCTTACGATTGAACAAATACATAAACGTGTCCACGATCCCTATCAGGATAAAACGGAAGAGGTACTTCATAAAATCTATCGGGCTGTCGCGGCGATACTTCAGTGTGCTGCTGGCATCATCTTCCTGGTTGTTTTCGACGTGGTGCATGATGATATGATGCGCAAAATACGTTTCAGGGGTATTTCCAAAGAATGGCGCCACAATCCAGGTCGTGTACTTGTGCAACCACATGTACCCCTTCTTGAACATCGGGCGATGGCACATGCAATGGAACATGAGTCCAAAACGGCCCTTGAAATAGGATTGGGCCACATAGGCATAAGGGATAAAGGCAAGCCACCAGTATACTCCCTTTAAGAGTGGTGTATATAATAGGATAGCCCAGGTAAATACAATCAGGTGGATCTTGGTCAGCAAATGGATAAAGGGAAGATCCCTTTCATCATTGATATACCTGAGCCAGAATCTTTCGTATCCGGTGAGGCTCTCCTTGGGTTGGTATTGGGGATCTGTGATGGTGCCTAATAACTTCATACTGTGCTTTAACCTTTTATGTGGTAATAAATTGCGCTATATAACCACCAAAGGTCAAATTGAACGCCGGCCTTTTCCTTTGCCGCGGCACAATTTAATGTTTTTTTCCATTTCACTTTAAAACAGTACCCTTTCCACTCACTTTGCATTAAGATTAAATCTAAAAAAGCGATGAACTAATACTACTGAAGGCATTTCCATCCATTAGATTGAAGGAACGTTGTGTTCCATATGTCAGAGCCTAAAACCGGTGTGGTCCGATATCTTCAGGATGCTCCGGATCATCCGCCTTGTCAAATATTTTGTTCTTACGGAAACTGTATAGGATGCCAAAAAAAGAGACACTGGTAGAGATGAGGTAAAATAAAAAACCAATAGCTACAGCTTTCTCTGCATGGATATCTAAGAATTGCGACCCGTACAAAAAAGTGAGTTCACGTGCTCCTGCTCCGCCAATCGTAATGGGGACCATCGCCACGAGTGAAGAGATCAGGAACAGGATCAGGTAATCAGCCCAATGCAATCCCTGCCCCAGGGCGATCACAAGGCCAAGGGTGGCAATGGCCTGGGATCCCTGCACGCCTAGCGACTGCAATGAAGTCATCATCCAAACGGTGGACAATGTTCCTCCGGCCCATTTGAATATAAACCATCCAACCACCAGGCTGAGGAGAAAGACAGGGACTATAAAATACCAGTATTGCTGGATTTGAGGGATCCAGAATAGTAAGATGACACTTAGTTGTCCAAGGGCGATCAGCCCTGAAATCCTGTCGATCAGGGTTATAGTGACTATCCGCTTTAGTGGCTTGCTAAACCGCTCCATCAGGACCTTGATCTTGTACCCATCCCCACTGATGCCTCCCGGCAAAAGGAGATTGTAATACATGCACAACCAATACAACTTTAGGTTCTGACGTGAGGTCATCTCAATACCTTCGGTGCGAAGCAGGAGATTAAACCGGAATGCGGATATGACCTTGGACAAAATAAACCAGCACATGGCCCATACGACCCATAGCAGGTTGGCTTCACGAACCACTGCCAGCAAAAGGCGCTCATCGATCTTTCGAATGATCAGGGCGATGATCGCTAGCGATATGCCTAGCTTGATAAGTGACTTGACCGGACCCGGAATATTTATCCTGGGTATTTTCAGTTTCATGTAGTGGTATTGGCGTGCGAAAATTAAGTAACGGAAAAGGATTGCCTGCTGGTTAATTTTCCAGTTGCTATTATTTTGGGGTCAGGCGCATCAAGGCAAGATACTGATTGCCTTCTATAAGCACAGAATCCACCTGAACCCCGGGAAAGTCAGGATACAGATTGGTATCCACCAGATAGACGGCTTCCGGATCTATAGCCGTGTCGACAGGCCTGATGATTTGGCCTGTATAGGCTGAAGTGTAAAACCTAGCCACCTGGTGCGTAAAGGTCTCTTTGTAAAGGTACCAGGTCTGCTCACCATATTTTCCCGCTACACGCCGGCAATCTTCGCGACATAGATTGACCGGATGGCCCTGCTCCCTGAGGGGTAATACAACCATATCAAATACCGAACGAACGACCAACAGGCAAACCGCAAACCACAAAAATGTCCTCCGCTCATCGCACCACATCGCCAAAAGACTGCCAGCCATCAAAACTGATCCGCCGATCCATGTTATGACAATACCGGGAAGCGCCCGCACAGGTTGCGCTACTGGCATTAGTAGCGTAGCGAAGCATGCTACTGCGGTAAGCCCAAGGAAAATATATCGGATGGTCCTCCACCACGACTGGCTGGTCTCCCTGGATTGGAGTAGCACAAAATACCCAACCATATTAAATAAAGGAACAAACATGAGTACATACCTTGGATATACCTGCACAGATAGCCAGTATACAGGTAGATTAGCGACAAGCATCCAGAAATTGAAACGGATGAACTCATGCTGACGTATCCATGACCTGAATTGTGGATGGAAGGTCATGATGACCAATAATGACCATGGGAGAAAATGATAAGATTGTTCGAGGGGAAAAGTGAAAATATGGGTAATCGTCTTCCACAATCCATGCTTGGTACCTGTGCGTTGCATGGATTGGTCAAGCAATATTCCAAACACCTCCTGGAGATTGACCTGCGAAGCATACAGTACATAATATAAGACTACAGGCATAATGCCCAGGCCAATCCCTATCCAGTGATCGGCTGAGAAAATCCTTTTCTTCAATACCCCTTGAAGCTGAAGTACTGTGAGTATTGAAACCCCCTGGAATACAACAGCAGGAAGTCCCTTGAGCAAAAAGGCGATGGAAAAGAGCAAATAAGAGAGGATAAACAACACCTTCCAACGCTGTGCTTTTCCGAGCGTATACAGGATCATAAAGTTGAGGTATATGACCCATGAAAAGCAAATATCGATCAGCCCCAGCATACTGTCCCACAGCAGGATCCTGCCGCTGGTCAGCAGCATCATCGCCATCGTGAGGGCAGTCAACTGATCAAATTGCTTGCGCACATAATGGTATACTGTGTATGCAAAAAGTCCAAGAAAGATGAGGGTAGTCACCCGTGTAGGCCATTCACCGAAATAACCAAATGCTGTAGAGACCAGGTAAATAAACCAGTTGTAGAGCGGAGGCTTGTTGAAGTAGGCCTCACCATTGAGCGTTGGAACAATAAAATTTCCGGAAAGCTTCATTTCAAAAGCCACGAGGCTCCTGATGGCTTCATCTCCGATAAAGGCGATCATCCCAAGATGGAGGAAAAAGGCAGGCAGGCACAGCATGATGGCGAGCACCGCGATTTGCCTTTCAGACATGCTTAATATAAACTGACGATATATCCTGATCATATCCTTGATTACTTCACCAGCAAAGATGGCAATTATGTGATATCCAATAGCACCTACTGCCCAACAGGAAGCGTGGATATTTAAAATTTGGAAGTCAGCATTTGAGATAGTATATTTGCTCAATCCGAATTTTTTTCCCGAGGTTTTTCAAGCAATTACGTTTCAACCGATCATAGCTTACACTATGCCTTGCAGTGTTATGTCCGGATATGAAATTGTATTTATTCACCAAACCAAATAGTTAGTATGAAAAACCTTTTTATTTCGCTCCTCCTGATGTCATGGACATTCCTCTCCGTCCAGGCACAGACTGATTACAAGCAATGGGAAACACATCGCTTCAGTGTCAAGATTGGCCATGAAGGCGATTTTGAAAAAGCACTGGCGGCGCACAACAAGAAGTTTCACAATGCAGCTCCTTACAAGACAGGCATCTTCCAATTGCACACCGGGCCCAATTCAGGCGACTATGAACTGGCCATAGGTCCAATGACTTTTACACAACTGGAAGGCCGACCAAGTGGCGAAGCGCATGATGCCGACTGGGCAAAAGTCATGGAACATGTAGCCTCTACCGGAGAATCTGTCTACTGGCGTATGGATAAGGATATCATGTATAACCCTGCATCAGGAACTGCAGGGTTCAATACCAACAGATGGAGATACTTTACCATTCTTCCCGGTGAACGTGACCGTTTTGAAGGACTCCTGAAACAAGTGGCTGAAGTATATGCTGCCAAAAAGTATGCAGCCTCATTTGCTGTCTACTGGAGATGGGGTGCTTCAGCCGGCCCACATGCCTGCATCGAATTGAGTATGAAGAGCCTTGCCTATTTTGACCAGGCCAACACCTTTGATAATGATTTTGAGGAAGTTCATGGATTCGGTTCACTTGCCAGGTTTTATGAAGACATGGATATGTGCATTGACCGCTCAAAGACATATGATGAAATCGCTGAGTTCATGCCAGACCTGAGCAGCGACTATTGATTGTATCCCTATTAATAATTCCAGATCATAATCCCTCTAAGAGCCGGAAAGTTACTTCCGGCTCTTTCTTTAATATCCGTTGAACTAAACCCTTTCTTCCTCCCTTCAGGCATAAGGATGTAAACCGGCAACAGAGTACCAAATCATTCAATCTAAACCTAAACGAAAGAAGGCTATCCGCAGATAGCCTTCTTATATTATGAAGATATTTTAAACTGAGAAATTCAGCACCTATCGCAACAAAGTAACATCCCCGGTGATAAAAAACTCCTTGCCCCGCTTATTAGTCGCCGCCACCCGATACACATACACACCCGACATCATCGGCTCCTGATTCATCGTCCCATC
>WBZX01001789.1_pt1 | contig 15250 bp, 14 predicted proteins | sample 5204211 | NCBI WGS metagenome assembly WBZX01 (sample SAMN12344362, study PRJNA552823) | activated sludge metagenome | biome: Activated sludge suspended growth; feature: Nitrification reactor; material: Wastewater; isolation source: activated sludge from nitrification reactor of wastewater...
GCGTTCTGTTTCGGAACAGAACTCACCGGCGCGAGCGATGCACTGATGAAGAACGCGGACATCCTTCTGCGTATTCCCATGTACGGGTTCACAGAGAGCTACAACATCTCGGTATCCGCAGCCATCACCCTCTACACCGTTATGGAGCGCTTGCGCAACTCCAATGTGGACTGGCGACTTGGTGCGACAGAGTTGGCTGCACTGAAATTGGATTGGGCCCGCAAGGTGGTGCACAGCGCCAACCATTTGGAGCAGCGCTTCCGAGACGAGCACGAGGTCAGGAACACGTGATCGCACACCTGTCCACACGATCGCGTTGAGAAGTGAAGGCGATCGGGGTGTGCCAGGGGATGCGACCGGGTACATTTGAACGCTAACATCAACACGCAGCACAATGGGAAAAGGTGACAAGAAGACGAAGAAGGGCAAGCGCCGCAAGGGCAGCTCCGGCAAATCGCGTCCGAGCATTCGCAGCCAGCGCGTAGCCGCTCGCAAGTCAGCCAAGAAGGCCGCACCAGCCAAGAAAGCAGCCGCCAAGAAAGCAGCACCCGCCAAGAAAGCAGCACCCGCCAAGAAGGCGGCCGCTAAGAAGGCTGCCGACAAGAAGTAGCCATCCCCGCACAGAAGCAAAGAGCCTCGACCTAGGTCGAGGCTCTTCTGCTTTAGGCCTTCTCCGTTCAGGGCTGCAAGCGCACACGCAACCACTTGCCATCGCTCATGTGCTCGAATGCGAGCCGGTCGTGAAGGCGCCCAGGCCTTCCTTGCCAGAATTCGATACGCACCGGACGAACACGGTAGCCACCCCAGTGCATGGGGCGCGGCACTTCCGATCCATCGAAACGCTCCACCCATCGGGCATAGCGTTCCTCCAGGGCTTTGCGGTCCTCCACCGGACGACTTTGATCGCTGCTCCAGGCACCCACCTGACTTTCGCGTGGCCGGGTGGCGAAGTACGCATCCGCCTCTTCGGACGTCACATGTTCCGTTCGCCCCTCGATGCGCACCTGACGTTCCATTTGCGGCCAGAAGAAGTTGAGCGCAGCCCGTGGATCGCGCTCCAAGTCCATGGCTTTGCGACTATTCTGATTGGTGTAGAACACGAACCCGTTCGCATCGAAGGACCGCAGTAACACAACGCGGCAGCTTATGGTGAGCGACCCTAGTGTAGCGAGGGTCATGGCATGCGGCTCAGGAACACCCGCGTTCTCCGCATCTGCGAACCATCGTCCGAATAGGGCCATCGGTTCCGTTCCCGCATCATCCTCCATCAACTGTCCTGAGGCGTAATCCGCTCGATGGTGCACGTGCCGTTGCTCGCTCATGGTCGCTTGGGATTGATACCCGGCGAAGTTATCGGAGAGCATTCACCTACCATTGCTCCATTCGTCTTGCGAATGGAGGACCCATGCGAGTACCTTCCACCCAGATGTCCAAGCACATACTCGATCTGGACCCGCAGAACCGGCACAAGCCCGGGAAGGGGCGGCTGCTTGTAAGCGAACCTTATCTACCAGACCCGTACTTCCGGCGTACGGTCATCCTACTCTGCGACCACAATGAGGATGGGTCGTTCGGCTTCGTCCTCAATCGCCACATGGATATGTCCATCAACGACCTTATGGAGAACCTACCTCCCATGGCATCACGCGTGAGCATCGGCGGGCCGGTACAAAGCGGGGAATTGTACTACCTGCATACACTGGGGCGGCATATCCTTGGCAGCGTAGAGGTGGTCGATGGCGTGCACATGGGTGGCGACTACGAGCAGTTGCGCTCCCTGTTGGCCACGGATCCGAAACTATCCAAGCATGTTCGGTTCTTCGTGGGATACAGCGGTTGGGGCAAGGACCAGTTGAAGAAGGAACTGGACCAACGCTCTTGGTTGGTGACCACCGCCGACAAACGGCGCATCATGTCCACTCGTGAAGAGGACCTTTGGGGGGAAACGCTTCGGTCCATGGGAAAGGAGTTCGCACCGTTGGCGAATTTCCCCGAAGACCCCTCGCTCAATTAGCCGTGCTGGCCACGAGCAACTCCACCAAGGTCCCACTCAACTTGTGCGCGTATCGTTTGGTCCGATAGGCGCCCACCCAGCGAATGCCCCGTATGGCGTTGGTGAAGAACAACTCATCCGCCGCCAGCAGGTTCTGTGGGTTCAGTGAGCACTCATACACCTTGATCCCATGTGCCAGGGCCAGGTTGATGATCTGCGCACGCATGACCCCACCAAGACAACCATCGCTCAGTGAAGGAGTGTAGAGCACACCATTGCTGACGATGAACAGGTTGCCCGCACTGCTCTCTATGATATTGCCTCGTTCATTCTGCAGCAGGCAATCATCCAATCCGCGCTGTCGGCTCCACAGTGCGGCCATAATGTAGTACTGCGCATTCAGCGTCTTGTGTCGCGATAGTTCATTGATGGGCTTCCGCATTTCCGGCCAGATGTCCACCATCAGCCCATTCTGGTTGAGCATGTGATGCGGCTCCTCCATGGGGACCAGTTCAATGGTGTACGCCCCTTTGTCCAGTTCAGGTCGGTAGTATCCTCCACCTCCGCGGAACAGTGTGAAGCGACACCGCCCACTGGCGATACCCGTGGCAGCGACCAACTCGACGATGGACCGCTCGAAGGAGGCTCGATCCATTCCTACGGGCAGTTCGATGCGCAACAACTCGGCGCCAGTGGTCAATCGGGCCCAATGCGCATCCACGAAGCATGGTCGACCATTCACCACGCGCATGCTCTCGAAGAGGCCATCGCCAAAGTGGTACGCCCGGTTGTCCACGTGCAATACCGGCTCGTTGGCCGGATGCAAGACGCCATTCACGTTCACCAGCAGCTTCATGCGTGCAACACTTCGTTCAACACAACAGGCAGCAAAGGTGCATTGGCAGTGACCAGGATACCACGAACGCCAACGCTGACCGCGGCCTCCACGTCACGTTCCCGATCCCCGATCATGACCGAACGCCCGGGATCCAACCCATGACGGGCCATGGCCCGCTCCAGCAAGAGCCCGCCCGGTTTTCTGCAGAGACACCGGCCTTGGGAGGGGTGATGCGGGCAATAGTAGATATCCGTCAACCGGGTACCCTGCGCAGCGAGCATGTCGTGAAGATAGCGATGCACCACTCCCACCGCAGCGTGGTCATAAAGGCCAAGGCCAATGCCGCTTTGGTTGGTGATCACCACTACCTCGTGCCCGGCCGCGCGAAGCGCCCGTATCGCCTCGGGAACACCGGGGAGCACCTCGAAATCCTCCAACCGCCAGGTGTGCTCCCCCCGTTCGCGATTGATCACACCGTCACGATCCAAGAAAACGGCAGGGCTCTGGTTCATAGTCCTAAGCTGCGTTGGAAGGACCCAAGGTGGAGCACGACAGATGGTTCGAGCACGGCGATGAAGAGGACACCATAGACAGCACCATAGAAATGAGCGTCATGTGCCACATTGTCCCCGCCCCTCTTGTCCATGTACCACGAATACCAGAGGTAAATGATGCCGAACACCCATGCCGGCATGTCGACCGGGATGAACATGATCCGCACACCCATCGTTGGCAAGAGGAGTATCTGCGCGAACAACACCGCGCTCACAGCTCCACTGGCTCCTACCGCCCGATAGTTCGGATCATCTTGGTGTTTGCGGTACGAGGGAAGCGAAGCGAACAACACACCGCCCAGATAGAGGACCGCATACGGCACTACTGATGCCCCGCCCGTTATCATGCCCAACAGCGGTTCCACATTGCGGCCGAACATGTACAGCACGAACATGTTCACCAGCAAATGGGACCAATTCGCGTGGACGAACGCGTGGGAGAAGAAACGATACCACTGCCTTCTTACCCGGATCAAGTAGGGATCGAAGAGTAGGTCCCCGAAGAGCTGAACATTACCAAAAGCCGCCACCGAGACCAACGCCGTTATGGCCATGATCACCAACGTCACTGGGTAGGTGAGTTCCACGTGTTCCTTGTTCGCGAGTGCTGTTGGGCCGCCCTAGTTCGTATGATCCCGTAGGATACGCCACCCTTGCTCCTCCTTTTGCCATAAGAGCGAGAAGGAACCACCCAGCGTATCAGCCGTTCGATACAACAACCAGGTGCCGCTCACCCACGCATTGGAGGCACCGGCTGGCACCACTTCATGGATGGAGAACGTGAGGTCGCCCATGGCGCTCTTATCCGGGTAGGACTTCAGGTAGTTCGCCGTGACCTCGGCCTTGCCGCAAGTGCGTCCGCGTTCCCCCACGAAGCAGATGTCCTGTGAGTATCCTTCCATGAAGCCGGGGATATCGCCGCTATCCCATGCGGCCTCCTGATCCGCCATGACCGCACGGATGGCTTCTTCGTCTGGTCGGGTGGGGCCGGTACAAGCCACCAACAGCACGGAAAGGGCGGGAAGCAGGGACTTCATGCCCGCCAAGGAACGAAAAAGGCCATCGTTTCCGATGGCCTCCGTAGCGCGGGGGAGACTTGAACTCCCGACCTCAGGATTATGAATCATGCGCTCTAACCAGCTGAGCTACCGCGCCAAGAACACCCGAGGCCTGCGCCAAGGGGCGGCAAATATAGGGATCATCATCACCCGTGGAACTCGAACGGACTTGCACAGGTACAGCCTTTCTCTACCTTTAGCCGCACCCCTTACCCAACCCGCGATCCTGCCATGGCCAAGAAGAAGACCACTGCAAAACGCAGCGCCGTCAAGCGCTCGGCCCCAAAGCCGAAGCCGGCGAAGAAGGCAGTTCCTGCGAAGAAGAGTGCGGTGAAGAAACCTGCGGTCAAGGCAAAGAAGGTGGTGAAGAAAGCCACCGGAAAAGCAAAGAAGGCAGCTCCTAAAGTGGCCAAGCGCCCCGCCCCGCCCGCCAAGAAGGCAACGAAGAAAGCCGTGGCGAAGCCCACCGCTAAAGCTCCTATAGCCAAGGTGCCGCTCAAACCGACGGCCAAGCCGGTGGCAAGCAAGGCACCTGCACCCCCGACTAAAAAGCCGGTGGCCAAGGTGCCAGCGCCCAAGGTGGTGGTGCCCAAGGCCGCACCTACACCAGCCAAGGCACCCGAGCGGAAGGCCCCCCCACCCGCCCCTGTTGCCAAAGCAGCCCCTACGCCCAAGGCCGAGAAGCGCTCGCTGAAAGAACGGGTCATCATGGAATTCGAGGTACGCAGCGCGCCGAATGTGCTCTTCGACCTGATAAGTACCCCCAGCGGCTTCAGCGAATGGTATTGTGACGATGTGGATGTGCGCGGCGATCAGTACACCTTCAAGTGGGGTGGCGACGAAGAAGCCACCACCATGATCGGGCGCAAAGCACCGGAGGTCATCCGCTTCCACCGTAATGATGACCAGGACGAAGCCTCGTTCTATGAATTCCGCATCCGCATCGATGCCATGACCAACGAAGTGGCTTTGATCGTGACGGACCATGCCTGGCCGAACGAAGTGGAGGAGACCCGCTCACTGTGGGCATCGCAGATAGCCTCGTTGCTGCGTGTGCTGGGTGCCTGAGGCGCTCGCTGGCCGATCTTTGTCCCTCCTGCGCAGATGAAGAAGCTGCACCGCATGATCGTGGCCTCGTTCGTGGGGCCTCTAGTGGTCACGTTCGCCATCGTGGTCTTCATGTTCGTCATGCAATTCCTCTGGAAGTACGTGGACGACCTCATGGGCAAGGGGTTGGAATGGTACGTGGTACTGGAACTGCTCACCTATGCAGCCGCCAGTTTCGTTCCACCCGCCTTACCGACCGCCATCATGCTCGCGGCCATCATGACCATGGGCGGCTTGGGCGAGAACTCCGAATTGATACCCATGCGTTCAGCGGGGTTGGGACTACCCCGTATCATGTTCCCACTCGTGGTCTTTGCCATTGCGATCTCGGCGGGCTCCTTCTACTTCAGCAACGACCTGCTCCCCATCGCCAACCTCAAGTTCAAATCGCTGCTCTGGGACCTAACCGAGAAGAAACCCGCGCTGAACATCAAGCCCGGGGTGTTCTACAACGGCATCGATGGGTTCAGCATCCGGGTGATGGAGAAGGATGCCGATACCGGTAGGCTCACCGATGTGCTCATCTACGACCACCGCACCCCCTTCAAGGGTAACAGCACCGTGATACGGGCAAAGAGCGGGACCATGCGGCGTAGCACCGATGGCCGTTACCTGGTGCTGACCCTGGAGGATGGGCACTTCTACGACGAGCAGGGAGCGGGCGATCGCAAGGCCCAGCAGCCGCTCATGCGTGGGACCTTCGCACGGGACGAGATCACGATGGACCTGAGTGGTCTTGGCCTGCGCCGCACGGACGAGGACCTCTTCAAGGAGAACTACAAGATGCTGACCATGGCCCAGCTACAGGCCGGAGAAGACAGCCTGATCCGCAGGTATGACGAGCGCGTACAGGAACAGGTGGCACACCTACGCAACGGGCTCGTGCTCCTGCGGCGCGATGCTCCGATGAAGCGTGACACCACCGGGAACCATGCATCCATGAGCAGCTTCCTGAACGGGCTGCCGACCGATGGCAGGAACCACGTGCACGAACTGGCCATGAACATGGCACGCAACAATGCGAGCTTCATGGAGCGCGCACAGGAGGAAATGAACGGCCGCAACTCGCAACTCGCCAAGTACCGGATCGAGTGGCACCGCAAGCCCATGCTCGCCGTGGCGTGCCTCGTGTTCTTCTTCATCGGCGCTCCGCTCGGCGCCATCATCCGCAAGGGGGGTATGGGGTTACCCGTGGTGGTGGCCATCCTGTTCTTCCTGCTCTTCCACATCCTATCGTTCTCCACGGAGAAGCTCGTCATCGCCGGTGGCATGGCTCCCTGGCCGGGCATGTGGATAAGCACGTTGGTGCTCGTTCCCATTGGACTTTGGCTGACCTGGAAGGCGGCCGTCGACAGCCCCCTCTTCGATCGCGATGCGTATTATCGCGGCTGGGAGCGGTTCCGCTCCTTGTTGCGGCGTTCGAATGCGCATCCTTCAGCTATGCAATAAGCCTCCCTACCCGCCCATCGATGGCGGCAGCAAGGCCATGCACAACCTCACCCGGGGCCTGCTCCGCGCGGGTCATACGGTGAAGGTGCTGTGCATCAGCACGCCGAAGCATGCGCTCGTGATGGAAGACCTGCCCACGGAGTATGCGAAAGCCACACGGACAGAAGGGATCTATGTGGATACGAGCGTGAACATCGTGGATGCGTTCACGGATCTTCTCACGGCGGACAACTACAACATCAGCCGGTTCTTCTCTCCCGACATGGACATACGGCTGATCCGCTTGCTGAGCGAAGAGCAATTCGACGTGGTGCAGTTGGAGAGCCTGTTCATGACGCCGTACATACCCACGATACGCCGTTACTCGAACGCTCGCATCGTGCTGCGTTCCCACAACCTGGAGTATGTGATCCAGGACCGTATCGCCACGGGCGAGAAGAACTTCATCAAGCGCCCCTACCGACGCTTCCTGGCCAAGCAACTGCAGCAGTACGAGATGGCGGTGCTCGACCGGGTGGACGGCGTGGCAGCCATCAGCCCATCCGATGCGGACCACTTCAAGCAACACGGCACGCACACACCCGTGACCACCATTCCCTTCGGGGTGGACCCGGCGGACTATCCGGAGGACCCACCATCGCCGACCAAGGCCCCCGTGTTCTTCCACCTGGGTAGCATGGATTGGCTCCCGAACGAAGAGGGCATTCGCTGGATGCTCCACAGCGTGTGGCCGAAAGTGCTGCGCAAATGCCCGGGTGCCGAGTTGCACCTGGCGGGGAACAAGATGCCCAAGGACCTGTTGGAGACGGACCTTCCCGGAGTGAAGGTGAAAGGACGTGTGAAGAACGCAGTGGCTTACATGCGCAAGCGCCAGGTCATGGTGGTGCCGCTCTTCAGTGCCGGCGGCATGCGGGTGAAGATCATCGAAGGCATGGCCATGGGCAAAGCGGTGATCGCAACACCCATTGGTGCCGAGGGTATCGCCCACGAGGATGGCAGGAACATCCTGCTCGCGAAGACCGCGAGCGAATTCGCGGAGCATATGCTGGCGTTGATCCAGCACCCGGAGCGGGTGACGGCGATCGGAGCTGAAGCACTCGAGCTGGTCCGCTCGTCCTATTCGGATGAACCCATCGTGCAGGAACTGGAGGCTTTCTACAAGCGTCTGCTGAAAGGATGAGGTTGCTCGTTCTCCTTTCACGCGTTCCGTTCCCCCTCGAGAAAGGTGACAAGTTGCGCGCCTACCACTTGGTGACACGCCTGGCGAAACGCCATGAGGTATACCTCTTCTGCCTGAGCGATGCGCGGGTGGACCCGAGCCATATAGAGCACCTGAAGCAGGTCTGTGCGCACATCGAGGTGGTAAGGATCGGACGATGGCGCATCCTGTTGAAGCTGCTGACGGCCGTCTTCACCCGCCTTCCGTTCCAAGTGACGTACTTCCACCATGGTCACGCGCAGCGTAGGATCGACAGGACCATCGAAGCGTTCAAGCCCGACCACGTCATCTGCCAATTGGTACGAACCACGGAATATGTGCGCGAACGTTACGACCTGCCGAAGACGCTGGACTACATGGACACGCTGAGCAAGGGCATGGAGCGCCGCATTGAGACAGCGCCCTTCCACTTGCGTCCGATCTTCCGGGCCGAAACGCGCCGCCTCATCCGGTATGAGAACCTGATGTTCGACCAGTTCGACCATTCGGTCATCATCAGTGCCCAGGATCGGGACTACATCTACCATCCGTGGCGTGATCGCATGGCCGTGGTGCCGAACGGTGTGGACACCCAACTCTTCACACCGCAACAAGTGGAACCACAGTTCGACCTGCTCTTCACGGGCAATATGAACTACCCACCCAACATCGATAGTGTGCTCTATCTGGTGCAGAAGGTGCTTCCCATCGTCCGCAAGCAACGACCTGGGACCAGCTTGCTCGTGAGCGGGGTGGATCCCACCGCAAGCGTGCGCGACCTTGCGAAAGCCGATCCATTGATCTCCGTGACGGGGTGGGTCCGCGACATACGGAGCTCCTATGCCTCCTCCAGGATCTTCGTTGCGCCGATGCAGATAGGGACCGGCCTGCAGAACAAGCTGCTGGAAGCCATGGCGATGCGCATGCCCTGCATCACCTCGGCCCTGGCGAACAACGCGGTGGGAGCGCCACCAGGCGAAGCGATCCTGATCGGCGAGACGCCGGAAGACTATGCGACACTGATCCTGCGCTTGCTAGCGGACGCCGATGAACGGAAGCGAGTGGCGGACCGGGGATATGACTTCGTGCGCGCCAACTTCGATTGGGACCGCTCCGCCGGTTCACTGGAGCAGCTGATCGCCACCGAACCGGGCCACTGACCCTTCCGGCGGGCCTACCTTTGGGCACTTTCCCATGAGTTTCCGATTCGACCCCATCGAGGACGCCATTGCGGACATACGCCTTGGCAAAGCCGTGATCGTAGTGGACGACGAAGACCGCGAGAACGAAGGCGACTTCGTCACCGCTGCCCGCAACGCTACACCCGAGATGATCAACTTCATGGCCACCCATGGCCGCGGATTGATCTGTGCCCCCCTCACCGAGGAGCGCTGTGCCGAACTCGAGTTGGAACTCATGGTTCGGGACAACACCGCGTTGCATGAAACGCCGTTCACGGTGAGCGTGGATCTGAAAGGGCACGGGACGACGACCGGCATCAGCGCTTCGGACCGCTCCAAGACCATGCTGGCCTTGATCGACCCGGCCATGCGGTCGGCCGATCTCGCGAGGCCAGGTCACATCTTTCCCCTCAAGGCACGCAAGGGTGGCGTGCTGCGCCGCACCGGGCACACCGAAGCCGGGGTAGACCTAGCGCGCATGGCCGGGTTCGAACCAGCAGGCCTGATCGTGGAGATCCTGAATGAGGATGGGACCATGGCACGGCTTCCCCAATTGCAGGAGATCGCGAAGCGATTCGACCTGAAGCTCATCAGCATCGAGGACCTGGTTGCCTATCGTATGCGCACGGAGCGCATCGTGGAGCGCCAGGTGGATGTGAAATTGCCCACTCGCTACGGCGATTTCGAATTGGTGGCCTATCAACAGACCACCACTGGTGAAGAACACCTCGCCTTGGTGAAGGGGACCTGGGAACCGAATGAACCGGTCCTGGTGCGCGTCCACTCATCGTGCGTGACGGGTGACATCTTCGGAAGTTGCCGCTGCGATTGCGGACCGCAACTGCATCGGGCCATGGAGATGATCGACCGCGAAGGCAAGGGGGTTATCGTGTACATGCAACAGGAAGGGCGCGGCATCGGACTATTGAACAAGCTGAAGGCCTATAAGCTGCAGGAACAGGGAGCGGACACCGTGGAGGCCAACCTGCTGCTCGGGTTCGATATGGATGCGCGCGACTACGGCGTGGGAGCCCAGATCCTCCATGACCTGGGTGTGCGCAAGATGCGCCTGCTCACCAACAACCCACGCAAACGCACCGGCTTGGTGGGCTACGGTCTGGAGATCGTGGAGAACCTCCCGATAGAGATCGAAGCCAATGCGCACAACGAGCGCTACCTGCGAACGAAGAAAGAGAAGCTGGGCCACAGCCTGCGGCTGAAGGACCCTTCCTAGTCGAAGACCCGATCGTTCTCCGGCTTGCGGAAGATGTTGCCCATCTTCTGCCAGAACTCCTTCCACGTATCGAACTCCACACGGTAGGCCAGACCTGCGCCTTGTGTGGTGGGCGCCTGATCGGCCTGGTTCAGGTTGCGATCGTTGGTTACGCTGAACGCCTTCGCGCGCAGTTTGCCGTCATCGGTTAGCAGGTACTCCAATTGGAAGTCGCCGATGAGCGAATTGCTGTTGGCAGCGTTGGCTCCGTATTGCACGCCCACGTTGGTGCTCAACAGCAATCGTTCGTTGAAGAGTTGCGTGCTCACCGCCACCTCCAACTCATCCTGCGTGATGTTGTCGCCGGGGCGATAGTTCACACCAAGGTCGAAGTCGTTGCTGAGCCCACTGAGCCAGTTGCTCACCTGGTTGCTGAGCAACTCACTGGTGGTGGTACCGGCCACGTTACCCGTGCCGGTTGGCGAACCTGCCCCCGCATACACCGGAGGTTGCAGGAACTTATTGAGCACGATGAGGGCGAATACTTGTCTGTTCCGCTCCTGCTCGGTGCTGAGCACGCTGGCCACCTGCGCCTTGATGCCCTCATCCACGCTCGGCAGTCTCACCTGGAAACCGATCTCGGGGTTCATGAGCTTATCCCGCAGTGCCATGATCACCTCAACCGGTACGCGCTTCTTGTAGGCATCCGTCCGTTCGGCGGGCGGCACTATGTCGTACAGCGGCGCACGCAGCTTGTAAACGGCTTGCAGGTCCAGCTGCGCATCGAAGGGGTCCCCGTACCAAACGATACGCCCACCGGGAATGACCTGGAAACGCTTGTTCACCACGTTGCGCAAGGTGAACAGGTAGTCCCCTTCGGTCACTTCCACCTGCCCCGTCATGCTGAACTCACCCATGGAGGTGACGCCCATCTTGATGTTGCCACGTCCGCGCCCGGCCATGATGTCGCCGACGGTGGGATCGAAGATCAACTCGAGCTTCGCATCCGGTGTCACATCGATATCCATGTCCAACGACACACCCGTGAGGTCCACCAGTTCCTCTTCCTTCAAACTATCCGCATCGTTGAACTGAACGAATCCGATGGGCGATACCTCCGTACTTCCACCCACCGGGAAGTGGATGTCCGTGCCCGGAGCGGTGGTGGCATCAACGGTTATCTCCAGCGAACCCTGGTAGCCGCTGACCCCGAAATCGCCGGTGCCATAGGCCTTGCCATAGTAGAGACCGTTCAGGTCTTCGGTGGTATTGAGCACCAGCATATTGGTCATGCTCCCCCACAGATCATAGTTCCAGTTGCTCAACCGGTCATGGATGATGGTGGCCCCCATTTTACCGGTGTGTCCCTCTTCATCATGAACGATGGCGTGGTCGAGGGTGAACATGTCCGGTGCGATGTTCACTGTATTACTGAAGGTGTAACGCGTGTTCAGGTAATCGATGCGCAGCCCGGCATTGCGCACATCCACGCGACCGTTCAGTTCCGGACGCTCGAGCGTTCCGGTAAGCGCGACATTGCCGGTCACATGCCCACCGAGGTCGCTGATCCCTTCCGGCAGGTAAGGGTTCACCAGGGTAAGATCGAACTGGTCCATCTTCAGCACCATGGCCAGTTCATTATCCCCCTTCACCCCCAGCCTGCCGGTGAAGTCGAGCGCTTTGATGGGGCCTCTTGTCAATTCACCGTTCAAGTCCAACGCCCCCTGCCCCTCCAGCCAACTCGCCGCGAAACGGATATCGCCCACTGGAATGTCATTCACTGCGATGCTGTCCATTTCCAAGCGGCTGTCCACATAGGGCGCCCCGTAGAGATCGTGAATGGTACCTGTTCCGTTCAATATCCCCTTGAGGATAGGGCCTTCGAACAAGGGCTCCAGGTTCAACAGGTCCACATCAAGCAGGTGGAAGGCAAGGGCCTTCTCTGGATCCTTCGCCACCGTACCACCGAACGCGAGGCGCTGTCCTTCGTTGGCGAGCACGAGCGAATCGATGACGACCGTGGAGGAGTCGATGGCGATATGTGTGGGTGTGGCCGTGGTCCACGTACCGCGACCGAAGTACAGACTGGAGGGCAGCAGGTCCAGTGATATCGCGGAAGGTCCGCGCACCTCACCAAGCAACTCCAGGTCGCCATTGGTACCACTGTTACTGGTGGTCCAACCCAATTCGATCTCCAGTTCGTCCTGGTAGGCCTTCCCGGTCACTGCCGTTCCTCCGAACCAGAGACTGTCCTTGTATTGTTGCCGTGGACTGCGCGCGCTGAAGGCGAGCAGGTCCAGCGTCTTGTCAGCGATGAGTTCGAGGGAATCGACGGTGACCGTACCGTAGCTCACCTTGGGCACGAAGGCCGTGAGATCAAGGTCGAACGTGCGTGTGCTGAAGGAGCCATTGATGCGCGCACCGCTATCCAAGGCTAGGCCTGGCACCAGCAGATCCAGTAGTTCCTTGGTCCTCCGTGTGCGCACGGTGTAGGAGAAGACCTGTTCATTGTGTTTGTAGATGACCTCTTCGCTCAGGGAGGGGAACACACTATAGATCACGTGCGATATGGCCGTGGGCAACTTGGTAGGCAGGAACGAGCCGACCACCTCGGCCTCGGCGAAATCAGCATCGAGGCGCAACGTGTTCACGCCGGAATTCCGATCGCTCACTACGACCACGTCGCCCAGATCATGTTCGCCGTCCTCATCGCAATAGGAAATGCCCTTCAATTCAAGGCGGCCGAGCAGGCTGTCCGGGGAAAGGCGACCCTGCGCCGTCACATCCACATTCAGCGCGTTGTACCCCGGCTTGTCCACGAAGCCCAACGCCCTGAGGTTGGCATGGTGCACCTTGGCTGTGAAATCGACCTGTGGCCATCGCCTGCGCAGGTCCGCAAGGCCTTTGAAATCCAATTGGAGCACTTCGCTGTTGGCGTGGAGTTCCCCGTTGAACAGGTTCTTCTCGATGTGACCGTTGGCGGTGATCCCGGTCACTGCCCTTCCATTAATGGTGATCAGTGGGAAGTCACCTTCCAGGTCCACCTTCATGGCACGCAACGACGAACCACTGGCCTTCAACCGAACGCTGGCCGCCATGGGGCCGATGGTGCTTACGCCCAGCAAGCGCCCCAATTGGAACGAATCCGTTCCGGCGCGGCCGCTCAATAGCACACGATGCGTGACGGTATCCCGCTCGTAACTGATGTCGGTGCGCAAGTCGCCCAAGGCGGTGTTGGACTTCCCCTGCGCGGTGAAGGCATGAAGGAAGCCGGTGAAGCGACCCGCGAAATCGATGGTACCCAACAAGTCCACCTCTTCGGGAAGTTGAAGCAGTTGCTTGCTGGTGAAGGGAGGGACGGGAACCTTCTGGAGATCATCCTGTGTGGCATTGAGTTCATCCACATCCAACAGCATGAAGGTGTTCGAGATCTCGGGAAGTCCGCTCAGCTCGGCACTGCCACTGAAGAACGAGCGTTCCCCGAAACCCACTTTCAACTTCCTGCCTTTCAGTTCGGCGATCGTCCCGCGGACCTTGCCACTGAGCGTCATGGGGAAACGGATGCCCTCCAGTTCCGGAGCGAACCACGCGATATCGGCCATGTCCAGCTTGGACGAGTCCAGGTCCAGGCGCAAGGCCACCTTGCTCGTGAACTCGTTGAAATCCGCCCAGCCTTCGCAGCCCATGGAGAGCTTTCCGCGCAGGTCGGTATAGGGCGAAACCAACTTCATGTGCTCCACCGCCACGCCTTTGCCACTCACGGAAGTGCTTCCCGAAAGCTCGTTCACACGCAAGCCGGAACGTTCGGAGAGGGATAGGTGGCGCAGGTGGGTATGGATGGAATCGCCAATGACCGAGAGCCCTGAGCCCTGCACGCGCGCATCGGGGATGTCGATATGCTCGAAATCGACGCCGAAAGGTTCCACCTCGGAGTTGGCGTTGTGGAAGGAGAAGTGCAGGTCGGTGATGAGGAATCGGGCGCACCGGATGGTCCAGTCCGGCCCAGCGCTGGTCGTGTCACTCGATGCGAGTCGGTCGAGCAGGTTGGTAAGGTTGCTGTGGACATCTCCCTTCGACGTGGCGAGGGCGAAGCGCGCACCCCGAAGTTCGAGCGTGGAGAATTGGACCAGGCGGATGCCCGTGCGGACGCGCAGCCCCTTCACCCGTAGGTCGTCCACCACGAAAAGCGTGTCCCCATGCAGATCGCCCACGTAGACCTGACCCAACTCCACCGCGCCATCCAAGCCGAGGCTGAAACGACCGATCCGGATATCGGCCCCGGTGCTTTCGGACGCCATGGTCGCCAGCTTGGCCGCCACCTGGGTCTGCACGGCCGGGATGAGAAGGAGAAGCCCAGCAATGGACAACAACAACAGCACCACCACCGTGGCAATACCAAGCAGACGCACTGCACGCCTTGCCCATGTGTATGTTCGCCCCGCCGCCAGTGGTGGTGATCTTGCCCGTTCCCAGCGATCTCCGGGCCGATCCGCTCAAAAGTAGCCCCCGCATCCATGTCAAAAGGCAGTATCACAGTGCTCGGCATCGAGAGTTCCTGTGATGAAACGGCGGCAGCCGTGCTCGTGGATGGTGTGGTACGTTCCAATATCATAGCCGGTCAGGAGGTGCACAAGGCTTGGGGCGGCGTGGTGCCTGAAC
>WBZX01001846.1_pt1 | contig 15232 bp, 10 predicted proteins | sample 5204211 | NCBI WGS metagenome assembly WBZX01 (sample SAMN12344362, study PRJNA552823) | activated sludge metagenome | biome: Activated sludge suspended growth; feature: Nitrification reactor; material: Wastewater; isolation source: activated sludge from nitrification reactor of wastewater...
CCTCACCTCTTCCAGCCGCCACATCCTCGCCGGCATCACCCGCGCCCACGTCCTCCGATGCGCGCAGGCCGAGGGCCTCTCCGTCCGCTACGGCGCCATCGGCGCAGGCGATCTCCGCGGCGCGACGGAGGCCTTCCTGACATCGAGTCTCCGCGAGCTCCTCCCCGTGATCCGCGTCGACGCCCTCTCCATCGGCGAAGGCGCCCCCGGCCCCGTGACCCGCCGCCTCCACGCCGCCTACCGCAAGGCCGCGGGCGCCGGACACTGGCCTCTCCCCTGGGAAGACTGACACTCTCCCGGAGCCGGGCGACACCTCCAAACAAGGATTTTCGGGGGGCGCGCTCGCCGTCCTCCCCCACAGTCCGCCCCTCCACCGCGTCTCCGCACCCCCCCGCCCTTCACCGCAGGTCCGACAGCGTGTCTCCGGGGGCCCTCCCCCCGCCCTTCACCGCAGGTCCGGCAGCGTCAGGAGCGTCGCCTCCAGCAGAGCGCGCCCCAGCGACTCCGATCGTCCCGGCGACCAGCCGTACCTGTAGCTCGGGTGGTTCGCGTCGTCCTTGAAAGGCAACTCCAGCGTGAGAGCGAGGCAGTCGTACCGCTCGCCCACCCAGTTCGCCGCGCACGAGAGATCGGCCTCGCCCGGCGGATCCGGGTCGTACCCTCTCACGCTCTGGAAGCTCGGATCCGCCGCCTCCAGGTTCTCCGCGAAGTCGTCCTCGAGCGCCGACAGCCGCGGCGAGTACCCCGGGTTCCCCTCGCACCTCGCGGCGAACACGTACGGGAGCGCCTCGTCCCCGTGGATGTCCAGGAACATGTCCACCCCGTTCTCCGCGATCGCCCGCCGGATCGCGAACACCTCGGGCACCGCCGCCGGATCCGGCGCGTTCCACGAGCGGTTGAGATCGCGCCCGGCCGCGTTCGTCCTGTGGTTCCCGAGCACGCCGCCGTCGATGTTCACACAGGGCACCACGTGCACGATCGCCTCCTCCAGCAGCGCCTCCGTCACCGGATCGCCCCGCTCCAGGAGCCGCCCCACGACGCCCTCCGCGCACCACGACGCCATCGTCTCCCCCGGGTGCTGCCGCGCGATCATCCACACGTGGAGCGGCTTCGGCCCGCCCGTGCCGAACGTGATCATCGGCAGGGGCCGCCCCTCCACCGTCTCCCCGATCACCTCGACGCGCGCGTGCTCGGCCCGCGAGGCGCGCCCCGCGAGCCGCCGCAGCCGCGCGAGAGGGTAGGGCGCGAACGCCGCGAACGTCAGCGCGCGCCGCGAGGACCTGTGCCGGAACCGGAGCGCCCCGTTCGCGAAGCGCGTCGCCACGCGGAACCACTCCTCCCCGTCGTACGATGCGCACACCCGGTAGTCCTCCCACCCGTCCGCGTACTCCGCGCTCCCCGCGTTCAGGATGCGAAACGCGCGCAGCTCCCCGGGATCGCCGGACGATCGGAAGCAGAACCACTGCCGCAGGTCGGCCTCGCTGTCGGGTCGCAGGAGGAGCGGCACTTCGGGGGACTCCCCGTCCGGATCGCCGGCGACCAAGATGCTCCCGCCGTCGAACCCGGCGTCGATCTCCATCGCCGTGCCTTGGCACGTCCCGCGCGCGGACGAAAGCGACCGCGCGGCGCCGCGCTGCGCGTCCCTCGCGCGATCTCGGCCCCCCGCACGTCGCGCCCCGAAACGTCCGCGTTCGTCTGGATCCGAAACGTCTTCGCGCCGCTGGATCGCGCGCATGTCGCGGCAAACGCTGGCGCTCCGGTGCGTGCGAAAAAAACGCGCCGCGGCCGGCGGCCCGGGGCCTTGACCCCCGAGACGCGCCTCCGCTAACGTTCGCGCACTTTTGGCCCTCCCGTAGCGATTTCTCGCACGAAACAGGCCGATTTCAGCGGCCTCGCCCGCTCATTCACGTTTCGGCTCACGTTTGGGATCGCACGCGCCACCGGCGCCGACCGCCCCAAAACCCACGCTCCCAAGGCCCTCGACGATGTCCGAATACTCCGGCCAGGTCACGCACGTAGAGCTGTCGGCCACCCTCTGGTTGATCCCGCTCCTGCCGTTCCTCGGCGCGGCGGCCAACGCGATCTTCGGCCGCAGGCTGCAGAACAGCAGCGTCGGCAAGGATCTGTCGAAGCGCCTGCACATCGGCAGCTTCGGCGTGTCGGCCGTCGCCGTGATCGCGATGCTCCTCTCGTTCGCGCTGGTGCTCGTGAACTTCGCGAAGCTCGTCAGCCTCCCGGCCGAGCACCGCTACCTCTTCAACCACGCCTGGCAGATGGTCCGCATCGGCTCGCTCGATGTGAACTTCTCGTTCGCGATGGACCCGCTCAGCGCCGTGATGTGCCTGATCATCACGGGCGTCGGCTCGCTGATCCACATCTACGCCTGCTCGTACATGGAGACGGAGCCGGCCTACTGGCGCTTCTTCACGTACCTCAACCTGTTCGTCTTCTCGATGTTGCTCCTCGTCCTCGGGGACAACTTCATCGTGATGTTCTTCGGGTGGGAGGGCGTCGGCCTGTGCAGCTACCTGCTCATCGGCTTCTGGTACAAGGACTACAAAAAGGCGACCGCCGGCATGAAGGCGTTCGTCACGAACCGCGTCGGCGACTGGGGCTTCATCTGCGGTCTCGGCCTCCTGTTCTGGGGCATGGGCGGCAAGTGGCTCCCCAACGGCAACTACCTCCCGGACTACAACGCCCGGTTCGTCGCGGTCGAGGCGCAGCCTCTTTCTCACGGTGAGGGCCACGGTGAAGAGGGCGAAGAGGCCGGCGGGCACGGCGATCACGCGAAGGCCGGCGAGCACGACGCGCCCGCGAAGGCCGGCGAGGCCAAGGGCGACGAGCACGGCAAGGCCGGTGAAGCCAAGCCCGAGCAGCACGCGCAGCCGGGCGGCGGCCACGGTGACGGGACGGGCGGCGGCCACGGCAAGAAGGGCAGCGAGGAGAAGGCCCGCAAGCTCGCCGGCGCCAAGGCCCTCCTGACGATGACGACGCACGCCGGATCCAAGGTGTACCTGGGCGTCTCGGACGCCGCGCAGATCGCGAACGCCAAGCCGTTCGCCGTGTCGCCGTTCCTCCGCCAGGAGATCCCCGCCGGCGCGCACACGATCACGATCGTCCCCGGCGACGGCTCGGTGGTCTCCGGCGACGGCCAGGAGATGGGCTACATCGATCGCCTGTCGGTCGAGGGCGGCGACGAGCTCGTGATCGAGCCGATCGGCCCCACCGTGACGTTCCGCGAGCTGCACGACCAGCTCGTGATGCAGGACTCGACGGGCACCCAGTTCCTCAAGAAGAACCTCGTCGGCAAGCGCGGCTGGTTCGGCATGGCGATCGTGTCGCTCGCCGCGATCTTCTTCTTCATCGGCGCCACCGGCAAGAGCGCGCAGATCCCCCTCTACGTGTGGCTCCCCGACGCGATGGCCGGCCCCACGCCCGTCTCCGCGCTCATCCACGCGGCCACGATGGTCACCGCCGGCGTCTACATGATCGCGCGGCTCTCGTTCCTGTTCTCGCTCTCGCCCACCGCGAGCGCGCTCATCGCGTTCACCGGCGCGGCGACGGCGCTCTTCGCCGCGACGATCGGCTTCTTCCAGTACGACATCAAGAAGGTCCTCGCCTACTCCACGGTGAGCCAGCTCGGCTTCATGTTCATCGGCGTCGGCGTCGGCGCGTACTGGGCCGGCGTGTTCCACCTGATGACGCACGCCTTCTTCAAGGCCTGCCTCTTCCTCGGATCCGGCTCCGTCATCCACGGCATGCACGCCGTCGAGCACGACGAGGTGGCCGTCCAGGACATGCGGAACATGGGCGGCCTCGCTCGCCGCATGCCGCTCACGGCGCGCACCTACTTCATCGCGTGCCTCGCGATCACCGCCGCGCCCATCCCGTTCTTCGCGGGCTTCTGGTCCAAGGACGAGATCCTCTGGAAGGCCTTCAACACGGCCACGATCGCGTACATCCCCGGCTGGCTCATCTACGCGATGGGCCTCACCGCGGCGCTCTGCACGTCGTTCTACATGTGGCGCAGCTACTACCTGACCTTCACCGGCCCCCACGCCAAGCCGGAGATCGCCACCAAGGTGCACGAGTCGCCCCCCGCGATCACGTGGGTCCTCGCGATCCTCGCGTTCCTCTCCACCGTGGCCGGCGTCACGTTCGGCGCGTCGTCTCACTTCATCGGCGGTCACGGCGAGCCGCTGCTCGAGGAGTGGCTCCACCCGACGCTCGCGCACGCGCAGACGTACTTCGCGAACCGCTCGCTCGTCTTCGAGTACGCGCTCATGGCGCTCTCGGTCGGCGGCGCCATCGGCTCCTGGGCGCTCGCCCGCTCCCGCTACGGCGAGAACCGCTCGCCGAACTGGGCCGCGAACGAGCGGAAGATCCCGGGCTTCGAGCTGATGCAGAACAAGTACTACGTCGACGAGATCTACCAGGCGACGGTCATCAAGTGGTTCATGGGCCTGCGGCTCGTGTTCTCCGAGATGGATCGCTGGATCGTCGACGGCATCGTCAACGGCTTCTCCGTCGGCGCGCGCCTCGCGTCGCAGGTGACCGCCGCCATCGACACGTACCTCGTCGACGGAGCGGTGAACTTCGTGGCGGAGGGCACGCTCAAGGCCGGCGGCAAGCTCCGCGAGCTCCAGACCGGCCGCATCCAGAACTACGTGTACGGCCTCCTCGGCGGCGTCGCGTTCTTCGGCATCCTCCAGTACTTCCTCAAGTGATCGGGCCGATGACGCAACCTGTTCAAGCGAACGGTGGGGCTACGGGTCGCGCGAGCGCGCCCTACGCCCCACACCCCAAGCCCCCTCGTTCTTTCACGGACCCCGCGAAAGCGTCGCTCATGAAATCCCGCACGACTCGATTCGGTTCGTTGTTCGCCCTCCTCGCCGCCGTGCTCGCCGTGCTCGGCCTGTCGGGCACCGCGCTCGCGCAGGACGGGGCCGGTGGCCTCCACGGGCAGATCCAGCTCCGCGCCGAGACCGGCCATCGCCCCGTCGAGATGACGGAGCAGGGCGGCGAATTCGCTGGCTCCTTCACGATGGAGAACGTCGGCGACGGCCCGCTCAAGGTCACGCGCGTCGCGCTGCGCGACGGCCCGAGCGATCCGCGCCTCCCCCCCGGCGTCTCCGTCGAGATCGAAGGCGGCGGCACGGGCGTCACGATCAAGCCCGGCGACAAGGTCAAGGCCACCGTCCGCTGGAAGACCACCGGCGTGAAGGCCCGCGAGCTCTACGGGCAGGTCGTCGTCGAGAGCGACTCGCTCGCGCCCGGCGCCGAGGAGCCCGGACGCCCCGCGGCGATGGGGATCCACGCCGAGCGCGGCTACGGCCTCGGCTTCATCGGCGATCACATCCTCTCGCTGCTCACGTTCCTCCCCCTGCTGGGCGTCATCGCGATCTTCATCGCGCACATCGTCGGCTACAGCGACGACAAGAAGCTCCGCACGCTCACCGTGATCATCCAGGGCGTGAACCTCGTCCTCGCGTGCTGGCTCTTCTGGAAGTTCGACACGAGCTTCACGAAGATGGACGGCAACGACGGCTACCAGTTCATCGAGCACGGCGTCTGGATCCGGTCGCTGCACATCGAGTACTTCATGGGCGTCGACGGCGTGAGCATCTCGATGGTGTTCCTCACGGCGCTCATCAGCTTCGTCGGCGCGCTCGCGAGCTTCTCGGTGAACGACCAGCTCAAGGGCTACTTCGCCATGTACAACCTGCTCGTCACGGGCATGTTCGGCGTCTTCGTCTCGCTCGACCTCTTCATGTTCTACGTGTTCTGGGAGGTCATGCTCCTGCCGATGTACTTCCTCATCGGCATCTGGGGCGGCCCGAGGCGGCAGTACGCGGCGATCAAGTTCTTCCTCTACACGCTCGCCGGCAGCGTCTTCATGCTGCTCGCCTTCATCTGGTTCTACCTGAACTGCGATCCGACCTACCTCATCGACGGTCAGGCCGTGACGCGCACGTTCTCGATCCCGGAGCTGATGCGCGTCGCGTGGGCCGGCAAGGGCCTCTCGATCCTCGGCCTCAGCGCGGTGAAGCTCGTGTGGGTCTGGTTGTTCGTCGGGTTCGCGATCAAGATCCCGATGTTCCCCTTCCACACGTGGCTGCCCGACGCGCACGTCGAGGCGCCGACGGCGATCAGCGTCATCCTCGCCGGCGTGCTCCTCAAGATGGGCACCTACGGCATCATGCGGATCAACATGACGCTCCTGCCCGAGGCCACGCAGTGGGCCGCGGGGGCGATGGCCGTCTTCGGCACGATCAACATCCTCTACGGCGCGTTCTGCGCGATGGCGCAGAAGGACCTGAAGAAGCTGGTCGCCTACTCCTCCGTCAGCCACATGGGCTTCACGCTGCTCGCGCTCGCCGCGCTGACGCCGCAGGGCATCCAGGCCTGCATGGTCCAGATGTTCAACCACGGCCTCATCACCGGCATGCTCTTCTCGCTCGTCGGCGTCGTCTACGACCGCGTCCACACGCGCGACATCGACAAGTTCGGCGGCCTGGCCTCGGAGATGCCGCTCTACACGGCGTTCGTCGGCTTCGCGTTCATGGCGTCGCTCGGCCTGCCCGGCCTCTCCGGGTTCTGGGGCGAGGCGATGACCTTCATCGGCGCGTTCCCCCGCTACCGCGCGCTCACGGTGCTCGCCGCGACGGGCGTCATCGTGACGGCCGCGTACCACCTCTGGGCGCTCCAGCGCATGTTCCTCGGCAAGTTCCGCGAGGAGTGGCGCAAGAACAAATACCTCGAGCCGTTCGGCGGGAAATTCCCCGAGATCAACGCGCGCGAGCTCGCGACGCTGGCCCCGCTCGCGGTCCTCGTCCTCGTGCTCGGCTTCTGGCCGCGCCCCCTGCTCAACATGATCGACAAGGGCGCGCTCGAGCTGCACCGCCTCGTCGATCACCCCGGCCGCACGCAGATCGCCGCGACCTCCGGGCCCTCCGACAAAGCGGTCGCGCAGACCGACGCGGACCACGCGACGAAGTGAGAAGTGAGGCTCTCTCGTGGATAACGTTCAGAGTCTGAAGTACTTCGCGCCCGAGCTCGCGCTGATCGCAGGCGTCCTGCTGATCATCGTCTGGGATCTGCTCGCGAAGGGCCGGTCCAAGATCACCGGCATCGTGGCGCTGAGCGCGGCCGCGCTCTGCGCCTCCGGCGGCATCGGCCTCGCGAGCCTCCTCGGCGAGGCCCCGCCCGTCACGCTCTTCTACGGGCTGCTCGCGAACGACAGGTTCTCGAACCTGTTCCGCGTGCTCTTCGCCTTCATCACGGCGGTCATCGTCCTGTTCTCGATCCCGTCCGAGGAGAGCGCCAAGAGCGCCGCCACGGACGTCGAGGAGGACGCGCCGCGCGACCGCTCGCTGCTCAAGTTCCGCCGCGATCCGGGCGAGTTCTTCGCGCTGCTGCTCGTGCTCACGCTGGGGATGAACCTCATGGCGTCGAGCCGCAACCTCCTCATGATCTACCTCTCGCTGGAGATCGTGAGCGTCATCAGCTTCGTGATGGCGGGCCTCAAGTTCCAGGACGCGAAGAGCTCCGAGGCCGCGATGAAGTACGTCGTCTACGGCGGCGTCGCCTCCGGGATCATGCTCTACGGCATGAGCTGGATCTTCGGCATCACGCAGTCGCTCTACCTCGGCGAGTGCGCGGAGCGGATCACCGCGCTCACCATCGCGCAGGGCAAGGTGCCGGCCGTGGTCTTCGTCGGCACGGTCTGCATGCTCGCGGGCTTCGGCTACAAGATCAGCGCCGCCCCGTTCCACATGTGGACGCCGGACGTCTACGAGGGCGCGCCCACGCCCGTCACCGCGTTCCTCTCCGTCGGCCCCAAGGCGGCGGGCTTCAGCGTCCTCATCCGCTTCTTCTGGGACGCGCTCTCCGCGGGCGACATGCCCCTCATCAAGGGCGCCCCTGTCGAGACCCCGTGGCCCATCATCGCGGGCTGCCTCGCGATGGCGACGATGACGGTCGGCAACCTCTCCGCGCTCGGCCAGACCAACGTGAAGCGCATGCTCGCCTACTCGAGCATCGCGCACGCCGGCTACATGCTGCTCGGCTTCTCGGTGTTCTCGCCGCAGGGCGTCGCGTCGATGGTCTTCTACGTCGTGACGTACTGCTTCATGAACCTCGGCGCCTTCCTCGTGGTGGCGGCCGTCGCGGAGCAGAACGACGGCGACGAGTCGATCGACACGTTCAAGGGCCTCGGCCGCAAGGCCCCTCTCATGGCTGTCGTGATGACGATCTTCCTCGTCTCGCTGACGGGCCTCCCGCCGATGGCCGGCTTCGTCGGCAAGTTCTACATCTTCTCCGCGCTCGTGAACGCGGGCGGCTCGTGGAACTGGGCCGTCGCCGTCGTCGGCGTCGTGAACAGCGTCATCTCGCTCTTCTATTACGCGCGCGTCATGCGGGCGATGTACCTGGAGAAGGGCGCCTCCACGAGCCCCACCGTCGTCCGCCGCATGTTCGGCGCGGCCAGCGTCGCGCTCGCGGTCCCCACGCTGATCCTCGGCATCTACTGGGGCCCCGTGTACGACTTCGTCCTCCGCTCCCTCGCCATGATCCACTGACGGAGAGCCCCTCTCTCCGCGTCGATCCTCCCGCCCTCCTCGACCTCCCGAAACAGCCTTTCTTGGGGGCGCGACCTTCGGCCTCCCCCACCGGGGGCCTCCTCACCGCGTCTCCGTGCCCCCCCGCGCGGATCGCCGCGAGGCCCTCTCTTGTTCCGCCGAGTGGTGGTAGAATCGCCTCCTCGATTGCAAGGGAGTGGCGATCATGGCGGATCCTATCCATGCCAGCGATGATCTTTTCACGGGCTCCGGAGCGCCGTCGCGCCGGCAGGACGGGCCGATCCCCGTCGCCTTCGTCGGCCACGGCGCCCCCTCGCTGGCGCTCGATCCGGCGAAGGGGGCGGACCTCGCGGCCATCGCGGCCGCCTTCCCGCGGCCGCTCGCCGTGCTCGCGATCTCGGCCCACTGGGAGTCGCGCGCGCCGACCATCGGCACCGTGAATCCCCGCCCCCTCCTCCGCGACTACAGCGGCTTTCCGGAGGAGCTCTCCCGCGTCGCGTACCCGGCCCCGCCGGCCGCCGCGCTCGGCCGCCGCGTCGAGAACCTCCTCCGCCCGTGGAACGTCGCCCGCTCGCTGGATCGCGCGCTGGATCACGGCGTCTGGGTGCCCCTCGTGCACATGTTCCCGGACGCCGGCGTCCCCGTCCTCCAGCTCTCCCTCCCGGGCCGCCTCTCGGGCACCGAGCTCGTGAAGATCGGCGCCGCGCTGGCCCCGCTCCGCGCCGACGGCGTGCTCGTCCTCGGGAGCGGCTCGCTCACCCACAACCTCCGTCTGGCGCGCTACGAGGACCCGTCGCCGCCCCCCGCGTGGGCCGTCGAGTTCGACACCTGGTGCGCGGAGGCGCTCGCCCGCTTCGACGTGGACGCGCTCGCCGACTACCGCCATCGCTCCCCGGCGCTGCACGTCGCGCACCCCACGGAGGAGCACTTCCTGCCGCTCCTCATCGCCGTCGGCGCCGCCTCGATCCAGACGCCGCAGATCACGTTCCCGATCACCGGCTTCGAGCACCGCTCCATGTCGCGCCGCTCCGTCCTCATGGCCTGACCCCGGGCCGACCACCGCGGCTCGCGGACGCGATCGCCGCGCCGCACACGCCCCCTTTTCAAGGCTCCGCTTCGGGGGTACCGCGGTCGCCCGGGCGCGCCGAATGCGCGCCCAGCTGTCGTTTCCGGCGCAGCGCGCGGGGCCGCGGCGGTATGCTCGCGCGCAAATGGCAGCCACCACTTCCAGGGGCGTTCGCCTGGTCCCGGGCGGTCTCGAGATCGGCGGAGAGGTCGTCCCCCTCTACGCCGGCTCGATTCACTACTTCCGCCTCGACCCCGCCGACTGGCAGGCGTGCCTCGCCGCGACGAAGGCCCTCGGCGTGCGGTTCGTCGACGTCTACATCCCCTGGGCGGTCCACGAGGTGGCGGCCGGCGACTTCGATTTCGGCGAGCGCGACAAGGCCAAGGACGTCGCCGCCTTCCTGCGAAAAGCCCACGAAATGGGCCTCTACGCCATCGTCCGCCCCGGCCCCCACATCAACGCGGAGATGACCTGCTTCGGCATCCCCGAGCGCGTCATCTGGGACCCCAAGTGCCAGGCTCGCTCCCCCCGAGGCAACCCGGTGATCCTGCCGATGCTGCCATTCGGCTTCCCTGTCCCGAGCTACGGCTCCGACGCCTTCTTCGACGAGGCGGCCCGCTATTTCCACGCGCTCGGCCCCGTCCTCTCCCCGCTCCTCTACCCCGAGGGCCCCATCGTCCTCTGCCAGGTCGACAACGAGGGTGCCTTTTACTTCCGCGACGGCCTCTACGAGCAAGACTACCACCCTGACTCGGTGCAACGCTACAGGGCCTATCTCCGCGACAAGTACAAGACGGTCATGGGCCTCCCGCCCGCGTACGTCTCGGTGCTCGCGCGCACGGCGGAGAAGCAGTCGGGCGCCGCCGTCTCCGGGGTGGATCCCGAGGCGACCCTCCAGACGGGCATGGCCCCGCCGTCCTTCGATCTCCGCTTCGCCGCGCTGGATCCGCCGGTCCGCTTCGACGGCGCCAAGCTCGACGACGTCGTCGTCCACACCGACTGGGCGGAGGCGCAGGAGGAGCTCCTCGTCCACGCCTTCACCCGCTTTCGCCGCGCGCTCGAGGACGCGGGCATCTCCGGTATCCCGATGATGCACAACCTCCCTCCCGGCGAGGAGGCGACCCCGCTGTCCGCCAACGCCGTGTACCGCGCCGTCGATCTGGTCGGCCTCGACTACTACTATGCCGCCGGCACCGCGGGCCGCGCCATCGTCGCGCGCCGCACGGGCGAGCTCGCGGCCCTCTGCGAGCTCAAGGAGACTCCCCCCTTCGCCTGCGAGATGGGCGCCGGATTCCCCCCCTTCTTCCCCCCTCTCGACGAGCACGACAACGCCTTCACCATCCTCACGGCCCTCGCGTGGGGGCTCCGCGGCATGAACCTCTACATGGCCGTCGAGCGCGACCGCTGGATCGGCGCCCCCATCGATCGCCGCGGCCGCGCCCGCCCCTTCGCCGGCTTCTTCCGCAAGCTCTTCACCGCCCTCGAAAAGACGGCCTTCCACACCCTCCGCCGGAGCGTGCCAGTCCGCCTCGTCATCCCGCGGAGCGAGCGCCGCCTCACCCGCGCTCTCCACGCCTTCGGCCCCGTCCCGGGGATGGCCTTCGCGGTGATGAACCAGGGTCCGCGCGAGCGCTGCATCGAGGACGATCTCGGCACCGGGTCGCCGATGGGCATCCTCGCCGACACCTTCGTTCGCGCCTTCGAACAGGCCCTCGACGCGCGCGGCGTCCCCTTCGCCGTCGTCGAGGCGCTGGACGGCGACGTCCCCCTCCAGGGCGCGAAATGGGTCGTCTGCGCCACCTCCGCGGCCCTCTCACCCGCGCTCTTCGACCGCCTCGTCACGGCGCACGAGGGCGGCGCCGCCATCACGATCGGCCCCGAAAAACCCACGCGCGACGCCTCGTTCCGCGCGCTCGCCGCGCCCTTCCCGTGGGAGACGGTGTGGAGCGGCTCGGCCGTCCCCCTCTTCGTCGACGACGCCCCCGCCTCCGCGGACAACGCCGTCGGCCGCGCCATCGAGGCCCTCGCGCTCCCCACGTTCGCCTGCGATCCCCACGGGATCCTCGCCACCGTCCACGAGGACGCCTCCGGCCGGCCGCGCGTCGTCTTCGTGGTCAACCCCACCGACGCGGACCTCGTCGCGCGCGTCTCCATCGGCGAATCGGGCCTCCGGACGGCGCACGACCTCTTCGACGACGAGCGGATCCCCCTCGTCCACGGCGCCCTCGAGGCCCGTATTCCGCCCAAGACGGTGCGGATGATGGCCCTCTCGTGACGCGCCCTATTTGAGCAGGCCGGCGGCGAGGGGGCGCCGCAGATAGGCCAGCAGGGTCATGTCGTCTCCGGACCGCTCCTCCTTGCCGTCTCCTGCCCACCAGTGCCACCGCGTGTGGACCTCGTCGAGCTGCACCGGCGAGAGGCGCAGTCGCACCTGGCGGGACGGATCCACGGTCATCGGCTCCGCGAAGGGGAAATAGAGGGGACACCAGTGCGTCGGCGGCGAGTCGGGGCCCGTCCCGAACTCCACCCCTTCGGCCAGCGTCGTGTCGAACCACCCCGCGATCCCGTACACCTCCGCGGCTCGACCCGGCGTGAGCTCGCCCGAGACGGCGCGCGGCATGCCCTCGATCGTCGCGAGATCCAGATCGGCGACGAGGGCCGCCGGTTCGAGCAGATCGTCCGCGAGGAACCGAACGCCCACGACCTCCTCGAAGGCCCACTGCGCCACGGGCGAGAAATCGAACCCCCAAGGCGAGCTCCGGAACAGGGCGCGCTGGTCGTGCTCGGCCTTCGCCGTCACGAGCGCGGCCTTCATCCGGATGCGCGCGGGGATGATCCGGCCGCCGGGCGCGAGGTGCTTGTCCCGCGCCGAGCACAGCGCCGAGAGCATCCCCTCGTGGAGGGCAAAATACCCCATCCACTCGCTCACGATGAGGTCCACCTTCTCCGGGAGATCGAAGTCCCCCTCGGGGGCGAACACGAAATCGATCTGCGAGAGGCCGTTCTTCTTCGCGATCGCCTGCGCGACGCGCACGATCGAGAGGCGGTCGACGGCGTACACCTTCTTCGCGCCGGCCCGCGCCGCCATCATCGCGAGGATGCCCAGGCCGCACCCGAAGTCGAGGACGACGTCGTCGGGCCGCACCATTCGCCGCAGCGCCGCGTCGTACGCCTCCATGCGCACGCGGTCCTCGATCATCCACTGGTGCTCGGAGAGGTCGGTATAGGCCATGTCGGACGGGCGGGACCATACACCTTTCGCGACGCGCGCGCGCCGCGCCCTTTGCCGGGTCGCCTGCGACGCACTTTCCCGCGGGGCCGAGGTCGGGCATGATCGCGGGATGCGATCCAAGAGCTTTTTTCCGGGTGGACTTTTCTTTGCTGTCGCGTTCGCGGCTTTCGCTTTCGTGGCGTGCAACGGGAACGTCATCGTCGACAACGGCCCGTGCCCCAGCGGCGAGAAGGCGTGCGACGGCGTGTGCGTCGACACGGCCACCGACTACTCCAACTGCGGCGCGTGCGGCGTGGTCTGCAACGGCAAGACCGCCTGCATCAACGGCGCGTGCGGGGGCGTCACCAGCAACCCGAGCGGCACCGGCGGCGGCTCGGCCGGGAGCAACCCGACGGGCGGCTCCAGCGTGGGCGGGGCGACCCCGGGTTGCCCGCCCGGATACTCCCTGTGCGGTGACCTCTGCACCGACCTGTATTCGGACCCCTACAACTGCGGCGCGTGCGGCAACTACTGCGGTCAGAACGGCTACTGCGACGGCGGCGGCTGCGTGATCCCCCCGGACTGCGTGACGTGCGGCGAGTTCATCTCGGGCAGCGGCGCCAACCTCTGTCCCGGCCCCTCCGAGGATCTCTACAACACGCTCGTCAACTGCGTTTGCGCCGGCTCCTGCATCGCGCAGTGCCAGGACAACGCCTGCGCCGGCAGCGACATCACCCCGGAGTGCCAGGACTGCGTCGTCGACACGGTGAACGGCTGCGGCAACGAGTTCAACGAGTGCGCGAACGACATCTGACCGTCCGCCCGCGCCGGCCGGGGCCGTCCCCCGCGCCTCGCCGGCGCACCCGCCCGACTGCCACTCTCGTCCTCGGCGGCGTCACCACCGCTCGACGCGATACCCCCTCTTCTTGGCGATGCGGCCGAGCCGCACGTCCGGGTTCACGCAGACGGGCTCTCCGACGCGCTCCACGAGCGGCAGATCCTGCACGCTGTCCGTGTAGAAGATGGCCTCTTCCAGCGTGAACCCGAGCCGCGCCCCGAGCGCCCCGGCGCGCGTCACCTTGCCCTCGCCGAGGCAGAGCGGCACCTCCACCTTGCCCGTGAAGAGGCCTCTCTCATCCACCTCGAACACGGTGCTCACCACGTGGTCGATCCCCAGAATACGCGCCAGCGGGCGCGCCGCGTAGGGCGACGCCGCCGTCACGATCGCGCAGATGTCCCCGGCCTCCTGGTGCCTCCGGACGGCGAGCCGGCCCTCGTCCGTGATGTGCTTCTCCACGTACTGCGTGAACCAGTCGTCGCACCGCGCCGCGAGGACGGTCTCCGGCATGCCCGCGAGCGCGACGAGCACCTTCTCGGCCACCTTCGGGGCGTCGAGGATCCCGAAGGTGTATTCAAGCAACCAGTAGGCCGCCTTGACGGCGTCGACCCACGTCGCCTCCCCGAGCTTGCGCTGGTGCTTCACGTAGAGCGAGATCGTCTCCACGCGCAGCAGCGTGCGGTCCATGTCGAACAGCGCGGCCCGCGGCCGCCCGGCTCGCGGAGGGCTCACGGCGCCATCCCGAAGCCGCGGCCGAGCGTGGCAGAGTAGATGTTGCACAGGGCATGAAACACCACGCCTGCCCCGATGCCGCCCGTCCTCGCCCGCAGGTAGCCGAACACGAGCGCCGGAAAGAAGACAGCCAGTCGCGCGGGGGACGGCGACGTGAGGACGTGGCCCACCGCGAAGACGGCGCACGACACCAGCCACCCGGCCCCGAGCTCCGCCCCGAGGACACGCACCTTCCAGGGCCAGGCCGCTTCCAGCGCCGTCTGGAGGTACCCGCGGAAGAAGGCCTCTTCGGGCAAGGCGATCACGAAGAGCTGCCCCGCCACGTCGTCGAGCACCGAAGTCGGCCACGCGAACGCGAAGGGGTGCCTCGGGTGCCAGAGCGTCCTCGCCCCGAAATAGAAGGGCGGAAAGAACACGAGCGCGAGCGCGCCGGCCCACAGGAGGCCCACCGCCGCCTCGCGCGCGAGGCGTCGCCAGTCGATCTTCTCGCGATCCAGGAGGCCCCCGAGCGACAGGCCCCACACCCGCGCGTCCCCGTCGTCGTGCCGGATCGTGAGGAACCACGTCGCCGCGAGGAACACGAGGCCCACGCCGGTGGCCGCCACGCTCTTCGGCGCGAGCCACGAGACGGCGGTCACGATCGCGCTGACGGCGCCCGCGGCGATCAAGGCTCGCCGCGCGGAGGGCATCGCCCGTGGGGTCTCGTCGTTCGCCGGAGCCGCGGGCGTGGGGAACGTCATCGAGCGGGCCACTCTTTCACGCGGCGGCCATCGCGAGCAAGGACCAGTCACGCCTGAAATCTTTCC
>WBZX01001847.1_pt1 | contig 15228 bp, 13 predicted proteins | sample 5204211 | NCBI WGS metagenome assembly WBZX01 (sample SAMN12344362, study PRJNA552823) | activated sludge metagenome | biome: Activated sludge suspended growth; feature: Nitrification reactor; material: Wastewater; isolation source: activated sludge from nitrification reactor of wastewater...
ACGCTCCTACCTGTGCAGCCCGGCCTTGTTCTTCGCCAGCTCCTTCGTCCGTGATCGCGTGTCGGCGGCGGGGACGGCGCCGTCGCCGAACATCGACGTCTGCTCCCCCTCCACGCGGCCCTCGATCGCGAGCAGCCTCGCCTTCGTCGTGAGGCCGCCGTGCGCCGAGAACCCGTGCAGCTTGCCGTCCGACCCGACCACCCGGTGACACGGCACGAGCAGCGCGAAGGGGTTCTTCGCCATCGCGACGCCCACCGCGCGCGCGGCCCCCGTCGTGCCGCTGATCTTGCGACCCAGCGCGCCGTACGTCGTCGTCGCCCCGGACGGCACCCGCCGCAGCGCCTCGTACACCTGCGCGTAGAAGGGCGGCAGCGCCTCGGTGTCGAGCGGCACGTCCGCGAAGTCGTCCGGCTGCCCGCTCAGGTGGCGCCGCACGCGGGTCACGAGCGTCGCGACCCAGCCGCGCGGCGAAGCCGGCTCCGCCTCGGGGAGCACCGCGCGGAGCCGCTCCTCCGTCGCCGCGGCGCTCGCCTCCGGCAGCAGGAAGCGCACGACCCCGCGCCCGCTCCACGCGATCCCGCACGCCCCGATCGGCGAGTCGAACACCGCGAACGAGGTGCCTTTTTGCCGCGATCCCATGCGCCGATGCTACCACCGCGGCGCCGCGAAGATCGCGGGAACGGCGCGGAGACGCGGCGGAGAGGCCCCGTGTGCCGGGGGACGTCTGCCGCGCCCCCAGATGAAAAGACACTCGCATCGCAGGCAAAACGGCGATCCGAAGGCTCCCCCGCCGATCCGGACGCGCGCTAGATCTTGATGTACGCGCGGCGCGCCGGGACGCTCACGAGGACGTCGCCTCGCTCCTCCGGCGGGGGCGGCGCGGCGCCCTCCGGGAGCACCATCGCGGTGAGGCGGCCCCCGTACACGCAGCCCGTGTCGATGCCCGTCGCCCACGGGTGGAGCTGCGGCTCCGGGCGCGCGTTGTGGCCGAAGATCACGTGCGGCGGGCCCGCGTAGACAGCGCCCCACAGCGCCTCTCCGCGCTTCGCGACGGGCTCGCCGTCCTTCGTCACGCAGCGGATCGTCATCAGCGTGTGCGGGTGCTGCTCCTCGATCGGCACGCCCGGCGCCACGCCCGCGTGCACCACGCGGACGCCGTGCTCCGGGAAATCGAGCCACATCGGCCACCCCTTCAGCATCGCGAAGTCCGACCGCCCTAGCTCGCGCGCCGCCTTCCGCGTCAGCTCGCCGAGCGGCGGCGCCTGCTTCGTCCCGCGCGTCTCCCACCAGCGGAGCAGCCGATCCTCGTGGTTGCCGCGCACGCCGAGCGCGCCCACCCCGCGCAGCACCCGCAGCGTGCCCGACGGATCGGGGCCGCGCACGACAGTGTCGCCGACGGACACGACGCGATCGTCGTCGCCTGCGCCGACCCGCGCGAGGAGATCCTCCAGCTCGCGCCGGCACCCATGGATGTCCCCGATGAAGATCGTCCTCGTCACGCGCGCCGCTGGAGAAGGTGGCTCGATCAGACCGAGGGCGCCGGCACCTTCGCGCGCTTGGGGATGACGACAATGCCCCCCTCGCTCACGAACCAGCGCTTCTTGTCCTCTTCGAGGTTGAAGCCGATCTGCGTTCCGGAGGGGATCTCGACGTCCTTGTCGATGATGGCGCGGCGGATGCGCGCGTGGCGGCCGATCACCACGTTCTCGAAGAGGACGCTCTCCTCGATGTGGCTGAACGAGTTCACGCGGACGCGCGCCGACAGCACGCTGCGGTGAATACGGCCGCCGGAGATGATGCAGCCGAGCGACACGAGGCTCTCCGTCGCCGTGCCGACGCGCGCGTTCGCCTCGTCGCGGAACACGAACTTGGCCGGCGGATCGTGGCTGTAGCCGGTGCGGATGGGCCAGCGGCCGTTGTACAGGTTGAACGCCGGCTGCGTCGCCACGAGGTCCATCTGCGCGGACCAGTAGGCGTCGATCGTCCCGATGTCGCGCCAGTACGCGTAGCCCTCCTCCTCGCCCGGCACCTGGTTCTTCTGGAAGTCGTACACGCAGCACTTGTTGCCGCGCGTCACCATGGTCGGGATGATGTCGCGCCCGAAGTCGTGCATGCTCGTCTCGAGCGACGCGTCCCGCTCCAGCGCGTCGAGCAGCGACTGCGTCTTGAAGATGTAGTTGCCCATCGAGGCGAGGCACATCTCGTTGTTCCCTGGCATCGTCGGCGGGTCCGCGACCTTCTCGTGGAACGCGCGGATCTGGCCGTCGTCGGCCGACTCGATGACGCCGAACGAGCGCGCCTCCGGGATCGTCACGGGGATGGCCGCGACCGTCACCTCGGCGTCGGTCGCGAGGTGCTGCTCGAGCATGTCGCGGACGTCCATCTTGTAGACGTGGTCGCCGCCGAAGATGGCGACGTAGTCCGGCGACTCGTCGGTGATCACGTGCTGCGTCTGGTACACGGCGTCGGCCGAGCCCTTGAACCAGCTCTTGCCGGTGCGCTGCTGCGCGGGGATCGTCTCGATGTAGCTGTCGAGCATCGGCGACAGGTGCCACGCGCGCGAGATGTGCTCTTCGAGCGACGCGCTCTTGTACTGCGTGAGCACCTTGATGCGGGACAGGCCCGAGTTGACGAAGTTGGAGAGGACGATGTCGATGATGCGGTAGCGCCCGCCGAAGGGCACCGCCGGCTTCGCGCGGTCGTGCGTGAGCGGCCCGAGGCGCCGCCCCTCTCCGCCCGCGAGCACCATCACGAGGACGCGAGAAGCGTCGTACCCACCCAGCGCGCGCGTCTTGTGGCCAGTCTCCGCCATGGCGCGCGAGCTTACTCGACGAACGGCTCCGGGTTAACGTTCCGTGCCGCATTTTGCAGTCCCGGCACCATTGTGCGTCACCCTTGCGGCCGGGCGCTCCCGGCCGCCGCCGCCAGCGCAGAAGAGACGCGCTTTCGACCCGGACGCCGGTGCAAGCGGCAAGCAATCTCTTTACGGGCGGATGGACCCCGTGATAGCCCATGGCTCGGCCGCTCGGCCCCCAAGAAGGCCCATGAAGCTCCTCTGTGCGACCTTTTTCGCCGTCCTTGCCGCTGCGACCATCGGGTGCGGTGGGGACGAAGTGCAATACCAGCCCAAGCCGGCGTACAGCGGTAAGAAGGCGACCTTGCCCGCGGTCCCGACGCTGCCCAACAAGAAGAAGAAAGACGGCGACGCCTACACGATCTGGGGCGTCACTCACGAGCTACGGAGTCGCGTCCACCACGACGACGTGAGCGGCAAGAAGCTCACGCTCCAGGGGTACATCGTCAAGACGAACTACTCCGAGAAGTGCCCGGACAAGTTCAACGCGACCGGCAAGGAGGACTGCACCCCCGAGTGCGCGATCCACAAGACCGGCAAGCAGGACGTCGCGGAGTGCAAATCGCCCATCCCGACCTTCTGGATCGCGGACTCCAAGGACGAGAAGAAGGACCTGATCGCCGTCATGGGCTGGTCGTCCAACTTCGCGCAGATGTTCACCTTGATCGACGCGCTCAACCGCGCCGCCAAGGGCAAGGAGGCCGAGGTCAAGCTCGCCGACGAGTTCTGGGGCGGCGACTTGCCGAACCCGCTCCCCGCGATCGGCATGAAGGTGAAGATCACCGGCCAGTACGGCGAGACCTTCACCAAGGCCACGGGCGGCGCGGCCTCCAACCCCAAGTACGGCATCATGACGTACGAGAAGATGGAAATCCTCGAGCCCGCCGCCGAGCCCGCCCTGCTCCCCGGCATGAAGAAGAAGCCTTAAAATAAGGCTTTTTTCAGGGGGCGCGGCAGGCCACCCTCCGGCCCACGGAGCGCCCCGTCCCGCGTCTCCTCACCGCCCCCCAGAGAGATCCCCCCGGAAAGGTTGCCGCGCGCTGCGAGGCGCGTTCTCCTGGGTCCATGCGGTGGATCGTCTTCGCGGCCCTCACGTTCCTCGCGACCGGTTGCTACATGCCGGCGCCGCGCGCCAAATCGTGCAGCTCCTGCCGCTCCGGCGCCGGCGCGCGCCCCGCCTCGCACGCCACCCACGTGAAGTGACGGCCCGCGCTTCGGCGCGAGGAGGGGCGGCGCGGAGACGCGGGACGGGGCGCGACGGGCGCGACGGGGGGCCTGCCGCGCCCCCGAGAAGAAGAGATGGATCGGCTTGATTTCGAGGCGATCTCGATCAGCCCAGGCCGTCGAGCTTCCAGCCGGCCTCTTCCATCTTCGCCGTCACGACGCGGACGAAGCCCTCGGCCTTCGCGATCGCGGCGCCCGTGAACGCGGAGCCCTGGCCCATCTCCAGCGTGCCGAAGAGCCTCCCGCGCGGCCGGATCGGGAGCATCACGGCGCCCGCTCCCTCCACGCCGAGGCGCGACAGGCGCTCCTTGATCGCGACGCCCGCGGGGCCCGGCGTCGGCTCCGCGACGACCAGCATGCCGCCTGCCGCCGCGACGACAGCGGGGTCGAGCAGGCGCGTGCGCAGGCCGATCACGTCGAACATGCGCGGGCCGTGCGCGACGACGGCCACGGCGCCCTCGTCGTCGACGCGGTGGACCATCACGCCCTCGCAGCCGACCTCGCGGAGGATGATGCCGCTCAACAACAGGAGCGCGTCCTTGAGCTGATCCGCGCCGCTCAGCGGATCGCCGGAGACCTTGTCGGTCGTCTTGGGCGGGCGCGCGGGGAGCGTGATGTCCTCGACCGACACGGGCGCGCGCGGGATCCGCTTCGGCGTCGCGGGGAGATCCTCGTGCACGTCGTCCGGATCGACCTCGACGGCGTCGTCGAGCGACAAGATCGGCGGGATCGTCGTGCTCACCGGCTCCGCGAGCTCGTCGTCGATGGTCTCGCTCTGCGCGACGTCGAGGGTCTCGCCCTGCGAAGCGGACGAGATCGCGGCCTCCGACAGCGGCGCCGGCACCGACGGGATCGCCTCCGGCACCGCGAGGAACACGGGCGCCGGCGGCGGCGTCATCGCCGGCTTCATCGTCGTCTCCCGCGGATCGAAGACCGCCGGAGACGACGGCATCGACGTCGGCAGCGGCGTGCCCAGCGGATCGATCGGCTTCGGCTCCTGCGTGATGCAGAGCTCGGACAGCGGGCGCCAGATCTTCCACAGCTCGTGGCGGATGTAGCTCTCGACGGGGATCTTCCCTGCCTCGATCCCGCGCTCCACCAGCTCGAGCCCGACGGGCCCGACGGCCGTGGCGCCGTTGGTCACGTACCAGCGATCCGCCGAGGCGCGATCCGCCCGCAAGATGTCCGCCCGCAGCCTGACGATGGTCATAGGTAGCCCTCGCAGAGCGTAGACGCGCGGCGGGAGGCGGGCCCACTTCCCCGAGGAACGGGCCGGCTCCCCGAGCGCGACTGCCCCTTCGCTCGCGGCCGATGTACTAGTGGAAGCTAGCGCGATGCGTCAACCTGCCCCTTCGACGACGAACCAAACAAAGTCCGATCCGACCGGCGCGCAGCCGGGCACCGTGTACCTCGTGGGGGCGGGCCCCGGCGATCCGGATCTGCTCACGCTGCGGGGCGCGGCGCTCCTCGCGAGCGCGGACGTGGTGCTGCACGACGAGCTGATCCACCCCGCTGTGCTCGCGCACGTGCGCGCCGGAGCGGAGGTGCGCCCCGTCGGAAAGCGCGGCGGCGCCGCCGTCGAGAAGCAGGCGCGGCAAGGCGAGATCGAGGCCGCGCTGATCGCGCTCGCGAAGGAGGGGCGTCGCGTGGTGCGGCTGAAGGGCGGCGATCCGTTCCTCTTCGGGCGCGGCTCCGAGGAGGCCGAGGCGCTCGCGGGCGCGGGCGTCCCCTTCGAGGTCGTGCCCGGCGTGACGGCGCCCCTCGCCGTCGCGGCGTACGCGGGCATCTCGCTCACGCACCGCGATCTCGCGTCGAGCGTGACGATCGCGAGCGGCACGACGCGCGCGGGGCGGCCCTTCGATTTTCGGGAGATCGCGGGCGTCTCGGGGACGATCTGCGTGCTCATGGGCATGCGGCGGATCGAGGACGTCACGCGCGGGCTCATCGAGGACGCCGGCAAGGATCCGTCGACGCCGGCCGCGGTGATCGAGCAGGGCACGCGCGCGGAGCAGCGCACCGTCACGGGGAGGCTCGACGCGATCGCGGCGCTCGCGCGGGCCGCCGCGATGGCGAACCCGGCGCTGATCGTCGTCGGTCCGGTGGTGGCGCTGCGCGAGAAGATCCGGTGGTTCGACGATCGCCCGCTGTTCGGCCAGCGGGTGCTGGTGGTGCGCGCCGAGGGCCAGTCGGAGGACACGGCGCGGCTCGTGCGGCGGCGCGGCGGCGATCCGATCCTGTTCCCCGCGATCGTGCTCCAGCCGCCGCCGGATCCGGGGCGCGTCACGCGCGCGGCGCACGAGGTGGGGAGCTACGATCTCGTCGCCTTCACGAGCGAGAACGGCGTCACGCGCTTCCTCGGGCGGCTGCGGGAGGAGGGCCTCGACGCGCGCGCCTTCGGTCGCGCGAAGATCGCCGCGATCGGCAGCGGGACGGCGGCGGCGCTCGGTCCGTGGGGCCTCGTCGCGGACATCGTGCCGAAGGATTTCGTGGGCGAGGCGCTCGCGAAGAGCATCCTCGACGCGCTCGGCGGCAGCGGGAGGAAGCCGGACGGAACGCCCGTGCGCGTGCTGATCCCGCGGGCGCTCGTCGCGCGCGAGGTGGTGCCGGACGTGCTGCGCGCGGCCGGCTGCGAGGTCGACGTCGTGCCCGTGTACGAGACGGTGGCGCCGCCGCCGGAGCGTCGCGAAGCGCTGCGCGCGCTGCTGGAGGCGCGCCGCGTCGACGTGGTGATGCTGACGTCGTCGAGCACCGTCACGCACCTCGTGGACCTGGTGGGCGAGGGCGCGGCGGATCTCCTCGCGCCGGTGCTGCTCGCGAGCATCGGCCCGATCACGACTGACACGGCGACGAAGCGCGGGCTCACTGTGGCTGTGACGGCGGAGGTGAGCACGGTGCCCGGGCTGCTGGCATCCATCGAAGAGCACCTCGCGCGCACGGCGAGAGCGCCCGCCCCGGAGCGAAGCGCCGCGCCGTGAGCATGGCCGCCTACAGGGCGTCCCACGCCAGATAGAGCTTCTCCCGCGACTTCTTCCACGCCTCCGGGATCGGCTTTGCGGTGCTCATCGCCACGATTCCACCGACGATCGCACAGGTCGTATCCCGGTCACCGAGCCCCGCCACGGTGGTCCACATGGCCTCTTCGAAATCGAAGAGGTGCCTCGCCGCGCACCACATGCAGAAGGGCACCGTGTCCATCGCCGTCACGGCCTCTCCCGTGCCGAGCTCGGCCGCGGCACGGTGAAGCTCCGCCGTGAGGGGTATTTCGGAGGCCTTCACGATCCCGTCCCGCGTCTCCCCAGGTGGGGTGTGCTCCAGCACGAACGGGATGAGCCCCGCTCTCTCCGCCTCTCCGGACGCCGTACTGACCAGATCCTTCGACACCCTGCCTGCGCGGGTGGCATACGCCGTCGCGACGGCCGCCGCGATCGCCCCCGCCTGCCCCTCCGGGTGCGCGTGCGTCACCTCCGCGGAGGCGCGCGCCTCGGCCACCACGCGTTCGATGTCGTCGGAGAAATAGGCCCCTATCGGCGCCGCCCTCATCGCCCCACCGTTGCCGTAGGAGCCGCCATGGAAGAGCGCCTTCGACGCAAGCCGCCAGTCCGCCCCGCCCGCGATCGCGCTGAGCAGCTTGTACGCTCCGCCGCCGTAGCCGCGCCCCGGATCCTTGGTGAAGCGCTCCGCGAACCGCTCGGCCAGCATGTCCTGGTCAATCCGCTCCGCGTGCGCGAGCACCTCCACGATCGAACAGGCCATCGCCGTGTCGTCGGTGTGCTGCCACAAACCCTCTGGGAGGATCCGATTGTCAATCCGAGGCCAGGGCACCCGGAGAAAGAAGCGCTCTCCGAACGCGTCCCCGAGACTCAGCCCTTCGAGCGCCTGGTGGGCGCGCTTCATGCGCGCTTCGTGGTCCGTCGTGACGCGGTTCGTCATGGGGCCCCGGAACCGACGGGCCGGCGCCGGCATTCCCTGCGCGATCGGCGTACCGATCCTCCCGCGGCGGTGCTATCCACCGGCCCCATGTCGCTCTACCCCTGTGTCCCGCAGCTCACCAAGATGCTCACCAACCTGGACAACTGGCTCACCAAGGCAGAGGAGCACGCCAAGGCGAAGTCGTTCGATCCCAACGTCCTTTGCGCGGCGCGCCTCGCGCCCGACCAGTACGCCCTCACCCGCCAGGTACAGGCCGCCTGCGACTCGGCGAAGTTCGCCGCCGCGCGCGTCTCCGGCAAGGCGCCCCCGGCCCACCCCGACACCGAGACGACGATGGAGCAGCTCCACGCCCGCATCCGCTCCGTGATCGAGTATCTCCGCACCTTCGAAGCCCGCGATTTCGAGGGCGGCGAGGGGCGCATGGTCCCGCTCTCGTTCATGCCCGGCAAGGGGATGAAGGGCGACGACTACCTCATGGAGATGGCCCTCCCCAACTTCTACTTCCACCTCAACATGGCTTACGCCATCCTCCGCCACAACGGCGTCCCCGTCGGCAAGGTCGATTACATCGGCGGCCTGACTCTCCAGGACATGTGATCGCCTGATCGCGCGGCAAGCTCGGTGTATCGTACACGCCGAGGTGCCAGCATGAGCGAAGGGCCGGGACGCGAAGCAAGCGAAAAACGTGCAGAGAAAGCGGCTCTCCCGGCCGCGGAGCTCTCCGAGGCGCAGCGCGCCGTCATCGACGCGCTGGCCCAGGACGACCACCCCATCCACGCCCCCCTCTGGCTCGCCAAGCAGGCGCAGATCCCCAACGACGCCGTCGAGCGCGCCCAGGCCGCCGAAGATCCCGAGGGCTTCTGGGGAGAGCGCGCCGCCCTCGTCGAGTGGACGACCCCGTGGACACAGGTCCGCAAGCTCGACCCGCCGCGTCACGAGTGGTTCGTCGGAGGCACCCTCAACGCCACGGTGAGCTGCATCGACAGGCACGCTCACGAGCGCCGCAACAAGGCCGCCATCCTGTGGGTCGGCGAGGACGGCGAGGAGCAGGCCTATACCTACGGCCGCCTCTACCGCGAGGTGAACCGCTTCGCCAACGCCTTGAAGCGCCTCGGCGTGAAGAAGGGCGATCGCGTGATCATCTACATGCCCCTCGTCCCCGAGGGCATCGTCACCATGCTCGCGTGCGCCCGCATCGGCGCCATTCACTCGGTGGTCTACGCCGGGATGGGGACACAGGCGCTCAAGAGCCGCATCATGGACTGCGGCGCCAAGGTGGTCGTCTGCTCCGACTTCACCTATCGCCGCGGCCGGCAAATCCCCCTCAAGCCCACCGTCGACGAGGCCGTGCGGGATCTCTACGACGTCGAGCACGTGATCATCCACCGCCGCGGCTCGCGCCCCGGGGACGCTCCCCACCAGTTCGACTCCGAGCGGGACCACGACTTCTACGATGTGCAGAACCCCCGGGAGATCCACTGTCCGCCGGAGCCCGTGGACGCGGAGCACCCGCTCTTCATCCTCTACACCTCCGGCACCACGGGCCGCCCCAAGGGGGTTGTCCACGCGACAGGCGGCTACCTCGTCGGCGTCACTTACCTCGCGCGCGCCTTCTTCCAGATCACGGACCGGGACATCTACTGGAGCACCTCCGACATCGGCTGGATCGTCGGCCACTCCTTCATCGTCTACGGCCCTCTCTCCATCGGCGCCACCATCCTCTGCCGCGAGGGCGTCCCTGATTTCCCGACCCCCGACGTCACGTGGGAGCTGTGCGAGCGCTTCGGCGTCAACGTGATGTTCACGGCGCCCACCGCGGTGCGCATGTGGATGAGCCACGGCGAAGAGGCCCCGCGCCGCTACGATCTCTCGCGCCTCCGCCTCATCGCGTGCGCCGGCGAGCCCCTCAATCCCGAGGCCCACCGCTGGGCCCAGGCGAACCTCGTCGGCCAGTCCAAAGGCATGGTCGTCGACAACTGGTGGCAGACGGAGATCGCCGGCCCCGTCCTCGGCACACTCCCCACCTTCGACGCGCGCCCCGGGAAGGTGGGCAAGGCGATGCCCGGAGTCCGCGCCGAGGTCGTCGACCCCACGGGCACCCCCGTCCCGGCGGGCGCGGGCGGGCTCCTCGTGATCCGCGAGCCCCTCCCCTACATGATGCGCACCGTCTGGGGCGATCACGCGCGCTACGAGCACTACTGGAGCCAGATCCCCGGGGCCTACACGGCGGGCGACATCGCCGTTCGGGACAAGGACGGTTATTTTGCCATCCTCGGCCGCAGCGACGACGTGATGAACGTCGCCGGACACCGCATCGGGACAGCCGACGTCGAGGGCTCTCTCCAGCGCCACCCGGCCGTCGCCGAGAGCGCCGTCGTCGGCCTGCCGGACCCGCTGAAGGGCGAGCGAATCAAGGCCTTCGTGGTCCTCAAGCCGGGCACCTCGGAGAGCCCCGGCCTCCTGAACAGCCTCCGAGACCACGTCCGCCAGGATCTCGGCCCCATCGCGGTCCCCTCCGCCATCGAGATCAAGAAATCCCTCCCCAAGACCCGCTCCGGCAAGATCGTCCGCCGCTACCTCAAGGCCCTGGAGCTGGGCGAGGACCCCGGCGACCTCTCGACCCTGGCCGACTGACCACCTCGGCGCCGGCGTCGCGCCGGCACAGCGTCGCCAGCTCCGCGAGGATCCACCTGTGCGCCGGGCCGAACGTCGTGTCGGTCCTGTGGATCGCGGAGAGGTGGAGCGTGTGCTCGTCCTCCGCCCACGCCCGGAGGCGCAGCGCCACGAGCGTGCCCGTCCGGAGGTCGTCCCGCACAAGGTGCTCCGGCAGGTTCCCCCACCCCAGGCCCGCGCGGATCATCGCGTGTTTGGTGTGGAGATCGGCCACGCGCCACGTGCGCGGAGACAGCACCGCTTGATCCGTCACCCCCGCGTCCGTCCGCTCCGACAGCACGATCTGCACCGCGCCCGCGAGGCGCCCCGTCGGGACCGGCCCCGAGATGGCCGCGAGCGCGTGGGCCGGGGCGACGACAGGCACCATGCGAATCGCCGCCAGCGCCTGCCGCTCCAGCCCCGGGAGGAGCCCTGTCGGGCTGACGACCCCCAGCGTCGCCGCGCCTTCGAGGACCCGCGCCGACACCGCCGACATGACCTGTGTGTCGACGCGCAAGTCGACCTCCGGGAACGCCCTGGCGAACCCGGCGCAGAGATCGACGAGCGCGGTCAGCGGGAACAGCGCGTCGACGCAGAGCGACACCGAGGCTTCCGTCCCCAGCACCAGGCCGGCCGTGAGGCGCCGGAGCCCGTCCACCTCCGCGAGCACCCGGCGCGCCGCCCCCAGGACCGCCTTGCCCTCCTCGGTGAGCCGCGGGACCCGCGTCGCCCTGTCCCACACGGTCACGCCGAGCCGCGACTCCAGGGTGGCCATCGAGGTGCTGATCGCCGACTGCACGCGCCGCATCTTGCGCGCCGCGGCCGAGAAGCTGCCCTCCTCGACGACGGCGACGAGCGCGCGGAGCTGGTCGAGCGTGACGGGATCGTCCATGCCGGATCCATCTCCCGAATCGATGCTAACTGTCAACCGATTGCCGATTTTCAGAATATCCCCAGGCCCCATGTTGAGCGGGTCGCCGGAAGTGACGGCGGCGAGGAGACGTCATGGCGGACGAATTCGTGAGCCGGCGGTATGCTCTCGCGCTCCTTTGCAGCGCGGTCCCCGCCGCCGTGCTCGGCACCTCGGCCGAAGAGGCCGCCCCTGGCTCCCTCGGAGACGACCTCCCACCCCCCACCCCGCAGAGGCACCCCATGATCACGATTCGACCTGCGAGCGAGCGCGGCCACGCGAACCACGGCTGGCTCGACTCCCACCACACCTTCTCGTTCGCGGACTACTACGACGAGCGCCACATGGGCTTTCGCGGCCTCCGCGTGATCAACGAGGATCGCGTGTCGGCCGGGCAGGGCTTCGGCACGCACTCGCACAGGGACATGGAGATCGTCTCGTACGTCCTCGAAGGCGGCTTGCAGCACAAGGACTCGATGGGCACGGGCTCGATCATCCGGCCCGGCGACGTCCAGCGGATGAGCGCGGGCACCGGAGTGGCGCACAGCGAGTACAACGCCTCCAGGAGCGATCGGGTGCACTTTCTCCAGATCTGGCTCCTGCCCGCCAAGCGCGGCATCCAGCCCGGCTACGAGCAGAAGACGTTCTCCGCCGAGGAGAAGCGGGGCCGCCTCCGCACGGTCGCGTCCCCCGACGGCAGGGACGGCAGCGTCACGATCCACACGGACGCGCTGCTCTATGCGGGCCTGTTCGGAGAGGGGGAGTCCGCGGAGCTCCCGCTCGGCAGGGGCCGCCACGCGTGGGTCCATGTCGCCCGCGGCAAGGTGAAGGTGAACGGCCGTGATCTCCAGGCCGGCGACGGCGCCGCGCTGTCCGACGAGGCGGCCGTGCGAATCGAGGGCACCGACGCGGGCGAGGTCCTGGTCTTCGATCTCGCGTGACGGTGAGAAGGCGAGTGATTTCCTGCCTTGCGCGGACATTCCCCTTCCGATCGAGGCCCCGCAGCGGCCGAGCGCCGGCGTCCGAAACATGGTGGAAATATGTTTGGACGCCGGCCGCCGCGAGCCCCATGATGAGCCGTTCGCCTCTCTCGGCGGATCGATGGTTCGTGACGAAGGGCGACGACAGATGTGGAATCGCAGCAAAGAAAAAGCGCTCGAACGGCAAGAGCGGCGGACGCAGCGCCTGAAGCGGGAGGACGCGGCCGGCAAGCTCAGCCAGAAGGCGCCGGATCTCGCGACCTTGAGCCTCGCGGTCCACGAGACGCGGCCTGAGGGCTGCGTGACCGACACGCACCACATCCGGCGATTCGTCGTCGAGCACGCCCCGGCCCTCTTCGAGGTCGCCTGCTCGGATCCGTACTGCGAGGACGGCGGATACGACGTCACGCGGGACATCCTCTACGCCCTCGCGTCGCACAAGCTCACCTTCGAGTCCGAGCAGCGCTGCCACGGCCACTGCGGCGCCAACGACTGCGGCCGGAGCCTGCGCGTCGTCGGCACCGCCACCTACCGCGAGCCCGCCGCCGCCGTCCGCGCCTGACAGCGGCGGATCCGCGGCCTTGCGGGGCTTTCGCGTTCGAGGGTAGCGTGGCGCGGTGAATCCGATCGTCCCCACCTCCCTCACCGACGGCCGCGTGCGGCTGGATCCGCTCGCCCGGGAGCACCTGCCGGGGCTCCTCGCGGCCGCCGCCGACGGGGAGCTCTGGAACCTCCGCTTCACGAGCGTCCCGGACCCCGGGGACACGGCCGCGTACATCGAGCGAGCGCTCCAGCACCAGGCCGAGGGGCACCGGCTGCCCTTCGCGGTGATCGACGCCGCGAGCGGGCGTGTCCTCGGCAGCACGAGCTACCACGACATCGTGCCTGCCGTGGAGAGGGTCGAGATCGGGTATACCTGGTACGCCCGCGCCGCGCAGCGGACCCATGTGAACACCTCGGCGAAGCGGCTGCTGCTCGGCCACGCGTTCGAGGGGCTGGGCGCCGCGCTGGTCGGGTTTCGCACGGACAACTTCAACTCTGCGAGCCAGAGGGCCATCGAGCGGCTCGGCGCGAAGAGGGACGGCGTGCTGCGCCACCACTTCCTCCGCCGCGACGGCACGGTGCGCGACACCGTGATGTACAGCATCACCGCCGGTGAGTGGCCGGAGGTGAGGGCCCACCTCGACTGGCAGCTTCGCCGCCCGCGCGAGGCTAGCTCACAGGCAGCGTCACGGTGAAGCGGGCGCCTCGCTCGGGGAGGTTCTCGGCCTCGATCCGGCCTCGAAAATCGCCGTGCACGATGTCGTGGACGATGGTGAGGCCGAGCCCGGTGCCCTTGTTGACGGGCTTCGTCGTGAACAGAGGATCGAAGATGCGGGCGAAGTTCTCGGGCGGGATCCCGGGGCCCTGATCCGAGACGGTGAGCACGAGCTCCCCGGCGGAGCGCCGGAGTCGAACCTCGATGTCGCCGCCGCCGCTCTCGGCGTTCGCGTGGAGGGCGTTGGTGAGGAGGTTGGTCACCACCTGACCGAGCTTTCCGGGCGAGCCGCTGAGCTGGCCGGGCGGGCTCTCCACCTCGATCCGGAGGCGGCTCTGGCAGGCGAGGGCCTCGTGGCCGAGCATGTGGACCGCGTCGCGAAGGACGGCCTCCGGATCGAAGAGGACGGCCTCGTGGGACCCGTCGGCGCGCGTCTGGCTCTTGATGCCACGGAGGAACGCGGCGGCGCGCTCGGCGGCCTTCCCCGCGAGATCGAGGGAGGCCGTCATCTCCGCGGCGATCGCGCGGTGGTCGGCGGGGCCGACGTCGGGGTCGTCGATCGAAGCGCGGTATTCGTCGACGAGGGACTTCACCTCGGAGACGGCCGAGCGGACGGCCGCGACAGGCGAGCTCATCTCGTGGGCGATGCCGGCGGTGAGGCGGCCGAGAGAGGCCATCTTCTGCGCGAGGAGCAGCGTCTCCTGGTTCTGGCGGAGCTCGGTGTAGGCGACGTCGACCTCGTCACGGCTCTTCTTCAGGTCGGCCGTCCTGGCCTCGACGCGCTCCTCGAGGGAGCGCCCGAGGGCCTGGAGCTCCGCGTTTCGCGCCCGGAGCTGGGCGCTCTGGTCCTCGTGGATCTCGTCGCGGTGGCGGCTCAGGAGGTACGTGAGGAGCGTGAGGCTCGCCAGGTACATCATGGCGTGAACCACGGAGTCCTGGTCCGTCGCGAGCCCCAGGGCCGCGATGAGCAGCGGGACGAGCAGCGTCACGCCCCCGACGAGCAGCGTCACCCACGGGGGCGCGAGCGTCCCGGCGAAGAGGATCGCCACCATGAACCACGCCGACTGGGTGAACGGTTGTTCGTGATTGGGATTGGCCTTCAGGAGGAGGAGGAGCAAGGGGACGATGACGTACATCGCCACGAGGAGGCCAATCGCGGGGGTCAGGTGGCGTGTTCGGCTCAGGGCGTATGCGACCAGGGTGGCCAGGGCGCCTCCGCCCAGCACGCTCATGTGAACCGCGACCTTGCCCGGCTCGTACCGGATGGCGGCGAGGGCGCCGGTCACGAAGAAGACCTGCGTCACGAGGGCCGACACGGCGACGACACGCATCTTGCGCCGGTCGACGCTCGACGTGAGGCGGGGCGACGGCGCGACGAGGAGCCTCCGGAGCCGCGCGACAAGCGCCGCCGGCCCGGCGG
>WBZX01001849.1_pt1 | contig 15201 bp, 15 predicted proteins | sample 5204211 | NCBI WGS metagenome assembly WBZX01 (sample SAMN12344362, study PRJNA552823) | activated sludge metagenome | biome: Activated sludge suspended growth; feature: Nitrification reactor; material: Wastewater; isolation source: activated sludge from nitrification reactor of wastewater...
CCAGGGCTTTGGACGGAGGTATATGGAAATGGAGTTCGACGATCTGGTATCCTGCATTTTTTACCAAATTGCTACCCTTAAAGGGCTTTGTGATGCCTTGCAAATACCTTTGCATCATGTCAAAGCACATGGCGTCTTGTACAATGTCTGTTGTAAAAAAGAAAAAGAAGCATCAGCACTGGTCGAAGCAGTGAAAAAGATGAAAACAGATTTAACCATCCTCACCCAGCCCGGCTCTGTTCTGGAAGCCATTTGTGGAAAAGAAAATTTGCCGGTGCTGAGAGAAAGTTTTGCAGACAGGGCGTACAATGAAGACCTGAGCCTGGTCTCACGCAACGAGCCTGGTGCTGTTTTAACGGACCCTGTGGCGGTGAAAATGCAATTTGAAAATCTTTGTAAAGGTAAGGTTATTGACAAAGCCGGTAATGTACATGACCTGATCTCCGATACTGTTTGTATACACGGTGATCATGCTGCCTTGTCTGATATCGCTGCTTTACTGAGATATTATTAGATCTATAAAAGCCCCATTTAATCACAGTTCTAAAAGATTGTAAATCTAATTCACAAACTGTAAATATCATTTAGTTAGAATTTAAATGAAAAAATTTTAGCCCGCGCATATCATTATTAGCGATCGGCAGCGTTTTATAGGCCAAACAAAATCATATGCCAAAAACACTAATTATCCTTTTGCTGCTACAGGCAGTTTATGTTCAAGAAAGTATTTCCTGCAGTGGTTATAAAATTACAGTTGGCAATAGAACCTATTTTGGTAGCAATGAAGATGCCTGGAGAACAACACCTCACATATGGTTTGAGACTTCGAAAAAATCAGGCCCCTACAAAGCTTGTTTTACCGGTTCACGTTTCGATGGACCAAATGGTTATGCACCACAATCCGGTATGAATGAAGAGGGGCTGGCATTTGAACGACTGGCATCTTACCACCCTGTAATGCCATCTCCTAAAAACAGAAAAAAAATCACCAATCCTACCTTGTATTTAAAAGAAATTCTCCATCAATGCAAAACAGTAGACGAGGTACAGGCTTTTATCAGCCAGTATGACCACAGCTTCTTTATTGAGGATGTGTTTTTATATGCCGACAATTCCGGCAAATACCTGGTGGTAGAACCCTATCAACTCATACCTGGAAACGATGCCAGCTATGTTATTTCCAATTTTTGCCCTTCCATTACATCGGCGTTAGATGCTTCAAGACTTAAGCGATATCAAAATGGCGTAGACTTCCTGCAAAATAAAATTGATTCAACCCTTACCTTTTGCAGGTCACTTTCAGACACCATGCATGTGTGCAGAAATAAAATCGGCGATGGTACCCTGCTCACTTCTATCTGGGATTTAAACAACAAGAGTGTTAATCTGTATTTTTACCACGATTACAGTCAAACAGTTTCATTTTCTCTGATGAATGAATTTGCAAAAGGAGATCATATTTTACCTATCGACAGTATCTTTCCCGAAAATGCAGAATTCGAAAAACTCAGGAACTTTAAAATACCCAAAAACTACCTGCCAATGGGAATTTTTATCCTTGCTGCTGCAGCACTTTTTTTGGTGACGGCACTGTATTTTGCCATCAGCATAATTCGCACTGGATTCGATACAGTTTTTAAACCTTTGAAGGTCGGCATCATTGTCTTAAGTATTGCCCTATTTTATTACATGTATGTGCTAAGCGGCAGTGTCACTGTTTATTATTTTCCGGCACCCTATATAGAGCATGGCAATGTGTTGGTGAGTCTTACCTCCTATTTGCCTTTCGTTTTAATTTTGACCACTTTGCCGCTGGGTTATTACCTGTATAAAATTACCAAAGACCATTCGTGGGGCCGATTTTCCTTATTCCTGCTGGCAATGAATTGGATTGTGTATTTTGCATTAATAGGCCTTTTTGTTTATTGGAAATTCTATACAATTCCTGTATAATACTAGAGACAATAATGCAGCCTGAATTAGAAAATTTATGTTGCATACATTAACCGGAAGGTGTTGTAAACGATTGATATAAATTATCAAAACCATATAAACAAAATGTTATTTGGCTATGGGCGACAAGCCAAATGCTTCAGTAAAACAATTTGATTTCAGGAAACACAATTGCATAATATTATACCTTGTTTTCTACTTTTTCCCAATAAAATTTTAGCTCGGCATGATTTGTTGTGCAAAACCAAATTTTGTTTTGTTTCCCATAGGAAAGCAGGTTTCACATTTATTTCAAAAAAGGAGTGAATAGTAAGCATAAACCATTATTTTTATTGTCTGCCAATTTGAAAAGTCAATGTTGAAATATCAATTATACCTTTTATCTATTTACCAGTCAAAGTAATAAACACATAAAAATGCCACTATCTATTTCCATGAAATTGTTTGTCCTGTTTGTCTTTTGCTTCAACTTTTTTTATACCAAAGCACAAGTTGTCAACACGCAATTCGGACAAATCCAGGGAACATTAAACGGCAATGTATACCAGTTTTTGGGCATTCCTTTTGCCAAACCTCCTATCGACTCGCTACGCTGGAAAGCACCGAGGCTTCCCGATGGGTGGAACGACATTTTACCGACTACTGCTTTTGCGCCCATGTGCGCTCAAAAAAACTTTTCCCAGGGCGACACCACTTCTACCATAATGGGAAGTGAAGATTGTCTCTATCTCAATGTATGGACCCCACAACTGGGTGCCGGCAACAAAGCAGTGATGGTATTTATTCACGGAGGAGGCAATCAGCAGGGCGGTGCCAGTGAGACAGCCGGGGGCACCCAACTCTATTTTGGTAAAAATCTTTCTGAAAGAGGAGATGTGGTGGTTGTGACCATTCAGTATAGACTGGGAGCATTGGGTTATCTGGTCCATGGCGGCCTTGAGGCTGAAAATGAAAACAATGTGTCCGGCAACTATGGCGTGCTCGATCAGATCCTAGCCTTGAAATGGGTACAAAACAACATTTCCAACTTTGGAGGAGACCCCTCCCAAGTGATGATTTTCGGAGAGAGTGCGGGTGGTGTCAACGTTGGGAACCTGCTCACTACCCCCATGGCAAAGGGTCTTTTCCAGAGGGCCTGCATTCAAAGCGCGGCACCGGTGATCAATCCATACCAGGACTCCAAAAACAAGGGCATTGCCTATGTTGATAAATTCATCAATACCGGAACCGATACTGAAAAAATTCAATACATGCGATCACTACCCGCGGATTCATTAATTAAATACGATAAAAGCCCGGTATCCGGTGGTGCGGTACAAGTGTCGTGGCAACCAACCCTGGATAAAGTAGTTTTCCTTGATTTCCCCAACAAGGTGTTTGAATCAGGTAACTTCAACAAAGTACCCCTGATGATTGGATCCAATGCGGAAGAGATGAGTTTATCGGCACCGCCTACAGTTGCACCGTTTACAGTAAATGTCCTTATCAATACCACTGTTCCACAGGCACTGCGCCCGCAGGCATTGGCTCTTTATCCGCCGGGTGCCAATGCCACAGAAGCCAGAGCCTCCTATGTGGCCATATTGACCGATGCTCAGTTTACAAGTACTACCCGAAGGACTGCTCAATGCATCAGCCTGAATCAAACAGAAGCCGTTTGGCGCTATTTTTTTACTTACAAACACTCCATTCCTCAACTGGCAGCCTATGGTTCGTACCATGGCATGGAGCTGTTTTACGTATTCAACAATTGGGAAAATGCTACCCTGGGCAGTGGATTTCTGTTCCGACCTTCCGATGCCGCTGTTCAATATAACATGCTGAATTACTGGGTCAATTTTGCGAAGACCGGCAATCCCAATGGCGTTGGACTCGAAGTATGGAATCCATACCAAAGCAACGATGATTGTTACCTTGAAATAAACGATGATCCTGATGGCAACCAATGTGGTATCCGGACCGAAGCCTGCAATTTATGGGACAATGTGGTGGGATTTATGGGATGTAAAAGCACAACAGAAACGAAAGATGTGGAAAATGAGATTTCACATTCCATCTATCCCAATCCGACCCATGGGATTCTTGAAGTCAGTACTTACGATGGTTATGAAATATACAATGCCAGTGGGATGCTTCTATATAAGAGCTCAAAAGCCTGTGTCCGAATAGATGTTACTTCACTTGCTCCAGGGCTATACATACTGAAAACTCAATCGAAAGCAGGCTGGTTTCTAAAAATTTGAAGTACGTAAATTTTTTTTACTGGACTTTTTTTGAATCCATAAAATATTTGTTTACCCTCATATAATGCATACAAAGCCCTGTTGATATAATGCTCACAATTCCATACATTATCCTTCCTCGGCAACATTCAGATCAAAGAACACGCTGGCATAAGGACCAAACTAGAAAGCAAAATTAGACCCATCAATAATACATAATAAGTAAGAATGAAAAGAATAGCCATCCGGTCTTTGTCAATGTCATACATCCTATTTTGCAATAAGCCCTCATTTTCGATATAGACCTCAATTTTTCACCATCAAACTTATTGAGACCATTGCGAGTGCCTATCCAAAGATAGCCGCGTTTATCGAGATGCAAAGAGGTTGTTTTCATCTGAGAAAGGCCATCCCGCATGGTAAATAAACGATATGACTGAGCCCCGGCCAGGGTATAACACTAAGTCACCAAAAACAGGCTGATGCAATAGGCTCTCATTATAAAGTAAGTGTATCAAATATACAAATACATATTTACTTGAAAATAAATATTTTATGCCGTCAAGAAAAATGAAAAATACAATGTTTTTAAGGTAAGGCAAACAATCATCCAGGAAAGCCTGGTCATAATAATTTTGTGGTAATTTTATCAGGAAATAAGGAAATGTATACCTTTAATGCATAGCATTTTATAAACCAATATTTAATGATAGTAATGAAAAATCTTTTGACGCTTGTTTTTTGCTTTTCCCTGCATTTTCTTGTGGCACAATCAGAGACAACGACCCCAATTGCCAATCCCAATTACGATAAAGCCCTGGCCGAAAAATTGGGTGCCAATGATTACGGCATGAAATCCTATTTTCTGGTAATCCTGAAAACAGGTTCAAATACCTCGGCCACCAAAGAAGAAACAAATGAGTATTTCAAAGGTCATATGTCCAATATTCACCGACTGGTGGAGGAGGGCAAACTCATTGTGGCCGGACCACTGGCAAAAAACGAACTACAATACAGAGGGATTTTTATTCTGAACAAGCTCAATACACCCGAGGAAGCCCATGCCCTGCTGCAAACGGATCCCGCTATAAAAAATTGTTTGCTAGGCTATGAATTGCTAACCTGGTTTGGATCTGCAGCCTTGCCGGAATACCTGCCCTATTCAGATAAAATCTGGAAGGTGAATCCGTAGTTCCAAGGATACTTTTGGCTTATGGAACGTTGGAATTATTAAAAATTATAATGTTAAATAAAATTCAAAAAGATGGCTCAACCTAATTGAGTATCGTGTAGTGGTGTATTTTAACTATGGCTAAATGAATTATCAAAATTTAATTCGTACCTTCCTGGAATTAGTTTCGGTTTTTATTTCTCCTGTTAGAGCGGTGGCCATTTACATAAAAATATTTTAAGATGGGATGTTCAAAACGGAATGGTGGGTTTTATTTATAATTAGATTGTTGGCTGCCTTAATCAATTTGAATAATGTAGATCGACACATGATGAAGTAATATTTATTTACATTATGTTTTGTACATTATATAAATTTTAACATATTTTTATAAAATAAATTTTCTGTTATAAATAATTAATACTATATTTGAATTAGAAAGGAACTCAGCTATGAAATCGAAAACGCATACTCACAGAAAATAAACAGTAAGTCAGAATTAATTTAGTGGTTCTTAGTCAGAATTGCTGTATCTCATTTTTTAATCATAGGCTGTAATTACAGCTTCGTGATTGAGTTTTTCATTTTTAAAAATTACCATCAGAAATTTAATATACTAAGCTTATTGGGAAAAGAAATGAAAATAAGTGGAAATTAAATGAATTTTGGCGTCCCGGGCATTAAACTGCAGACTCGGCCCTACATCATGAAAAAATGATTTTAAACTGGTGTCTGAGAAACCTTTAGCTATTTAAAAGTTGTTTAAGATGAAAAAAATCAAAACGCTACTCCTTCTATTTTTCATTTTTCTGAGTATCAATTGGCTTCATGCGGAAAAACCAATCAAAGTCAATTATGAATACATGCTGTTGGATATGTGCAATGGTAAAACAGCCACTTATTTAAAATTCTATCAAGATACTTTATCAGAGTCCACAACCAGGATAACAAGAATAGACGTAACTACTCTAAATCAAATTATCCAAACTACCAGAGTACAAATAGAAAACAATGAAACAGAAATATTTGACTTAAGCCCATCCAACAACACACTTGAATTTGAAGTTAAAATTTACGATTCTTCAGGAAGAATAACTACAAAAATCGTTAGAATCAACACCAAAGATGACAGCATGGTTAATGTTACTGAGCGTCTCTACAAGTACATTGATGAATACACAAAAACCAAATCTTCTTTATATACCTTTTGGTGTGGCAAGAAAGTGAGTAAAGTCGAGCTATTTGCATTTTTTCAAAAATTTTTAAAACTAACAACACAACAAATTTGTGATATGGTCAGCAGATATAATCAAGTGGTTGGCTCAAACTTTACTTCTACCACAGTAGCCAACGACACCTGGCTTCAAAATATGTGTGCCTTGTTTACAGAATTCCACAACAATTTTAATCCCGGAGGCAGCCCAACCGGTGATTGCCTATGTAAGTTGATAAGAACCAAAGACAGCGCTTTAAATGTACAAGGCATACCCAATTTCAATGAAGAGGAAGATTGCATGAATTATGATGCAGACGTTTTTGCACAAAATTTTGATACTAAACCTGAAGATAATGATTTTATTTTTTCACAAGGCAGAATTGGTGCTGCTAAAGCGGGAAGAATGCACATGTTCTATGATGGCGTAGACAGTTCTCCCAACAATTTTAAAACGTCTTTGCATCAAGGCTGGAGCACCATAAGGTACAGACTTGTCTGTGTTGACCCGGCAACCATTAGTCCCAATCTTGAAAACTGCAAAGCCTGCAATAAACAAATTGAAACTGAGTATGGCTATTATTCAAAGACCTTCTTAACGGCTCAAACCTATTCCTGTGTCTTGTGTCAGCAATCGGCTTGGATTTCCATTGAAGATTGGGCTATGATGTTTGTAAATAAAAATGGCGTGCTTCAGGACACAATTATTCACGGTGAAAAAAAATTCACGGCAAAATGTGATGTACCTGAAGATGACCCAACCATTGATGGTGCATTGACAAGTGCCAATACACTTGTTGATGCCATTAGCACGGCTATTGGAAGCGCCACAACCGCCAATATTTTCGCAGCAGCCACTTCAGCAGTTGCTTTTTACAACAGCACTTTCGCTGAAAGTCTGTGCGGTGAATTAAACCTGGATGATTACACCTTGTTTCATGGTCAGAAAAGATATGAAATAGCTCCCGGAGATGAATTGAAGTTTACCTTAGTATCAAATGCAACATTTGGGGGTAAAGTTGTCAACCATGGAGAAGCCATTGCCCAAATTAATTCTGATTTTTATTTGGCAACCGTATTAAATACAATTCCCAACGAGGAAGGAGAAGTGCCAGCATACTGTGAGTGTGAAAAAATCGGGGCCTATACTTTAGGCAGTCTTGATGCATCCACAGAGGATCTACCCCCTGTGGATGAACCCAATAATACCAGTGAATCCAACTGGTCTGTAGTTTTTGATGACCCTCCTTTTGGACTTGCTACCATGAAACTTTTAACAGGATCCTTTATCGGTTCATTTGGACCATGGCCAGGAGCGTTTGAAACAACCAATTGTTGTGATGTAAAAATAAAATGTATGAGTGATTGTGTAGCTTTGATTGGGTGTGGTCCCAATCCTGATGTTACCAAAATAAGAAATAAACAGATTAACGTATCTGAAATATCTTTGCTAAATGATATTATCAGAGATAGTATCGGTTTAAAAAACAGAAATGAGTCTATCCTTCTCAGCAGAGCTGATAAAAATAGCATCAAAATATATCCGAATCCATTAACAGCAAATGAACTCAACATTGTATTGAATGAAGACACAAAAATATATGCAATAAAAATATATGATCTTAAAGGAACAAAGATTTTGGACCAAACGCTAGTGGATTCGTTTGAATATCAGTATTTTAGTGTTGCATTACCCAATTTGGTGAAAGGTATGTATGTGGTTCTGCTCACTGATAGTAATGGCAATAACTTCTGGAATAAAATTATTAAACAATGAAATGGCTAATCATACTTCCTGTTTCTCTCTGTGTCCTTGCCTGCTGTGATCAAAATGATGTCAACTGCAGCGCTGATGAAATTCCATACGGAGAAATTGACTGCATTAAAAAGGATAGTTATACTTTTTATGAAACCGATGTCAATTTTCATTGTTTGGATAAGTCTATTTTAGTTGGAATAGATAATTCAAAGACTCTGATAAAACCATATTATATCAATACTTTAAATCCCATTAAAAAAGATTTGCTGGGCAGTGTAGGCTCAATTAATTATTCTAATAATCTACTATTCATTGGATTTAATATTGAATGTTCAATTAACAACTCTCCTACGGTTACCTGGGTACTTTTTGATAACACATCTCAATTTACCAACTATCCATCTGTAATCAAAGCCAGATTGTTGGTGAAAGAATCCGTGGATTTCAACAGTAAGACCCTGGATGAAAAGGAAATCGAATTAAAACGCAGGGATTAAATTTTCCACTAAAGGAAGAATCTGTAGCATAAAGTAAGCAGCCTGTGGAAGGCTGCTTACTTTAATAAAAATTTATTCGAGCTCTGTCTTTTAAGAAATTTACTAATTAAGTATTCCATCTACATTCAGCAGCTTTAGATATCATATGCTAAATTCCATTTCATAATAAAATAAGTTGTAAATTTACTTAAAATTAAAAAAGTCATGAATGCTGCTCCGCCCCATCTGTATTCCCTTCTAATTTATATTTGCATCTTTACTGCTGCCATTCTTTTTTCCAAATATATCATCACCCAATACACAAACCTATCTTCAAACCCAGGTACCCGCTTATTTGCCATCGGTTTTCTCTCAACGATTTTGTTGGCCGGTATAAATACAATATGGTCGGGAAGTGCCTTATTTGATCTTCAATGGCATGATACTTATTGGGTTATAGCTACCTTTCATTTGTACCTGGCTGTAGCTTTGATATTGGGACTATGTACCCTGGCATATTATCTCATCCCAACCGTTATGAAACGAAGCTTCAACACAGGTTTAAGTGCTGTCCATGCATGGATTTCTGTGGCAACCTTGTTATTGATAATATTTTTTGTATCTGGGCAGGGCCACTATTTCAATGAAGCCAATAGGTATAAAAGCCAATACGCTGATCTTTTTATTATTATCAGTCTTTTTATCTTTTTAACTTCTCAGTTGATTTTTGTTATCAATCTCATTTATTCTCTAATGAAGCCTCAACAAAATAAGGCTTTATAAACGAGTTAGTGGTGATGCTTATTTACCATTAAGTTCACAAAGGGAGCACTAAAGGCACTATTTTTAACTCCATCTTAATTGTGAACATTGTGAGTTCCTTGTGCCCTTTGTGGTAATCCCTTTCAACCACTAAGATCACAAAAGAGACACTAAGGTCACTAGTTTTCATATCTCCTTGTAAGCGCCCCATTTTTAGTACAATTTAAAAGTATGATTTTCCATCTTAACAAGATCATGGCGAATTGCAATGCCCACCAATCCAATATACTACCCCCCAAAGATCGACCTCCAAATCCTGTAAGAAAAAAATCATTTTATTAGAATCCATCCAATGATCACTCTCACTCCCGGGTAACCACTTTCTCTCTATCTTTGTAGAAGGCAATTTAGTATGGACGGGTTGTCATTTATCCCTCTGCTTTTTAAAGAAATTTATTTTGCCGACAAAAGACTCAAAACAAAGATGATAGACAAACAAAAAGGTCCCATTGGTGCCAACATCGGTTTCACCAACAAGGTATCGGCCAGGGCGAGGCTGGTCAATGAAGACGGCAGCTTCAACATCGAGCGGGTTGGTGGCGAAGGTACCAAGCCCTTTGAACACCTGGTCAATGTGCCGTGGCATACATTTATTCTGGAGTTGATCGGCATCTTTTTACTGCTCAATGGGTTGTTTGCTCTTTTGTATTATATCCATGGTATCGATAAACTCAATGGAAAGGTGCTCGGGAACTGGGAGGACTTTATGCACTGTTATTATTTCAGTATCCAGACATTTACCACGGTGGGTTATGGTTACCTCAATCCACAGGATCATTTTACCAATGTGGTTTCTTCGTTTAATTCATTGATTGGACTTACCTGTTATGCATTGGGTACAGGTCTCTTGATTTTTCGCTTTTCAAAAGCCCCCGTTAAAATCAAGTTTGCTGATAAAGTAGTGCTTGCGCCCTATGGTGATGATCGGTCCCTTCAACTTCGCCTGGTCAATTCGGGAGCCAATACACTGATCAATATGGAGGCATCCATCAATATGACCTGGCTGGAAGAAGTGGAAGGCCAGCGCCGCAGGAAGTTTAAGCGACTGGAACTGGAACTGGAATTTATCTATCTCTTTCCACTCAACTGGACCCTTATCCATGTGATCAATGATAAGAGTCCCTTTTTCTACAAAAGTTTGGAAGAATTACATGAACAGACTGCCGAATTGTTGGTAATGGTTCGGGGTTACGACGATACCTACAATCAATTTATATATAAAAATCATTCGTACTGCATTGATAATGTGCAGGAAAATGCCATATTTTTGCCCATGTACGAAAGCAAAGAGGAAAAGACCCTGTTGTTCATCGAAAAACTCAATGACACCCGCCCTGTTTAGATTAAACCTTTGGGTGAAATTGGGGTCAAACCATTACAATTCAATAGGAATATGCAGCAAGCTGATGACGACACCATCGTAGAAATGCTACGAAACGCCGCCACCCTCGAGCAGGGTTTCAGGTTGCTCATGCACAAGTACCAGGAAAAAGTTTACTGGCACATCCGCAGGATTGTAGAAAACCACGAAGACACTGATGACGTATTGCAAAATACTTTCGTTAAGGCCTACCGTGGATTTGCCAACTTTGAAGGTCGTTCGAGCTTATACACGTGGTTGTACCGCATAGCCACCAATGAGGCACTTACCCTGAAAAAAAACCAACGACAGAAGGCCACACAATCGCTCGAAGAATTTCAGGTAGGTAGCACCGATCAGGCCGACCATGACTTCGATGAAGAAAAGGCCGTTCAAAAGCTCAAACACGCGCTGGAGGAGCTGCCGGAAAAACAGAGAATCGTTTTTAATATGCGGTACTACGATGAAATGAGTTACCAGGAAATGTCAGATATACTCGACACTTCCGTAGGTGCGCTCAAAGCCTCGTACCACCACGCAGTGAAAAAAATTGAAGCCTATTTGCTGGCTTAAAAGAAAGAGAAATGGAAGAGAAAGAAAAACTGAGCCAAGAGCTGGAAAAACTGAAAAAAGTATCACCACATGGGGATCCTCCCGCCGGGTATTTTGATGCCATGCAAGATCAGGTAATGGCACAAATCCAACTGGAGCGTAGCTTGCCTGCTCAAACCAAAGCCGGTGTGCCCGTAGGTTATTTCGACAGCCTGCCTGATTGGGTGTTGGCCAACGCGAAGGGCGCACAAGGTGGTGGTGGCAGGGTCGTGCTTATGCGCAACATTCGCTGGATGGCGGCAGCAGCCGTGCTGGTCATTGTAGCCGTGGTGATGCTGAAATTTGTTTTGCCCGCAGGCAATGAAACCAACAGTGAGCATGCCTATGCAGCACTGAGCAAAGAATTTAACCAAAGTCTCACCAGTGAAGAAGTCAACCACCTGCTCCAAAATTATAATTCCGAAGAAGACCTCTGGCTGCTGAAACAACTCGAACCGGTTGACCACAACAGTCTGCCGGAAATCGAAGGACTGGATAGCGAAGAACCCCTGTTGCAGGACATACTCACCGATGAAGAAATTGAGTACCTTAATGAGATTATGTAGTGTTTATTTTTAGTTTTAATATAATGAAAAAGACCTTTATTATTTTTAGTTTATTGTTGATCTCCGGACTTGCCTTCGGACAGATAGGCAAAAAAAGAGAAGCATTGGAAGAGCGGATCAAATCCCTGAAGATTGCCTTCATAACCGAAAAGCTGGGCTTATCGCCTGAAGAATCTGAAAAGTTCTGGCCCGTCTACAACCAGATGGAAGCAGAACGCGCGGCATTGATGGCTGAAAAAAAATCAGACTTTGAAGGAGATGAATCCGACAAAGACGCACAAGCATTCATCGCCCGTCATTTTGAGATCCGGGAAAAAGAAATCCAATTGGAGCGCCGGTATGTGGAAAAATTCAAAGTTTTCCTGCCTGCCAAAAAAGTGGCTCGCCTGTTGTGGGTTGAAAAACAGTTCCGCCAGGAGATCATGTCCAACATCATCAATAAGGCGCGCAATAGAGGTCGGTGAGACGTCGGATTTTGGGTTTTATGCGAACCTGACAACCAAATTTTTAACAAACTGTTGTGATAATATACGGGCGAAAAAGGTCATATATTTCCTACCTTTGCCCACTGAAAAAAAAGCAAATTATCACAAATGGCAACAGCTGAGAAACAACTGAGTTACAAAGTAAAAGACATCAACCTGGCTGCCTGGGGCAGAAAGGAAGTAGAATTGGCAGAAGCAGAAATGCCCGGTTTGATGGCATTGCGCGCCGAGTACGGACAAAGCAAGCCCCTCAAAGGAGCCAGAATCGCAGGTTGTCTGCACATGACCATACAGACTGCAGTATTGATCGAGACCCTTGTAGAATTGGGCGCTCAGGTATCATGGTCTTCCTGCAACATATTTTCTACCCAGGATCACGCTGCTGCTGCCATAGCTGCTGCGGGCATTCCGGTATTCGCCTGGAAGGGTATGAACGAAGAAGAATTTGACTGGTGTATCGAGCAGACCCTCCATGCATTCGAAGGAGGTGAGCCCCTCAATATGATTCTCGACGACGGAGGAGATCTAACCAATATGGTTTTGGATCGTTATCCGGAGCTGGTTGCCAACATCAAGGGTTTGTCTGAAGAGACAACTACAGGCGTACACAGATTGTACGAAAGAGTAAAAAATGGCACCCTGCCCATGCCTGCCATCAACGTGAATGACTCTGTTACCAAATCCAAATTCGACAACAAATACGGTTGTAAAGAATCCTTAGTGGATTCTATCCGCAGGGCCACCGACATCATGATGGCCGGTAAAGTAGCTGTTGTTTGTGGTTACGGCGATGTGGGTAAGGGTTCTGCAGCGTCATTGAGAGGAGCCGGCTGCAGGGTAATCGTTACCGAAATTGATCCCATTTGCGCCCTTCAGGCGGCTATGGATGGCTTTGCTGTAAAAAGGTTGGAAAATGCTTTAAGTGAAGCGGACATCGTAGTAACAGCTACCGGCAACAAGTCAATCGTAAGAGGAGATCACTTCCTGAAAATGAAAGACAAAACCATCGTTTGCAACATCGGACACTTCGACAACGAGATCGACATGGCGTGGTTGAAACAAAACTACAATGACACCAAGGTTGAGATCAAACCACAGGTCGACAAATACACGCTCAATGGCAAAGACATCATCATCCTGGCAGAAGGAAGGTTGGTGAATCTGGGCTGTGCCACCGGCCACCCATCTTTTGTAATGTCCAACAGCTTTACCAACCAGACCCTGGCACAGATCGAGTTGTGGACCAACAGCGCCAGTTATAAAAATGAGGTTTACACCTTGCCCAAGCACCTGGATGAGAAGGTAGCCAGACTCCACCTTGCCAAAATCGGTGTAGAGCTGGAAACCCTGTCGAAAGACCAGGCCGACTACATTGGTGTACAAGTTGAGGGTCCCTTTAAACCAGAATATTACAGGTATTAATGCAGCTTGCCGCATTATTCCTATTGCTTACCGGGTGCTGGGTATCGGGAGCCGGATGGGTCAGGACAGGAGATGAAGTTCACGATTTTCATCTTAGCCGCAGCGAGATCAACTACGATACCCCATCTTCTACCCTTCAGGTCACAGTCCACATTTTTGTAGACGACCTGGAAAAAATCCTTGCAAAGGGTGGCAAAAAGAATCTGCGGCTCGGCAGGGACAATGAAGCTGCTGAGGCCGACCAGGCCATTGCCGATTACCTGAGCCAACATCAGGTATTAAGTGGTGGTGGCAAGGTACTAAAGTCCAGCTTTATTGGCAAAGAGCCCAGTGAGGACTTTATTGCCTTTTATTGTTACCTGGAATACGAGGTGCCGGCCGGAATAAAGGAAGTAAGTATCAAAAATAATATTCTGACTGAGCTGTACGATGACCAAAAAAACATGGTGCAGGTGACAAAGAACAAAAAGAGAGTATCGAGTTTTTTATTTGACAAAGAACAATATTCGGATGTAGTAAGGTTTTAATGCGTTTTTTTACATAAAAACTTGGTTTAGTGTAGATTTACAATTATCTTTGCGCTCCAATTCATAAATTAAGATCAATGGCAAACCATAAGTCATCAAAAAAGAGAATCAGGCAAGACCTTGTTATCCGATTGAGAAACAGGTATTATAAAAAATCTGCAAGGACTGCCATCGCCAAATTAAGGGCTTTGGAAGACAAGACTGAAGCAGTAAAGTATTTACCAAAGGTGGTAGCTATGATTGACAAGCTGGCTAAGAAAAACACCTGGCACAAAAACAAAGCATCCAACTTGAAGAGCAAGTTGATGAAGCACGTAAATGCCATCGGGTAATTACCAGTAACCGAAAAAGAAAAAAAGGGATTAAGCTAAGCTTGATCCCTTTTTTTTGTGGTAAACGAGGAGCGGAGCATCCGGCAACGGAGCATCCGGGTTACTTGGGTGTTGAAATTTAGATTCTATGCTTACAATCGTTTGTCGATTGCTCCGTTCCCGGTAAACAAAAAAAGCCGTCTCTTTTTCAAAAGACAGCTTTTAATCTAACAACTAAAAAACTATGATAAAAACTTATACGCCTGGGCGTCGCTTTCTTTAAAATCGAATCAACTTCCCGTTGATGTTTTTAAGTGAACGGT
>WBZX01001850.1_pt1 | contig 15195 bp, 14 predicted proteins | sample 5204211 | NCBI WGS metagenome assembly WBZX01 (sample SAMN12344362, study PRJNA552823) | activated sludge metagenome | biome: Activated sludge suspended growth; feature: Nitrification reactor; material: Wastewater; isolation source: activated sludge from nitrification reactor of wastewater...
CCTCCATAATTCTTCGCAGCGGGTTCGCAGCTTGTCGAAAGCGACTTCTCCTTCCGGACTTCGTTCGATCGACCTTCCCAGTTGTGGGGTCAGTTCCCGTACCTCTTGAGCGGACAGGACCGAGCTGCATAGCGCCAAGGAGAGGACGAGGAGGTGCTTCACGACTTCACAAAGAACGGCACCGGTCCGCTGTTCGTGTGCAGCCGGACAGGTCCGATAGGGGGGGAACCGCTCAACCGATGGTCCACGTGTGCTCGCCCTTGAGCAACGCGTCCAGATCACCAGCACCCTTGCGCTCCCTGGCCTGCACCACCTGAGCCTGCATCTTCTCCTCATGGGTGGCCCGGTCGTTCACATAGAACACACCGAAGGGTCGGGGGAAAGCACCTTCATGGCGCGGGTCGTCGAAAAGACGCACCAGGATGGAGGCCTTGAAGTTGTCGCGCTCATCGTGGATCCAGCAGTCGTTCGCCGAGAACTCCGGCCCGATGTCGATGATGCGGGGCTTCATCTCCTTGATGCAAATGCCTTTGGTGCCCCCTGCGAAGGTGAGCGGCTTGCCCTGCTCTACGAACAGGGTGTTCGAAGGCTTGCTGGCCTTCTCGGTGAAGGTCTCGAAGGCGCCATCGTTGAAGACGTTGCAGTTCTGGTAGATCTCCACGAGGGACGTACCACGATGCGCATCGGCCCGGGCGAGCACTTCACGCATGTGCTTGGGATCACGGTCCATGCTGCGGGCGATGAATGTCCCATCAGCGCCTTTCACCAGAGCGAGCGGGTTGAACGGATGGTCTGTACTGCCCATGGGCGTGCTGCGCGTGACGGCACCTTCCGGGGAGGTGGGCGAGTACTGACCCTTGGTGAGCCCGTAGATCTCGTTGTTGAAGAGCAGCACGTTCACATCCACATTGCGGCGCAGCAAATGGATGATGTGATTGCCTCCGATGCTCAAGGCATCACCATCACCGGTGATCATCCATACGCTCAAGTCAGGGCGAACACTGCGCAACCCGCTGACCAAGGCCGGGGCCCGGCCATGGATGCTGTGCAAGCCGTAGGTATCCATGTAGTACGGGAAGCGCGAGCTGCAACCGATACCACTGATGAAGACCACCTCCTCTTTCTTCTTCCCGCTTTGCTCAAGCAGGGTCTGCACCTGTTTCAGGATGCTGTAGTCGCCGCAGCCGGGGCACCAGCGCACCTCCTGGTCACTGGAGAAATCGACCTTCCCCTCGGCGGGGCTCGGGGGGGGCGGCGGGGTTGAAATTCCGTTCGTCGTGCTCATGGCTTCAAGAGGTTGAGCGCAGCGGCGTGGATCTCTTCGCTGGTGAACGGCATACCCTGGATCTTGTTCAGCCCTTGGGCATCCACGAGGAATTCAGCGCGCAGCAGCTGGCGCAGTTGACCGCTGTTCATCTCGGGCACCAGCACCTTCCGATACTTCTTCAGCAAGGGGCCTAGGCCCTTGTTGAAGGGGAAGAGGTGGCGGATGTGCACGTGCGCAACGCTGTGTCCTTCGGCCTGCAGTTGCAACGCAGCAGTGCGGATGGCACCGTAGGTGGAACCCCAGCCAACAACGAGCAACTCCCCTTCCGCGGGGCCGCTGTCCAGCCTGATGGGCCGGTAGCGATCCGCGATGCGCGCCACCTTCTCCGCGCGCAGTCGCACCATCTTCTCGTGGTTCGCCGGATCGTAGCTGATGTTGCCGGTCTTGTCCTGCTTCTCGATACCGCCGATGCGGTGTTGCAATCCCGCCTGACCCGGAAGTGCCCACGGCCGCACACCGCGTTCATCGCGTAGGTACGGGAGGAAGGGTTGCGGCTCGGCGGTGCTCGCCGTGACACTGGGGATGAAGTTCGGCGTGATGTCCGCGAGATCCTTCGCCTGCGGGAAACGCCATGGCTCGGATCCGTTGGCGATGTATCCATCGGTGAGGAGGATCACCGGCGTCATGTGCTCTACGGCGATCTGCACCGCCTCGAACGCCATTTCGAAACAGTCGATGGGTGTGCTGGCGGCGATCACCGGTATCGGTGCTTCGCCGTTGCGGCCATGCACCGCTTGCCAGAGGTCGGCCTGCTCCGTCTTGGTCGGCAGACCGGTACTGGGACCACCACGCTGCACGTTCACGATCACCAACGGGATCTCCAACATGAAGGCGAGGCCCATGGCTTCGGTCTTCAACGCTATGCCGGGTCCGCTGCTGGCGGTGATTCCCAATGCGCCGCCGTAGCTCGCACCGATGGCGCTGCTGATGGCGGCGATCTCGTCCTCCGCCTGGAAGGTGAGCACACCGAAGTTCTTGTGGCGGCTCAGTTCATGCAGGATGTCGCTCGCCGGTGTGATCGGATAGCTGCCATAGAAGAGGTCGAGCTTCGCCTTCTGCGCACCGGCCAAGAGCCCCAGCGCGGTCCCTTGGTTGCCAGTGATGCTACGATATTGGCCGCTTGGCATCGGGGCGGGCTTCACCTCGAACCGCGTGGTGAAGGTCTCGCTGGTATCGCCGTAGTGGTAGCCGGCCACCAGCGCCTTCATGTTGGCATCCAGCAACTCCGGCTTCTTCCCGAACTTCTTCTTCAGGAACCCTTCGGTGAGCGCGTTCTCCCGGCTGTACATCCAGTTGATGAAGCCGAGCACGAACATGTTCTTGCACCGGTCCTTCTCCTTCATCCCGAGGGTGGTGCCCTCCAGTGCGGTGCGCGTGAGCTTGGTCACATCCACGCAGTGCAGGTGGAAGGCGGCCAGGGAACCATCCGTCAGCGGGTCCGCATCCTCAGTATAACCGGCCAGTCGCAGGTTCTTCTTATCGAAGCCGTCGGTATTGGCGATGATGTTGCCGCCCCGCTTGAGCTTGCCGAGGTTGGCCTTGAGCGCCGCAGCGTTCATCACCACCAGCACGTCGCACTGGTCGCCCGGCGTGAAGATCTCCACGCTGCCGAAGTGCAATTGGTAACCGCTCACGCCGGCCAGTGTGCCTTGCGGTGCGCGAATCTCCGCCGGGAAATTGGGGAAGGTGCTCACATCGTTCCCGAAGAGCGCGTTGGTATCGGTGAACTGCGAGCCGGTGAGCTGGATGCCGTCGCCGCTATCGCCAGCGAAGAGGATCACCACGTTCTGGCGGGTCTCTACGGGCTTGGGCGTCAAGGTGGTAGTGGACATTGAAATGTGGGGCGAAGGTAGCCCTGCGATAAGGGCGCTGCGTGACCGAGGTCACGTCGAAGATGAACAACAAGCGTTCGCGGAGGTTGGTTCAGGGGTAATCGAACCCGAAACGGTACTCGACCAACTTATCATCCTCGAATTCCAGATGTGCGTAGTAGGAAGGGTAGTTGTACCTCCGCAAGAGGTCGGACGTGGATATGTCGTCCAGCCTGTAGCGCAGATAGCGATGACCCTGCATATCCACCCCATGTCGCGCATTCTCTCCCAGGACCTTGCGTACCTCCTTCTCGGACATATCCAAAGCGAGGCCCCTTCCCGAAACGAGATCGGTCGATGGCAAGGCGGACCTCACCGCCAGGGGGCGCCGTCGGCTCACACGGAGCTCACTGAACTCATCGATCACCCCGCCATAGTGGAAGAAGAGCGTCAAGAACTGCATGCCGTCAGCGGAAGCGAATGAGACCTGCGGCATGTCCCGGTGATCCTCCTGCAACTCATCCGATGGGACCGGTCCGACCACGGCGTTCGCCGTTCCCGCATCCAGCAAGGCTATGTGACCGAGCATGGTGTCGCATCCGAGGGGTTCGCACGCAACGGTATCGAGGACATGCGCAATATCAACGGACCGCACCAAGCGTGCATCTGACATGTCCCGTTGGATGGAACGCTTCAACCTATCCCGGATATCGTTCGCTCTAGTGATCAGCTCACGATCCGACGCCAACGCGATGTCGATCGTATCGTGCGCATCGAGAAACTCGGTGAAGTACCGCGCACCCTTGTAGAAGTAGCTCCAACGTTCCGCGACCCTTGCCGGCACACCTACTGAGCGCCCATCCCCAGCAACGCTCGAACCGATGGGGGTGTCGTACGCTTGGGTCGTTTCAATGGACAAGGTCATGGTATCATCCTGGAAGTAGAACGACGTGAACGAACGGCCCGTTTCCCCGAAGAGCCACACGTGTGCAGCGATGATCTTGTGGTCTTCGTTCGTGAAGTAGCCGATCGCCTCACCGCCTTCCAGCGATAGGTCGGGTAGATCGACATGGACGGGAATGGCCTTCAGAGTCTCGCTGTCCTTGAAGGTCTTGTACAGATCCATGGCATGTGCCTCCATGACCAGATCCTGACCCTGAGCAAAGCAGGGCATGGAGAGGACCGCGATCATTACCAGTAGCCGCATGGTCGACATAACGACCTAACTGACTATCCGCGTATGGCCTCCACCATGTTCACCGCCTCCACACGCTTCACCTCCGGTGCCACGCGCTTGATGGCTTCTTCCACCCCTGCCTTCATGGTCATTGGCACCATGGCACAACCGCAGCAGGCCCCGTGCAAGCGCACACGCGCCACGCCGTCCTCGGTCACTTCTTCCAAAGTGATATCGCCGCCATCGGCCTCCAGGAAGGGGCGCAACTCGGCGAGCGCTTCCTTGATCCGGTTCTCGGTGATCTGGTGTTCCACAGCGGACATGCGTCAGGCGGGTATGGGCTTCAATACACGCTCCACCACCGCCGCGCAAAGATCGCGGAAAGGAGCCCCTGCCGGGGTATCGCCCTGCAACACGGCCGGACGGCCCACGTCACCCGCTTCGCGCACGCTTTGCACCAGCGGTACTTCGCCCAGGAAAGGCACTTTCAACTCATCGGCCAGTGCGCGCGCGCCACCGTTGCCGAAGATGTAGTACTTGTTCGCGGGGAGTTCGGCGGGCGTGAACCACGCCATGTTCTCAACGATGCCTAACACAGGCACCTTCACACTGGGCAATTGGAAGAACCCGACCCCTTTACGGGCATCGGCCAATGCCACTGGCTGTGGCGTGCTCACGACGATGGCGCCGGTGAGAGGCACTGCCTGCACCAAGCTCAGGTGGATGTCGCTCGTTCCGGGTGGCAGGTCCACCAGCATCACGTCCAACTCCCCCCAATCCGCATCCTTGAAGAGTTGCTCCAACGCCTTGCTGGCCATGGGGCCGCGCCATGCGATGGCTTGTTCGGGATCGGCGAAGAAGCCGATGCTCAACAGCTTGACGCCGTAGCTCTCCACCGGCACTATCCAGCGCTTGCCCTCCTTCTCCACCGTGCTGGGGCGCTCCTTGAGCACATCGAACATGAGCGGCATGCTCGGCCCATGGATGTCGGCATCCACCAGGCCCACCTTCAACCCTTGCATGGCCAGACCGGCCGCGAGGTTGGCGGTGATGGTGCTCTTGCCTACACCGCCCTTCCCGCTGGCCACGGCGATGATGTGCTTCACATGCGGCAGCACCTTGCGCACGTTGGCCCGCTCGCCGCTCAAGGGGTTCACCGTAACCTGCACCTTCACCTCCTTACCCAACGCCTGTTGAAGGTTGAAGACCACCGCTTCCTCCATGCGCTTGCGGCTGTGCATGGCGGGATTGCTCACCTCCACGGTCACGTGGACCGTGTTCTCGTCCACGGTCACATCGCGCACGAGGTCGAGCTCGACGATGTCCTTCTTGAGGTCCGGTTCGATGATGCGCGAGAGCGCCGCTAGGATGGCTTCCTGGGTGATGGGCATGGCGATGGGAGCGCGAAAGTAGGCCTACGGGGAAAGGAAGCGATGACCGCAGGCTCAGACGTTCGGGGGTCCGAACGACTGGGCATTCACCGCAACCCCTACGTCCACCCCATCATTCTTGAGCAACCAGAGTTGGGCCATGGAACAATCCTCGAAGAAGGCTACCACCGCGCTGCCCATGGGAATGGTGTTGACCATGTTGTCCACGGCGATGACATTGAGGCCGTCGGTGCTGCTAACGATGGCGATACGTTTCAAACCGGCCTCGATGAGCTTGGGGATCACCTCCCGCTCGCTCCAAGAGCGGTCCGCGAACAGGATGGGACCCATGTTGCGCGAATCGCTCAGAAAGTAGGTGAGGCGGAACTCGCTCACGGCGTTCAGCACGGCCAACGACGGTTCGCGGTAGTCCTTCCCTGCCGCATTCCCCTTCCAAGTCAACCGCACCAAATGCTGCTGGGGGTGTACCTCCACCTGGGCATGCTCACTGGAGAAGGTGATATGCGTTTCCATGGTCAAGGTGTTTGGTACGAAAAGGTACGCCTAGGAATGAAGCTGCCCACGGAAGCGGTGAAAAATACAGGGGTCGGAAGTGCTCGGATCACAAACCCAACTCCTTCCCAGGATCCCAGAAGCGTGCTGCGAAGTCCACCACCTGGTCCTTCTTCACCTTCACCCCTTCCTTCTTCAACAGGTCCTCCATGGCGGTGGCCGTTCCGAAGTGGTGCTTACCGCTGAGCAGGCCGATGCGATTGACAACGCGATGGGCGGGCACTTTCGGCTTCACGGTGTGCGCGTTGTTCATGCAATACCCCACGATGCGCGCACTACGCGCCGCACCCAGGTACTTGGCGATGGCGCCGTAGCTGGTGACACGACCCTTGGGGATCTGCCGCACCACGTCCATCACATCAGCGAAGAAGTCGCGCTCTTGTACGGCGCCTTCACGCAGCTGCCTCTTCGCCATGGGTCGGGTAGTTGTCCAGGTCGAACCGGACGTAATGGATCGTGCGCCCTTCGGCCAGCCACATCTGCTCGTAGTACGTGCGGATGTTGAGCACCGCCTGTTCCTCTGGCGTCACGCGATGTACAAGGTCCGTGTAGACGTTCGCGCTTCGCTGGTGGACCTTCAGGTCGTTCTCGGCGATCTGCTCCAGGGTGTACTCGTAGAGCAATGGGCTGTCGGTCTTCAAGTGCACCACGCCACCGGGCTTGAGCACCTGCTTGTAGCGCGGCAGGAAGAGCGGACTGGTCAAGCGCTTCCGCTCCTTGCCTATCTGCGGATCACTGAAGGTGAGCCAGATCTCGTCCACCTCGTGGGGACCGAAACACCGCAGCAAGTGATCCACGTGCGTGCGCAGGAAACCCACGTTCGTGAGGCCTTCCTCCTTGGCCGTGCGCGCCCCACGCCACAGACGCCCTCCCTTGATATCGACCCCGAGGTAGTTGCGCTCCGGGTTCAGGCGTGCCAGCCCCACAGTGTATTCTCCACCACCGCAACCGAGTTCGAGCACCAAAGGCGCATCGCGCTTGAACAGCTCCCTGTTCCAGGCGCCCTTCATCTTGAACCCGCCCTGGGTGATCTCGGTGTAGGTGGGTTGCACCACATGATCGAACGTGAGGTTCTCGGCGAAGCGGGATAGTTTGTTCTTGCCCATCTGGAAGCGCGCGAAAATACGTGGCTTAACGTGGGCGTTCCGTTCGCGTGACCACCTTCGCGCCGATGTTCAATGGCGCGCGCATCCTGGTGGCCCCGCTCGATTGGGGATTGGGGCACTCCACTCGCTGCGTACCCATCATCCAGCGCCTGCTGGAGCGTGGCGCTGTGCCGGTGATCGGTGCCGACGCCGGCCCGCTCACCCTCCTGCGCAGCGAATTCCCGGACCTCGAACACGTGCGCCTCCCCGGAATGGACGTGCGGTACTCCAAGAGCGGCAACCAGCTCTGGAGCATGGCGCGGCAATTCCCCGCCATGGTGCGGAGCGTGCGCACCGAACGTGCGGCGTTCGACCGGGTGCGCCAGCAACTCCGTCTGGATGCCGTCATCAGTGATCAGCGCTTCGGCATCCGCTGCCCCGAACTGCCGAGCGTGATCATCACGCACCAGGTGTTCCCGTTCACGCCCATCGCCCAGGCCGCACTCCGGAAATTGAACCTCCACCACCTCTCCCGCTTCGATCGGTGCTGGATCATGGACGAAGAGGTGGGGCCCGGCCTGGCCGGGGAGCTATCCCATGGTGCCTCGTTGCCGAGGAACGCGCGCTACATCGGCACCGTTAGCCGGATGAGCCCGGCGCCCTATCCGGCGGGGGCGAAGAACACGAACCAGCTTGCGGCGAATACACTCACCGTGGCAGCCGTGATCAGCGGCCCTGAGCCACAGCGCACCCTGCTGGAACAGTTGCTCGTGGAACAACTATGGGACCTACCCGGCGAACACCTACTGGTATTGGGCAAGCCTGCGGACGTGCGGAACGAACGCGTGGGCAATGTGCGGATACGCGCGCACCTGCCTGCCGTTGAACTCGCCGACGCCCTGCGATCCGCGCAGCTCATCGTTTCGCGCAGCGGCTATACCACCCTTATGGACCTCGCTGCCATCGGCCGCTCAGCGCTCATCATTCCCACTCCTGGCCAGGCGGAACAGGAATACCTGGGTCGCCTGCACACCAGCACCGGGCGCTTCCTTTGCCAACGCCAACAGGAGTTGGACATCGCCCACGCCCTTGCACAACGCACCGGCACCATGGCAGCACCGCACAAGTCCTCCCAGCTTCTGGAACGTGCTTTGGAAGAGCTGGCGACCCTGCTTCGCTGACACGGGCCTGTTACATTTCGCCTTCCATGACCCGAACGCTCCGCCTTCTCACCATGCTAACGGCACTGCTCGCCAGCATCGCCAACGCGCAATACGACCTGGACAAGGAGCTCCAACGCCTGAACGAACAGAGTGCTCGTGTGCAGGAACAGCAGAAGGCACTGGCGGCGCGGATGGACTCCACGAAGCTGGCGATCATCCGCCGCGATCTCCTGGCCAAAGGGCTGCCGAAGCTCCAGTCCGGTGACGAAGTGGTAACACACCCCGCCCACCTGCTGGTGTACAGTGAAAAGCACGAACAGCCCAAATGGGTGGCGCACATCGCCGTGCCCGACCTGATCACGGGCAATCTGGCCCGCATCGACTCGTTCCTCCCCGACCCGTTGGTGAAGACGGGCACCGCCGTTACCGCCGACTACTGGAACAGTGGCTACGATCGCGGCCACCTGGTTCCGAGCGCGGACATGCGTTGGAATTACGACGCCATGAAGGCGACCTACTACTACAGCAACATCAGCCCCCAAGTACCCGAGTTGAACCGCGGCACCTGGGCTGAACTGGAGGACTGGGGACGCCGGTACGTGAACTTCAGCAAGCATCGCATCTTCATCGTCACCGGCCCCGTGCTGCGCGATGGATTGCCGACACTGCAGAAACCCGACCGCAAGAACGAAGTGGCCATCCCCGAGCTCTTCTGGAAGGTGATCGCCGACTTGGACGGCGCGAAGCCACAGGCGATCGCTTTCGTCATGCGCAATCAGGCACAGGAGTATCCGCCCATCAGCTATTCGGTGCCCGTGGATAGTGTGGAGGCGCTCACCGGCCTGGATTTCTTCCCGGCGCTGGACGATGCGCTGGAGGCACGCATCGAGGCCATGCGCGAACCCAAGGACTGGTACGCCGAAGGCGATCCGTTCTTCGGGGAAGTGGAACCGATGAAGGCGCCGCTACCCAAGGGCATGTTCAACACCGTGCAGGCCAAGTACCATATCGGGCAGACGGCCACCATTTGCGGCACCGTGGTGAGCACCCGCAAAACGGCGAAGGCCAAGGCCATCTACCTCAACTTCGACCGCATGCATCCGCACCAGGATTTCTATGCGACCATCTGGGAGTACAACGGACCGAACTTCAGTTATGACCCGGAGACCTACTTCACCAACAAGAAGGTCTGCGTCACGGGTAAGGTGACGATCTACGATGACATCCCGCGGATCAGCATCAACAACGAATCGGAAGTGGTCACCTACGAAGAGGCCATCCGCGAGCGGTAGTCCTATTCGGCCCGCTGTAGTGTGAAGGTGAAGGTCGTTCCCTTCCCTTCTTCGCTCTTCACCGTGATGGATTGGCCATGCGCATCGACGATGTGCTTCACGATGGCCAGCCCGAGCCCGGACCCTCCTTCGTTGCGAGCCCTGCTCTTACCCACGCGGTAGAAGCGCTCGAACAGGCGCGGAAGGTGCTCCGCACTGATGCCGATGCCATCGTCCGTGACCTCCACCACAAGCTGATCACCCAACGGATAGCTAGTGACCGTGCAGGTACCACCGGCCTTACCATAGTTGATGGCATTGTTCAACAGGTTCATGAACACCTGCCCGAGTCGGTTGCGATCCGCGAGCACCTCCACGTCCGGATCCACTTCGTTGCGCAACTGCACGCCCTTTTCGCGCGCGGTCATCTCCACCGCCTCGATGGTGTCCTTCACACAGGCGTGGAGCCCCATACGCGCCACCCGCAGTTCCATGACGCCGCTTTCCAGCTTGGTGATCATATCCAAGTCCTCCACGATCTTCATCAACCGATCCACCCCGTTGCTGGCACGGGTCAGGAAATCACGGTTCACTTTGTCGTCCTCCAATCCACCTTCCAACAAGGTGAGCACGTAGCCCTGTATGTTGAAGATGGGCGTCTTCAGTTCATGCGCCAGGTTACCGATGAACTCGCGCCTGAAATTCTCGCGCTCGCGTAGCTCCTTGATCTCGCTGCGCCGCTCGCTCGCCCACTCGGCCACCTGTTCGTTCACCCTGCTCAGCACATCCCCCTTCATGCCTCCTTCATCGCCCACGGAACGGTTGCGCTTCACTTCGTGCACGGTGCGGTAGAGGACCTTGATACGGTCGTGCACGAAGCGCTCGATGCCGAACTGGAAGGTGAAGAAGGCGATGACGAAGACGAGCAGTGCACAGATGAGCGGCCACCATGCGGCCAACGCCGCGCCCTGGAGGTCGGGGGCAAGTCCGGCGAGCAGTCCGCCGCACACCGCCACCACCAACGCGGCGAGCACGGCTACCTGGCGGGTGGTGAGCTTGCCCATGACCGTTGCGAAAGATAGACGGGGGTATGCTGCGACAACACGGGAGGCCGCATCCTTAACCTTCCCGAAACATGACCGGGATACTTTGGCCGCTGCGCTCGCAGGCGCTCATCGAATGCGCTTCGGCCTCATCGAATTCCTCACGCTCGCCGGTTCACTGGGCCTGATCATCTACGGGATGAAGGCCATGAGCGAGGGCTTGCAGAAAGCCGCAGGACACCGTATGCGCAAGGCGGTGGAGGTGATGACCGCCAACCGCTTCCTCGGCGTCTTCACAGGCTTCATCACCACGGTCCTCATCCAGCTCTCCTCGGTCACCTCGGTCATGGTGGTCAGCTTCGTCAATGCGGGGCTGCTCTCCCTGCGGCAATCGATCACGGTGCTCATGGGCGCCAATATCGGCACCACGGTGAAGGCCCTGCTGTTCAGCTGGCTCGGCTTCGCGGCCATGGACATCCACACCTTCGCGCTGCCGGTAATCGGGCTCGCCTTCCCACTCCTGTTCTTCAAGGGCAGGAACACGAAGGCGTTCGGCGATCTGCTGGTCGGCTTCGCGATCCTGTTCCTCGGCCTCGAATTCCTGAAAGGGGTGATGCCTCTTCCCTCCGCCGACGGTGCGGGCATGTTGCGGGGCCTGGGCGATCATGGGCTCGCATCGGCGTTGCTCTTCACCCTGCTGGGAGCGCTCTTCGCCATGCTCGTGCAATCGAGCAGCGTGGCGCTCGCGGCCACCATGGTGCTTTGCCAGCACGGCATCATCGGGTTCGAGATGGCGGCGGCCACCGTATTGGGCATGAACGTGGGCACCACCGTGACAGCGAACCTGGCCGCACTCGTGGCCAACGTGTGGGCGCGCCGCGCGGCACGGGTCCACTTCCTCATCAAGGTCATCGGCGTGCTGTGGGCCCTGCTCCTCTTCAAGCCCTACCTACGTGGCATCGATATGGCCGTCACGCATTTCCACGGCTCCTCGCCGTTCACGAGCCCGTACGCGCTCGTGTGGGCGCTCACCTACCTGCATATCTCGTTCAACATCCTCAACACGCTCCTGCTGATCGGCTTCGTGCCGCAGTTGGAAGCGCTGGTGACCCGCATGGTCACGGCGCGCACCGAAGCAGACGAGGAGTACCGCCTGGAGTACATCGACGACCCGGTGATGGCGCTGTCCCCGGAACTGTCCCTCATAGAAGCGCGCAAGGAGATCTCCAAGTTCGGAACGCTCACCGCGAAGATGTCCGGCATGCTCACGCGACTGCTGGTATCCACCAATGAGGACGACCGTTCCGCACTATTGAAGAAGATAGAGCGCTACGAAGAGATCACGGACCGGGTGGAGGTGGAGATCAGCAAGTACCTGACACGCACCAGCGCGGAGAACAAGGACGAGGAGGTGAGCGACCGCATACGTGCCATGCTGGCCATCATCAGCGACCTGGAACGTGTGGGCGACATCTTCTTCCAGATGTCGCGCCTGCTGGAGCGCAAGCATGAGGAGCGCCTCTGGTTCACCCCGGAACAGCGCGCCAACCTGCAGGAGCTATTGCAGCTCGTGGACCATGCCTTCACCGTGATGCAGAAGAACCTGGACGCGGAGGATGATCGCATCGACATCGACGCAGCGGTGGAGGCTGAGCAGCGCATCAACCAGAAGCGCGACCAACTGCGCCGCGCGCACCTCAAGAGCATCGAGGCGGGTGACTACAACGTGCGCAGTGGTCTGGTGTACAACGACCTCTTCAGTAGTTGCGAAAAGGTGGGCGACCACCTGATCAACGTCTCCGAAGCGCTGGTGGGCGAAGTGTGATCACTGCGCCACCCTGATCGCCTCGCTCATCACCGCATTGCTCTCGTGCAGCGCACGATCGAACATGCGGGCGCGGAAACGCACCGAATCCCAGGGAGCGGTGGTCGGGGTGATGATCGGCCACGGCGAAACGGCCACGGCGATCTCCCCTTCCAATGCCTTGTTCTGTCCTGTGGGTGTGATGCGTGGGATGCGGTAGTAGAGTGGCAGTGCGAAGTCAACCTGCCCCCAAACCCCATTGCGCACCGTATCCATCTCCAAGAAGAGGTTGTGGTAATAGGGTGATGACGTGTCGAACGGCGATGCATTGTCCGAGGCATCCAGTCCTACATCCCCATCTCCATCCGTGAAGCTGATGATGAACGAGGCCGAATCACCGAACTGTGCGAAGGACTTGTAGACGATGCGTGGCTCCTCCGGGAATCCATCCCGCTTGAGGCAGCCCGCCAGGAATGAACCCGCCAACAGCAGGGCCAGTCCTAGTTTTGTCCGATCACCGCGCGTGTGCAGCATGGTCCCAAAAGTATGAAGGCCCCGCCCCCTATCGTAACCCCGTCCCTGTTGGAACGGCCGTTCGGCATTGGAGAGGCTACTTCCTTCAACGCGCTCGCGCTGGAGCTATTTCATCTGCATGCCGCACACAACCCGGTGTACCGTGGATTCCTGGAGGCTGCCCGGATAGACCCCGACACCGTGCAGGACCTTGCAAGCATCCCCTCGCTGCCCATCACCCTCTTCCGCAACCACCGCGTGCTCTTGGAAGGACTCAAGGCCCAGACGCTCTTCACCAGCAGCGGTACGACCGGCGCGGTCACCAGCAGTCACCAGGTGCCCTGGCCGGAATTGTATGAGCGCTCCTTCCTCACCTCTTTCCGGGCGGTGTATGGTGATCCTTCCGAGTGGCGTGTACTGGCCTTATTGCCGGCCTACCTGGAGCGCACGGGCAGTTCACTCGTGTACATGGCGGAAAAGCTCATCGCCTCCAGCGGTGACCCCCTCAGCGGCACCTATCTCTACAAGTACGACGAACTCGCAGACGTGCTTCAGCGGTCGGAAGCGGAAGGGAAGAAGACACTCTTACTCGGTGTGACCTTCGCCCTGCTCGACCTTGCAGAGCGAGTACCCATGCCATTGAAGCATACCGTGATCATGGAGACCGGCGGTATGAAGGGCCGACGACCGGAGATCGTGCGCGAAGAGCTACACCGGATACTGAAAGAGGCGTTCCATGTACCGGCCATACACAGCGAATACGGCATGACCGAGCTGCTTTCACAGGCGTGGAGCACGGGCGAAGGCCGCTACCGATGTCCGCCATGGATGCAGGTGCGCATCCGGGATGTGAACGACCCGTTCACACGGATGACCGAGGGGCGTACCGGTGGTATCGATGTCATCGACCTGTGCAACATAGCCAGCTGTCCGTTCATCAGCACCCAGGACCTGGGACGCATGCACGATGATGGGAGCTTCGAAGTGCTCGGCCGATTCGACCACAGCGACGCGCGAGGATGCAATCTGCTGCTCTGAGCAGCGTCGGCTTATCGCTCCATCTAGACGACCCTTACCAGGAAGTAGTTCTTCTTACCGCGCTGCAGCAGCAGTAGACCACCCGTGAGCAGGTCTGAGCCGGTGATCATCACCTCCTCCCCCACCTTCCGCTTGTTCACGCTGATGCTGTTCTCCTTGAGCGCCCGCTTGGCCTCCCCTCGACTGGGCAGGAAGCCGGTGGTATCGCTCAACAGTTCAGCGATCGGAATACCCGCATCGAACCGCGCACGGGCAACGTCCACTTGTGGTACGCCATCGAAGATGTCCAGCAGCTGTTCCCGGGAGAAAGCGGATAGCGCCTCTGTCGTGGCATTCCCGAAGAGCACGTTGCTTGCCTCGATCGCACTCTGGAGGGCCGCCTCACCATGCGCACGACGCGTGATGTCCGCCGCTAGCAACTTCTGCAAGGCCCCAGGCTTGGTGGCGTGTTCCGCAATGCGGGTATCCACCTCCTCCTTGCTCCACGTAGTGAAGATCTTCGCGAAGCGCACCACGTCCGCGTCACTGGCGTTCAACCAGAACTGGTAGAACTTGTAGGGTGAGGTGCGCGCGGCGTCCAACCAAACGTTCCCACTCTCGCTCTTGCCGAACTTGCTGCCATCGGCCTTGGTGAGCAGTGGTGTGGTGATGGCGAAGGCCGGGTTGGTCGTAGCCGTCTCACCACCCATGCGGCGAATGAGCTCAGTTCCCGTGGTGATGTTCCCCCATTGGTCGCTGCCTCCCATCTGGAAGTTGCAGCCCTTGTTCTTCCACAACCAGTAGTAGTCGTAGCCCTGCACCAACTGGTAGCTGAACTCGGTGAAGCTCAGGCCCGTCTCCAAACGGTTCTTCACGCTGTCCTTGGCCATCATGTAGTTCACGGTGATGTGCTTGCCCACTTCGCGGATGAAGCGCAGGAAGCCCATGTCCTTGAACCAATCGTAGTTGTTCACCAGTTCGGCCGCACGATCACCGGTGAAATCCAGGAAGCGTTCCAACTGGGCCTTGATGCAAGCTTGA
>WBZX01001851.1_pt1 | contig 15192 bp, 17 predicted proteins | sample 5204211 | NCBI WGS metagenome assembly WBZX01 (sample SAMN12344362, study PRJNA552823) | activated sludge metagenome | biome: Activated sludge suspended growth; feature: Nitrification reactor; material: Wastewater; isolation source: activated sludge from nitrification reactor of wastewater...
ACAAGAACCCGCGCATGCGCCCCGAACATTCCGAGTGGAGAAACTGGCTTGGCAAGCACTATCGTTGAAGCCCGCGGGGTGACCAAGGATTTCGGCACCATCCAGGCCGTCAAGGGCGTCGATCTCGACATCGCGCCGGGCGAACTGTTCGGCCTCATCGGCCACAACGGCGCCGGCAAGAGCACGCTGTTCAAGATGATGCTCGGCCTGATCCCGATCACCCGCGGCGAAATCCGTCTCGACGGCGAGCCGGTGAACGGCCCACGCTTCCGCGAGACCCGCCGCCGGATCGGCTACCTGCCCGAAAACGTGGTGCTCTACGACAACCTCACCGGCCTCGAAACCCTGTTCTTCTTTGCCGACCTGAAAGCCGTGCCGCGCCGCGAATGCGCCGCGCTGCTCGAAAAGGTCGGGCTGTCCGGGGCGGCCGGCCGGCGCGTGCGCGAATACTCCAAGGGAATGCGCCAGCGCCTCGGCTTTGCCCAGGCCCTGCTCGGCACGCCGCGCCTGCTGTTCCTCGACGAGCCGACCACCGGGCTCGACCCCGGCGCGATCCGCGACTTCTACACCATCCTGCGCCAGCTCCGGGCCGACGGCGTGACGATGGTCCTGACCTCGCACATCCTCGCCGAGATCCAGGAACGCGTGGACCGCCTCGCCATCATGGAAGGCGGCCAGATCCGCGCCACCGGCACCGTGCAGGCGCTGCGCGAGGCGATGAACCTCCCGCTCACGCTGGAGATCGCCGGCGGCGCCGGCCTCAAGGAACAGGTCGCCCGGGTGCTCGACGGGATGGCCATCGACAGCATCCACGAAGCCGGCAACGTGCTCCACATCCGCCTCGCCCGCGAAGCCAAGATGCCCGCCCTGGCCCGCCTCGCCACGCTGGGCGACACCATGCGCGACCTGCACGTTCGCGAGCCGTCGCTCGAAGACGTGTTCTTCGGCTATCGGAGCTGAGCCATGATCCAGCAAGCAGCCATCGACCGCCTCGAACATCGCCGCCGTAGGGGCGAACTTGTTCGCCCGCGGAGCCGGTTCAACGTCCGATGGGCGAACAAGTTCGCCCCTACGGGCGCCCGCGCAGCGCGTCACCCCATCGGCGCATCCCACGGCGGATTACAAAGATGATCGACTTCAAGCAGATCGGCATCGTCGCCGGCAAGGAATTCTGGGACCGCATCCGCAACCGCTGGGTGCTCGCGGTGGCCATCGTCTTCACCGTCTTCGCACTGGTCATCGCCTACTTCGGCGCCGCCCAGCAGGGCGCCGTCGGTTTCCGCTCGATCGAGGTGACCATCGCCTCGCTGGTCAGCCTGGTGATCTACCTGATCCCGCTGATCGCCCTGATCCTCGGCTTCGACGCCATCGTCGGCGAGCGCGAGCGCGGCTCGCTCGACCTGCTGCTGACCCTGCCGATCACCCGCAAGGAACTGATCCTCGGCAAATACGCCGGCCTCGCCGGCGCGCTGGCCTTTTCCACCATCGCCGGCTTCGGCGCCGTCGGCCTGATCCTGTCGCCGCAGCTCAACCTCAACGCCCTCTTCCACTACGCCGGTTTCATGGCCTCGGCGATCCTGCTTGGCTTTGCCTTCCTGAGCCTCGCGGTGATGCTGTCGGTGATCGCCTCCGACCGCACCCGCGCCTCGGGCCTCGCCATCGGCACCTGGTTCTTCTTCGTGCTGGTGTTCGACCTGCTGCTGCTCGGCGCGCTGGTCGTCACCGCCGGCGACTACGGCGGCGCGGTCTTCCCCTATCTGCTGCTCCTCAATCCGGCCGACGTCTTCCGCGTGCTCAACGTCTTCAGCCTCGACGAAGTGCGCACCCTTTATGGCCTCGCCACCGTCTTCCCCGAAGCCCTGAGCCACCCCGCCACCCTCGGCGGCGTCATGCTCGGCTGGATCGTCGGCCCGCTGCTGGTGGCCATCTGGAGATTCGAACGATGAAAGTCCCCGCCCTGGCGGTCCACACCGCCGCCCTGCTCGTCGCCGCCAGCCTGCTCGCCGCCTGCAGCCAGAGCGCCGACACCACCGTTGCCGCCAAGGAAATCGGCAAGGACACCTCCTGCGCCCTCGACGGCATGCTCCTCGCCGACTACCCCGGCCCCAAGGCACAGATTCTCTACGACGGCGCCCCCGAGCCCGAATTCTTCTGCGACACCATGGAAATGTTCTCCCTCTACCTCAAGCCCGAGCAGGCCCGCAAGGTGAAGGGCGTCTTCGTGCAGAATCTCGACAAGACCACCTGGGAAGCGCCGAAGGGCGCCTGGATCGACGCCCGCACCGCGTTCTACGTGGTCGGCTCGAAAAAGCGCGGCGCGATGGGGCCGACCATCCCCTCGTTCGGCAGCCGCGACGGCGCGCAGAAGTTCGCCGACGCCAACGGCGGCAAAGTCTACCCCTTTGCCGAAGTCACCTCCGACATGGCCCGTCTCGACGGCGGCGCCCTGCACGACCAGAGGATGTAAGCCATGCACACCTTCTACCAGAACCTCACCCTCGACGACGCCGTCGAGATCGAACAGATCTCCCGGCTGATGTACGAAATCCGCAGCGCCCGCGACGGCCTGCTGGCCCAGCTCGGCGTCAGCGGCGATGCCGATCAGGCGCTGGCCCGTATCTCCGGCGGCGAGCTGCCCGAACACCCCAGCTACGAGCAGTACCTGTCGGCCCGCATCCTCGCCGGCCTGCACGCCGACGTGCGCGCCGACCTCGCCGCCCGCCTCCAGGAGACCCAGTCGCAATGAGCCTCCATCTCGACCTCGCCGCGCGCATCGACGACACCTTCGGCGCACACCTCGAAACCCCCGTCGAGGTCAAGCTCGACGCCCTGATCGCCCGACTCGACAACGGCGCCATCCTCGAAGCGCGCATCGCCGCCGCCGATGCCTACGCCATCGCCTGGGTGTGGGGCGAAGCCGAACTGCGCATCGACACCGCGCCGCTGCACCGCGAACTCGACAGCTTCCCCAACCACCTCCACGCCGCCGACGGCAGCCTGCAGCGCGACCCGCTCACCCGCTGCGGCGCCGAACCCTGGGACAACCTGCGCGCCGTCATCGAAGCAGTCCTCGCCGACCCGCTCCTCGCCGCGTCCACCGGAGCCACACCATGAACCGCCGCCTGCTGCCGCTGCTGCTCGCCGCCCTCGTCCTCGGCCAGGCGCCGGCCGCCGTCGCGCAGAGGGCCGCCGCCGGTGCCGCCAGCAGCAAGATCGATCTCTCGCCCCAATACGTGCAGCGCTCCGCCCGCTGCCCGGTGTGCGGCATGTACCCCTACCGCACCCCCCAATGGACCGCCCAGATCGTCTTCAACGATCAGAGCGCCAGCAGCTTCGACTCGCCGGTCGACATGTTCCGCTTCCTCGGCAACATGGCGCTCTTTGACAAGCAGCACAAAGCCGCCGACGTCGGCGCGATCTGGGTGGCCGACTACGGCACCAAGGCCTGGGTGGACGCGAAGAAGGCGTTCTTCGTCCACGGCTCGAAAGCCCTCGGCCCGATGAACGACCCCAACCTCCCCGCCTTCGCCACCCGCGAAGCCGCCGACGCCCACGTCCGCGACCAGGGCGGCAAGGTGCTCGGGTACGCGGATATCACGCGCGAACTGATCAAAGGCCTGGCCGGCGCGCACAACCACTGACCCCGCCGGATCGAACGACCATGGCCAAGAAGTTCCCCCTTCATCCCAGGCACCCCGAACGCGTCTGCTGGGGCTGCGACAAGTACTGCGCAGCCAAAGATCTGCAATGCGGCAACGGCTCGGGACGCACCCAGCATCCGGCCGAAATGCTCGGCGACGACTGGTATCAGTGGGGCGACTGGGGCATCGAGAACGCGCCCGACCCCACCGCCGACGCCGACCCGCTGCCGTAATTCCGGTCCGAATCCTGCCGCGCCGGCCACCGCATCACGGCAGCTCGCCGCTGCGGGCGATCCGGAAACGCCGTCCGTCCCAGAACAGCAGCACATCGACGCCCGCCTCGGTGCCGAGGAGCACGCCGTCGCCACGCCAGCCGCGGGCGAGGCGGCGCCAGTCGCGCGCAGCCGGGTCGCTGCGGACGAGCACCTTCAGCGGTTTTTCGCCTTCCTCCCAGATCGGCGTGGCGAAAAAGGCGCGGTTCTGGATCAGCGTGCAGCCGGCCGCCGGCGAACTGGCCGCCACCACCAGCGTCAGCGCCGACGCGTCGAAACGCCGCAGGCGATCCTTCCACGGATCGCGCACCGGGCCGCTGGCGCGGGGCTGGCTGCCGGGCGGCAACAGCCACAGGCGGTCGGCCTTCCGGTCGCCGTCGAAATCGCCGCTCCACTGCCGCGCCGCGCCGTCCGCCGCCGGCGGGCCGGCCTCACAGCGCGTCGGGCCGGGCGCGGCGACGGCCGGACCCCGCGCTAGCGCCACGCCAAGCAGCAGCGCCGGCATCCATCGGACGATGATCTTCATGCGCTGGCCGGCCGGGTGTTCCAGTCGTTGAGGAAGGGAGTCGGGTCGATCAGATCGCTGCGTCGCATGAAAGGCACGCCGTCGGCGCGCTTCGCCGAGACATCGCGCGATTGCACGGTGAGCGGGCCGCTGCCGACGCCGCTGTACATCTCGAGATGCAGCATCGCGCTCGGCACGTCAATGCCGATGAGCCGCCCGACCTGGGCGATCGGTTGCCCCATCGTCACCCGGTCGCCCTTCTTCAGCGGGCTGCCGCGCTTGATCTCGCCGTAACGCAGGATGAAATCGCCGTGGTCGATCTCGAGGGCCGCCGTTTCGGCGTAAAACTCGTAGGGATCGCGCAGCAGCACCCCGTCGCGCACCGCGTGGATGGTCCGCCCGACCGGCGCGTAGAGGTCGCAACCGGCGTGGGCGCGCTGCCCTTTGCTGCGGTTGGAACCGAAGCAGCGCGGCGAATGGGTCCAGTCCTGGGTGGCGGCCTGGGCGAACGGAAAACAGGTTTCCCCGGCCGCCGGCACCACCACGCTGCCGTCGATGACCGCATTGAGGCGCTGCCAGGTCTTGCCGCCGGGATCGATCCGCCCGTCCACACCGAACCCCGACAGATTCTGGAAGGCCTTGATCGCCTTGACCGTGCCCGACGTGCGCGGCGGACGGGAGACATCGCCATCGACGCCGCCCGGGTCCACCTCGGGCCGCCCGAGCAGTTGCGCCGCCTGCGTCAGCAGACGCTGGACGATCTCGACGTCCGCCCTGATGTTTTTGGCGCCCTTTTCCCAGGCACCGACCGCTGCACCGATTTCCATGTTCCGCTCCTCCGGGGCCGGCACGTCGCGCCCGCCGCGACGCCGCCGCTCATCGTATCCAGCATAGCCGCTGGCTGCCGGATGTCATCCCCGGCGCGCCGCGCAGAGCGGATCGGCGGACGAAAAAAAACCCGGCTGGATCACAGCCGGGCCGTGGCGTGCGGGGGGTCGCACGCGAGGTGAAGCGGAGGTTGGTTTATTCGGACTTGGCAACCATGAAATCGACGATCGTCTTCATCTCGTCGTCGGACAGCGCCGGGTTGCCGCCCTTCGGAGGCATCGCGCCCTTGGCGCCGTTGAAGCCTTCGATGGCGTGCTTGTAGAGGGTGTCCTTGCCCTGCGCGATGCGCGGGCCCCAGTCGGCCTTGTCGCCCAGCTTGGGCGCACCGGCAACGCCGGTCTGGTGACACATGGCGCAGGTCTTCTTGAACAGCTCGGCGCCCTTGCCGCCATCGGCCGCCGCGTCGGCGGCGGGTGCCGCAGCCGGTGCCGCCGCCACGGGCGCAGGCGCCGCAGCCGGCGCTTCGGCCTTGGGCGGCTCGGACTTGCCGCAGGCAGCGAGCAGCGCGACGAGGAGCAGGGGCAGGATTTTTTTCACGGACATGGTCATTCTCATCACAAATTGGGGTAACGGAATGGTATGCGGCACGCCAGCGACGGCTCATTGACCCGTATCAATTGGCACCGCTGCACTGCAAAAACCGGCACCCCGCGGTTCAGCGCGACCGGGCCAGATCCACATCCGCCGCGTTGCGCTCGTCGCTGTAGGCCGCCGCGGGGCCCGGGCGGCTGCCCGCGTGACAGCTGACGACGACGTTCGACAGCGGCTTGCCCTTGTGCAGCACCTCCACCGCGCAGCGGCCGAAGACGCTGTCGATGGTCGCCAGCAGGTTACGCGCGTAGGGCGTTTCGAGGCGGCCGTCGAGGATCAGGTTGGCGAGCAGCACGCCGTCCGGCGCCAGCACCCGGCGCGCGTCCTGCCAGAACTCGCGGGTCACGAGATGGCCGGGGATCGAGGTGTGGCTGCTGAACACATCGACGACCACCGCGTCGTAGCGTTTGGCGGCGCTGCGCACGAAGCGGCGGGCGTCGTCGACGACGAACTCGCCGCGGATCGGCCCCTGCAGGAAGCGCGTCTCGGCGATTTCCCGAATCTGCGGGTCGATGTCCACGAAGGTGTAGCGGTTGGCCGGCTCGCGGTGCGACAGCGTGAAGCCGCCGGCCCCCAGCACCAGCACCTCGCGCCCCGCGAAAGCCAGTTCGTCGAGCAGGATGTGGCGCAGGTGCTGCACGTAGCGGGCGTAGCGCGGCGGCTCGCCGGCATCGATCAGCGAAGCCAGCGAGTTGTTGACGAAGAAGGCGCGGGGGCGCGCGTGGCCGGGCAGCTCGACCGGCGTCACCGCGTAGTCGGCGTAGGGCGTATCGCGCACCTCCGACGACGGCAGCAGGTTGATCGCCAGCGCGGCCACCGCCGCGACGGCCGCGCCACCGGCGCTCCGCCAGCCCGGCGCGGCCAGCCGCAGGCTGCCCAGCGCCAGCAGCAGCGCACAGACCAGCACCGCCGCCGACACCCCGAGCCACTGCATCACCCCCAGCGACAGGCTCACCGAACCGAGAAAGCTGCCGAGGGTCGACCAGAACAACGCCTGGCCGCTCGCCTCGCCGGTGCGCATGTGCTTCATCAGATTGGTCAGCACCGGCACCGTCTGGCCGAGCAGCCAGGCCAGCGGGCACAGCACGCCGCCGATGAAGCACAGCCAGGCGAAGCCCGCCGGCTGCAGGTGCGCGAACAGGCCGTCGACGCTGACCCGCGCCAGGCCGACGCCGGCCAGCAGCGCCGACACCAGAAAGTTGCGCGCGACGACAGCCGTGTAGCCGACAGCCACCCTGGCCCCCGACGCGTAGCCGAGGGCCAGCGCCAGCAGGAAGAAACCGATCGTCGGCGCGGTGACGACGATCGAACTGCCCACGTGGGGCACCAGCCGCCGCAGGGCGATGACCTCGGCGCCGAGCGAGCAGAAACCTTCGATGAAGACGATCAGATAGAGCAGATGTCGGGGCATGGGGCGGCACCAGCCGGATGACGACGGGAGAAAAGCGACGCGGACACTCTACCCGAGGCGGCGGCGGGCGTGACCCGGCCGCCCGATTCAGCGCCCGGGTGACAGCCAGGCCAGCACCGACGCGGCAAAGTTGTCCGGGTCGACGGGCTTGGAGGCGAAATCGGTCATGCCCGCCGCCAGGCAGCGGGCGCGATCGTCGGCAAAGGCATTGGCGGTCAGGGCCACGATGGGCACCTCGCGGCCGCCGGGCAAGGCGCGGATGCGCCGCGTCGCCGCGACGCCGTCCATCACCGGCATCTGCATGTCCATCAGGATCAGGTCGTAGGTCTGGCGTCCGGCCAGCTCGACCGCCTGCGCGCCGTTCTCGGCAATGTCGATGGCCGGACCGAAGTCTTCCAGCAGCGCGATGACGACCTCGCGGTTCAGCTCGTCGTCCTCGACCAGCAGAATCCGCGCCCCGGCCATCGCGCCCGCCTCCGGCCCGGGCACCCCGCGCTCCGGCTGCGGGCCGGACGGCGCCTCCGCCTCCGCTGCCGTCCGGCGCAGCCGGGCGGTGAACCAGAAGGTGCTCCCGCGGCCCGGCGCGCTCGTTGCGCCGGCACTGCCGCCCATCAACTCCGCCAGCTTGCGGGTGATGGCCAGCCCCAGCCCGGTGCCGCCATACCGGCGGGTGGTCGAATTGTCGGCCTGCTCGAAGGGGGCGAAGAGGCGCGGCAGCTCCTCGGCGGCGATGCCGATGCCCGTATCCTCGACCTCGAAACGCACCTGCACGGCGTCCCCGCTCTGGTCGACGACACACAGGCGCAGGCGGATTTCCCCGGCGACGGTGAACTTGATCGCATTCGACACGTAGTTGAGCAGGGCCTGCCGCAGCCGCGTCGCATCGCCGAGCAGTCGGCCGGTGAGCGGTGGCGCCTCGACGACGAGGTGCAGCTGCTTGCCGTGGGCCCGGTCGGCGAGCATGCCGGCCACGCCGTCGAGCAGCGCGCGGGGGTCGAGGGGCGCTTCATCCAGCACCACCTTGCCGGCCTCGATCTTCGACAGATCGAGAACGGCGTTGATGATCTCGAGCAGGTGCTGACCCGCCACCTCGATCTTGTCGAGGCTGTCCGCCTGCCGCGGCGTGACCCCGGAACGCCGCAGCACGTGCGACATACCGGTGATCGCGTTGAGGGGCGTGCGGATCTCGTGGCTCATGTTGGCGAGGAAGGCGCTCTTCGCGACGCTGGCCGCCTCGGCGGCCTCCTTGGCGGCGACCAGTTCGACGGTGCGGCTGGCAACCTCCGCTTCGAGGTGGTCGCGATGATCGAGCAGCTCCTGCTCGGCGCGCTTGCGGGCGGTGATGTCCTCGCCCGACGACAGGACACGGGCGATGCGGCCGTCGGCGTCGCGCAGGACCACGTTGTTCCAGGCCATCGTCACCTCGTCGCCGTCGGCGTTGACGATCACGTTCTCATAGTTGCGGGGCAGATCAGCGTTCCCCGCCACCGCCCGTTCAAACACGTCGAAGACCTGCGCCCCATTGCCGGCGGGCAGAAACGTGTCGAACCACTGGCGGCCGATCAGCTGTTCTTCCGGCCGGCCGAGGATCTCGCACCCCTTGCGGTTGATCATCACGATGTGCCCGCTGCGGTCGAGCACCAGCAGCATCACGCCGGCGATGTCGAGGTAGTTCTGTGCCGTGTCGCGCTCCTGCGACAACGCCTCGGTGCGCTCGGCAACCCGTGCCTCGAGCGTTTCCTGGGCGGCCTGGATCGCCGCCGCCATCTGGTCGAAGGCCGCCGCCAGCCCGCCGATCTCGACCCCGGCGCGGAAATCCGTGCCGGCGCGGACGTCCAGCCGGCCGGCCCCGAAATCCTTCGCCGTCTGGGTGAGCCGCAGGAGCGGCGCGGTCAGCCGCCGGGCCGCGATCCAGATGAAAACCAGCGCGAGCGCGGTGAGCCCGGCCCCGGCCAGGCCCAGATCGACGATCCGCCCGCGCAGCGAGGCCAGCGCGCCGGCGCGGTCACGGTAGTACAGCAGGGTCCAGCCCTGGGTGCCGCTCAGCGGCAGATGGCGCAGCACCACGAGGTAGTCGCGGCCGGCGGCGTCGGTGGCGGTCATCGCCCCCTCGATCCCGCCCCCCATCCGCTCGGCGAACGGCAGCGGGCTCGTCGCCGCGCCGGTGCGCGCCAGCACCCGGTTGTCGGCGTCGAACAGCACGGTTGCGCTGCCCGCGTCGCGGTCGTCGCCGGCACCGCCCATGTCGTCGTCGAGAAAGTGCTGCGGATCGAGCAGCGCGACGATGATGCCGACCGTGCGCCCCGGGCCGTCAGGCGCCTGGACGCGAATCTGGCGGGCGATGGCGAGACTGGGCCCGGACGGCAGATCGAGCTGCTCGACCAGCTCCGCGGTGCCCGGCAGGGCGGCGGAGGCGACCAGCGCCGGCACCGGAAAAGCCGTGCCGACCCCGCTGCCGGTGCCCGCGCCGAGGATGCGGGCGGTGGCCGGATCGAGCACGTAGAGCTCCCGGTAGCGATCCGGGTAGGCGCGCTGCAGGCGCTCCAGCAGCCGCTCGGCGTGCGGCTGGACATCCGGCGAGCGACGGTCGAGCAAACCGGCCAGGACGAGGTTTTCGCCCTCCACCAGGATGTCGCCGCGCCGCTCGGTGAGCTCATTGACGATCTGGCGCTGCTTGTTGTCGGCGAGAATCTCGAGCGTATGGATCGCCTCGGCGACGCGCTGGTCGCCGGCACCGATCATGCCGGCCTGGGGCAGGCCGAAATACCACAGCCCGAGCAGGATGCCCATCGCGATGACGAACAGGCCGCCGAAGTAGAGCGCGATGCGGGTCGAGAAGGCGGTCTTCATGAGCAACGGAAGTGTCAGTCCTCGTAGTCGAAAGTCTGCAGCCGGTGGCGCTGCGGGTCGGCGATGACGCGCGGCAGCAGATCGGTCTGGAAAGCGCCGCCGACATTTTCCCAGGTGCCGGCCGCCGGCAGCTTGTTCTGTGACCGCAGGAATTCGAATTCCTTCCGCAGCGGCGGCGGCCCCTTCGAGTTGTTGATGATCACCGGTGCCGACGGAATGTTCAGGATCTCGCGGCGGGTGATCGCGCCGATCTGCTCCGGCGTCACCTCGGGCGCCTTGCCGCCGAAATCGCGCGCGTCGGCCAGCGCCCACTGCGCCGCCTTGTCGAGATTCCGGCGCGAGCGGCGCATCCATTCGATGGCCCTGACGTAGCCGGCCACCAGCGCCTCGGCGGCCTGCGGGGAACGCTGCGCAAAGGCTTTCTCGACGACGAAATAATCGCTGCTGCGGCCGCGAAAGACGATCTGCACCCCGCCACCCTGGCTCAGCGCGGTGGACGGCGCCGGCTCCCACGCCGCGAAGGCGTCGATGTCGCCGCGCTGGAGCGCCGCCGGCATGGCGTCGACCCCCATCGCCACCAGCCGCACGTCGGATTCCTGCAGACCGGCCGAAGCCAGCCCCTGCAGCAGCGTGTGATGGGCACTCGAGACCGGCACGTAGGCCACCCGCTTGCCGGCCAGGCCGGCGACTTCGTGGATTCCGCTGGCGACGATGGCCGTCGCGGTCTGCTTGACCAGACCGACGATCCACAGGCGGCCCTCGGCGGCGCCGAGGATGGTCGGCATGTCGCCGAGCAAGGCCGCGTCGAGCCGGCGCTCGGCGAGCAGGCCGAGCATGTCGGCGCCGCGCCGGAAGGGGTGGGCGGACAGCGGCTGGTCGAGGGCGGCCAGCTCGCGCCGCAGGATGCGGTCGCGGTGCATCACCGCCGAGATCACGCCGGACGGGTAGCCGAGGGGCTGGGTGCCGAGGTCGACGGCCGGCGAATCGGGGCGCAGACCGTAGGCGTCGAAATATTCCGCCGCCTGGCCCGCCGACACCGCCACGGCGGCGAGCAGGCCGGCCAGCCAGCGCCGCGCTGCCGACCGCCCGGAAAGGGTGTTGTGCATGTCTGTCGTCCTCTGTTTCAGCCGCCTGGTCGGCGGCACGTATCGCCCGCGGTGTGCCGCAATCGGGGTTTTATCGGGAGCGCGGGGAAATACTTGACCGCCCGGCCGCAGCATCACCCCAGCGCCTCCCGCCAGGCCGCCACCATCGCCGGGTGGAAGGCCTCGTGACCGCAGCCGTCGACCCACACCAGCCGGCTGCCGGCGATCGCCGCGTGCAGGCGCCGGGCATTGGCCGGCGGGCAGACCCGGTCGAGGCGGCCGTGGATCAGCGTCACCGGCAGGCCGGCCAGCGTCCGGCAGGCGGCCAGGAAGGCGGCCTCGTCGACGAAGCAGCCGGCCAGCAGGTAATGGGCCTGCAGACGGTATTTGAGCACCAGACGATCGGCATCGGCGGCGGCCGGCTCGGCGAACGGCGGCGCGGCCGGCTCGGCGACGGCCTGCTCGTAAGCCGCCCAGGCCACGGCGGCGGCGCGGGCGAGCGCCGCATCGGGATCGGCGAGACGGCGCGCCAGCGCAGCCAGCAGCCCGCCCGGCACGCCGGCCGGCACCGCCGCCGCGAGGGCGCGCCAGGCTTCCGGGCAGACCTCCGCCAGCCCCTCGAAAAACCACCGCACATTGCCCTCGCCGGGCAGGAAGCTGCTGCGCACCACCACCCCGCTCACCGCCGCGCGGTGGGCCGCCGCGTAGGCCAGCGCGAGCGTCGCGCCCCACGACCCGCCGGTCACCCGCCAGCGCCCGATGCCGAGGTGGCAGCGCAGGGTTTCGATATCGGCGATCAGGCTCGCGGTGGTGTTGGCGCGGAGCGCCCCGGCCGGCAGCGAGCGCCCCGCGCCACGCTGGTCGAAGGTCACCACGAACTGCCGCGCCGGATCGTACAACTCCGCCAGCCGCGGGCTACAGCCGCTGCCCGGCCCGCCGTGGAGCACCAGCACGGCCCCGGCGGCCGGATCGCCGAAGGTCTCGACGTGCAAGGCGTGGCCGTCGCCGACGGGCAGCAGGAAAGTTGTGGAGGTGGAAGGCGGCATCGGTCGGGTGGTCTACAAATCACGATTTTCGTGAGGCGGAAGTATGCCGCCGTTCGCCACAATGTGCTCCACGGTTGCGCCAGCCGGCGAACCGCCCACAACCCACGATCGGAGACTCACCATGACCTGGACCACCCCGCAAGCCTGCGACCTGCGTTTCGGCTTCGAAATCACGATGTACATCGCCGCGAAGTAAGCGGCTGCGCGGCCGCCGCCCATCCCCCCGGGCGGCGGCCGTTTCCCTTCGGGCTCCCTTCCGCACCGCTCCGATCATGAAAATCCGCGTTCTCGGTTCCGCCGCCGGCGGCGGCTTTCCCCAGTGGAACTGCAACTGTCGCCACTGCCAGGGCGTGCGCGCCGGCAACCCGGGCTATCGCCGCCGCACCCAGTCGTCCATTGCGGTGAGCGCCGACGGCGCCCGCTGGACCCTCGTCAACGCCTCCCCCGACCTGCTCCAGCAGTTCCAGGCCTTTCCCGGCAGCTGGCCGGCGGGCGGGCTGCGCGGCTGCGGCATCGAGTCGGTGGTGCTCGTCGACGCCCAGATCGACCACACCACCGGCCTCTACATGCTGCGCGAAAAAGGCAGCCCGTGGCCGGTCTGGACCACCGATCCGGTCTTCGAGGATCTGACCCGCGGCAACCCGATCCTGCCGCTGCTCGAACACTACTGCGGCGTGCGCCGCGAGACGATCCCGACCGACGGCCACAGCTTCCACCCGGCGGGCGCCGCCGCGCTGGACTGGCGCGCGCTGCCGCTGCTGTCCGCCGCTCCGCCCTACTCGCCCCACCGCGGCCGGCCCGAGCCTGGCGACAACATCGGCCTGACGATCCGCGACCCGGCCAGCGGCCGCCGCGTCTTCTACGCGCCTGGCCTGGCCGAAGTGGACGACGCCGTCTTCGACGCGATGAGCAGCGCCGACTGCGTGATGGTGGACGGCACCTTCTGGACCGACGACGAGATGATCGCGCTGGGCTTGTCGACGAAGCGCGCCCGCGACATCGGCCACCTGGCCCAGAGCGGCTCCGGCGGCATGATCGAACAGCTGCTGCGCCTGCCGGCCCACGTGCGCCGCGTCCTGATCCACATCAACAACACCAACCCCATCCTCGACGAGGCCTCGCCCGAGCGGGCCACGCTTGCCGCCGCCGGCATCGAGGTGGCCTTCGACGGCATGGAGATCGAACTGTGAGCCACACTCAAGAACGCCCCTGGACGCCCGAGGAATTCGAAGCGCAGCTGCGCGACAAAGGCGCCGCCTACCACATCCACCACCCGTTCAACGTGATGCTCAACAGCGGCAAGGCCAGCCGCGAGCAGATCCAGGGCTGGGTCGCCAACCGCTACTACTACCAGATCATCATTCCGCAGAAGGACGCGGCGGTGATGTCCAACTGCCCCGACCGCGAAGTGCGCCGCGAATGGATCCAGCGCATCCTCGACCACGACGGCCACGGCGATGACGCCGGCGGCATCGAAGCGTGGCTGCGCCTGGGCCAGGCGGTGGGGCTCACCCGCGACGAGATCGTCGATCAGCGCCACGTGATCCCCGCCGTGCGCTTCGCCTGCGACGCCTACCTCAACTTCTGCCGCCAGCGCCCGTGGCAGGAATCGGTGTGCTCCAGCCTCACCGAACTGTTCGCCCCGACCATCCACAAGCAGCGCCTCGCCAACTGGCCCGAGCACTACCCGTGGATCGAATCCGACGGCCTGCAGTATTTCCGCAACCGCGTCACCCAGGCCCGCCGCGACGTCGAACAGGGGCTGGCGATCACCCTCGCCTACTTCGACACCCGCGCCGCGCAGGAACGCGCGCTGGACATCCTCAAGTTCAAGCTCGACATCCTGTGGTCGATGAACGACGCGATGATGCTGCGCTACTGCCCGTAGGGGCGAATTCATTCGCCCTCAATCGGCGGACCACGGTCGTCCCTCTGTTTTGCCTCCGCGGTCGAATGAATTCGACCCCACTAGGAAGAAAAGGCCAGCACCTGCCATGACTACCGCCACCGCCCGCCCGGCCATCAACCGCCTGTTCCGCTTCCAGTGGGAGCCGGCCCAGCAGGCCCACGTGCTGCTGTACCCGGAAGGGATGGTCAAGCTCAATCAGAGCGCCGGCGAAATCCTCAAGCGCTGCGACGGCCGGCGCAGCGTCGCCGAGATCGTCGCCGACCTGGAAGCCGCCTTCAACGCCAGCGGGCTCGGCGCCGACGTCGAGGCCTTCCTGAGCATGGCCGAGGCGCAAAACTGGATCGAATGGAAGGACGCTTGATGGAACCCCTGCTCGTCCCGCGCCGCCCCGGCCCGCTGTGGCTGCTGGCCGAGGTCACCTACCGCTGCCCGCTGCACTGCGCCTTCTGCTACAACCCGGTGGATTTCGCGCAAGCCGGGCCGGAGCTGGCGACCGACGACTGGCTGCGGGTGATCCGCCAGGCGCGCGAGATGGGCGCCGCCCAGTTCGGCATCTCGGGCGGCGAACCGCTGCTCCGCGACGACATCGAGATCCTGGTCGGCGAAGCCCGCCGGCTCGGCTTCTACACCAACCTCATCACCTCCGGCGTCGGCCTCACCGAAGCCCGCCTCGCGGCGCTCAAGGAAGCCGGGCTGGATCACATCCAGCTGTCGTTCCAGGACGCCACCCGCGAAGCCAACGACCTCATCACCAACACCCGCACCTTCGACCTCAAGCGTCAGGTCGCGGCGCTGACCAAGGCCGCCGGCTACCCGACGGTGATCAACTGCGTGCTGCACCGCACCAACATCGACCACCTCGACCGCATCATCGAGATGGCCGTGGAGATCGGCGCCGAATACCTCGAACTGGCCAACACCCAGTACCACGGCTGGGCCTTCCTCAACCGCGAGGCGCTGATGCCCAGCGCCGACCAGCTGGCCGCCGCCGAGG
>WBZX01001853.1_pt1 | contig 15171 bp, 10 predicted proteins | sample 5204211 | NCBI WGS metagenome assembly WBZX01 (sample SAMN12344362, study PRJNA552823) | activated sludge metagenome | biome: Activated sludge suspended growth; feature: Nitrification reactor; material: Wastewater; isolation source: activated sludge from nitrification reactor of wastewater...
CGGCAAGCGGCAAGATTGCCAATCCGGCGGGCTGGTCGGCTGATGAGGCCAAGGCGATCGCGGCCTGGCCCGCGCGCAAGGCAACCGCCAAGATTGACCCGGCGATCGAGATCCGGATAGCGAAGATCGTCAAGGGCATGACGCTCGAACAGAAGATCGGGCAGATTACCCAGCCCAGCATTCTGTCGATCACGCCTGACCAGGTTCGCAAGCATTACATCGGCACCATCCTCAACGGCGGGGGTGCCTGGCCGGCGATGAACAAGCATGCCTCGGTCAAGGACTGGGCCAATCTGGCCGATCAGTTCGCCAAGGCGGCGATGTCAACCGACATGAAGGTCAAGATCCCGCTGATCTGGGGGATCGATGCGGTCCACGGCAACAACAACGTGCACGGGGCCACGATCTTTCCGCACAACATCGGACTGGGCGCGACCCGCGATCCCAATCTGATCTACCGGATCGGTCGGGCGACCGCCAAGCAGGTGCGAGCCACCGGGTTGGGCTGGGCTTTCGCACCGACACTGGCGGTGGTGCAGAACCAGCGCTGGGGCCGTGCCTATGAAGGCTATTCGAGCGACCCGGCCCAGGTGGCCTTGCTGGGCACGGCTTTGGTGCGCGGATTGCAGGGCACGCTGAAGGGTGATGGCGACGTGCTGGCCTCCGCCAAGCATTATCTGGGCGATGGCGGCACCTTCAACGGGGTGGACCAGGGCGAAACCCGCACCTCGGCGCGCGATCTGGTGAACGTGCACGGGCGCGGGTACTATTCGACCCTCGATGCCAACGTGCAGACCGTGATGATTTCCTATTCAAGCTGGACGATGGACGGCGTGCCGTTCGGCAAGATGCACGGCAACCGCGCGCTGATCGACGGCGTGCTCAAGCGTAAGCTCAATTTTGATGGGATCGTGGTTTCAGACTGGAACGCGATCGAACAGGTTCCGGGCTGCAAGGTCGATCACTGTCCGGCGGCGATTAACGCCGGGATCGACGTGTTCATGGTTCCCGAAAAGTGGGAAAGCTTCATCGCCAACACTGTGGCCGACGTGAAGGAAGGCCGCGTGCCGATGGCGCGGATCGACGATGCGGTGACCCGGATCCTGCGCGTCAAGTTCCGCACCGGGCTGTTCGACCGGCCACTTTCCGCCGGACGCTACACCGGCCAGGCTTCGGCGCTGGAGCACCGCGCACTGGCCCAGGAAGCCGTGCGCAAGAGCGCGGTCCTGCTCAAGAACGACAAGGCCGCGCTGCCGCTGAAGCCGGGCAAGCGCGTGCTGGTGGTGGGCGCGGCGGCCGACAGTTTCCCGATGCAGGCCGGTGGCTGGTCGGTGACCTGGCAGGGCGATGAGATCGACAACGGTGATTTCCCGACCGGCGAAACCGTGCTGACCGGGCTGCGCCGGGTCTATGGCGCGGGCAATGTCACCTTCTCGGCCGATGGCAGCGCCTTTGCGCCCGGCAAGTTCGATGCAGTGATCGCGGTCATTGCCGAAAGCCCGCATGCCGAAATGAAGGGCGACGTGCGCTGGCCCACACCGATCGGGCAATCGCTGCAATATCCCGCCGACCTGGCGCTGCTCGACAAGGTCGGGGGCAAGGGTGTGCCGCTGGTGACGTTGCTCTATTCGGGCCGCACCACCTATGCGACCGACCTGATCAACCGTTCGGATGCCTTTGTGGCGGCTTTCCTGCCCGGCAGCGAAGCGGGCGCGCTGGCCGATCTGTTCGCCGCGACCCGGGGTTATGACTTTACCGGCCGCCTTTCGTTCGCATGGCCATCGACCACCTGCCCGACCAACGGCTATCCCGCCGCCGAGCAGCTGTTTGCGCGCGGTTTCGGCTTGTCCTATGCCAAGGCCCGGCAGACCGGTCGTCTGGTGGAATCAGCAAACCTGACCGCCTGTCCGTAACGCAGGAGTACTGGCCATGAAGAGCTTGCGGCGCATCCTGATTGCTGGGGGCGGGTCGTCTGGCTGGATGACCGCGGCACTGCTCGCCCGGCTGTTCCAGGGGCTCTATGAGGTGATCCTGGTCGAAAGCGAGGACATCGGCACGATCGGGGTGGGCGAAGCGACGATCCCGGCGATCAAGAAATATATCGAGCTGCTGGGCCTTGACGAGAACGAGTTCATGGCCCGCACCCAGGCGAGCTTCAAACTGGGGATCCAGTTCGAAGGCTGGCAGGACGGCAGCGACAAGTACATCCACGGCTTCGGCGTGATCGGGCAGGACTGGGAATGGCTGCGGATGCACCATTACTGGCTCAAGGCGCGCGAAACCGGCCGGGCCGGCGATTTTGCCGACTATTCGATCAACACCGCGGCTGCACCCGAAAACAAGTTCCTGCGCGCCCAGGCTGAGATGGGCGACAGCCCGCTGGGCCATATCGCCCACGCCTTTCACATGGATGCCGCGCTGTTTGCGCGGTTCCTGTCGGGCTATGCCCAGGATCGCGGCGTGCGCCGCCGCGAGGGCAAGATCGTCCAGACCAACCTGCGCGCCGACGATGGTTTCATCGAAAGCGTGGTGATGAACGACGGCGAAGTGATCGAGGCCGATCTGTTCGTCGATTGCTCGGGCTTTCGCGGGCTGTTCATCAACCAGGCGCTGGGGGTGGAGTTCGAGGACTGGTCGCACTGGTTGCCGTGCAACCGGGCGATCGCGGTGCCCTGTGCGCGGTCAGACAATTTCACACCCTATACCCGCTCGATCGCGCATGGCGCGGGGTGGCAATGGCGGATCCCGTTGCAGCACCGCACCGGCAACGGGCACGTCTTCTCCACCCAGTACATGGACGATGCCGAGGCTGAGCGGATCCTGCTGGCGAACCTTGATGGCGATCAGCTGGCGAACCCGTTCAAGGTCGATTTCAAGGCTGGCAAGCGCAAGCAGCTGTGGCACAAGAACTGCGTGGCGATCGGGCTGGCCGGCGGCTTCCTCGAACCACTGGAATCGACCAGCCTGCATCTGGTCCAGGCCGGGATCATCCGGATGATCCGGCTGCTGCCCGATGCCGGCTTCGACCAGTCGAACATCGACGAATTCAACCGCCAGACCGATTTCGAATTCGAACGGATCCGCGATTTCATCATCCTGCACTACAAGGCCACCGCCCGGTCCGACACGCCGTTCTGGAACTATTGCCGGACCATGGAAGTGCCCGCCACCCTGCAGCGCAAGATCGACCTGTGGATGGCCAACGCCCGGATTTTCCGCGAAGACGAGGAACTGTTTGCCGAGGAAAGCTGGATCCAGGTGTTCCTGGGCCAGGGCATGATTCCCCATGGCTATGACCCGCTGGTCAACATCAAGAGCGAAACCCAGATCGCGCAGTACCTAGGCAATATCCAGGCGGTGATCGGCAAATGCGTCAAGGTGATGCCCAGCCACGCCGAATACGTCGCCAAGACCTGCCCGGCCGAAGCATGATCACGATCAGACCGGCCCTGCGCGCGCTGGCCGCGCTACTGCTGGCATGCCTGCTTGCCGGTTGCGGCAGTGGATCGGGCAGCCGCGCTGGCGGTGAAACCGTGCCGCCCGCCCCCACCGCAGGCACAGTGGCGGTCTGGGCCAGCAGCAGCGATGCCACCCGCAAGCTCACCCGGCAGGCCGATCTGGCGCTGGGTGAAGCTGCACCAGCAGCCAGTACCGACCTGGTGGTCAATCCGGCCCGGCAGGATCAGGAAATCGTCGGCTATGGCGCGGCGATGACCGATGCCTCGGCGCAATTGTTCCAGATTACCTTGAACCGCGCCCAGCGCGACGAACTGTTCGCCGAACTGTTCGGACGGCAGGGGCTGGGGCTGTCGTTCGTGCGCGTACCGATCGGCGCGTCGGACTTTTCGACCCGCCATTACAGTCTGGATGACATGCCCAGAGGGCAAAGTGACCCCGCACTGGCGAAGTTCTCGATGGCCGGGGCCGAAGCGGCGCAATTGCCCGCGCTGCGCGCCGCGCGGGCGGTCAATCCCGAACTGACGCTGATGGCCAGCCCGTGGAGCGCGCCGGGTTGGATGAAGGACACCGACAGCCTGATCAAGGGGCGGCTCAAGCCCGAGCATTATGGTGCCTTCGCGGCTTACTTCGTGCGCTATCTCGATGCGATGGCGGCGGGCGGCTTGCCGGTGCGCTATGTCACCGCGCAGAACGAACCCGATTTCGAACCCGAAAACTATCCCGGAATGCGGCTCAACGCGCCCGAGCGTGCGCGCTTTATCGGCGCGCATCTGGGGCCGGCGCTGGCCGCGCGCAGCCAGCCGGTGGGGATCCTCGACTGGGATCACAACTGGGACAAGCCCAACGAACCGCTGGCCGTGCTGGCCGATCCGGTTGCGGCGCGGCAGGTAACCGGGATCGCCTGGCACTGCTATGCCGGCGATGTGCAGGCGATGGGCCAGGTCCGCCAGGCGCACCCCGACAAGGAGGTGTTCTTCACCGAATGTTCGGGCGGGGGCTGGGCGCCCGAATGGGGCAAGACGCTGGGCTGGATGATCGACAACCTGGTGATCGCGCCCAGCCGTGCCGGATCGCGGGGTTCGATCCTGTGGAATCTGGCGCTTGACCAGAACAGCGGCCCGCATCTGGGCGGCTGTGGCAATTGCCGCGGGGTAGTGACGATCGACACCGTAACGCGTAGCGTGACCCGCAATGTCGAATACTATGTGCTTGGCCATGTCAGCCGTTTCGTGCGGCCCGGTGCGCGGGCGATCGCCAGTCAGGGCGGCCCGGCGGGGATGATCCACGCCGCCTTCCGCAACCGCGATGGCAGCCTGGTGCTGCTGGTCCACAATGCCGGCACGGCCGAGGCCCGGCTGAAAGTGCGCAGCGGCAGCAAGACCTTTGCCGTGACTGCCCCGGCGGGCGAAGTCATGACCCTGGTCTGGAGCGGCTAGGCTTGGAACGGTTGCGCCAGCTGGGGGTGACCGGGGCCTTTGTCGCGGTGACCACGCTGTTCCTTGGCTGGGGCTTCATCTCGTCGAACAACGATCCGCTGATCGTGGCGATGCGCGCCGCGTTCGATCTCAATTACACCGAAGCGCTGATGATCCAGTTGGTCAGTTTTGCTGCCAACGGGCTGATGTCATTCCCGGCGGCCTCGATCGGCAACCGGCTGGGACCGGTAACGACCATCCTGATCGCGCTGGGAACCATGATCGGCGGCTGCCTGCTGGTGGGCCTGGCGGTGGGCTGGCACAGCTATGCGGCGGTCCTGGCCGCGCTGTTCGTGCTGGCGCTGGGGATCACCACGCTGCAAGTCTCGGCCAATCCGCTGGCTGCTGCGCTGGGGCCGGCCCGGACCAGCCATTTCCGGCTCAACTTCGCGCAGGCCTTCAATTCGCTGGGGGTGGTGCTGGGGGTCAACTATGGCGCGGCAGTGATGCTGGGTGACAAGGTGCTGAGTGCCGGCCAGGATCGGCTGGCCGATCCGCGCGCGGTGGCCGAGGTGCTGCAGGCGGTGCAGCGTGCCTTTACGGCGATGGCTGGCCTGCTGGCGCTGCTGGCGCTGCTGGTCTGGCTGCAACGGCGGCGGATCGGGCAGGCGGCAGCGGCGATCCCGGTGGTCAGCGGTGCCTCGGTGCTCGATGCGCTGCGGTCCCGCTGGGCGCTGTTCGGGGCGCTGGCGATCGGTCTCTATGTCGGGGCGGAAGTCTCGATCGGCTCGATCATGATCGCCTTCCTGCACCAGCGCGACGTGCTGGGGTTGCCACTGGAAGTGGGCGGGTTCTACCTCGCCAACCTCTATTGGGGCGGGGCCTTGGCCGGCCGGGCGATCGGCACTGCGCTGCTGACCCGGGTGCGCGCCGCCCGCCTGCTGGCGTTTTGCGCGATGATGACCACACTGCTGTGCCTGATCGCCTTTGCCGGGCTGGGGCCGCTGTCGGGCTATGCCGCGCTGGCCGTGGGGCTGTTCAATTCGATCATGTTCCCGACGATCTTCACGCTCACGCTTGAGCGTTCGGGCGTGTCGCAAAGCTCCACCTCGGGACTGCTTGTGCTGGCGATCTCGCTGGGGGCGGTGATCCCCTATCTGGTCGCGCGGCTGGCGGATGTGGAAGGACTGGCCTTTGCCTTCGTCGTGCCGGCGATTGCCTATGGCGCGATCCTGCTGTTCGCGCTGCGCGCCGCGCTGACCGAGCCGCGCCCCGCCGCCCAATAGAAAACAGCCCCCCGCACGGATGGCGAGGGGCTGTTTTCCAAGCTTGCGACCGGGGCCTAGTGTTCGCCCAGCGCCTTGTCCTCATTGGCGCGCTTGATCACATAATGACGGATCGCCTCGACCTGATCGGGATTGAACTGGTCCTTCCAGGCGACCATCCCGTTGGCGCTGAGCGCGCCATCGTGGACGATCTTCTTCCAGGCCTCGGCATTGCCCAGCACGGCCGAGTGGCGCAGATCCGGGTTGAGCGACCCGGCCACTGCGGAAGCGCCGTGGCAGACCGAGCAGCTGTTGGCGTAGAGCTTGCCGCCCAGCGCGATCTGTTCGCCCTTGCCGGTCAGCGGCGGCGGGTCGAGCACGCGCTTGGCGCTGGGCGGGGCGGCGGGCAGCACACCCTTGGCGCCCAGCTTGAACACCATCAACCGGCTGATGTTGGGGGTCATGGTTGAAACCAGCTTGCCGGCCGAAACGTCCCAGACGCCGCCCCAGCCGACCAGCACCGCGATGTATTGCTCACCGTCGATCATGTAGGTCATCGGCGCGGCCAGGACGCCGCTCTGCGTGCCAAAGCTCCACAGCTGCTTGCCGGTATCGGCGGTATAGGCGCGGAATTCGCCCAGCGCGGTGCCCTGGAATACCAGGTTGCCGGCGGTTGACAGCGTCCCGCCGTTGGTCGGGGTGGAATGCGGCACGCTCCACCGGGCCTTGCCGGTCAGCGGATCGAAGGCCACCAGCGCGCCCTTCATCGCCGCCTTGGTCGCGGCGCGGATTGCCTTGTCAGCCGGAATATCGCCGCCCGAAACGTCGATTCCCAGCTGGAAGCCGGTGGTGCCCGGTTTCCAATCGGGATCGCCCATATAGAACTGCGGGGTATAGTTGACCGGGATATAGACCAGCCCGGTCTTGGGGCTGAAGCTCATCGGGGTCCAGCTGTGGGCGCCGACCGCACCGGGGAAGCCCACGAACGGCTTGCCGGTCACTTCATACTTGGCCTCCGGATTGATCTTGGGCGCGCCGGTAACCGGATCGAGCCCGCTGGCCCAGTTGATCCCTTCGACGAACGGATTGCCCGAGATGAACTTTCCGGTCTTGGCGTCCAGCGTGTAGAAGAACCCGTTCTTGGGCGCGTGCATCACCACGCGGCGCTGCTGGCCGCCGATGGTCACATCGCGCACGATCAGCTGCTGGGTTGAATCGAAGTCCCAGCGGTCTTCCGGGGTTTCCTGAAAGTGCCAGGCATATTCGCCGCTATCGGCATTCACCGCCACCACCGACGCGGTGTACAGGCTGTCGCCGGCGCCGTCGGTGTTGCGGTGCGCGGGGTTCCACGGTTCGGCATTGGCAGTGCCGAAGATCACCAGGTTGGTGACCGGATCATAGGTGATCGAATCCCACACGTTGCCGCCGCCGCCGCGCTTCCAGAAATCGCCGCTCCAGGTCTTGGCGGCGGCTTCCAGGTGCTTGCCTTCCTGCGGCTTCGACGGATCGCCCGGCACGGTGTAGAACTTCCAGATCTCGTCACCGGTCTGGGCATCATAGGCGGCCACATAGCCGCGGCTGAAATATTCGGCGCCGGCCTGGCCGATCAGGACCATGCCCTTGGCGATCCGCGGCGCGCCGGTGATCGCCATGTGCGAATCCTTGGGGATGGTCGGCTTGTCGAACACCACCTTGCCGGTCTTCTGCTCAAGCGCGACCAGCCGGCCATCGAGCGTGCCGACATAGACCTTGTCGCCATAGAGCGCGACGCCGCGGTTGACCGCATCGCAGCAGACATCGACCAGCTTGGCGCGCGGCACTTTGGGATCGTAGGCCCATTTGAGCGCGCCGGTCCTGGCGTCATAGGCCTTGACCATCGACCAGGCGGTGGTGACGTAAAGCACCCCGTCGTGCATCAGCGGGGTGGCTTCCTGCCCGCGTGCGGTGTCCATGTCGGCTGACCAGGCCAGCCCGAGTTCGCCGACATTCTTGTCATTGATCTTGTCGAGCCCGGAGAAGCGCGTTTCGGTGTGATCGCCGGCCACGGTCAGCCATTCGCCTTGGGGCGGATTGGCCAGCATCGCGTCGGTCACGCCCTCGGTGGCGGGGGGTGACGGGCTCTTGCCACAGGCGGCAAGCGTCAGCAGGGCGGCGGCGGCAAGCAGCTTCAGGCGCATCGGTGATCCCTCTCCAAGATCTGCCCGCTTGTGCGGCGAGTCAGATACGGGGGCAATTCGCCGGATTCCGCGACAAATTGCAACCTCAATGTTAACCGCGCGATTAGTTTTGGACCACGGCGAGCAGAGGGCTATCCTCGGGCGCAATCCGGATTCGAAGGGACCAAGCGATGTGCGACGATCTGACCGCCCATGAAGAAGAGCAGGCGCTGGCCGCGCGCGGCCTCAGCCGCCGTGAATTCGCCGCGATTGGCGCGGCCGGAATGCTGGTGGCAGCTGGAACGGCGCAGGCCAGGGCTGGGGCGCTGAAGGAAGCGATGGTCGAAGTGCCAACCCCCGATGGCCAGGCCGACGCCTTCTTTGTCCGCCCCGCCAGGGGCCGGCACCCGGCGGTGATCCTGTGGCCCGATATTGCCGGGCTGCGCGATGCCTACAAGGAAATGGGCCGGCGGCTGGCCGGGGCCGGTTATGCCGTACTGGTCGTCAATCACTATTACCGCGCGGCCAAGGCGCCGCTGCTGGCCTCGATGGCCGAATGGCGCAGCCCGGCGGGTCAGGAGAAGCTAAAGCCGGCGATCGCCACGCTTTCGCCCGCCAACACCGTGAAGGATGCTGCCGCCTTCGTGGCCTGGCTCGACAAGCAGCCCGGGGTGGACCGCAAGCGCGGGATCGGGACCCAGGGCTATTGCCAGACCGGCTCCTTCGCGATCCGCAGCGCAGCGGCGCTGCCGGCGCGGATCAAGGCGGCGGCCTCGTTCCACGGCGGCGGGCTGGTCAGCGACAAGCCCGACAGTCCGCATAGCCTGTTCGCCAAAAGCCAGGCTGGCTTCCTGATCGCGATCGCGCGCAACGACGATGCCCGCTCACCGGGCGACAAGGATGCGCTGAAGGCTGCGGGACAGGCTTCGGGCCGTCCGGTCGAAGTGGAGGTCTATCAGGCCGACCATGGCTGGTGCACGCTCGACGCCCCGGTCTATGACAAGGCCGAGGCCGACCGCGCCTGGGGCCGGTTGCTGGAGCTTTACAGGAAGCTTTAGGAGACCGAGTTCGAAGTACCCGCGACGGTCTGGCCCTTGGGCTTAACCAGGATCACGACTTCATCGTAAACCGCCAGCAGATGGCTGTCGTACCACTGGTCGATCACGCATTTGACCCGGCCGAAGAAGGCGGGAACGTCTTCCAGCACATAGTGATGGCCAAGATTGGCGCCGCCGCGCTCGCCATAGGTGTTGGGCAGCTGCACATCCAGCGCCTGGCCCTTGAGGTAGGCGGCGATTTCATCGACGTGCTGCTTAAGGGCCATCCGGCGATGATCGCCGCTGCTGCCGCCACTGCGGGCATGGCCAAGCTCTTCCTTGGCCTTTTCGATCAGCGTGTTGATGTAGGCATAGATGCGATCCATGTTCTCGCGCTTGAGCGAGATCATCGTATCGACATAGTCCTTCTGCACGCGCAGCGCCGCCGTTTCGGGGTGCTCGCTGCCCCAGAAGCCTTGAGACCAATCTTTGGGATTCTGCTGGATCATGCCCGCCACACTAACGCCGCATGGTTACCAGCCGGTTAAGCATCCGGTTTTGCTTGTCGCCGGGCGGGCGGGCGCTAACATGGCATTTCCGGTTTGAAAGGGAGCCTTTGTGATGGGTCCGTTGATGGTCATGATCCTGGCCGCTGTGGTCGTGTTTCTGCTGCTGGGCGTGCGGGTTGTACGCCAGGGGCACGTCTATACGATTGAGCGACTGGGCAAGTTCACGCTGGCGGCGCAGCCGGGGCTGCACCTGATTATCCCGTTCGTCGATCGGGTTGGCCACAAGGTCAACATGATGGAGCAGGTGCTGGACATTCCCGGCCAGGAAATCATCACCCGCGACAACGCGATGGTCGGGGTCGATGCGGTGGTGTTCTTCCAGGTGCTTGATCCGGGCAAGGCCGCCTATGAGGTGTCGAACCTTTATGTCGCGATCATGCAGCTGACCACCACCAACCTGCGCACGGTGATGGGTTCGATGGACCTCGACGAGACGCTGTCAAAGCGTGATGAGATCAATGCCAAGCTGCTGCAGGTGATCGATCACGCCACTGAACCCTGGGGGATCAAGATCACCCGGATCGAGATCAAGGATATCCGCCCGCCGGCCGATATTTCCAACGCCATGGCCCGGCAGATGAAGGCTGAACGTGAAAAGCGGGCCCAGATCCTTGAGGCCGAAGGGCTGCGGGCTTCGGAAATCCTGCGGGCCGAAGGTGAAAAGCAGGCCCAGATCCTGTCGGCGGAAGGCCGCAAGGAAGCCGCTTTCCGCGATGCCGAAGCGCGCGAACGCGCGGCTGCGGCCGAAGCGCAGGCGACCCGGGTGGTCAGCGAGGCGATTGCCGGATCGGGCAGCCAGGCGCTGAACTATTTCATCGCCCAGAAATACACCGAGGCGGTTTCGCAGTTCGCGACTTCGCCCAATGCCAAGACCATCCTGTTCCCGGTCGAGGCGACCCAGCTGATCGGCACGGTCGGCGGGATCGGCGAACTGGTCAAGGATGCGCTGGGCGAGGGAGCGAAGAAATGAGCATGCTCGAAGGGATCGAGCCGCACTGGCTGTGGCTGACCCTGGGCCTGGTGCTGGCGGTGGGCGAAATGACCATCCCCGGCGTATTCCTGATCTGGATGGCGGGTGCCGCCATGCTGACCGGGCTGGTCACCTGGCTGATGCCGATCGGGCTGCCCTGGCAGGTGGTGCTGTTTGCCGGCCTGTCGATGGTTTCGGTCTTTGCCGGGCGCAACTGGCTGCGCCGCCATCCGATCCAGCCGGCCGATCCCAAGATGAACGATCGCGGCGCGCGGGCGGTGGGCGAAGCCGTGGTCGTCACCCAGGTGATCGAAGGCGGCCAGGGCCGGGTCCGGCTGGGCGACAGCGAATGGCTGGCGCGTGGCCCCGATGCCGAGCCGGGCACACGGATGCGGGTATCGGGCCATGACGGCGCGGTCCTGCTGGTTGAACACCTGCATTGAATGAAAGGACACCGATGAAACCTCTCCTCCTGGGCCTTGGCGCCGCGGCAATCCTGACCGGGCTGGCGGTTCCGGCGAGTGCATCCGATGGCACCGCGCAGGGCGATGCGGTGTGTATCCGGATCCTGGCCGAAGCCGCAGTCAAGCTGAAAGAAAAGCCCCCGACCTATGCCGTGGTGATGAACTTCCAGGGTTACTACACCGCGCGGATCCGCCAGGCGATTGGTCCCAAGGGCGATCTGGCCGCCGCCCTGCGTGCCGGCAGTGATGCGGCCGGCAAGATGGACGGGCCGACCTACAAGGCGGCCGGAAGCAAATGCCTGGAAGGCGCCGCACAGAAGGATCTGGAGGAACTGTTCATCACGAATGACCGGCTTGGCGCAAACCTGGCGGACAAGTAGCGCGGTCTGCACGCCAAATTGACATTTCACCCATTAACCCTGCGCGGCAATTGCCCTAATGGGGCAGATGAGCGTTGGCCCGATGCCGCGCGGGAGGGATTGAACAAGCGTAATGGCCAGGAATGATATCCGGCGTGCACCGCCTGCGGGTGGTGGCAGGTCTGCCAAGCCCAAGCCCACCGGTTTCCGGCTGTTCATGCGCCGCCTGTTCGTCTGGGGCGGTGCCGTGGCGCTGCTGGGCGTCCTGTCGCTGGCAGTGGCGGTGGGCCTCGCGGCCAATTCGCTGCCCGACTATGACGAGCTCAAGGCCACCCAGAACGAACAGATGATCGTGGTGCGCGCGCGCGACGGCACCGAACTGGTCACGCTGGGGCCGTCCTATGGCAAGTGGATTGCCGCCGGGCAGATCCCGCAGGTCATGAAGGACGCGATCCTTTCGACCGAGGACAAGCGCTATTATCAGCATATCGGGGTCGATCCGATCGGGATCGTGCGCTCGTTCTATGTGCGCTATCGCGACGGGCGCTGGCGGCAGGGCGGCTCGACCATCACCCAGCAGCTGGCCCGCACCGTGTTCCTCAACAACAGCCGCACCTTTGGCCGCAAGCTGCGTGAAGGGGTGCTGGCGCTGGCGATCGAATGGAAATTTTCCAAGGATCAGGTGCTCGAGCTCTATCTCAACAAGGTCTATTTCGGCGGCGGGGCCTATGGCATCGATTCCGCCAGTCGCAAGTTCTTCGGCCATCCCGGCACCCAGCTGAGCCTGCCCGAGGCGGCGATCATCGCCGGGCTGGTCAAGGCCCCGTCGCACTATTCGCCCACTGCCGATGCGGTGGCTGCGGTCGATCGCGGCAAGGTGGTGCTGGGGCTGATGCGCGAAAACGGCAAGGCCAGCGCCGATCAGGTTGCCGCAATCGATTTCAAGTCGATCAAGTTCGTTACCGAAACCGGGCAGAATTCGGTCCGCTATTTCACTGACTGGGCCTTGCCGCAGCTTGATATCCTGCTGGGCGAAAACGATCAGCCGATCGAGGTCTGGACCACGCTTGATCCCAAGCTTCAGGCCGCCGCGACCGACGCGATTCAGCGCAATGTGCCGGGCGGTGCACAGGGCGCGCTGGTCAGCATGGACCGCGATGGCGCGGTGCTGGCGATGGTCGGCGGGACCGACTATGTCACGTCGAACTACAACCGCGCGATCAACGCGGTGCGCCAGCCCGGTTCGGTCTGGAAGCTGTTCGTCTATCTCGCCGCGCTGGAAGCCGGCTATACCCCGGCCAGCGAGGTGGTGGACGAACCGGTGACGATCCAGGGCTGGAGCCCGCGCAATTCGGGCGGGACCTTTGCCGGCAAGATCGACGTGCGCACCGCCTTTGCCTATTCCAAGAACACCGTGGCTGCGCAGCTGGGCAACGAAGTGGGCTTCAATGCCGTAGCCGCGGTTGCGCGCCGGTTCGGGATCACCACCCCGATCTCGACCGTCCCGTCGATGGTGCTGGGATCGAACGAGGTGCGCCTGATCGACATGACCCGGGCCTTTGCCGCAGTTGCGGCCAAGGGGCAGTCGGTCGAGCCCTATGGCATCGTCAAGATCGCCACCACCGATGGTCAGGTGCTGTACCAGCACAAGCCCAAGGGCAGTGTGGCGCTGGTCAGTCCCAATGTGGCCAATGGCATGACCGACCTGCTGCAAAGCGCGGTTGCGTCCGGCACTGGCCAGGCGGCGCAGATCGGGCGGCCGGTGGCGGGCAAGACCGGGACCACCACATCGAACAAGGATGGCTGGTTCCTGGGCTTTTCCAGCGGAGTCACCACCGGGGTGTGGATGGGCCGCGACGATGACAAGCCGGTGGGCGGGCTGCAGGGCGGGACCGCCCCGGCGCGGGCCTTTTCATCCTACATGAAGGTAGCGGTAGCCGGACGTCCGGTCGAGAAGTTCGAAACCGAAATGACCGCGCCGGCCTGGCAGCTGGAGCCCGACGACGAAGCCAATTTCAGCGGCAGTCCCGAAGACTATTACTATGTCGATGAAAACGGCAACCTGATCGAACCGACCCGCGGGGGCGCCAGTCCGGGGGCCGATCGCCCCGCCGCGCCGCGCGACGAGGGGCCAAGCGATCCCAACGATCAACTGGTTCCGGTCAATCCGCCACCTGCGGCCAACGAGGATTTCCTCAACGAGGCGACGGGCCGGAAGGGGAGCGGATCCTCCTCCCGGCCGCCCCAATCACTTTAGCCGCACGCCGATGTAGATCGTGCCCTGCAGGCCGGGGCGCATCACTTCGATCGTCACGCTGGGCCGGCCGGCGGTCTTGGCGGCCTTGATCGCCGCGTCCAGCGCACTGGCCGAAGTGATCGGCTGGAAGTTGACGCCCACCACGATGTCGCCGCGCTGCAGACCCTGATTGGCCGCATCGGAATCGCTATCGACCCGGGCGATCACCGCCCCGCGGGTTGATCCGGGCACGCGCAGCTGCTGGGCGATATCGGCATCCATGTCGAGCACCCGCAGCCCCAGCGTGTCCGAAGCCGGGCCTTCGCCCTTGCCGTTGGCGTTGTTGAACGGGCTTTCGCGCTGTTCGGGCGGGGCCAGGGTCTTGGCCAGCTCGTCCTGTCCGGGGCGGCGGGCAACCGTGGCGGTGACCGTCAGCGGCTTGCCCTGGCGCAGCAGGTCGATCGGGATCCGCGTGCCCGGGGCGATATTGGCGACGATCGTTGACAGCGAGGTATCGGGCGTAACCTCGATCCCGTTGACCTTGATGACGATGTCACCCGGCTTGATCCCGGCCTGCGCGCCCGGCATGCCCGCCGGAACGCCGCGCACCAGTTCGCCGCGGTTGTGCGGCAGGCCCAGCGAATCCGCCATGGCATCGGTGACCGGCTGGATCTGGACACCCAGGAACCCGCGCTCGATCGCCTTGCCGGCCATCAGCTTTTCGACGATCGGCTTGGCGGTATCCGAAGGGATCGCGAAACCGATCCCGATGTTGCCGCCGCTGGGGGCGACGATCCAGTTGTTGATGCCGATCACGTTGCCGCGCATATCGAACATCGGCCCGCCCGAATTGCCCGAATTGATCGAGGCGTCGGTCTGGATATAGTGATCGTAGGCGCCCGATCCGGTGTTGCGGTTGACCGAACTGACGATCCCCGAAGTGACCGATCCGCCCAGCCCGAACGGGTTGCCGATCGCGATGATCCAGTCACCGGCGCGGGCCTTGCTGCTTTCGCCAAAGCGCACGAACGGCAGCGGGCTCTTGGCGTCGATCTTGAGCACGGCGATATCCGAATCGACATCGCGGCCCACGATCCGCGCCGGATATTCGGCGACATCAGCCAGCTTGACCGTGACGTTGTCGGCCGCGCCCTTGCGATCGAGGCTGATCACGTGGTTGTTGGTCACCACATAGCCATCGGCCGAAACAATGAAGCCCGAACCGACCGCTTCGGCCACCC
>WBZX01001854.1_pt1 | contig 15169 bp, 14 predicted proteins | sample 5204211 | NCBI WGS metagenome assembly WBZX01 (sample SAMN12344362, study PRJNA552823) | activated sludge metagenome | biome: Activated sludge suspended growth; feature: Nitrification reactor; material: Wastewater; isolation source: activated sludge from nitrification reactor of wastewater...
CGGCTCAGTCGGTGTGAGCTTGAGGTTGCCGCGCCGGATGACGCCGGCCCACTTCTCGTTCTCGGCGGTCACGCGTGCGCGTGCCGTGTCGGTGCTGCCGCCGGTGATGACGATGCCCATGGTGGTGAGCTTGTCGACCACCTCGGGCATGGCGAGCACCGCATTGGTTTCGCGGTTGAGCTGCGCCACCACGGCCGCCGGCGTGCCCGTGGGCGCGAACAGCGCGTAGTTGGTGGCGGTCTCGTAGCCGGGCAGGCCGGCTTCGGCGAACGTGGGCACGTCGGGCAGGGCGCTGGACCGCGTGCGGCTGGCCACCGCCAGCGCGCGCGTCTTGCCCGAGCGGATGTGCGGCAGGTGAGCCGGGATGCTGTCGATGGACATCGGCACGCGGCCGGAGATCAGGTCGGGCAGGAACTGCGCCGTGCCCTTGTACGGCACATGGACCAGGTCCACCCCGGCCATCTGCTTGAACATCTCGGCGTTGAGGTGCTGCAGGCCGCCCAGGCCCGACGACGCGAAGCTCAGATCGCCGGGCTTGGACTTGGCCAGCGCGATCAGTTCGCGCAGCGTCTTCGCTGGCAGGTCGGCATTGACGATCAGGCCCACGGTGCCGAAGCCCACCTCGAGCACTGGCACGAAGTCGCGCGCCATGTCGAAGGGCAGCGACTTGTGCACGTGCGGCGCGATGGCGTAGTCGACGATGCTGCCGAGCATCAGCGTGTGGCCGTCGGCCGGGCTGCGGGCCAGCGCGGTGGCGCCCAGGGTGGCGCCGGCGCCGGGCTTGTTGTCGATGGTCACCGCCTGCCCGATGCGTGCTGCCAGGCGCTCGCCGATCAGGCGCGCCACGGTGTCCACGCCGCCGCCGGCCGGGTAGGGTGCGATCAGCGTGACGCCCTTGGCCGGCCAGGCCTGCGCGCGTGCAGGCAGGCCAGCGGCCATCCCGAAGGCGGCGCCGAAGCAGGCGGTGAAGGACCGGCGGGACAAGTGGTGACGTGAGGTCATGGCGGCAGTGGCGTAAGCAATGGATCGGGCAGTATGGGCGGGACGAGCGTCGGCCTGCATGGGTGCGAACCCGCGCCGCAGTCGACCGGCACAATCCAGGCGCGGGGCGCGCCTGCCCCGAAGAGCAACCCGCATGACCCCGACAGCGCTGGACGCCTACCTGGCCCGCATCGGCCTGGCCGGTGGACGCGGGCCCACGCCCGATCTGCTGGCCACCCTGGCCCTCGCCCACGCGCAGGCCATTCCCTTCGAGAACCTCGCCGTGCTGTCCACGGGTGCGCCGGACCTGTCGCCGGACACCGTGCAGACGAAGCTGGTGGACCGGCGACGTGGCGGCTACTGCTACGAGCACAACACCCTGCTGCAGGCCGCGCTGCAGGCCCTGGGCTTCGACGTGGTCGGGCTGTCGGCGCGGGTGCGGCACGGAGTGCCGCAGGACGTGGCCACGCCGCGCAGCCACATGGTGCTGCTGGTGCGCCTGCAGGGCCGGCCGCTGCTGGTGGACGGTGGCTTCGGCAGCCTCACGCTGACCGCGCCCGTGCGCCTGGACGTCGAAGGCCCGCAGCCGACGCCGCACGAGGCGGTGCGCGCGGTGCCGGTCGCTGCCGACGAGTTCGAGCTGCAGGCCCTGGTGGGTGGCACCTGGACGGCGCTGTACCGGTTCGACCTGGTGCGCCAGTTGCCGGTGGACTACGTGCAGCAGAACTGGCACACCGCCACGCGCCCGGGTGCGCTGTTCGCCCACAACCTGGTGGTGGCGCGGCCCGGTGCGAAGGGGCGCCACGTGCTGTTCAACCGCACGCTCACGCGGCGTCACGCCGACGGCCGCGCCGAGCGGCGCACGATCGGGTCCGCCGACGATCTGCGACAGGTGTTGCGCGACGTGTTCGGGCTGGAGCCCGACACGGCCGAACTGGCACAGGCATGGGACGTGAGCGGCCGTGGCCAGCCGCCGCACGCGGCGTTCGGCTAGCGCCGGGGCGCTAGCGTCCGCGCTGGTCCTGCGGCAGCTCGAAGCGGCGCGCCAGCAGCGCCAGGCCGAGCGACAGCACGAGGTACACCGCGGAGATCGCGAGGTAGGGCTCCCAGTAGCGCGAATACGCGCCGGCCACGGTGCGCGCCGCCAGCGCCAGTTCGGCCAGGCCGATCGCCGACACCAGCGACGAGTCCTTGATCAGCGTGATGCCCTCGTTGACCAGCGCCGGCACCATGCGCCGGAATGCCTGCGGCAGCACGACGGCACGCATGGTCTGCGCGTGGGTGAAGCCCAGGCTGTAGCCGGCCTGCGTCTGCCCTCGCGCGATGCTCTGGATGCCGGCGCGGAAGATCTCGCTGATGTAGGCCCCGGCATTGAGCGTCAGCGCCAGGCTGCCGGAGAAGAAGGCGCCGTGTTCCTGCCGGAACGTTCGCGCCGCGTCGCCGGCCAGCAGCAGGCCGGAGTCCGGGTGCACCAGCGCCGGCATCAGCGCGAAGTGCACCAGCAGGATCTGCACGAACAGCGGCGTGCCGCGGAAAAACGTCACGTAGGCCAGCGTCAGCGCGCGTGCGGCCTTGAGCGCCCAGGCCAGCGGCACCGACGCGGGCTGCGGCGCGTCGCGCGACGTGGCCACCAGCCCCAGCATCACGCCCAGCGCGAGCCCGGCCGTCAGCGCCACCAGCGTGAGCTGAAGCGTCATCCACAGGCCGCTCAGGAACAGCGGCCCGTAACCGGCCAGGATCTCCCAGCGCAGGCCCATCGCCGGTACCGGCGAGGGCTACTTCGACGCGGCGGGGGCGGGCGCTGCGGCCGACGCGGTCGAGGCCGGCGCGGCCGGCACCGCACCGAAGTACTTGCCGTAGATCTGGGCGTAGGTGCCATCGGCCTTGATGCCGGCCAGGCCCTGGTCCAGCTTGGCCAGCAGTTCGGCATTGCCCTTCTTCACGGCGAAGCCGTACTGCTCGGGCACGAAGTCCTTGTCGCTGACGGTCCGGAACTTGCCGCCGGGGTTGTTGGCCACGTAGTGGATCACCACGCCGTTGTCGGCCACCACGGCGTCGACGCCGCCGGCTTCCAGTTCCTTCAGCGCCAGCGGCGTGCTCTCGAAGCGCTTGATCGCGGTGCTGGTCTTGCCCAGCAGCTTGGTCACTGCCTCGTCGCCGGTGGTGCCCGTCTGCACGCCCACCTTGAGCTTCTTCAGGTCGGCGAACTTCGCCACCTTGCTGTCCTGGCGCACGGCGATGAGCTGCTGCGCGTCGAAGTAGGGCTGGCTGAAGTCCATCGTGCCCTTGCGCTCGTCGGTGATCGTCACCGCCGACACCACGATGTCGCGGTCGCCCTGAGCCAGCGCGTTGAAGATGCCTTCCCAGGGCGTGTTGACGAACTTGACTTCGATGCCGGCCTTGGCCGCTACCGCCTTGAGCATGTCGATGTCGAAGCCGACGATCTCGCCCTTCTCGTTCTGGCTCTCGAACGGCGCATAGGCGGCATCGGTACCTACCACGTACACCTTGGCCGGAGCCGGGGCCGACGCCACGGGGGCGGCAGCCGGCGCGGGCGGCGCCTCCTTCTTGCCGCAGGCGGCGAGCAGCACGCCCGTGGCCAGCAGGGCGGCGGTTTGCAGGAAGCGGCGGGTGGTCAGCGTCATGGCGGGTCGTCCTGGGGCAGGGTGGGTGCGATGGAGTCGGCAGTTTAATCAGCCGCGGGTTCACGGCCCTGCATCAGCCGCCGCATCTCTTCGTCGCTGAAGCCTGCCTGCCGCCGCGCTTCCAGGTTGAAGGGCGGGCGAAGCTGCGGCGCGCGATGGCGCTCGGCCAGCAGCGCGTAGTGCGACAGCGGGTCGAGCCCGTTGTGCTCGCACAGCCAGCGATACCAGTGGTTGCCTACCGCCACGTGCCCCACCTCGTCACGCAGGATCACGTCCAGGATGCGCACCGCGGCGTCGTCGCCGGCACGCGCCAGCCGCGCCTGCATCGGCGGGGTGGCGTCCAGACCGCGCGCTTCGAGCGTGCGCGGCACCAGGGCCATGCGCGCCACCACGTCGCCGCGCGTGCGTTCCACCATCTCCCACAGGCCGTCGTGGGCGTCCAGGTCGCCGTAGGTGCAGTCCAGCGTGCGCAGGTGCGCGGCCAGCAGCTCGAAGTGATGCGACTCCTCGGCGGCCACGCGCAGCCAGTCGCGGTAGTAGTCGGCCGGCATGCCGGCGAAGCGCCATGTGGCGTCGAGCGCAAGACGGATCGCATTGGCCTCGATGTGGGCCACGGCGTGCAGCAGCGCAGCGCGGCCCGGGCGCGTGTACGGCGAACGGGCGGGCAAGGCGGCGGGAGCCACGAGGCGCGGACGTTCGGGTCGTCCCGGCACGCCCGCGGGCTCGTCGATGGCGGCGTCCAGGTCGATCCACAGCAGGCCTTCGCGCTCATGCAAGGCGCGCACCGCCCGGGCTTGCTCGGACGGGTCGATCATGCGAAGCAGATCGAGCGCGGCGCGTCGAAGCTCGTCCATTCCTACAATTGTGCGCCGGGGCATCGCCCTGACGGAATCAAGGACATGCCCATCTACCGCCTCGGCGAGCACGCGCCGCAGATCCACCCCACCGCCTGGGTGGCCGACGACGCCGTGCTCGTGGGCCGCGTGGTCGTCGGGCCCGGCGCCAGCATCTGGTTCGGTTCCATCCTGCGCGCCGACAACGAGCCCATCGTCATCGGCGCCGGCAGCAACGTGCAGGAGGCCACCGTGATGCACACCGACCCCGGCTACCCGCTCACGCTGGGCGAGGGCGTGTCGGTGGGTCATCAGGCCATGCTGCACGGCTGCACCGTGGAAGACGGCGCGCTGGTGGGGATCCAGTCGGTGGTGCTCAACGGCGCCGTCATCGGCGCGCGATGCCTGGTGGGCGCCGGCGCGCTGGTCACCGAGAACAAGCGCTTCGATCCGGAGCAGCTCGTCGTCGGCTCGCCGGCGGCGGTCAAGCGCGCGCTGACGCGCGAGCAGGTCGACGGGCTGGCGCGCATCGCCGTCAACTACAGCGCGCGCGCCCAGCGCTACCGCGACACCCTGGTGAGGGTGGGCTGATGGCCGGCGACGAGCTGCACAAGTTCCTGTTCGAGGGCCTGCCGGTGCGCGGCATGCTGGTGCGCCTGGGTGCGTCGTGGCGCGAGGTGCAGGCGCGCCACGCGCAGCAGGGCGCCTACCCGGCCCCGGTGCGGTCGCTGCTGGGCGAGATGGCGGCCGCCGCCACGCTGATGCAGGCCAACATCAAGTTCGACGGCGCGCTGATCCTGCAGGTGTTCGGCGACGGGCCGGTGAAGCTGGCGGTGGCCGAGGCGCAACCCGACCTGAGCTTCCGGGCCACGGCCAAGGTGGTGGGCGAGGTGGGCGCGCAGGACCGGCTGGCGGCGATGCTCAACGTGCACGGCAAGGGCCGCTGCGCGATCACGCTCGACCCGAAGGACCGCTCCGGCGGCGCGCAGCCCTACCAGGGCGTGGTGGCGCTGCACGGCGACCGCGGCGAGCCGCTTCAGGCGCTGGCCGACGTGCTGGAGCACTACATGCTGCAGTCCGAGCAGCTCGACACGCGGCTGCTGCTGGCCGCCGACGACCAGGTCGCCGCGGGCCTGCTGATCCAGCGCCTGCCGGTCGAGGGCGAGGGCAACCTCGAGCGTCAGCACCGCGAAGACGAGATCGGCCTGAACGAGTCCTTCAACCGCATCGCCCACCTGGCTGCCACGTTGACGCGCGACGAGCTGCTGACGCTGGACGCCGACACCGTGCTGCGCCGCCTGTTCTGGGAGGAGGACGTACGCCGCTTCGAGCCGCTGGCGCCGCGCTTTGCCTGCACCTGCTCGCGCGAGCGGGTTCGTGGCATGCTGCTGGGCCTGGGTCGCGACGAGGTGGAAGGCATCGTCGTCGAGCGCGGCGACGTGGAGATCGGCTGCGACTTCTGCGGCACCCAGTACCGCTTCGATGCGGTGGACGTGGGTGACCTGTTCACCCCGCCCGCACACCGCGTGCCCGGCTCACCGAGCGTCAACTGAGGAGCGATCCATGGCCTGGCTGACCCTGAAGGCGATGCACGTGCTGGCGGTGGTGGTCTGGGTGGGCGGCATGGCCTTCGCGCACTTCTTCCTGCGCCCTGCGGTTCAGGTGCTGGAGCCGCCACAGCGGCTGGCGCTGATGCGGCAGGTGCTCGGGCGGTTCCTGCCGGCCGCCGGCTGGGCGGTGGCGGTGGCGCTGATCACCGGCCTGGCGATGGTGGCGATGTGGCGCGGCCCGGGCCTGTCCTCGAGCCTGCCGGTGGCCTGGGTGCTGATGGCGGCGCTCGGCTTGGTGATGGCCGGCATCTATGCCGCGGTGCGCTTCGTGATGTACCCGCGTTTCGTGGCCGCGCTCGACGCCAGGGACCTTCCCGCGGCCGCTGCCGTGCTGGCGCACCTGCGGGCCTGGGTGGGCATCAATCTGGTGTTCGGCTTGGCGGTGATCGCGATCGCCGGCTTGGGCTAGGTCGAGTTCCGCGAAGAAGGCAGGCAAGCCGCCGGCGAATGCGGTGGGCGGTGCGCGCCGACGCCCGAGGGCTGCCGTGCGGCCGAAGTTGACCCTGGCATGGCATTCGCTTACCGTGGCAGGCGCGCCCAGTCCAGAACTCGAGCAGCCGCGCAGCTGCCCTATTCCATCCTTTCGGGAGCCCTTCGATGAACAAGACATCCTGGTATCGCGGTGCCGCCGCCTGGGCACTTGCGACGGCCGCGTGTGCCGTACAGGCGCAGAACACCGTCACCTGGACCGCCAGCCTCGACGCCCTGTCGATGGACCCGCACTCCACCAACAACAGCTTCACCAATGCCTTCGTCGGCAACGTGTACGAGTCGCTGGTGCGCTTCAACGAGAAGCTGCAGATCGAACCGGCGCTGGCCAGCAGCTGGAAGACGCTCAGCCCGACCGTCTGGCGCTTCACGCTGCGCCAGGGGGTCAAGTTCCACGGCGGCGAAAGCTTCGATGCCGACGACGTGGTGTTCTCGTGGCAGCGCACCAATACCCCCGGCGCGCTGGTCAAGGGCAACCTGAGCGACATCAAGGACGTGCGCAAGGTCGACGCCTTCACGGTCGACATCGAGACCACCAATCCGCTGCCGATCCTGCCCAACGAGCTGGTGCAGCTGCTGGTGATGGACAAGGGCTGGAGCGAGGCCAACAAGGCCACCGAGGCGACCGACCTGCAGAAGCAGAGGGAGAACTTCGCCAACCGCAACGCCAACGGCACCGGCCCGTTCAGGCTCGAGACGCGCGAGGTCGACAGCCGGACCGTCTTCGTGGCCAACACGACCTGGTGGGACAAGCCGCGCCACAACCTGTCCCGGGTGATCTTCAACCCCATCAAGGCCGACGCCACGCGCACCTCGTCGCTGGTCAGCGGTGCCGCGGACATCTCCACCAACGTGCCGCTCCAGGATGTCGCGCGGCTGCAGGCCGCCGGGACCCTCGAGGTGGCGCAGGGCCCGGAACTGCGCACCATCTTCATCGGCTTCGACCAGATGCGCGACGAACTGCTCTACAGCGACGTCAAGGGCAAGAATCCGTTCAAGGATCTGCGCGTGCGCAAGGCCGTCTACCAGGCCATCGACGTCGAGACCCTCAAGCGCTCGGTGATGCGCGGAGCGTCCTGGCCGGCAGGCACCCTCATCTCGCCCTACCTCAATGGCGCGCCCAATGCGCTCAACAAGCGCCTGCTGCCCCATGACCCGGACGCTGCCCGCAAGCTGCTGGCCGAGGCCGGGTATCCCAATGGCTTCTCGGTCGGATTCCAGTGCCCGAACGACCGCTACGTGTACGACGAGGCAATGTGCGTCGCCATCGCCGGCATGCTGGCCCGGGTGGGCATCAAGGCCAACCTGATGGTCGAGCCGACGGTGAAGTGGAGCGTGCGCCTCAACACCAACGACGTGTCGATGTACGTCGTGGGTCACGCGGGCCTGCCGATGGCCGACAGCTACGGCCTGCTGAAGGACGTGGTGCACACGCGCACGGCGAAGGAAGGCTCGCTCAACGCCGGCCGCTATTCGAATCCGCAGTTCGACGCCTTTCTGCCGAAGATCGCCTCGGAGATCGACCAGGGCAAGCGCAATGCGCTGATCGAGCAGGCGGTGACGATCGAGCGCAACGATGTGTCCCACGTGCCGTTGCACCAGCAACCCCTCACCTGGGCCGCCAGGAAGGGCACCCAGCTCTCGCAGGCCCCGGACAACCAGATGCGGCTGTGGCTGGTGACGGTGGCCAAGTAGGCGGTGCGGCGGTGCCGTCGCCCGTCGACCTGCTGATCGAGCGCGGCACCGTCATCACGCTCGATCCGCAGCGGCGCGTCATCGAGGACGGCGCGGTGGCGGTGCAGGGCGATCGCATCGTCGCGGTCGGTCCCACCGCCGAGTTGCAGTCGCGCTACCGCGCGGCACAGACCATCGATGCGCGGCGCCAGGCCGTGCTGCCGGGCTTCGTGGACGCCCACGCTCATGCCGGCCACGCCCTGCTGCGCACGCTCGGTGCCGGCGACCCGGACGCATGGTCGCAGGCCTGCGCCGCGATCTACACGCGCAGCTCGGACGAGGATTTCTGGGAAGCCGAGTCGGCGCTGGCATCGCTCGAACGCCTGAAGGCCGGGGTGACCACCGGAGTGTCCCTGCTCGGCGGCGGCGACTCGGTGATGCGCCTGGACGACCCCGGGTACGCCCAGGCCCACGCTCGCGCGGTCGAACGCACCGGCACGCGCTCCCTCATCGCGATCGGACCGACGCGCCCTGGCGGACCCACCGTTTACGCCGACTGGAGCAGCGGCGCGGCGCGCGAGCGCGAAGTCGACGGCATGGCGATGCTCGATGCCGGCCGCGAGATCGTGCGCACCCTGCGCGGTGCCGGTTCCGGCCGCATCGGCATCGCGGTGGTGTTGCCGGTGTTCGCGCCGATGCACGAGGCCGACCACGCCGCCCTGCGTCCGGCCTTCGCGCAGCAGGCGCGCGACTGGCTCGGCCTGGCGCAGGACGGGAACCTGTCGCTGACCCAGGACGGCCATCGGGCCGGCACCCTCGAACTCGCGCAGCGCGAGTTCGGCCTGCTCGGCGAACGCGCGTTCATGTCGCATTGCATCGACCTGACCGAGGGCGACATCACGGCGCTGCGCGAGAGCGGCGCCAAGGTGGTGCACAACCCGAGCGCGATCATGTCGATCCGGGGCCGCTGTCCGGTGCCGGAACTCATCGACGCCGGCATCACCGTGGCGATCGGCTCCGACGGTGCGGCACCCGACCGTGGCTACGACATGTTCCGCCACATGTGGCAGTGCATGCACTACCACCGCCGCCATGCGCGCGACCCGCTGGTGCTGCCGCACGGCAAGGTGCTCGAGATGGTCACCATCGACGCGGCCCGCGCGGTCGGGCTCGGTCATGAGGTGGGGTCGCTGGAGCCCGGCAAGCGCGCCGACGTGATCCTGGTCGATCTGTTCAAGCCTCATCTGCTGCCGATGAACATGCCGGTCTACCGGGTCACGTGTTTCGCCAATGCCGGCGATGTCGACACCACCATCGTCGGCGGGCGTGTCCTCATGCGCGGGCGGCGCGTGCTGTCCGTGGACGAGCCCGAGGTGCTGGAGCGCGCCCAGGCCGCCAGCGAACGCATGCTGGCGCGCAGCGGCCTGGGCCACCTGACGCATGCCCCGCCGCACCTGTGGGGCGCGAGCCACTACTGAAGCCATGACCGAACTGCAGCTGCTGATAAAAAGTGCGCGCCTTGCGGGGCGGCCGGGACGGGTTGACATCGCGATCGCCGATGGCCGCATCACGGCGATCGGCCCCCGCCTTGACGGACCGGGCGACACCGTCGATGCATGCGGCGCGCTGGTCCTGCCGGGATTGGTCGACGCCCACGCGCATGTCGACAAGACCTTGTGGGGCACGCCCTGGCACCCGCATGCCGCTGGCCCGACGCTGTGGGAGAAGATCACGCACGAGCGCGAGGTGCTCGCGCGTGCCGGGCTGTCCGCACGGACGCAGAGTGCTCGCGTGCTGCGGCGCATGATCGCCTGCGGCACTACGCACGCGCGCACTCATGTCGACGTGGGCCCGGAGCTGGGCCTGGCGCATCTGCATGCCGTGATGGCCACGCGCGAGGCGATGCGCGACGCGATCGATGTCGAGCTGGTCGCCTTTCCGCAGACCGGCGTGATGATCTCGCCCGGCACGCTCGACCTGCTCGAAGCTGCCGTGCGCGAAGGTGCCGAGGTGCTGGGCGGTCTGGACCCGATGGGCATCGACCGCGACCCGAAAGGTCAGCTCGACGGGCTCTTCGCGATCGCGGGGCGGCACGGCTGCGCCTTGGACATCCATCTGCATGATCGTGGCGAGCTGGGTGCCGTGACGATCGAGATGATTGCGGAGCGCACGCAGGCTCTCGGCCTGCAGGGCAAGGTGGCGATCAGCCATGCCTTCTGCCTGGGCATGGTCGAGCCGTCACGCCTGGACCCGTTGATCGACCTGCTGCGCGTCAACGACATCGCGATCATGACCCATGCCCCGTCGGGGCCCACGCCGTTTCCGCCCGTGCGCCTGCTGCACGAGCGAGGCGTGCGCCTGTTCACCGGCAGCGACGGCGTGCGCGACACCTGGAGCCCGCTCAACAACGGCGACATGCTCGAGCGCGCCTACCTCATCGCCTATCGCTGCGGGTTCCGCGACGACGCGGGGATCGAGCTGGCACTCCACATGGCCACGGCGGGCGGCGCACGGTTGATGGGCGCGACGCGCTACGGGATCGAGCCCGGCAGCGACGCCGACCTGGTGCTGGTGGACGCCGAGACCGCCGCCGAGGCGGTGGTGATGCATCCGCGTCGCCGGCTCGTCGTCAAGCGTGGGCGCATCGTCGCGCGCGACGGCACTTGCGTTCTGGCGCCTGCGCCGGGCGATTGAGTCGGCCTGGCCGCCGGATTCGGACGGCTATTCCAGCAGGTCCATGTCGACGCGGATGAAGTCGCCGCGGTACGTCAGCTCGCCGAGATAGATCACCGTGCCTTGCGGGTCGCAGAACACCCGCCGCACTTCCGCCACCGGGGCCGAGGCCGCGATGTTCAGTGCCGCCGCCGCTTCCGCGCCGGCCGTGCCGATCGTCAGGATCTGTCGGGCCGACCCGATCTGCACGGACTTGAGATCCATCAGCACGGGGATGATCAGCTCGTTGCGGAACCTCCTGGGCGCCATCTTGAAGATGCGCTCGTCGAGGTAGGCCGAGATCACCGAGGTCGCCTGCCGCTCGCTGGCGTGAACGCGGCGCAGGTAGCGGTAGCGGGGCGCGGGCTTGCCGTCCTCGGGCTCCAGACGCGGCGTGGCCGTGCCCTCGTCCATCGGCAACACCCGCGGCGCCAGCTTGCGGTACAGGTCAGCCAGGCCGCTCAGCGACGCCTCGACGCGCATCTTCGGGTGGGTCTGGGGCTTGTCGCGGACGAAGGTGCCGCGGCCCTGCTCGGGCACGACGAGCTTCTCGTTCTTCAGCAGCTGCACTGCCTGCCGCACGGTGATGAGCCCGACGCCGAACTCCTGCGCCAGCTCCGGCAGGGTCGGGATCCGTGTGCCTATCGGCCAGGTGCCCTTGACGATGCGCTCGCGCAGGGCGTCGGCCACCTGGGCGTACAGGGGGCTCGCGCTGTGGTTGAAATAGCCGTGCATGAAGGATGCCCGCCGGCAAGGTCGCGTTTACCTTGGCTTGACGAGTCTGATTAACTATAGAACGATAGTTTGAAGGCCGGTGGTCGGTCTTGCGACGATCTGGGGGACCGAACGATGGGCATGATTTTCCGCTGCATCCGATGGATGGTGCTGTGTCTGTGCCTGCCCGGCTTGGCCGCGGCGCAGGATTATCCCAACCGCACGGTGCGCCTGGTCGTGCCGTTTCCGCCCGGTGGCGTGGTGGACATCAGCGGCCGGCTGCTTGCCGAGGAGCTGAGTCGCCAGCTGGGCGTCAGCGTGATCGTCGACAACAGGGTGGGGGCGGGCGGCACGATCGGAGCCGGGGAGGTGGCCCGAGCGCCGGCCGACGGCTACACGATCCTGCTCGGCGGCGCGGCCACGCACGCCTTTGCACCTTGGGTCTACAAGCAATTGCGCTACGACCCGACCAAGGACTTCGTCGCGGTGACCCAGTTCACCGAGGGCCCTCTGGCCCTGTGCGTGAACGCCACCTCGGGCGCCGGCACCCTGGACGACTTCATGAAGACGATGAAGGCGGGCGGCTCCGCCTTGAACTACGCGTCCAACGGCAACGGGACCTTCCCGCACCTGTCGGTGGAGCTGATGAATCTGGCGCTCGGCGCGAAGCCGCAGCATGTGCCGTTTCCCGGTGGCGCCCAGGCGGTGACCGCGCTCATCGGGGGGCAGGTGCAGTTCTCCGTGAACCACATTCCGGTCGTGCAGGCGCACGTCAAGTCGGGGCGCCTGCGCGTGCTGGCCACCACCGGTGCCACCCGCTCGCAGTCCTTCCCCGACGTGCCCACGCTCAAGGAGGCCGGCATCGACGTGGTGGCGTCGGCCTGGTTCGGACTGTTCGTGCCCGCGGGTACGCCGCCCGCCGTCGTCGAGCGCATCCACCAGGCCACGGCGGCGGCAGCGAAGTCGCCTGGGTTGCGCGACAAGATCGCCGCGCAGGGCGACGAGGTCAAGGTCGACGGGCCGGCCAGCTTCAAGGCCTTCCAGGCCGCAGAGCTCGAGAAATGGCGCAAGGTCATCGCGGGCACCGGTCTCAAGCTGGACTGATCCCATGTCCCGCCCGAACATCATTCTCATCATGACCGACCAGCAGCGGGCCGACACGATCGGCGCGCTGGGTGCACCCTGGATGAAGACGCCGCACCTGGACCGGCTGGCCACGGAGGGTGCGGCCTTCACCGAGTGCTTCGTCACGTCGCCGGTGTGCGTGGGCGCCCGCGCCAGCCTGTTCACGGGCAAGTATCCGCACGGCTGCCAGGTGTTCAGCAACTTCCAGCCCTGGCAGCCCACCTGGGTGGGCTCCCTGGCCGACCAGGGCTATCACTGCGTGAACATCGGCAAGATGCACATCAACCCCTACGACGCGCCCGGGGGGTTCCATCAGCGGCTGATCATGGAGAACAAGGACCGGCCCCTCTTCCTGGAGGAGCGGGACCGCGCGATCTACGACGAATGGGACAAGGCGCTGCGCGCGCACAAGCTGACCAAGCCGTCGCGCTACAACCGGCATGCCGCCGACCCCGAGGGCTACAAGCAGGCGCTGGGCGCCTTCGAGTGGCACCTGCCGGCCGACATGCACCCGGACAACTTCATCGGCGACACCGCGTGCTGGTGGATCGGCGACCGCAAGAACAGGGACCCGCTGTTCCTGCAGATCGGGTTCCCGGGCCCGCATCCGCCCTACGATCCCACGCCCGATGCCCTGGCGGCCTATGCCGACGTGGACCTTCCGGTGCCGACCGTCACCCGCGCGGAACTCGCGGCCCAGCCGCCGGCCCAGCAGAAGCTGCGCGACAACATGATCGAGTTCAACTTCGACTCGATCGCCTGGCGCCGCAACGTCAGCCAGGCCGACCTGCTGCGCCTGCGCCGCCACTACGCCGCCAACGTGAGCATGATCGACCATCAGGTGGGTCGGATCCTGGCGGCCCTGGATGCGCGCGGCTACCTCGACAACGCGCTGGTCGTCTTCACGTCCGACCACGCCGACGCGCTGGGCGAACACGGCCACATCCAGAAGTGGACGATGTACGACTCGGTCGTGCGCGTTCCGCTGCTCTTCTGGTCCCGGAACCTGCCCATCGAGCGCGGGTCGAGGGACGACCTCGTGCAGCTGTTCGACGTGGCTCCGACGATCCTGGAGTCGGCCGGGGTGTCCGTGCCGGCGGACTTCGAGGCGCAGTCGCTGTGGGGCGCGCTGTCGGGTCGTGCGGATCACCAGCCCCGCGACGCGGTCTACGCCGAGCTGGCGCGCGATCACATCCAGACCGGCAGCGAGTTCATCCTGATGCGCCGCGACCGCCGCTGGAAGATCGTGCTCTACCTGGACGATGCCGCGGGCGAGCTCTACGACCTGCAGGCCGACCCCGGCGAGCGCAACAACCTCTGGCACGACGAGTCGCTGCGCGCCACGCGGGACGACCTGTCCACGACCTGCATGGCCTGGCTCGCGCGCGGCTCCCTCTTCGCGAACCGCCGTGCCAGCCGGGCGCCGCAGCAGGCCATGAAGATCTGATCAGGTCCCGCCCGATCGCGAACGCATCAGCCGATGCTCGCATTCGGGCGCGTCGCACTTCTCGCACACCCATTGCCAGCCGGCCTGCGCCGCGTCGCGCTCGGCCAGCCGGGTGAACAGGCCGCTGCCCGGGCGTGCGCGGGCGCGCAGCAGGGGCGTGGCCGCGTCCAGCGCGCTGGCCACCCTGGCGTCGTCGCGGCCGGACACCAGCGACCAGGCCACGCCGCCGCCGGACATCAGATCGCGCAGCGCGGCGTCCACCGGGCCGCGCACGTGAGGGCCGTCGCGCTGCAGGCCGTCGGCCACCCAGGGCAGGTCCAGCGCGGTCAGCAGTGTCAGGTGCACGCTCTGGCGGTGCTGCTGCGCGGCCCAGTCGTCGAGCGAGCGGTCGCCGAACACCAGGCGGCTGTACACCGCGATCATCAGCGCGGTGGTGTCGGCCACCACCACGTCGTGGGCGGAGGCGGCCTGAGCGATGCGCGCCTGCTGCGCCTGCGCGATGCCCTGCTGCTCGTCAGCCCGCGGCGTGCGGCCCTCTCGGTCGCACCATTCGCGCAGCACCTCGGCCACGCCGGTGCACGACAGCCCGGTGTCCTGCGCGATGCGGCCGGCCAGGGCGGCCGCCAGCGTCGTCTTGCCGGTGCTCTCGGCGCCCACCAGCGCGATCACCAGCGCCGCGCTCATGCTGGCCGCTCCAGGCGCCGCCACAGGCGCCATCCCGCCACCGACAGCAAGGCGAACAGCGCGTACAGCACCACCGTGAGCCACAGGCCCTTGGTGGCGAACAGCGCCACGCTGACCACGTTGACGCCGACCCACACGGCCCAGTTCTCCAGCAGCTTGCGGCCGAGCAGCACCTGCCCGGCGATGCTGCCCACCGTGGGCAGGGCGTCCAGGTAGGGCACGTCGCTGTCGGTCCAGCGGTCGAGCACGGCGCCG
>WBZX01001855.1_pt1 | contig 15161 bp, 10 predicted proteins | sample 5204211 | NCBI WGS metagenome assembly WBZX01 (sample SAMN12344362, study PRJNA552823) | activated sludge metagenome | biome: Activated sludge suspended growth; feature: Nitrification reactor; material: Wastewater; isolation source: activated sludge from nitrification reactor of wastewater...
TGAAGCCGTGTCCGGCGTCGCTGTAGCGGGCCTGGAGGACGCGGCGCAGCTCGCCCGTGAGGCCGTCCTTGGTGAGGTTCGAGTCGCCGTGGACGCCGATCCGCAGAGGCCCCTTGTGCTTGCCCCGCTCGAGGCGCGCGAGCGACTCGTAGAAGGAGGCCAGTCGATCTCCCCACTGGACAGGCGTGCTCGGGAGGACGATCCCCTCGTGATGGGGCTTCTCGAACACCGTGGTACGGAGCGGCTCGCACGCGGGCGGCGCGGGCTTCGGCGCGGCGGACGCGATCGCGGTGGGGGCCGCCGTGAGGGCCACTTCCATCGGGATCGGGCGCCTCTCGGCCTCCTTCGGCGGAGCGCTCGCAGAGCAGCCGAGCGCGGTGAGCACCAGGGCGGCCGGGAAGGTGGAGAAGCGGTGTGTCGACATCCTGTCTGCGGTTCGCGGCGAGGAGCGGGCGGCCCGGAGGTCCTCCCGGGAGGGAGCGTTCGTGGAGAGAAGCGTGGATCTACGCGCGCGGCCCCGGGGAGTCAAAAGACCTGCGAGTCTGCCGCTGTGCGGCCCCGCCTGCGGTCCCGGCCAGAGCCCGAATGGCCGCCGGACCGGCAGGCCCTTCCGTGGTAGGACCCCCGCCGATGGTGACGGACGACGGTGACGGCCTGGAGAAGTTCTTCCGGTGTCCCCTGTGCAAGCTCCCCCACGAGGCGAGCACGACCACCTGCCCCCTGACAGGGCGCCCGGTCGTCGCTCCGCAGCGCTCCAGGCGCGATCGCGCCGCCCCCGTGATCCCGGCGCGCCTGGCCCAGGGCGGCCCGGGGGTGCCCCAGGGCGCGCCCGTGCCCGTCGGCCCGGGGCACTTGCTGGATCGCAAATACCTCCTCGGGAGGCCGCTCGGCGAAGGCGGAATGGGGGTCGTCTACGAGGCGACGCACGTGCTCCTCGCGCGGCCGGTAGCCGTGAAGCTCCTCCGCACGGGCGCCGGGTTCGACAGCTCGTTCGAGGTCCGGTTCCTCAAGGAGGGGCGCAACCTCGCGTCGGTCGCGCACCCGCACGTGGTCAACGTGTTCGACTTCGGGGTCGCGTCCGGGGTGCAGTACCTCGTGATGGAGCGCCTCGAAGGCGAGTCGCTGGAGTCGCGCATCGAGCGCGAGGGGCCGCTCGACATCGGCGCGGCGTTCGAGATCGCGCGGCAGGTCCTCGGCGGGCTCGCGGCGGCGCACGCGCTCGGCATCGTCCATCGGGATCTCAAGCCCGGGAACGTGTTCCTCGTGAAGAGCGACGACGACGAGGCGATCCACGTCAAGCTCATCGACTTCGGGATCAGCGCGCAGGCGGCCAAGGCGGAGAGCGATCCGCGCGTGGCCGGATCGCCGAGCTATTTGCCGCCGGAGCAGGCGCGCGGCGAGCCGGCGGACGTGCGCGCGGACATCTACTCGTTCGGCGCGACGATGTACGAGACGCTGACGGGGCGGCCTCCGCTGATGGTCGACGGCCTCGCGAACCTGCTCGCGGCGATCCAGCTGGAGGTGCCGTCGCCGCCGAGCCGGTGGCGCCCGGGGCTGTCGCCGGAGGTGGATCGGATGCTCCTCAGGACGCTCGCGAAGCGGCCGGAGGATCGCTTCTCCACCGCGGAGGAGGTGCTCGCGCAGTGCATCGCGCTCGAGCCTCGGGCGGCCGTCGCGCCGAGGCGGTACGTCCTCGTCGCCGACGCGAGCCCCGCGGGCGGCGAGGTCTGCCGCCGCGTCGCGAAGGCGCTCGGGCGCGCTGTCGTCGTGGTGCGCGACGGGCTCGACGCGCTGGTGATCACGAAGGAGCGGGGCCTCCCCGAGCTGCTCGTGGCGAGCCTGTCGCTGCCGCGCATGGATGGCCTCGCGCTGCTGACGGAGCTGCGGAAGGTGCCCGGCTCGGACGCGATGCGCGCGCTCGTGGCGTCGCGTTTCCCTGCGATCCGAGCCTCGACGTGGAGCTCGAAGGACGCGCTCGGCCTGTCGGACGTGCTGCCCGGCTTCACGGACGAGGCCGAGGTGCGCCGCGCGATGGAGGGCGCGCTGCTCGGGGAGAAGGCCGATCCGGAGCCTCCGGCGCCGAGCCTCCGGACCATGGAGCGGCGGCGGCTCGACAAGATCAGGAGCCTGCGGCTCGTGAGCGACGCGCCCCCGGACGACGCGCTGCAGCGCTTCGTGCTCGAGGTCGCGGAGGCGTTCCGCGTCCCGATCGCGCTCGTGTCGCTCGTGCTGGAAGATCGGCAGTGGTTCAAGTCCTACGTGGGGCTGGAGGGCGACGTCCTCACGCAGCGCGGGACCCCCATCGACTGGTCGTTCTGCGCGCACGTCGTCGAGGGCGGCGAGCGCCTGCTGGTGCCGGACGCGCGGAGTCACCCTGTGTTTCGCGACAACCCGCTCGTGAAGGGGGGAGTCGTGGGGAGCTACGCGGGCGCCCCGCTCATCACGTCCACCGGGGAGATCCTCGGGACCCTGTGCGTGATCGACAAGGGCCCGATGCACGTCACCGCGGCGATGCTCGACGCGCTCGACGCGCTGGCGAGGCGCGTCGCCGGGACGCTGGAGCTGTCGGCGGACGAGCTGACGGCGGACAGCTCGGAGCCGTGGAGCGTGCCCGTGAGCTCCGGCCGCGCGATCTGGGACGAGGAGACGCGGGAGGCGCCGCCGCTCCCGGCGCTGCATTTCGAGGAGGACGAGCCCGTCTCCAGCCTGCGCGAGAGCGAGCTCTCCGCGACCGACGCGGACCCTTCGCGGGCCGTGATCCTGCTGGACGCGGACCGCCGCGTGGCCCGGGTCAGCGCGGGGTTCGCGTCGTTGTTCGGCGTCGCGCCGGAGACGGTGATCGGCCTCTTGCGGAACGACCTCGTGCGCTTCCTGTCGAGCAGCTTCGCCGATCCGGCCGCCTACCTCCGGGAGGTCCTCGTGCTGCCGAGGGGGCCTTTCGCGGCGCACGCGACGCTGGCGCTTCGCCCCGTGGAAGGCGAGCAGGGAGTCGCCGTGCGCTGGTTCGCGAAGCCGAAGCGAACCGCCGAAGGGATCGGCCATGTCGAGGTCTACCAGCGCGCCCATGGGTGATCCGCGGGCTCGATCGCCGTTGACGTTGCTCGGCGAATGTCCCAGCGTGCGCCGCGTGTTGCGCCTTCGGAGCGTGCTCCCCCTCGCCTCGGCGATCGCTGTCTTCGTCGGGTGCGGCGGCGAGCCCGACATCCGCCGCGAAGAGGCCGCGCGGCACGAGAGCGAGCGCTTCCAGAAGGGCGCGTCGGCGTTCTCGCGGTACTGCGCGCTCTGCCACAAGCCGGACGCGACGGGGTACGGCGCCGACCACGCGCCGTCGCTCGTGAGCTCGACGTACCTCGAGAGCGCCACGGACGACGTCATCGCCAAGGGCATCCGCGAGGGGCGCCCCGGCACCGCGATGGCCGGCTACGCGAAGTCGCGCGGCGGCCCTCTCGACGAGGAGGACATCCTCGCGATCGTCGATTTTCTCCGGGACAAGAGCCCCGGGCGCGTCGCGCTCTCCAGGGATCCGGTGCTCGGCGACGCCGCGAAGGGCGAGGCGATCTACGTCGCCGGCTGCCAGAAATGCCACGGCACCAAGACGGAGCGCGGCGACGCCGTGCACCTCGCCAACGCCACGTTCCTCGCGGCGGCGAGCGACGCCTTCCTTCGCCACGCGGTCGTCCACGGCCGCCCCGGCACGCCCATGCCCGCGTTCGCCGGCGTCCTCCGCGAGGACCAGATCGACGACGTGGTGGCCTTCCTGCGGAGCTGGGCGCGGCGCCCCGAGGCGGAGCGGCGCGCCCCGCTGGAGCCGCCGCCGCTCGGACAGCCGGTGATCAACCCGACAGGGAGACACCCTGAATTCAAGCTGCGCGACGATCGCTTCGTCCCCATCGCCGACGTGAAGAAGGCGCTCGACGAGAAGAAGCGCATCGTGATCATCGACGCGCGCGCCGCCTCCGACTGGTACCTGATGCACATCCCCGGGTCGATCTCGGTGCCTTATTACAGCTTCGCCAGGCTCGACGCGCTCCCCAAGGACGGCACCTGGATCACGGCCTATTGCGCGTGCCCCCACCACGCCTCCGGCGTCGTCGTCGACGAGCTGCGAAAGCGCGGGTTCACCCACACAGCCGTGCTCGACGAGGGCATCCTGGAGTGGAAGAAGCGCGACTACCCGATCGCGACAGAGCCCCTCCCCGACGACGCGGGCGCCGCGACACCCACCCTCGGCCCCGCCCTCGGCCCGGCCCCCGCCCCCCAGGACAGCGGGCGAAGGCCGTTCTTGCTCAAGCCGATCCGGCCCTGATCCGGCTTTCTAGATCTCGCCGTACGCCCGCGAGATCACGCGCCGGGTCACCGACTGGATGCCCGTGTGCTCGAAGTGGTTGGACACGAGATCGATGCCGGCAGCCACGTAGTCGAGCTTGTCGTCCACGTTGCCGAGGACGCCCTTGACCTTGTCCAGCAGCGACTCCTGATCGATGCCCTTGAAATGGGCGAATTTCCCGAGGTAGTCGCTCGTCGCGTCGAAGTTGTCCTTGAGGAGCTTCTTCGCGTCTCCGGCGTCTCCCGAGGGGAGGTATTTGGCGATCTTGCCAAAGCGCCCGTTCTCGCTGAGGAGGCTGTCCGTCAGGCTCCCGATGCCGTCCGTCAGCTTCATCAGGAAGTCCGGCCCGAGCGGGAGCACGCAGTCGAAGGCCAGGAACGCGGCGAGGCGCATCGAGTCCTCCTTTTGCCCGTTCGCGAAGGCCGCCGCGAAATCACCCACGCTGTCGCCGGGGAGGCCGTTCGTGTAGCAGAAGGCCGCCAGCTCCCCGAGGAGCTTCACGCCCGCGTCGATGGCCTGCGTGGTGTCCGCCTTGGGCGTGACGTTGTCGAGGAAGCTCAGGAAGTCGAACCTGTGAGAGAGCTTGTCGGCGAGCGCCGCCATCCCCGCGATGCCCTGCGTGTCGTCGAGCATCTCGTAGATCCAGATGGCGCGCTGGTACCCGTTGTTCGGGTCGTTGTAGAGCATGATCGCGCGCTCGCCGACCTGCTGGATGATCGACTGGTCCTCTTCGCCGGTGACGCTCTTGATCATCCCTTCGAAGCTGGTGATGTTCTGCCACTCTCCGGGGACCACGTAGTCCAGCATGTGGAGGAGGCGCGTCGTGATGCTCGAAGTCGGCAGGGACTCGAGCACTTCGTTCAGGGGCTTGTCGCTCATGGTGACATTCTCTCTTTCTTGCTCAGAGCTTCCCGAGGCCGTCGAGGTCGAACTTGCCGAGGAGCGCCTTTCGCGCGTCCGCGTCGAGCTTCGGGGACGACACCTTCACCTGGTATTTGTCGTGGACGAGCACCGCAGACTGGTTCTTTCCGACGGTCACGAGGGGATGTCCGGCGACCTTGTCGGAGGCGCTCGCGAACTTGGATTTGACGTCCTGATCGCCTGTGGCATCCGAGATGGAGAGCGTCGCCGCTTCCCCGCCGTCCTTGTTGAGCTTGGCCTCGACGAAGCCGTCCTTCTCCTGGGTGAAGATGCGTGTGTAGCCGTCCATCCCGTCGGCCGGGAAGAAGGCGTTGAGCTTGTTCCCCTCGATCTTGGGGCCGGCCCCGGCAGGGACCGTGGCAGTCGCCGCTTCGTCCCATCGAGTCGGCTCCTTCTTGCACGCGGCGGCGAGCAGCGCGGCCCCCATGACAGCGAGCACGAGAAAGCGTCGGGTCTTCATGGCCGCGCAGGCTACCACATGGAGCGAGCGCCCCTGAGAGCGAGCGAGATTGGGGGAGGGGGGCGCGCCTTCTTCGTACGGCGCGCCGCGCGCCTTCTTCGTACGGCGCGCGCAGCGCACGCGCGCCCTGGCGCGCGGGGGTTTGGGGCCGCTTGCGGCCCCATCGAGAGAAGAAGCGCGCAGCGCGAGCGCTACGGGCTGATGATGGGGCGGCGCATGCTCGGCGGGCCGTGCACGAACTCCGTCAGCTCGGCGCGCGTCGTGTCGGTGGCGGCGTGGAGCGCGGCGACCTGGAGGCGCGTCGCCTCGAGCGCGGCGCGGAGCGCGACGACCTCCGCGGTGAGGGCCGCCACCTGCTGCGCCAGCATGTCGGTGTCGCGCTCGTGCTCTCTTCGGAGCCAGATGGCCCACGCCGTCCCGAGGACGCCGAGCAACGCCAGCACGAGCGCCGACAGCGTGCTCATCCCCCTGCCTCCCGACCCGTCTCGGCGACCTGCATCTGCCCTTGTAAATGGCTGCGGCGCGGACGTTTCGTTTCGAAATCGACAGCGGCGCCTGCAAAAAATGGCGCGTGCGGCGCTACGGAGACGCGGTGAAGAGGCACGCGGTGGGGGAGGTCGCCTGCCGCGCCCCCACAAAATCTGGCCGAGAACGCGCGCGGATCAGCGGATCGCGATCATCACGAGGACCACCGTCACGACGCCGATCGCGAGGCCGATCGCCGCGGCGATGAGGAGCGGGCCCTTGCGATCCGTCGTCATGGCGGCGCCGCCGGCGAAGTCCGACGCGCGACGCTTGAAGCCGCCCGGCCCACGATCCGCCGCGCGGCGGCCCTCGGCGCGGTAGCGGATCGCGCGCATCTCGCGGAGCACCGACTCGAGCTGGCCCGCGAGCACGCCCGCGGACTGCGTGCGCTGATCGCGCTCGCGGCGGAGGCACGCGTCGACGATCGCGCAGAGGGGCTGCGGGAGATCCGTCTTGCGCGTCTGGATGGGATCCGAGTCCTGCGTGAGGATGCGGACCATCAGCGCGTTGTAGTTCGCCGCCTCGTACGGGAGCGTGCCGGTGAGCGCCTCGAACATCACCACGCCGAGCGACCAGAGGTCCGCGCGGCCGTCGATGTCCTCGCGGCCGGCGGCCTGCTCCGGGCTCATGTACGCGGGCGATCCGACGACCATGCCCGTGCGCGTGAGGCTGAAGTTCTGCCCCGTGTCGAAGACCTTGCTGATGCCGAAGTCGAGGATCTTCGCGACGGGATCCCCGGAGGGCATGCGGTGGAGGAAGATGTTCGCGGGCTTGAGATCGCGGTGGATGATGCCCTGGGAGTGCGCGAGATCCAGCGCCTTGGCGACGCCGATCATCAGCTCGAGGAGCTGCTCCGGAGGGATGGTGCCCTCGCGTTTGAGGCGCGCGTCCAGGCCCTCGCCGAGGAGGAGCTCGAAGACGAGGAACGGGGAGCCGTCCTCGGCCTGCCCGAGATCGAGGATCTCGACGATGGAGGAGCTGCGGACGCGGCCGCTGGCCTTCGCCTCGTTGAAGAAGCGCTGGAGGGCGACGGCGTCCTCCGCCACCTCGGGGCGCATGATCTTGAGCGCGACGTCGCGGTCGATGAGCTCGTTCCGCGCGGCCCAGACGGCGCCGCTGGCGCCCGCTCCGAGGAGCCGGCTGAGCCTGTACCGAGACTGGATGAGATCGCCAGGGTTCAACGGTCCACCGTGGAAGGAGACCGGCGCATCCTACACCGATTCGGGCCGCCACTGGGAGGACAGAGTCCGAGCCGCGGAGGCGGAGCTCCGCTTGGCGGAGCGGAGTCCGCAGCGGATCGGACTCTGTCCTCGACGTTTTTCGTAGGATCAGCAGTCGTAGTAGAGGAAGAACTCGTAGGGGACGGGGCGGAGGCGCACGGGGTCGAGCTCCTTCTCGCGCTTGAACTCCATCCACGTCTCGAGGAGATCGCGCGTGAAGACGTCGCCCTTGAGGAGGAACTCGTGGTCCTTCTCGAGCGCCTCGAGCGCCTCGTCGAGGCCGCCCGGCATGTGGGGGACCTCCTTCAGCTCCTCGGGCGAGAGGGCGTAGATGTCCTTGTCGAGCGGATCGCCCGGATCGATGCGGTTCTGGATGCCGTCGAGGCCGGCCATCATCATCGCCGCGAACGCGAGGTACGGGTTGCACGTCGCGTCGGGGAAGCGCACCTCGATGCGGCGCGCCTTGGGCGAGCTCGCGACGGGGATGCGGATCGACGCCGAGCGGTTGCGCGACGAGTACGCGAGGTTGACGGGCGCCTCGTAGCCGGGGACGAGGCGGCGGTAGCTGTTCGTCGTCGGGTTCGTGAGCGCGGCGAGGGCCTTGGCGTGCTTGATGATGCCGCCGATGTAGAAGAGGCCCGTGTCGCTGAGGCCCGCGTACCCGTCGCCGGCGAAGAGGGGCTTGCCCTCCTTCCACAGCGACTGGTGGCAGTGCATGCCGCTGCCGTTGTCACCGAAGAGGGGCTTCGGCATGAACGTCGCGGTCTTGTTGTTCCGCTTGGCGACGTTCTTGACGACGTATTTGTACCACATGAGCGCGTCGGCCTGCGCCGTGAGGGTCCCGAACTTCATGCCGAGCTCGCACTGGCCGGCGGTCGCGACCTCGTGGTGGCCGACCTCGACGGTGATGCCCGTCTCCATGAGCACGCTCATCATCTCCTCGCGGAGATCGTGGAGCGTGTCGATCGGCGGGACGGGGAAGTAGCCCTCCTTGTGGCGGGTCTTGTGGCCGAGGTTCGGGCCGGCCTTGCCGGTGTTCCAGACGGCCTCCTCGGAGTCGATCTCGAAGAAGGAAGCGCGCGGCGAGTTGTCGTAGCGGATGCTGTCGAACACGAAGAACTCGGCCTCGGGGCCGAAGAAGACGGTGTCCGCGAGGCCCGTGGAGCGGACGTAGTTCTCCGCCTTCTGCGCGATGTAGCGCGGGTCACGGCCGTACGGCTGGCCCGTGATCGGGTCCGAGATCTTGCAGACCAGGCTCAGCGTGGGCTGGACGTGGAACGGGTCGAGCTTCGCCGTCGTCGGGTCCGGCGTCATCTGCATGTCGCTCGCGTTGATCGGCTGCCAGCCGCGGATCGACGAGCCGTCGAAGCCGATGCCCTCCTCGAAGAGCTCTTCGGTCAGGCGCCAGGCCGGGACCGTCGTGTGCTGCCAGATGCCCGGCAGGTCGATGAACTTGAGGTCGATGAACTTGCAGCCGTGTTCCTTTGCGAATGCGATGACGTCTTTCGGATTCATGATGTCCTTCCTTGTGGTCACTGAAAGAGCTTTCTTTTACGGCGATCCGCGCGCTCACGGGCGCGGGCCGCGGGCGCGCTCGGCGCGCTAAATCGCGTCTTCGCCGCGCTCGCCGGTGCGGATGCGGACGGCCTCTTCGACGGGGGTGACGAAGATCTTCCCGTCGCCGATGCGGCCGGTCTTGGCGGCGCGCTCGACCGCGTTGATGACGTCCCAGACCATGCCGTCCGGGACGACGATCTCGACCTTCACCTTGGGGACGAAATCGACGACGTAGGCCGAGCCCCGGTAGACCTCTTTCTTGCCGCCGGTGCGACCGAAGCCCTTCACCTCGGTCACGGTCATGCCCTGGATGCCCACCTCGGCGAGGGCGTCCTTCACCTCGTCGAGCTTGAACGGCTTGATGATGGCTTCGACTTTTTTCATGGCTTCCCCGGGGGGCTGTTTGCCGGAGGTGGAGGCTTAGCCCCGCTCCTGTTTCGGGAACGTTTCGGGATCCGGCACCGCCAGGTAAAATGCGGCCCTCTGCGGGGAGAAGGGGATCGTGCGCGCCTGCGGTTGTAGGCGGCGCCCGCCTCGAATACCGTACCGGCCTCCGAGGCCCCGCCCCCACTCAGCCGATGGCTCTGCCGAACAAGACGAAGATCCCGGTGGGCACCGTTCTCGCGGGGAAGTATCGCATCACCCGCGAGATCGGTCGCGGCGGCATGGCCACCGTCCATGAGGCGGAGAACGTCGACATCGGCAAGCGCGTCGCCATCAAGGTGCTCGCGCAGGAGCTGACGGGCTCGTCGATCGTGGTGGAGCGCTTCCTCCGCGAGGCGCGCGCGGCCGCGGCGATCCGGAGCCCGTACATCTGCGACGTGTACGACTCGGGCAAGCTGTCGTCGGGGCAGCCGTTCCTCGTGCTGGAGCTGCTCGAAGGCGAGTCGCTCTACGAGCGCATGACGCGCCAGCGCCAGCTCGACGCGCCCACGACCATCGCGGTGATCTCGCAGGTGTGCCGCGGCCTGACCAAGGCGCACGCCGCGAGCATCGTCCACCGCGATCTCAAGCCCGAGAACATCTTCCTGACCAAGGACGAGGAGGGCCAGCTCCTCGCGAAGATCCTCGATTTCGGGCTCGCCAAGTTCTACACGCCGACCACGAAGGATCAGGCGCGCCTCACGCGCGAGGGCGCCGTCTTCGGGACGCCCGCGTACATGAGCCCGGAGCAGGTGCGCGGGCAGGGCGCTGTCGATCACCGCGCGGATCTGTGGGCGCTCGGGTGCATCACGTACGAGTGCTTCACGGGCAAGACGGTGTGGTCGACGGACCAGGGCGTCGCGATGACGTTCGCGCAGATCGCGAGCGCCCCGCTCCCGCGGCCCGCGCGCTACAGGCCGGATCTGCCGCAGGCCTTCACGGACTGGTTCGATCGCACGCTCGACCGCAACATCGATCGGCGCTTCCAGACGGCCAAGGAGTTCGCGGAGGCGCTCGCCGCGGCGTTCGGCATGGAGCGGCGCGAGACGAGCGAGATCCGCCCCTCGCCGATCGAGGCGCGCGACGAGGCCGCCGCGGCGCTCGCCGCCGCGCAGAACGCGCCGACCGCGCCGCCCCCGCCGCAGGCGGTCCCGCAGGCTTCGCCGCCGTCGTCCCGCCGCGCGCCGCAGGGCCCGCCGGCCTCCGCGCGCTCGCACGAGAGCGAGCCGAGCGAGCCGGACCAGTTCCGCCCCATCTCGCACGAGGACGACGACGGCGATCCGACGCGCGTGCTGTCCAAGCGCCCGCACGTGAAGCAGCTCGATCCGAGCCTGCGCGCGACGCCGAGCCACCCGGACGGCAAGCTCGAGCGGTTCCGCCGCGGACCCGACGGCAAGATCGCGAAGGTGGTGCCGCAGGTGCTCCCGAACGCGCCGCCGGTGCCCGCGGGGATGCGCCCGCAGCCGCCCCCGGACGTCGTGCCGCGCCCCGTGCCGATGGCGCCGCCCGGGCCGACGGGCGGGGCGCGCACGGCCAACCTGCCGACCAACTTCGATCAGGACTCCGAGATCGACAAGAACCCCTTCGCGAAGGCGCGGAAGCGACGGCGCCTCGTGATCGTGCTGACGCTCTTCGTGCTCGCGGCGCTCGTCGTCGTGTTCGCGATCGCGTCGTCCACGGGGCCCACGAGCGGCGAGCCGGACGCCGGGGCCGCGCCGGCCACGACGGCGACGGGCACGGGCGACACGTCCGCGTCCGCAGTGCGCACAGGCACCTCGCCTTCGACGGCGGCGAGCGCGGGCGACGCGACGCAGCCTGCCCCCGAGGCCGCGCTCCCCGCGTGGCTCTCCGGCGTGCGCGAGGCGCAGGCGGCGCTCGCGGCCGGCGACGCGAAGGCGGCCTCCGCGAAGCTCGATCAGGCCGCCGCGAAGAGCAACCAGAGCAGCGCGGCGCAGGGCCTCGCGCGGCAGGTCGCCGGCGCCGTTTGGACCAAGGGCACGTGCACGCTCGCGGGCATCGCGCGGCCTCGCACGTACGACCTCACGGAGCCCGGGGCGCGCCGCGTCGCCGCCACCAAGCCCGCCGTCGTCGCGACCGGCGGGGGCGCCCTCGCGGCGTGGACCGACGCGCACACCGGCCCGAGCCACGCGTACGTCGCGCGCCTCGACAGCTCCCTCGCGATGGCGTCCGCGGCGCGCGACCTCACGCCCGACGGCGCCGACGTCCGCGCCGTCGAGCTCGTCCCGTGGGGCGAGCACGTCGTGCTGCTCTACACCGACGCGAAGGCCGCATCGCCGGGCACGTTCGCGCGCCGCCTCACCGCCGATGGAAAGCCTGCCGGCGCGGCCGTCCGCGTCGGCCCCGCCAAGAACCCGCAGGCGACGCCCACCGCGGTGGGCGCCCCCGGCCAGCCGCTGATCGTCGCGTGGACCGACGACGGCGATCGCGACTCGGAGGATCTCTTCCTGCAAAAGCTCTCGGCGACGACGCTCGAGCCCGAGGGCGCGCCGAGCCGCGCGACGGATCTCGTGCCGTACGGCGCGCCGCGCGTCCGCGCCGTGGGCCCGCGCGGCACCTTCGCGAAGGACGCGCTGCGCCTCGTCTTCGAGCTGGAGCGAAAGCCCGGCAGCTTCATCACGATGCAGACGATCGCGCCGGGCGACGTGGGCCGCGAGCTCGCGACGACGGGCACCAACCGCGAGGGCAAGGCGGTGGGCGCGCTCGCGCTCGTGAACGTCGACAGGAGCCGCGCGCACGCCCCGCAGATCGCGTGCACCCCGGAGATGTGCTTCGTCGTGTGGCACGGCGAGTCGCCGCCCGGCGCGCAGGGCGCCGCGTACGACCTCGCGACGGGCCGCAACCTGTGGCGCCGTCGCTTCTCGCCGAACGCCCTGTTCCCGGCGGTCGCGGCGGCCGCGTCGGGCGCTGCGGCGGTGTGGATCGAGGACGGCAAGCTCGTCGCGTCGCCGCTCGGCCGCGCCGGCTTCGGCCGCACCGCGAAGGTCGGCCGCGCCGGCGCGTCGCAGCCTGTCGTCGCGCTCGCGCCCGCGTCCGAGAAGGGCCAGTACCTCGCGGCGTGGCTCGACATGGAAGCGACGCTCCCCGAGCCGTACGTCGCGCGCATCCGGTGCCCTTGATCGATCTCCGATGCTGACGATCCTCGCGCGCGAAGACCTCCGCCAGCGCCCGGTCCTCACCGATCGCCTCGCGCTCCTCCCCATCGACCCGAGCGACGGCCAGGATCTCTGGTTCGCCGTGAACAGCTCCCGCGAGTCGCTCAAGCGCTGGCTCCCGTGGGTGCAGTTCCACGGCGACATCACGGCGAGCATGCGCTTCTGCGAGGCGTGCGCGGCGGACTGGGATCAGGGCCGCGCGTTCCGCTTCGTCGTCCGCGACCGCGAGAAGCTCGGCATGCTCGGCGTCGTCGGCCTGGAGACGCTCGTCCACATGCACCGCTCCTGCGAGCTCGGCTACTGGCTCGCCGACACCGCGACCGGCAAGGGCATGATGACCGAGGCCGCGCGCGGGGCGCTCGACTACGCGTTCGCGCGCATCGGCGCCCACCGCGTCCGGATCGCAGCCGCGACAGACAACCACCGTTCTCTGGGTGTCATTGGGCGCCTCGGATTCCGCTTCGAGGGCATCGCCCGAGAGGCGGAGTGGTGCGACGGCCGCTGGCTCGATCATGCGGTGTTCGCGCTGCTCGCGACCGATCCCCGCCTCACGCCGCAAGCCAAGCGCTAGCGCGACGAGAACAACCCATGTGACGCCACGTGGGGAGCGCGGGCAACGGACGTCCGTTGGTGGCGCACGGGTCGGGGAGCCGCGGGAGAACAAGGGGGTGGACCGGCGCAGAGGCCTCGCGCACCCCGGCCGTCACTGGATCACACAATGGGGCTTCGTCCCGATGGCCTCCGGGGGGAGCCCGTCGGTGGAAGACGTCGTGATGTGCGCTCCACACGGATGGCTGTCCTTGTAAGGCAACCACCGGAACCCATCGAGCAGAACCACCGAGTCGCCCGTGCCGTCCGAGACATCGAACACCGTCAGATCCAGCGTGATCGTCTCGCCGATCAAGATTGGACCGTTCGCCGCCAACCAGTCTGTGGAGGCCAGCATCCCCGTGCCGCCGAGGCCCCCCACCCCGAGAGGGCAAAGGAAGCAGCCCGACGCCTCACACGACTGAAAAAAGGCATTGTCGACCGAAACATGGACCCCGAGACCATCAAAAGCCACGTTCCGATCGAGAGGCACGAACGCGGAGCCGCTCGTCTCCAGCGCCAGGAAGAAGTCGTCCTTGCCGGCGCACACCGACGCAGGGTACTCCGCGGTCAAGAACTGGTGTCTGAACGAGAAACCGTAGGCGTTCGTCGGGGTGCGCACGACGAGCCGAAGCGACACTCCATCGTTCGCAAGGCCGCCGGCCGGGCAGACTCCATTGCAGCCGCCGCTCGGGGGCAGCTCGCCGTTGTGGGCCTGAAGATACGAGGCCGGCGGCGAGTCAGCCCAGCCGAGGTCCGTCCCCGGCGCGGGCGGCACGTGGTCCGCGTGCGACGGCGCGCGCATCTTGCCTGTTGACAGGCCCGCCATCGTCGAGCCACGCAGCGGCGTCACCACCCCATAGGCCGCGAGCGTGGCGGTCTGGAGATCTTGCAGGGCCGCCATCTGCGCCGCCGAGGGCGTCGTCCCGTCGGCGCGCAGCAGCTCGGCCGACAGGAGACCCCATGTCTGCTGCGCCTTGGGAACGCCGGCCAACGCCGTCTGGCAGAGATCCATCGCCCTCGCCAGACCGAGCGCGGTCACGTTCGACAAGATCTCGCCGTCGTCGCACGTCACGATCCCCACATCGGGAGTCGCCGGATTGCAGTCGTCGTCGATCCCGTTGCCGATCCCTTCCACCGTCGCTCCCGACTGGGGATCCACACCGTACGTGTCCTCGAACGCCCCCGGGTTCACCTGGGGGTTGAAATCGTCGCAGTCCCCCTCGCACGCCGTGAAGCCGTCTCCGTCGATGTCCGTCGCCACGTCCACCAGACCATCGCAGTCGTCGTCCACCCCGTTGTCGCATTGCTCCGCGGCCGGGAGCACCTGCCCCGCGCACGCGCTCCATCCCGTGCCAGAAGCGTCGCACGTTCGGGTTCCCGCGTGACAAGGCCCCACGCCCTCGGTCCCAGGTATCCCGAGGTAACATGGCTGAACGTCGCCGGACGAGCAGAGGCACGTTCCGTCGGCCAGCTCGTTCTGCTCGCAGCCGTTTGACGGGTCCGCGTCGCAATCATCCCACCCGGCCTCGCACCCGGTAAACAAGCACTGACCGTTCAGGCACATGGGCGACAGCGAGTGCGGGTAGAGGATGCAGACGTCGCCGCAGGCTCCGCAGTTGTTCGCGTCGGTCGCGAGATCGAAGCAGGTCCCGCCGCAGCACGAGAGGCCCGCAGCACAGGCCTGGCCGGGGCTGCACCCCGGTATGCACTGCCCTTGTGTACAGATGCTCCCGCCGGGACAATCCGAGTCGAGCAGGCAGCCCGGTTCGGTGGTTCCCCCGGTGCCACCGGTGACGGTGCCACCGGTGAGCCCGCCGGTCCCGCCGGTCCCGCCGGTCCCGCCCTTGCCGCCCTCCGCCCCGGCGGAGTTACCCGTCCCTGTCGAGGTGGAGGCGGGGGCGCCGCCCGAAGCGGTCGTCTCCGTGGACCCGGTCGTGCTGGCTTCGTGCACGACGCCGCCGTCG
>WBZX01001856.1_pt1 | contig 15155 bp, 10 predicted proteins | sample 5204211 | NCBI WGS metagenome assembly WBZX01 (sample SAMN12344362, study PRJNA552823) | activated sludge metagenome | biome: Activated sludge suspended growth; feature: Nitrification reactor; material: Wastewater; isolation source: activated sludge from nitrification reactor of wastewater...
TTTATACCTGATCTGGAAAGGAGCCTGTACCAGTACACTTTCAATATCCCTGGTTTGCACAGTAGTACTACCAGTAGAGAGGTATGATAGTTTTCTTCCGACAAAAGAGAATCCGGGTAAAAACCGAAAATCGAAGTAATCCCCGAGTTTCATGTTGGCAATCATGGATACATTGAGGCCAGAACCAGGCTTGCCTTCAACGATGTAGAAGCTATCGTTCAAAATAGAGTTCTTGGAATAGGACAATTGGAAATTGGAACTGTTGTAACCAAAGGTCAGCCCAAAATAGTAGGCCTTCTTCTGGAACTCCCTGTAGTTGTGGTTTCCTTTGTTGTACTGGGCTGAACCGGAGAGCGGTATCAGAGCCAGGCAGAAAAGCGCTATGGTTTGTAAGCGATGTATATGGCGCATATACCTAGGGATAGGGGGGTGAAAGATGGGCGTTCAAAACCCGCTTTGATGAGTTCCTGGTTGAAGGCGTCGTAATCCGGAAATGCCTGAACGGATTCGTAAAGGTATTTGTAAGCTCTTCCATCGCCTGAGGTCCATGAACCTATTAACGGAAGGATGTGCCTGAAATATATGTCAAACAGCTGTCTGATCGGAAAAATCCTCGGTTTGGTAAACTCCAGCACCACAATTGGCGATCCCGGACGGAGGACTCGCTGCATTTCGGAAAGGCCCCGATGGAGATCTCCGAAGTTTCTCACGCCAAAGGTTACTGTCGCAGCGTCAAAGGATCCTGTTGCAAAAGGTAGGTTTTCTGCATCTCCCTTGAGAAATTCAAGTTTTGCAGCGGTTTTTCCTTCCAGTGAGGATAAGCGTTTTCTGGCTATTTCAAGCATCCCGGCGGAGAGGTCAATTCCGGTGATGGAGTCAGGATGCAATATCTGGTCAGCCATAAATACCATATCGCCTGTTCCTGTAGCCACATCCAGGAGGAATTTAGGATTGTGGGTCAGCAGCAGAGAGAGGGCTTTCTTACGCCACTTGCGGTCGATTCCTAAGGACAGGACTTTATTGAGCAGATCGTACTTGCCTGATATCTTATCAAACATGAGTTCAACCTCCTGTTTTTTGTCCTTATCGACTGATTGATATGGTTTTACTTGTGACAACGGAGCAAAAATAGCCATTAACTCAGGTCTGCAACCGACTTATCGGTCGAACCTGTTCATTTTTTTTCACAATTTCATTATATCGTATTGATAATGAGTTGTTTCTGCATTAGAAAAATCTATTATTTATTTTCCCAGCACGGAGGTTCTTTTTTACGTAAAAAGTGGCGAACTAATACCCTGAATTCCACCAAAAACAGCAGGGAATTGCGTATCTTCGCCACATTCAATTTGAATTCATTTTATAATTATATATGTCTGATAATCTAAGAGTTATACCGATAAACATCGAAGATGAGTTAAAGTCGGCCTATATCGACTATTCGATGTCGGTGATTGTGTCAAGAGCGCTGCCTGACGTGCGCGATGGATTAAAGCCGGTTCACCGGCGCGTACTCTACGGCATGCATGAATTAGGCCTGGGGTATAACAAGACTTTTAAGAAATCTGCCAGGATCGTGGGGGAGGTTCTAGGTAAATACCACCCTCATGGAGATACTGCTGTCTATGATTCCATGGTCAGAATGGCCCAGGATTGGTCACTCAGGTATCCCCTGGTCAATCCTCAGGGTAACTTTGGAAGTATGGACGGCGATAGTCCTGCTGCTATGCGATACACTGAAGCAAAGTTGATGCGAATCGCAGATGAGTTACTGGATGATATCGAAAAGGAAACAGTTGATTTCCAGCTCAATTTTGATGATTCACTTGAAGAGCCATCCGTACTTCCTGCCAAAATCCCCAATCTCCTCATCAATGGATCCAGCGGTATTGCCGTCGGAATGGCCACCAACATGCTTCCGCACAACCTCTCAGAAGTGGTTGAAGGGATATCAGCAGTAATTGACAATCCGGATATTACGCTCGATGAGTTAATGAAATACATCAAGGCCCCGGATTTCCCGACAGGAGGTATAATCTACGGCGTCGATGGGATAAGGGAAGCTTATGAAACCGGTCGCGGACGTGTAGTCCTCAGGGGAGTAGCCGAAATACAGGAAGGCCAGCATGGCAATGATGTCATCATCATCAAGGAAATTCCTTACCAGGTCAATAAAGCCAACCTGGTAAAAGCAATTGACGACCTAAAGACTACTGAAAAGATCTCCGGCATTTCTTACGTCCAGGATGAGTCAAGCCGGGAAGGTATACGTATAGTAGTGGAACTAAAAAGGGATGCCATTGCCAATGTTGTCCTAAGCCAGTTGTATAAGTTCTCCGCATTGCAGTCATCCTTTGGGATAAACAATATTGCCCTGGTCCATGGAAGGCCGCGTACCCTGAGCCTTCGTCAATTGATCGATGAGTTTATTCTCTTCAGGCTTGAGGTGATTGTTCGCCGCACGACCTACGAATTGAGAAAGGCAGAAGAACGGGCCCACATCCTGGAAGGCCTGTTGATTGCACTGGACAATCTTGATGAAGTCATCCGGATCATTCGTGAGTCCAAGACAGTGGATGATGCTCATGCAGGACTTGTAGCACGGTTTAACTTATCCGACCTGCAGACCAAGGCTATCCTGGAGATGAGGCTTCAGCGCCTTGTCGGACTCGAGCGGCTCAAGATCCAGGAGGAGTATGATGAACTGATCAAGACGATTGCTGATCTCAAGGATATCCTTGCTAATGAAGGCCGGCGCAGGGGAATCATCAAAACCGAGCTCAGCGAGATCAACGAAAAATATGGTGATGCACGCCGGACAGAGATCACCTTTGCAGATGGGGAAATCAGCATTGAGGATATGATTCCTGATGAAGATATGGTAGTCACCATTTCCCATCTGGGGTATGTCAAGCGAACCAATATCTCTGAATACAGAACCCAGGGCAGGGGAGGCCGCGGATCAAAAGGAAGCAGTACACGGGAAGAGGATTTTATTGAACACATGTTTATCGCAAGTGCCCACAATTATCTCTTCCTCCTAAGCCAGCAAGGCATTTTCTACAAGATCAGGGTATACGAAATCCCTGAAGCCTCCAAGGCCTCGCAAGGCAGGGTGATTCAGAATCTGATTGAACTGCCAAAGGAAGACAAGATCAAGGCCTTTATTATCATCAAGGATATCGAGGACAAGCAATTTACCAACAGCCATTATATCCTCTTCTGCACAAAGAAGGGAACCGTCAAGAAAACGCTGGTGGAAGAATATGCCAAATCCAATATCAGTAAGATCAGAGCGTTGACCATCAACGAAGGAGATACCCTCATCGATGCCCGTTTGACAGATGGGCATAGCGAGGTTGTATTGGCCAACCGAAAAGGGTTTGCAGTCAGGTTTAACGAAGATGAAGTGAGAGCGATGGGTAGGCCGGCAGCTGGTGTAAGGGGAATGACCTTACAAGGCGAAGATGATGAGGTAGTGGGAATGCTGACTGTAAATGAAAATGACACGACATCAACAATCCTGGTTATTTCTGAAAATGGATATGGCAAGCGTTCTGACCTGGAAGAATATCGCAAGACCAAGCGAGGGGCTAAAGGGGTGGGGACACTCAAGATTACTGAGAAAACGGGTGAACTGATTACCATTAAGGCTGTGGAAGAAACTGACGACTTGATGATTATCAACCAGTCAGGTGTCACCATCCGGATGCCAGTGACAGAAATCCGGGTCATGGGAAGAAAAACCCAGGGTGTCAGATTGATCAACCTTACAGATGATGACCGTATTGCAGATGTCGGGGTGGTCAAGAATGAGGAAACTTCGGATGGGCCTTTGCCGGATAGCAGCGAGGAAGAATGAACTGAAGCAAAGCATTGATTTTAATAGCGTACAGACATATTTGAATCGGGGATGAGTATTTTTTTAGACCTTTATTAAGGTGACTTTAACAAAAGGAAAACGTATTAGCCCGATTTATTTCGTCTTTACCATAGTTATTGTAATTGAAACTGATTCACTTAGATAAATCAACACGTAAATGAAAAATGTACTTGTTCTTTTCCTTTTTGCTTGTGCAGGTTTAGGCCTTCAGGCGCAGGATCCTGTAAAAGACATGAAGAAAGCAGCCCGCTTACTGGGCACCTATAACCTTGATCCTGCTGGAAGTGCTGACAAATTGCAGGAGGCGGTCGGACTTGCCAACGCCTCTATCGATGATGCCCTGGTTAAGGTTGACCCTACTGCATGGCAGGCCTATGGAGATATTTTTATGACAGTCGTCAACACCGATGTAGCTCATTTTGTCCTTGATCCTGCCTACAATGTCAGTGATCCTTTAGCTTCTGGAAAGGCTTTCAAAGGATTTCAGATGGCCGCTCAACTGGCTGACAAATCCTACCAGACCAAGGACGCGATGAAGGCCTTGTCTGCCGGAATTCAAAACCTGTATTACATGGGTTCTGCCCTCTATCAGACTAAGAATTATGCCGGTGCCTATACTGCTTTTAAGGCGACTTATGATGGGTATGCACTGCTCAAAAAGAATAATGAACCAACCAATTTTGATGCTGCTGAACAGCCTAAAGCCCTTTATTACAGCGGGCTCTGTGCGCAGCAAGCCGGAATGATGGAAGAAGCCAAGCAGGTGTATAAGCAATTGGTAGATGAGGGTATTGCAGAACCCGGTGTGTACGAAGCACTGATCAACATCTATAAAGATGAAAACCCAGCTTTATCAGAACAATACCTTAAGGCCGCACGTGAGAAATATCCAGATGATACAGCTTTGCTTTACGCGGAGATCAACTATCTGCTGGCTAAAGGAGAACTGACCAGTCTTATCGATAAACTTGAGAAGGCTGCCAAACTGGATCCAACCAATGTGTCCATTTTTGTTACTCTCGGGCAGATATATGATAAATTGTACCAGGACCAGGTAGCTACCGATCCGATTGCGGCCGAGGACAATTTCAACAAAGCCATGTCTTATTACCAGCAGGCACTGACCAAGGATGCAAAGAGCTTTGATGCGATCTACAGTATCGGTGCATTGTGGTACAACAAGGCAGCTGCCTATTCTATTGAACTCAATACTTTGTCAAATGACTATACTCCGGCTGGTACTAAGAAGTATGATGCAAAGAAAGCCCAGATGGATGACGCATTTGTAAAGGCGCTTCCGTTTTTCCAGCAAGCTGAAGAGATTAATGGCAAGGATGTCAATACGTTGATCGCCCTCAAGGAAATTTATGCCCGCCAGGACAAGCTGGACCTGGTTGAAGAATACAAGAAGAAAATTGAAGCACTGGGTAACTAGTTGCCTGTGCCTTCTGGATGAAAAGCCCCGGAGACTATATCCTCCGGGGCTTTTTGTATTTAGTATTCTTCTTTCCTGATATATTTACGACATAAACCTAATTCGATGTCAGATTCTACATTTCCCGAGCCAACACCACTCAATGATGTTGCCGAATTCCATCGCACCTTTCACCTGCCGGTTCTGGAGTATCCGGCTATTCCAGGCGCTGACAGATGTGCACTGAGAATTAATCTCCTGCAGGAGGAGCTCGATGAACTCAAAGAAGCCATCGAAGAAAAGGACATTACAGCTATCGCGGACGCACTGAGTGATTTGCAGTACGTGCTTTCAGGGGCTGTCCTGGAATTTGGCCTTGGGGGTAAGTTTAAAGAGCTTTTTGAGGAAGTGCAACGATCTAACATGAGTAAGGTGTGTGCGGACCTCGCGACCGCAGAAGAGACAGTAGCTTTTTATAAAGCTAAAGACGGCACAGAAGGTTTTATCAGGGAGAGCCACAATGGCTTCCTGGTCTATCGTACTGCAGACAAGAAGGTGCTCAAGTCAGTAAGGTATTCACCTGCCGACCTCGAGAAAATTCTCAAGTAGTCGAGTTGTGTGTGTTGCTTGTGCTGAGCGGAGCCGAAGCATGAGTTGTGAGTTGCTCTGATAGCTGATAAAATTACATCATTTCATAAATCCCAGCGATCCCTTGTCCGCCGCCGACGCATGCAGTCACCATACCATATTTCTGGTTTCGTCGCTTCAATTCGTTAAACAACTGAGTGGAAAGCTTTGCTCCGGTGCAGCCAAGTGGATGACCTAATGCAATGGCTCCGCCATTGACATTGACCAGTTCAGGATCAAGTCCTGCAGTACGAATGACAGCAAGGGATTGTGTTGCAAACGCTTCATTCAGTTCAATGAGGTTGATATCCTTGAGGCTGAGGCCTGCCTGTTTGAGCGCTTTCGGAATGGCCGCAATCGGTCCGATACCCATATAGAGGGGATCTACCCCGGCAACACTGCATGCGACTAACCTGGCAATAGGGGCAAGATTCAATTCGGCAGCCATCTGTTCGCTCATGACCAGCACAAAGGCTGCGCCATCTGATGTCTGCGAAGAATTTCCGGCAGTGACAATACCACCCAGTTTGAATGCAGGTTTCAATTTGCCAAGTGCTTCAATAGAGGTATCTTTTCTGACGCCTTCGTCCGTATCTACTACTTTAACCGAGTTCACTTTCTTGCCACCGACAAAATCAACATGCTCCACGCTGATCGGAACAATTTCTTCTTTAAAGTATCCTTTATCAAGTGCATTTGCAGCCAGGGTGTGGGATCGCAATGAAAACGCATCAGCGTCCTCCCGGTTGATGTTATATTTTTGAGCAACAGCTTCTGCTGTAGCACCCATACTGGACAGATAGTCGGGAGTGGTAGAGGCAACTTTATAGCTGGGCGCAAATTTGTATCCGGTCATCGGGATCATGCTCATGGATTCGGTACCTCCTGCAATATAACATTGTCCCATACCCGATTTGATCTTAGCCACAGCGATAGCAATAGCCTCTAAACCTGAAGCACAATACCTGTTGATGATCATACCCGGGACTTCATGGCCAAGAGCTCTCATTGAAATCTGTCGGCCCATCTGCAGGCCTTGTTCGCCCTCAGGATTTGCACATCCGACAATGACATCGTCTATTCGTTTAGGATCCAGTTGAGGCACCTGAGCCATCAGGTGAAGGATGACATCTACCGCAAGGTCATCAGACCGATAGGTACTGAAGCCTCCTCTGCCAGCCTTTCCGACTGCTGAACGATATGCTTTTACGATATAAGCCATTTGACTGTTTAGTGTTTAATGGTTAGTGTTTAGTGTTAGCGATCAGCTATCAGCCGCCAGCTCTCAGTTTGTTTATATTTTCCAACGTCTCACGCCTCACTTCTCACGACTTGCCCCTAGTTTCTAAGGGGTTTATTGTTTTCCAGCATATATTGAATGCGCTCCAGTGTTTTTTGTTCGCCGCACAATGATAAAAATGCTTCACGTTCGAGGTCCAGAAGGTATTGCTCGGTCACTTTTTGTGCACCTGTCAGGTCTCCACCGCAAAGCACCCATGAAAGTTTCTGGACGATTTTGATATCATGAGCTGAGCCATAGGCCCCAAGCCTGAATTCATTGGCAAATGCATATAAAGACGCAAGGCCCTGTCGGCCCAGTACGAGGATGTCGGTTCTTGGAACAGGCGTGACATATCCCGGACTGAGTTCCAGTACTTTTCGTTTTGCTTCTGCGATAGCATGAGTAGTATTGATCACTACTTCATCGCGTCCATGCATCAGGTACCCGAGGTCGTAGGCTTCATAAGCGGATGTGGCGACTGAAGCCGTGGCCATAGTCTTGCAACTTTCGATCAATTGGGGAATTTGGACATCTCCTGTCTTGAAGGTGTCTGCTAAACGGACAGCAAATTCTTTTGTGCCTCCTCCTCCCGGTATTAAGCCTACACCTGCTTCAACCAATCCGATATATGACTCAGCCGAGGCTGCGACCGCATCACAATGCATCGATATTTCGCAGCCTCCGCCAAAAACATATCCCTGCGTCGCAGCAACGACAGGAACAGAAGAGTACCTGCAGCGCATCGATGTCTGCTGGAAATAATTTACGGCCATATCCAGATCATCCCATTCCTCCTGGAAAGCCATCATACCGATCAGCATCAGATTGGCACCGACTGAGAAATTTGTAGCCTGGTTGCCAATGACCAATCCTTTCCATCCTTCTTCTTCAGCTATTCGTATGGATTCATTGAGCCCCCGGAGTATGCCTTCGCCTATGACGTTAGCCTTGCTTCTGAATTCAAAGCACAGTACTCCATCACCTATGTCATGAAGTATAGATTCATCATTCTTAAATACCGGAGATTGGTTGCGGTATGCCTGAAGGTTTACCTTGTTGACTGAACCCTCAACAGGTATGTAGGCCTGACTGACAGGATCGTAGACCATTGCTTTGCCATCCTTGAAAGCATAAAAAGTCTCAATTCCGGCGGCAAGCATTTTTTCTATCCAGGGACTTATCGTAAGCCCTGCTGCTTTAGCGTCGTCTGCTCCTTGCCTGATTCCGATGATATCCCAATATTCGAAAGGGCCATAGGACCATGCAAAGCCTGCCCTCAAGGCATCATCGATACTATTGATACGGTCAGCTATTTCCGGGATACGATTGCTTACATAGGAGAAGAGTCCGAGCAAATGGGCCTTGACCAATCGGCCGCCATCATCAGGTGATTGGTAGATCGCCTTTATTCGTTTCTCCGGATCCTCTATTTGTTTGGAAAGGGAAAGGGATGGTAAATCAACTCGTGGATCTGTACCATATTCAAGCGTTTTCAGATTGAGGGACAGATATTCTGTCTGCCCCTTGGCATTTTTACCTTCACCTTTTTTATAGAAACCCTGGCCGGTCTTATTGCCAAGGAATTTGTTATCCAGGAGAAACTGCATATATGGAGGCACATTGAATGCCCCGGCCTGTTCATCCCGCGGACAGTTTTGCTGGATGCCCTGCATGACTTTCACTCCGGTGTCATGGCCTACCAGATCAGCAAGTCTGAAGGTGCCGGTGGAAGGCCTGCCAATCGCAGGTCCTGTGAGTTTATCCACGATACTAATGGGCAGTCCATATTGTTCAGTCAATTGGAATATACGGGCCATACTGTACACACCAACCCTGTTTGCTATAAATGCAGGTGTGTCCTTGCAGAGGACGGTCTGCTTGCCAAGAAACGTTTCACCAAAATGCATCATGAAGCTCACGAGCTCCGGATCGGTTTCCGGGGTTGGTATGATTTCGAGTAGCCTCAGGTATCTCGGTGGATTGAAAAAATGGGTCCCAAGAAAATTTTTCCTGAAGTCATCTGATCGGCCTGCAGCCATCAGGTGTATGGGTATTCCTGAAGTATTTGAACTGATGATCGTACCAGGCTTTCTGAATTGTTCTACGCGCTCAAACAGGGATTGCTTGATATCCAGCTTCTCAACAATGACTTCAATAATCCAATCGGAATCCTTTATCCGTGGAAGGTCATCATCAAAATTTCCTGTTTGGATACGAGATATAAAACCAGCCTGGTAGAGTGGAGCAGGTTTTTGTTTTACCGCCTGGCTGAGCGCGAGTTCTGCAATCTGATTTCGGCGCTGTCCTTCTCCGGTAGAGGGCAGGTCCAGCATCATGACCTGGTATCCGGCATTGGCAAAATGACAGGCTATGCCTGCTCCCATGACACCGGAGCCGAGCACTGTTATTTTCTTTATCGTTCTCATTGTAATGTCGAGGATTGCTTGTGCGTGTAAGATAAATAATGATGACGAGAGCTAAGTTCAGACAAGCCGGAATAGGCTAGGCCGGAACGTTATAAAACCTGGCCAGGATTGCGCGTGTGGGTCCCAGGATAGGCTAAGATGGTATGATGAATAAGTTAATGACAAACTATTATACATTAAATTATTTCATAATATGAAAATAAACCCCTATTTTTACCCTGGTAATGTACAAACGGCTTTTTGGCCGGCGTTACCAATATTGTATCATCCTCATCAATGTATAGAGATGCTTAGTCTGGGTACTGATTTAAATACTGTAGAACAAACCTCTCAGGGCAAGGGCTGGATAGTCAGTTTGCTGATGCATATCCTAGTGATTGTTGCCCTTTTCCTGCCTATGCTGGTGCATAAGACACCCCCACCTGAACAAGAGGGACTCCTGGTCAATCTTGGACTTCCTGACCAGGGTCAAGGGGAGGAAACGCCTAAAGGTTCCGAGAAAGAGATCACTCCTGAACCTTCTGAAAAGCAGGAGGTAAAGCAGGTTGAACAAATCGTCTCCAGGACGCCTTCAAAACAAGTAGCAGAAAAGAGTATAACATCCACTCAGGAGAGTTCAGTGACCTCTAAGGAAGCAGAGGCAAAAAAGGCGGCCCAGGCAGACGCACAGCGTAAGGCAGCAGAAGATGCCAGGAAGCAGGAGGCGTATAATAAGACCAAGAAATCCTATGGCGACTTACTTGGGGGAAGTGGTAAAGGCAACACAGGTAAACCAGGTAGCCAGGGTGATCCAAATGGGGATCCAAATTCCAAAGTACTGGAAGGTATCAGCAATGGCAGTGGCAGAGTAGGGGGTGGATTGGGAAGCCGGGGAGTGCTGCATGAACCGCAGATCAATGACCGTAGCCAAAAGACTGGTCGGGTCGTAATCACAGTGTGTGTAGACAAGAATGGTAAAGTTATCAAGGCAGAATATACCCAAAAGGGATCGACCACTACTGACTCTGAACTAAAGGATATTGCCAGGAAGGCAGCTCAGCAATTTAAGTTTACACAAAGTGACATTGAAGAGCAATGTGGCACGATAACCGTAGACTTTAAGGTGAAGGGACAATAGGTCTCTCATTAATAATGAGATTTTGGTGCATTGAATAGCCAGATTTGTTATTTTTAGGAAACCATTCAATCCACCCTGCCATGAAGAAGGTCCTGATTTTTTCCATGCTGGCCATTGTGCTCACCTCCTGCTCCAATGATTCTCTTGACATCAATCAGGATAATCTCATTTCTATTGAACAATCCGAATTGCTAATCACCGTCACCCACCTGACATGGAGTGACCTGCAATCTGATTTGAATTGCACTGGCGGTGGAACACAGTATATGTCCTATTTATCTGATGTAAGGGTTGATCTGTATACTGGGGCTGTCTCCGATAGTGATCAGGCTGGGACGAGTAAGTTTGTGGGGCTGACCGATGCAAATGGCGCTTTACTCTTCAGGGATTTAGCACCAGGGCAGTACACGGTTATTGTTGATTCTCCATATGGGAAGAAATCCAGAACACTATTTACTCAACTCAACCGGCGTGCTGCTATAGAATTCAGTTTCTAAGATTCAACGGAACTCCATTCCTGACAATAATTAAGGTGAGTTTGATTGCCGGATTTCTCTAAAGTATAGTTTTATACCATTTAATACCTGTTATCTTGCGCCCCATAAATGATATATACTAATATGTGGACATCAGGTTTCAGCGGGTACAAACCGGTTTTCAGGTATATATGTATATTTTTTTACCTCCTTGCTGACGTGCCTTCGGGAAATTGTCAGTTATTTCCGGGCCTGACAGGAGAGGCTCTTGAAGATGCTATTCGGAATGAATATACACCTGCAGTTCTTCTTAATGATAACCAGGTCAGAGATACATTATATGGCGTGGTATTCAATCAACAGGATTCCGTACACTGTATCTATTCAGGTTATGCCAAATTTCTGCCTTCCGGGGTCGATCCATCCCAGTGGCTTTATGGTAATGGGACTGAAGTCGGCTCTATGAACCTTGAGCATAGCTGGCCTCAGTCAAAAGGTGCAGGGGATGGAACCATGGGTAATATGAATATGTATCATCTGTATCCATCCAGGACTGCCATAAACTCAGATCGGGGGGATTTTCCATTTGGCGAGATCAATGATGCCCAGACACAACGTTGGTACTTGCGGGACAAGGAGATGGCCACAAAGCCTTCGTCCAATCTTGATGCATATAGTGAATATATCAATGGACACTTCGAACCACGCGAATCTGTCAAGGGCGATCTAGCCAGAGGGATGTTTTATTTCTGGACAATCTATCGCAATGACGCATTGGCTGCTGATCCACTCTTCTTTGATTCCATGTTGGATGATCTCTGCTTATGGCATCAACAAGATCCGGTGGATGCATTTGAACTGTTGAGAAACAGTCGGATCGCGGCATACCAGGATGGGAAGGAAAACCCCTTTATTATTGATTGCTCACTGGTGATGAGGGCCTACTGCAACCAGTTACCAGAATGCCAATCTGTATCTGCACATGATTTTGAAGACTCCCGTTTTAAGATTTTCTACAATCCAACTGATGACCGTTTTGTCATTGAAGGAGATGAAGATATCATGTGGCGATTTATGATCGTTGATGAACTTGGGCACAGTATTAACACCCAGTACATTCGAACCAATCAATCTGCTGATCCTGTGCAATTAATGCCAGGCATATATTTTGCCTTTGCCGTCACCAAGGACAAGGTTATCAACTCCAGGTTTTTCGTACCCTGATTTCTTTTAGGTTTAAGTTGGGGATTTCATGATATGCGCACCAGGACGACATTAGCCAGGTATTCCTGGCATCGTAGAGTCTTTTATTTCTTCTTTTTGCTCCTTTCCACAAAACCCCCTTTTTCATCGGATAAATAATTTAGTGCTTTGACATTGATGCCAACACTGGTGGTTTACCCGGATGACACCATAAAAAATGGAATCAAGCTATTTATTGTATTTATATATAATGTGTAAATGCTTGAAAAACATAGGAATGTCCATAATTCGTCGTTGCTATCCTGGAGCATTTAAATTTCGGGGAGACTTCTTTAAGGACTGTGAAAGAAGTGTTTAAGTGTAGACTGGCCCAACAAAAATAGTAACTCAGCGTAAATTTTTTGATTTTGGCTTCACATATGAATGAAATGTGTTAAATTAGATGGTCCTTTTAATCTAACTAAACACTTTATGTCCCCCCTGAGAACTATTGCATAACTACTTGAAGAATAACTTGATTTTACACCGTCAAGATTATACTTAATAGAATATTACACACATATGGCAACACTAACCAGTCTCCGTGAAATCGTTGATCGAATTGACGTATTTGGAGTAGTCAGGGGTTTTTCAGGCATTCAGCAATTACGTAACACATGCCTATTTCTCTCCTTTTCATTGGTGTTAGGGCTAAATCCGTTATCGGCAGATCCTAATCTAACCGTAAGGTTCTCCAATCCCCAGTTTAACTGTACCACAGCTGAGTATTGTCTAGATGTAGAATTCCAGTCCGACCAGGCAGGTTATGAGTTGTTTGGGATGAATGTCCGTTTCTTCTACGACGATGTCATTCTTGAGCTTGTTGATTTCAGGGGATTTCTTGGAGGATACGGCGCGATTGCCCCAAACCCACCTGGAAACACCTATAGCGCAACTGCCGGCCCTTCGTTATTTAATTTTGGTGGAGGCGCGGACTATATCAACGGCGCCGTCCAGAAAACCAATAGTAATGCTCCGGCAATCTTTATTTCGACAAGTGGATGGACCAAGCTTTTCCAGGTCTGTTTTGTAGTAGATGATCCCAATGCTGATGAGAATAACTTCTGTCCACCAGTAGTTTGGGACCTTGAAGCTAATCCCGCAAATGGTGGATTCCTTCCAGGTGGAGCTGGTGTGGTGATGACGGTAGTCAATGGCAGCGGCTCAGCAAATGCCCTTGAGCACGTCTCACAATATAACTGGCAATACATTGGTAATGGTTCGGCACCTTATGGCCAGCCGGTAAGCCAAACATGCAGTTCCATAGCTTGTGGCACCTGTAATCTCCTGGTCAGTAATATTCTTGATTCAGGTCCTGGTTCCTTCCGGGATGCATTAACCTGTGCAGGCAATGGGGACACAATAAAGTTTGCCAGCAACATGGCTGGCGCAACAATTACCATCAATTCTGCCAGGATCCTGATCAATAAGAATGTATATATCAGGTCAACCCTGACTCCTAAAGTAAAATTCACCTCCACTTTGGCGGGACTATTTGAAATCGCGGTCAATAAAACGGTAGAATTTAAAGATATTGATATTACCAGCGGGCTCACAATGGCTAATAATGACGGTGCAGCGTTCAAGAATGAAGGCATCCTGAGACTGATCAATTGCGGGGTCTATAAAAATACTGCACTGCCGACCGGCCAGTATCTGATTCGAAATAAACCCGGTAGTCAGTTTAGCCTGTACGGAAGTTGCTTTATAGAAATCCCCTGACCTGGGCTAAGTACCCTTGTGACGTATTAAAGTGCTTTTTCTTATTTCTTCTGCTTCTGTTTCCTGGAGAAACATGTGGATTTTGTTGCCCGGGCTAACTTTTGGGCTCAATCTGCTCTTGGAATCTCAGGAGAATTGACAGCAACAAAGACTCATAGCTTCAGCTGAAACAGGTATTATTTATCTGTGCCTGGTGCCAGTATGGGGACATTTTCAGATCAACCTGAAGTCCCAATATGGCTGATTATTAAAAAAATCTTACTTTTGCAGGCTTGAAAATGATTGCGTTTCAATGTAGTTTCCCTATATTGGTATAGATTATTTAAAGAAATACAAGTTTTTAGACACATACATTATATAGTCCTGAGCCCCCGGTCAGGAGTTTATTATTCATTTTTTTTCGTGGCATGAAAGCCACAACCGCCCCTCTTTAAACTCAAAACAATGTCAATTATCAGAAAACTTGTTTTGCCGATTCCGGATGTGCATACGCCTGAAGCATGCTTGTCCAATACCAGGTATTTCTCCCCTGGATTAACCTCAACCTTGCGTTTCTTTTTACTCTTTATTTCTCTTTTGTTTTGCCATTATGAAGATGCTATTGCTTTTGGAGTTGTTCCGGGGCCAGGAAAGCAAGGCATTGATATCAGTAAACCTTTTGTTTCAATCATACCTGCCAACACCAACACAGTTGGAGCAGTAATGACCACCCCAAATATTACCGTTCGTTTTGCCAATCCTGCATTTGATTGTGTGACCGGTGAGTATTGCGTTGATGTGGAATTCCAATCCGATTTGCCTGACCAGGAGCTATTTGGAATGAATGTCAGGTTCTTTTATGAGGAAAGTATTCTTGAATTGATCAACTTCAGGGATTTTCAAGGTGGTTATGGCCCTGTAGCCCCCAATCCACCTGTTAAGTTGACCAGTGTTCCTGCTTTTGGGTATAATTATTTTCGTTTTGGA
>WBZX01001858.1_pt1 | contig 15145 bp, 15 predicted proteins | sample 5204211 | NCBI WGS metagenome assembly WBZX01 (sample SAMN12344362, study PRJNA552823) | activated sludge metagenome | biome: Activated sludge suspended growth; feature: Nitrification reactor; material: Wastewater; isolation source: activated sludge from nitrification reactor of wastewater...
GGCCTCACTACCGTCCGCGCTTTGCCGGCGACGCGCTGCCCGACAGCAACATCGGCCGCGCGCTGGCGGTCGCCGACAAGCTCGACGCGCTGGTGGGCTTCTTCGGCATCGGCCAGATCCCGACCGGCGACAAGGACCCCTTCGGCCTGCGCCGGGCCGCCCTCGGCGTGCTGCGCATGCTGATGGAAGGGCCGCTGCCGCTCGACCTGGTCGCGCTGATCGACGAATCCGCGGCCAGTTTCACCCCCGGCGTGCTCGGCTGCGAGCTGCCCGGCCCGCTGTTCGACTTCATGCTCGAGCGCCTGCGCAACCTGCTGCGCGACGCCGGCCACGCGCAGGACGCCGTGGATGCGGTGCTGGCCCTGCGGCCGACCCGCATCGACCTCGTCGTACCCAAGCTCGAGGCGGTCGTCGCCTTCCAGCAACTGCCGGAAGCCGCCGCGCTGGCGGCCGCCAACAAGCGCATCGTCAACATCCTGAAGAAAGCCGATGGCCGGCCCGGCGAGCCGGATGTGGCGCTGCTCGTCGAGGACGCCGAGAAGGCCTTGTTCCACGCCATCGTCGAAGTCGCCCCGCTGGCCCGCTCGTACTTCCAGAACGAGGCCTACACCGACGCGCTGCGCGTGCTCGCCGGTCTGCGTGCGGCGGTCGACCGCTTCTTCGACGAGGTGATGGTGATGGCCGAGGAGCCGCTGGTGCGTCAGAACCGCCTGGCGCTGCTGAACCAACTGGCCGGCCTGATGAATCAGGTGGCCGATATTTCCCGTCTGTCCGCCTGAGCCGGAAAGGGACGTCCATGAAACTGATCGTGCTCGACCGGGACGGCGTCATCAACTTCGACTCCGACCAGTTCATCAAGTCGCCGGAAGAGTGGAAGCCGATTCCCGGCTCCCTCGAGGCCATCGCGCGGCTCAACGAATCCGGCTGGCGGGTGGTCGTCGCCTCCAACCAGTCGGGGGTCGGGCGCGGCCTGTTCGACATGGACACCCTCAACGCCATCAACGAGAAGATGACGAAGGCGCTCGGCCAGGTCGGCGGGCGGCTCGACGCGATCTTCTTCTGCCCCCACACCGCGGATTCCACCTGCGAATGCCGCAAGCCCAAGCCGGGCATGTTCCTGCAGATCGCCGAGCGCTTCAACCTCGACATGAAGGGCATGCCGGTGGTCGGCGACAGCCTGCGCGACCTGCAGGCCGGCGTGGCGGTGGGCGGCAAGCCCTACCTCGTGCTGACCGGCAAGGGCGGCAAGACCCAGGACGACCCGGCGCTGCCCGAAGGCACCGAAATCTTCCCCGACCTGGCGGCGGTGGCTGCCATGTTGACTGCCTGAGGGCCGGCGTCCGTGGTGCTCATCCGCAATCTGCTGTTCATGCTCGTTCTGGGTATCGTCACGCCGGTCTATGCGCTGATCGGGATGGCGACTTTCCCCTTCGGTCCGCGCGTGCGCCACAAGATCATTCGCGGCTGGCCGCGCATCATGATCTGGGTGGTCAAGCACGTGCTGGGCATCCCGTATCGCCTGATCGGCGCCGAAAACATCCCGGCCGGGCCGGCCATCGTCATGTCGAAGCACATGTCGGCGTGGGAAACCATCATGCTGCAGGACATCTTCCCGCCGATGGTCTTCGTGATGAAGAAGGAGCTCCACAAGGTGCCGTTCTTCGGCTGGGGCATTGCGCAGATGCCGATGATCGCCATCGACCGCGCCGCCGGCAAGGATGCGCTGAGCCAGGTCGAGGAACAGGGCCGCGACCGTCTGGCCCACGGCTTCTGGGTGACGATCTTCCCCGAGGGGACGCGGGTGGCGCCGGGCAGCAAGAAGCGCTACAAGGCCGGCGGCTCGTGGCTGGCCGCCCGAACCGGGGTGCAGGTGGTGCCGGTGGCCCACAATGCCGGCGAGTTCTGGGCGCGCAACGCCTTCCTCAAGCGTCCCGGCGAAGTCGTCGTCAGCATCGGTCCGGTGATCGACACCACCGGTCTGTCCGCCGACGAGATCAACGCCCGCACCGAAACCTGGGTCGAGGGCGAGATGCACCGCCTGTTTCCCTATCACTACCGCCAGCGCCCGCCGCGCAAGGAGAAGGCTCAGGCGTGACGGCGCCGGCGGTCGAATCCCGCGAGATCGTCATCGACGGGCTGCGGGTTGCCTACACCCTGCGGCGTAGCGTGCGCAAGACGCTCGGCCTGCGCATCGACCACCGCGGCCTGACCGTCGGCGTGCCGCTACGGGTCGGCCTGCGCGAGGCCGAGGCGTTCATCCTCAGCCACGGCGCGTGGGTCGTCGACCGGCTGCGCAACCGTCCGGCGCCGGAAACCCGGCCGCTTTTCGAGGCCACCGACGGGGCGGCGATCCCCTTTCTCGGCGAGGCGTGGTGCCTGCGCATCGGACGCGGCAACAACCGCGTGCTGTGGCACGAGATCGGCCCGGAGCGGGTGGTCGAACTGGCGCTGCGCAGCGGCGGCGACGCGCGGCGACTATTGTTGCGGGAATTGCAACAAAGAGGGCTCGATTTGTTCAAAAACCGGGTCGAGGAATTCTGTCTGCGCCTCGGCCGCCCGGTTCCGCCGGTCGCCTTGTCCAACGCCCGCACCCGCTGGGGCAGCTGCAGCAGCCGCAGCGGCATCCGTCTGCACTGGCGCCTGATCCACCTGCCTCTCGGCTTGATCGACTACGTCGTCGCCCACGAGGTGGCGCATCTGGTCGAGATGAACCACTCGCCGCGTTTCTGGTCTGTGGTCGAGTCGCTCTACCCGGATCACGTCGCGGCCCGCCGGGCCCTGCGCCATGCCGCGGCGGACCTTCCCTCCCTCTGAAAACCAGGAACACACCATGCGTCTTCTGCACACCATGCTCCGCGTCGGCGATCTGCCGCGTTCCATCGCCTTTTACACCGAGGTGCTCGGCATGCGCCTGCTGCGCCGTACCGATTATCCCGAGGGCAAGTTCACGCTGGCCTTCGTCGGCTATCAGGACGAAAAGGACGGGGCGGTGCTGGAGCTGACCCACAACTGGGGCGTCGAGTCCTACGAGATCGGCACCGGCTATGGCCACGTGGCGCTGGAGGTGCCCGATGCCTACGCAGCGTGCGCGGCGATCAAGGCCCGCGGCGGCAAGGTCGTCCGCGAGGCCGGGCCGATGAAGCACGGCACGACGGTGATTGCCTTCGTCGAAGACCCGGATGGCTACAAGGTGGAGCTGATCCAGACGCAGCACGGGTAAGCCGCGCGCCGGCCGCGGCGTGGCTCAGTCGCTGGCGTTCTTCTCGGCGAAGGCTTCGCGCAGCGCGGCGAGTTCGCGGCGCAGCTCGTCGAGTGCCCGCGGGGCATCGGCGAGTTGCTTGTCGCGGCCGATGCGTTCGAGCTGCAGTGCGCTGGCCTGGGCGCGGCTGGCGCAGAAGTTGGACACCGCGCCCTTCAGCGCGTGGGCGGCGTTGTGGAGGGCGTCGGCGTCGCCGGCGGCGACCGCCGCTTCGATGTTGCCGACGAGCCGCGACTCGTCCTCGGCATACATCGCGATCAGTTGTTCGAGGAGTTCCTCGTCGCCGCCGAGGTTGAACAGCACCTTGCCGCGTTCGAAGACCGGTCCGCTCACCGTCGCGGGTTCGTCGGCGGGCGGTGGCGCGGGGTCGTCGTGGCCGGTGTGGTGGATCAGGACTTCGACCAGCTTGGGGGCGTGCACCGGCTTGGGCAGATAGCCGTCCATGCCGGCGGCGAGGCAGCGCTCGCGGTCGCCCTTCATCGCGTGGGCGGTCATCGCCACGATGGGGGTGCGGGCGGCGCCGGCGGCCTCGCGCTCGCGGATTCTGGCGGTGGCTTCGAAACCGCCCATGACCGGCATCTGGACGTCCATCAACACCAGGTCGTAGCGGTTGCGGGCGTGCAGGGCGAGGGCTTCCTCGCCGTTGCTGGCAACGTCGGCCTGGTGGCCGAGCTTGCCGAGCAGACGCAGCGCGAGGGTCTGGTTAACGACGTTGTCTTCGGCGAGCAGGATGCGCAGCTGGCGTTTCTGTTCGCGCAGGCTGTGACGGGTGATGAGCGCCGAGCGGTCGCCGGATTTGTCGTCGATCGGATCGACGCTGAGCAGGATCGCGTTGAGCAGGTCGGAGGCGATGACCGGCATCGGCAGATAGGCCGCGATGCCCAGTTCGCGGCAGCGGGCGCCGTCGCCGCGGCGGCCTTCGCCGGCCAGCATGATCACGCATTGCGGCGGCGGGTCGGCCGAGCGCATGGCTTCGGCGAGGTCGAAGCCTTCGATGTCGGGCAGCTGGGTGCTGATCAGGACGACCCGGTAGGGCTGGCCGTCGGCGCTGCCGCGAATCTGTTCGCGCAGCGCCGCGGCGGCGTCGGACACCGTGACCGCGGCCATGCGCCAATGGCCGAGGAGTTCGACGAGCATCGCCCGCTCGGCGTCGTTGTCCACCGCGACGAGGACCGGCAGACCTTCCAGATGGGCCTGCTCGTCGAGGATGTGGGTCGTCTGGCCGGGTTCGAAGCGGGCCGTGAAACGGAAGGTGCTGCCTTCGCCGGGCACGCTGTGGACACCGATCCGGCCGCCCATGGCCTGCACCAGCTGGGCGCTGATCGTCAGCCCCAGGCCGGTGCCGCCATAGCGGCGGGTGGTGGAGGTGTCGGCCTGCGAGAAGGCTTCGAAGATCAGGTGCTGCTTTTCGGCGGGGATGCCGACGCCGCTGTCGCTGACGCTGAAGGCCAGTTCGACGCCGGGCCCTTCGCCGGCCGGCAGCGCGGCTTCGACGAGGACGCGGACCTCGCCGTGCTCGGTGAACTTGATACCGTTGGAGAGCAGGTTGATCAGCACCTGGCGCAGGCGGTGGGGGTCGCCGACGAGGCTGTCGGGAACCGCCGGGGCGACCTGGGCGGTCAGCTTCAGGCCTTTTTCGGTGGCGCGCTGCTGCAGCGTGCGCACGGCGAGGGCGACGCAGTCGCGCAGGCTGAAGTCGATGTGCTCGAAATCGAGCTTGCCGGCTTCGATCTTCGAGAAGTCGAGGATGTCGTTGATGATCCCCAGCAGCGCGTTGGCCGACGTCTTGACGAGCGACAGGTATTCGCGCTGCTCGTCGTCGAGGGGCGTCTCGAGGGTCAGTTCGGTCATGCCGATGATGGCGTTCATCGGCGTGCGGATCTCGTGGCTCATGTTGGCCAGGAAATCGCTCTTCGAGCGGCTGGTGGCTTCGGCGGCGTCCCGCGCCTGGCGCATCGCCGCCTCGGCTTCCTTGCGCTCGCCGATGTCGCGCACATACACGGTGAGCAGCCGGCGGCCGCCGCTGCGCACCGCGGCGACGGCGACTTCGGCGGGAAATTCGGTGGGGTCGGTGTCGGGCGCGGTGTGGCGCACCAGCACCGCTTCGAGGCGCTGGCCGAGGACGTCGGGGCTGGCGAGGCGGTCCAGCAGCAGCTGGGTCTGGGCGTCGCGGACGCGCTCGGGGAACAGCAGGGCGACGGCCTGCCCGCCGAGGGCGTCGTGGCGGACGATGCCGAAGGTGCGCTCGGCGGCGGGGTTGAATTCGAGGATCGTGCCGTCTTCGTCGATGGTGACGATGCTGTCGAGGGCGGCTTCGGTGATTGCGCGGTAGCGCGATTCGCTGGCGGCGAGCGCCGACTGGCTGTCGAAGAGGCGGATCGAGGTCCAGTTGAGGGCGTCCACCAGCTGGCGGACCTCGGACACGGCGCCGGGTTCGCGGAGGGTGTCGCCGTGGCTGGTTTCGAGTTGTTCGGCAAAGTGGGTGGCGCGCTTGAGGCTGTGGAGCGGTGCGCGCAGGAAGTACAGGATCGCCAGGGTGCCGGCGATCACGGTGATCAGCCCGGCGAGCAGGCTGTCGGCGATGATGTGCCGGAGGTTGTCGGCGGCGGCCGGGGCGACTTCGACGCGCAGCCAGCCGAGCGGGGCGTGGGCGCCGATGCCGGACCACGCGACGAGGTGTTCGGTGCCGGCCCGGGTGCGTTCGTGCGAGGCGTGGCGCGGGGCGTCGGGGAGCAGGATCGGCGTGTCGCCGACCGTCTCGGCGGCGACCGGCGCCGACTCGCTGCTGCGGCTGACGCTGACCAGCGGGACGCCCTGGCGGTCGGTGATGGTGGCGCGGCGGATGCGCGGGTTGTACTCGAGTTCGAGCAGATGGGCGAGGGCCTTGGGCGTGTCGCCGGTGGCGACGTGGGGTTCGACGACCGAGGCGAGGGTGTGGGTCAGTTCGTCGGTGTGCTGGCGTTCCATGCGCTCGACGAAGTCGGCCTGCTCGTGGCCGATATAAACGGCGTAGGCGCCGAGCGACAAGGTCAGCAGCAGCGCGAACAGCAGGGCGAGTTGCTGGCCGAGGGTGCGGAAGCCGGCGTAGGCGGCCAGGCGGTGCAGGGCGTCCTTCATTCGTCGTGGAAGCGGTCGCGGATGGCCAGGATTTCGTCGGTCTGCTCGAGGAAGGCTGCGGCGCAGGCCGGGTCGAAATGGCTGCCGGCGTTGCTGCGGATGAAGTCGAAGGCGCGTTCGAGTTCCCACGCCGCCTTGTAGGGGCGTGTTGAGGTGAGGGCGTCGAAGACGTCGGCGACGGCGACGATCCGTCCGGCCAGCGGGATCGCTTCGCCAGCGCTGCCGGCCGGATAGCCGCTGCCGTCGAATTTCTCGTGGTGGGTGAGGGCGATCTCGGCGGCGAGCTGGATCATCGGCGACGAGGAGCCGGTGAGGATGTCGTGCCCGACGCGGGGGTGCTGGCGCATGATGACGAGTTCGTCGTCGCTGAGCCGGCCGGGTTTGAGCAGGATGTGGTCGGGCGTGCCGACCTTGCCGATGTCGTGCATCGGGGCCGCGGTGAGGATGCGTTCGCACAATTCGGCGTCGAGCCCCAGGCGGCGCGCGATGCGCTCGGAATAGTGGGCCATGCGCAGGATGTGGGCGCCGGTTTCCGGATCGCGGTATTCGGCGGCGCGGGCCAGGCGGGCGATGGTTTCCTGTTCGCGGGCGACGATGTCGGCGGTCTTGCGGATCACCGCCTCGCGCAGGTCGTCGTTCCAGGTGCGCAGGCGCTGCTGGCTGGCGCGCAGGGTCAGCATGGTGCGTACGCGGGGATCGAATTCGTGGCGGTCGACGGGCTTGGTGAGGAAGTCGTTGGCGCCCGCCGACAGGCTTTCGTAGCGGACTTCCTTCTCGTGAGCGGCGGTCACCATCAGGATCGGCACGGTGTCGGGAGGGTAGAGCTGGCGGACCGAGCGGATGAATTCGATGCCGTTCAGGTCGGGCATCATGTAGTCGACGATGAGCAGGTCGGGCTCGTGGTCGCTGCACCACTGCAGGCCGGCGAGGGGCGAGGTGAAGGTGACGATCTCGGTGCCCGCCGGCGTGAGCTTGCGGACGAGGGCCTGGATCAGGGTCAGGTTGAGGGGTGTGTCATCGACGATGGCAATGGCCATGTAAGCTCCCGGCAGGCTGGCGGAATAAGGGGCCAGCCTCAGATTATCGGTCCGTGATCCTCAAAACTGAACGGTGCGTCGCCCGGCAGGCCCGTGTCGGGGGCATGGGCTTCGGGGGCGGGGGCGACGCGCGGCAGGGTCAGCACGAAGCGGGTGCCGGCGTCGGGGGCGCTGTGGACGGCGATGCGTCCGCCGAGCACGCGGGTCACCAGGTTGTAGACGATGTGCAGGCCGAGCCCGCTGCCACCGCGCCCGAGACGGGTGGTGAAGAAGGGGTCGAAAATGCGGCGCAGGTTGGCGGCCGGGATGCCGTTGCCGTCGTCGGCGAACTCGATCTCCACGGTGTCGCCGTCGCCGCTGCGGGGGGTGATGAGAATGCGCCCGCGCGGGCGGCCGTCGAACGCGTGCAGCAGGGCGTTGTGGACCAGATTGGTGAAAATCTGGCCGAGCGGGCCGGGGTAGCTGTCGAGGGTCAGGGGTTCGGCGGGAGCGACTTCCAGCGTGAACGGGCTGCTCTTGAACATCGGGCTGAGGGTGATCGCCATCTCGCGCAGGACTTCGCCCAGCTCGAAGCTGCGCCGCTGTTCGCTGGTCTGGTCGACGGCAACCTGCTTGAAGCTGCGGACCAGTTCTTCGGCGCGCAGCAGGCTGCGCATCAGCAGGTCGGTGGCGGCGCGGGCGCTGCTGACGAAGTTGTCGAAATCGCTGCGGCGCAGGGTGCCGGCGGTGTGGGCGCGGACCAGGTCGTCGGTGCGGGCGGCGAGCGTCGTGGCGACGGTGACGCTGTTGCCGATCGGGGTGTTGAGTTCGTGGGCGATGCCGGCGACGAGGGAGCCGAGGGCCGCCATCTTTTCGCTGCGGACGAGTTCTTCCTGGGTCTGGCGCAGGACTTCGAGGGCGGCGCTGAGTTCGGCGGTGCGGGCCGTCACGCGTCGTTCGAGGGTGGCGTTGAGGTCTTCGAGTTTGGCCTGGATGCGCCGCAGCTCGGAAATGTCCACCAGCGACCACAGGGCGCAGTCGTCGTCGCCGATGCGCAGGCGGCGCGCCGAGATCAGGCAGGTGGCAATCGTCGCCGATCCCCGCGGACGCAGGCTGACTTCGCGTTGTTCGAGGACGTCGCGGTGCGCGAAGCAGGCGTACAGGTCGTCGTACTCCGGCCGTTCGACCCACAGGCCGAGTTCGCCGCTGGTGCGGTTGAGCACGTCTTCGCGTTTGAGGCCGGAGAGTTTTTCCCAGCCCGGATTGGCGTCGAGGTAGACCCGGTCGGCGATGCGGGTGACGGCCAGCGCGAACGGGGCCGAGTTGAAGATGGTCTCGAATTTGGCCTGGCTTTCATACAGGCGGTCGGCGGCGTGTTTCTGCTCGGTGATGTCGCGGATGATGCAGATCAGGCAGATCTGGCCGGCAATGTGGACGGTCGAGGCGTTGAGCAGGCAGTCGCGCCGCTCGCCGTCGATGGTGCCGATGGTGCACGGGAAATCGCGCAGCGCCGGGTGCTCGGTGAGAAGTTCGACCACCGCGGCGCGCTCCTCGAGGAACGGCCACAGGCCGAGTTCGATGGCGGTGGCGCCGAGGGCCTTGTCGCGCGTCAAGCCGGTGAGCTTGAGGAAGGCCTGGTTGACTTCGAGGAGCTTGCCGTCGGCGAGGCGGCTGACGGTGACCGATTCGGGGCTCGAATGAAAGGCCGTCGAGAACATCACCTCGGACACGCGCTGGGCCTCGGCGGCGGCCTGACGGGCCTTCTCGAGGCGGCGCTGTTCGGTGACGTCGCGGCACACGCTGAGCACGTAGTCGTGCCGGCCGACGGGCAGCAGGCGCGCCCGCAGCAGGGTTTCGATGTGCCCGCCGTCGCGCCGGACAAGGGTTACCGGCTGGTCGATGACGTCGCGGCCGGCGCGCAGTTCGGCGTGGATGCCGGCCAGTTCGGCGGGGTCGAGCCACAGGCCGAGGTCGGCCGGGCGGCGGCCCAGGCCTTCGTCGCGGCGGTAGCCGAGGAGGGTGCTCCAGTTGTCGTTCACGTCCACCAGCGTGCCGTCGTCGAGTGTGGATAGGGTGACCATTTCGGGTAGGAAGCGGAACAGCCGCGTGAAGTGGGCGTGGGCTTCGTCGAGGGCGGTCTGGGCGTCGGCGCGGCGCACCGCCTCGGCGGCAAGGGCGCGGCTGGCGCGGCGTGCCGCGGCGAGGCTGCCGGCGGTGGCGACGAGGCCTAGCGCGGCGAGGAGGGAGGCGACGAGGGCGGAGGGCGACAACATGCCGTCGGTCGCTCAGCGCAGGGCGCGGACGAGATTCGCCATGCTTTCGAAGCCGAGGTCGTAAAGGTGCTGCAGGATCGGGGCGAGGTGCCCGAGGGTCAGCATCAACATGCCGAAACCGACGGTCAGGGTGACCGGAAAGCCGATCGCGAAGAGGTTGAGCTGCGGCGCGGCGCGGGTCAGCACGCCGAGCGCGATGTTGGTGATCAGCAGTGCGGTGACGATCGGCAGCGCCATCAGGAGGCCGGCGGCGAAGATCGTGCCGCCGAAGCGGGCGAGCATCAGCCAGCCGCCCTTGTGCGGCAGGGTGTCGACGATGGGCAGCCATTCGAAACTGCGGGCGAGGGCGTCCACCATCAGCAGGTGGCCGTTGAGGGCGAGGAAGACCAGCGTGGCGACGAGGGTCAGGAATTCGCCGACCACCGGGGTCTGGCCGCCGGCCACCGGGTCGAAGAAGGTGGCGAAGGACAGGCCCATCTGCAGGCTGACGATTTCGCCCATGGTGTCGAGGGCGGCGAAGACGATCCGCAGCGTGAGCCCCATCGCGATGCCGGTGAGGCTTTGCTGGGCGAGCATCAGCAGGCCGTTCCACGAGCCGAGCGGGATCGCCGGGGCCGGCGGCAGCGCCGGCAGCAGGCCGAGCGTGATCGCCAGCCCGACCATCAGCTTGATGCGCCGCGGCACGCCGTTGTTGCTGAATACCGGTGCCGCGCCGACCAGGCCGAGAATGCGCGCCAGCGGATAGGCCAGCAGGGCGAGCCAGGCGTCGAGCTGGGCGCTGGTGACCGACAGCATGACCTAGCCGATCATGGCCGGAATGTTCTCGAACAGGCGCCGGATGAAGTCGGTCATCATCGTGATCATCCATGGCCCCGCGAGCACCAGGGTGATGAAGGTGGCGATCAGCTTGGGCACGAAGGACAGCGTCTGCTCGTTGATCTGGGTGGCGGCCTGGAAGATCGACACGATGAGGCCGGTGACCAGCGCGGCGATGAACAGCGGCGCCGACACCAGCAGCGCGAGTTCGAGGGCCTGGCGGCCGAGGTCGATGACGGTGGTCGGCGTCATGGCGCAGTCCTATCCGAAGCTCTGGACGAGCGAGCCGATCAGCAGGTTCCAGCCGTCGACCAGCACGAAGAGCATGATCTTGAAGGGCAGGGCGACGATCGCCGGACTCATCATCATCATGCCCATCGACATCAGGACCGAGGCGACGACCATGTCGATGATCAGGAAGGGGATGAAGACGATGAAGCCGATCTGGAAGGCGGTCTTCAGTTCGGAGGTGACGAAGGCCGGTATCACGACGCGCATCGGCAGGTCGTCGGCCTTGTCGACGCGCGGCGTCTTGGCGAGTTTGGAGAACAGGTTCAGGTCGGGTTCGCGGATCTGCTTGAGCATGAAGCCCTTGACCGGCACGGTGGCGCGGTCGAGTGCCTCGTTGAAGCTGATGCGGTTTTCGGAGAGGGGCAGCCAGGCGTCGGTGTAAACCTTGTCGGCCACCGGCGCCATGATGAAGAAGGTGAGGAACAGCGACAGACCGACGATGATCTGGTTGGGCGGGGAGGTCTGGGTGCCCATCGCGTGGCGCAGCAACGACATGACGATCATGATCCGCGTGAAGCTGGTCATCATCAGCACCACCGCGGGCAGGAAGCTCAGCGAGGTGAGCAGCAGCAGGGTCTGCACCGACAGGCTGTACTGGGTACCGCCGGCGCCGGCCGGGGTGCTGGTCAGCGCCGGCAGGGCCTGGGCCACAACCGGCAGCGGGGCGAGCAGCAGCACGGCGGCTGCGGTGCGGAGGGCGCGACGGGCTGTCATCGGGGGCGACGCTCCAGCGTCTGTTTCAGCCAGCTCTGGAAATCCTTGCCGCCGGGCAGCGGCGGCGCCGCCCCCGGGGCGGGGGGCAGGTCGGCGGCGTCGAGGGTGTGCAAAGGGGTGACGCGGCCGGGGGCCACGCCGAGGACGAGAACCTTGTCGGCCACCTCGACCAGCACGACCCGTTCGCGCGGACCGACGGCGGTCGCGCCGCGCAGCCGGATGAGCCCGGCGGCGCTCCCGGTGCCGGCGCCCAGGCGTTTGAGAAGGTGCAGGCTGGCGATCAGCAGGCCGACGATCAGCCCTAGCCCGAGCAGCATCTGCACGACACTGCCGGTCACGTCGAGGCTGCCGTCCGCGGCGGCGGCGGCGCTGGCGAGCAGGCCGGCGGGGAGGAGGGAGAGGCGCATGACGGTGGGCGGAAAAAGTCGGGGCTCCGACGGGATGCTGGCAGCCAGCTTAGTCGCCGGCCTGCTTGCTTCATCCGTTGATTAGGCGGGCAAAACGGTACTTTTTCATGCTTTGGGCTTTTCTCCCTGAACTGCGCTGCGGGCCTATACTCAAAACTCTCGGAGCTGCCGGATGGGGTGGTCGGCGGGCTCTGCAGAAGGCGGTTCCCAACAGAGTGGAGGTGTGATCATGTTGCTGTGGCATCGTGACGGCCAGCCCGCGGCTGGCGGGGGGGACGGGGTTGCGGCGCTTACGAAGGCTTCGTCGGGCTATGAGGCGAAGCGCCAGCGGGCATTGCAGATACTCGGCGAGCGCTGGCTGTTGCACCATGCCAATTCGCCTGACCGGCGGCCGGTGCGCTCGGTGCTGACACGCGGGCAGGCCAGCGTGGTCTGAGCCGGCACGCGGCGGGCCGGCGGCAGGGGAGGCGCCCGCGGCGAACGTCGCGGGAACGATCAGTTGCGCAGTTTGCGGATACGTTCGGCCGGCGTGATGATGTCGGTGAGGCGGATGCCGAACTTGTCGTTCACGACCACCACTTCGCCCTGCGCGATCAGCGTGCCGTTGACGAGCACGTCCATCGGCTCGCCGGCCAGGCCGTCCAGCTCCACCACCGAGCCGTGGGCGAGCTGGAGCAGGTTGCGGATCGCGATCTTGGTGCGCCCCAGTTCCACGGTGAGCTGGACCGGGATGTCCAGAATCATGTCGTAGTCGTTGAGGGAACCGCCCTTGGCGGCGCCCTGGCCGAAGTCGGGGAAGAGCTGGCTGGCCGGCTTGGCCTGGAAAGGCGACTCGTCGCCGGCAGCGGGCTCGGCCGGGTCGGTCAGGCCTTCGGCGGCGGCCTGCTCCTGCATGGCGGCGGCCCAGTCGTCGTCGCTGATCTGGTTGTCGTCGGGGGCGTCGGTTTCTGACATGGCTTACTCCTGGCCGCTGGCCGGGGTTTCGTCTTCCTGGGCGAGGAAGCGTTCGATCTTCAGCGCGTACTGGCCGCGCTGCACGCCGTAGCGGCATTCCATGAACGGGATGCCATCCACTTCGGCTTGAATGGTTTCCGGGATGGTGAGCGGAATCACGTCGCCGGGCTTCATGTTGACGATGTCGCGCAGGGTCACCTTGGCGGTGCCCAGGCGGGCGGTGAGCCGGACTTCGGCGCTCTGCAGCTGCTTGCCCATCATGCTGACCCAGCGGTTGTCCTGGGTGATGTGGTCGCTCTGCATCGTCGAGTAGAGCGTTTCGCGGATCGGCTCGAGCATCGAGTAGGGGAAGCAGAAGTGCATTTCCGCCTGCGAGCCGCCGAACTCGAGCGTGAAGGAGGCGGCCACGACGACCTCGGCCGGGGTCGCGATGTTGGCGAACTGGGGGTTCATCTCCGAGCGCACGTATTCGAATTCGAGTTTCCGCACCGGCGCCCACGCCTTGGCGTATTCGTCGAAGGTGACTTTCAGCAGGCCCTGGATGATGCGCTGTTCGGTGAGGGTGAAGTCGCGCCCCTCGACGCGGGTGTGGAAGCGCCCGTCGCCGCCGAACAGGTTATCCACCACCAGAAAGACCAGGTTCGGGTCGAGCACGACCAGCGCCGTGCCGCGCAGGGGCTTGGCGATGAAGAGGTTGAGGTTGGTCGGCACCACCAGGTTGCGCACGAACTCGCTGAACTTCTGGACCTTGATCGGCCCCACCGAGATTTCCACGTTGCGGTGCATGTAGTTGAACATGCCGATCCGCAGATAGCGGGCGAAGCGTTCGTTGATGAGCTCCATCGTGGGCATGCGCCCACGCACGATGCGTTCTTGGGTGGCGAGGTTGTACGGCCGGATGCCGTCGCCGCCGTCGTCGCTGGCCTCCTGCTCGTCGGACTCCCCGGTGACGCCCTTGAGCAGGGCGTCGACCTCTTCCTGGGAGAGAAAGTCCTGAGCCATGGTGGATTACCCGTTTATTGCACGATGAACTGGTTGAACAGCACCGCCAGTACCGGCCCGTCGTCTTCCGGCCGGCTGCGCTTGTTCTTCTTTTTCGGATTGGGCGCGTAGCCGAGCACGTCGTTGGCTTCTTCCTTGATCTCGCTGGCGAGCTCCTCGCGGCCGTCGGTCGTGGCGAGTTCGGACGGCTTCTTCGACGACAGCAGCATGATGACCCGATGCTTGAGCTCGGGCATGTACAGCTTCAGCGAGTCGCCCACTTTGGGGTCGGCCACCCGCAGCACCATCGTGGCCTGCAGGAAGTGGTCGCCTTCCTCCGGCGAGAGGTTGACGGTGAACTGTTCGAGCTGCACGAAGACCGGCGGCTTGGACGGATCGACCTTGACTTTCGGCGGCTCGTGGGAGGGCTCTTCCTCTTCCTCGCCGTCGGCGTGCTTCTTCTTGCCCATCAGCATGAACGCGGCGGCGCCGGCGACGGCCAGGATCACGACCGCCACGATGATGATGATCAGCTTTTTCTTGCCCCCCTTGGCGGGGGCTTCACCTTCGGCGGCTTCCGCCTTGGCCGGTGCTTTCGCCATGCTGGATTACTCCTTGTCTGACTGCATTGTTATCCATCACGTTCGTCCGGCAAGCCTGGAAAAGGGGCACAAGCGCCCGGCATTTGTGGCGATTCAGGCGAACGTATCCACCAATCCTTCTCCGCGCCGCAGCCACGGGCCGCTGACGGTGTTCGTGCCGCCGCCGTCGGCGCTGCCGCGGGACGGGCTCCAGCTGCTGCCGCGGCGGCCGTCGCCGGGCTGACCGGAGGTGCCCACGTCGGCCTGGCCGAGGCTGATGCCGCTCTGCTCGAGGATCTCGCGCAGGCGCGGCAGGCTTTGTTCGATCAGATCGCGCGCGGCCGGCGTGGCGGCGACGATCTGGGCGCTGGTCTGGTCGCCGCTGACGGTGATCGACACTTCGACCTTGCCGAGCTGGGGCGGCGTCAGCGTGAGTTCGGCGTGGCTTTCGGCGTGGCCGACCATCCAGCTGACCCGGTTGCCGACTTCCTCCGGCCAGCCGGCGCTGCCGGCGGGCGTCGCGACGTGCAGCGGCACCGGTGCGGCGGCCGGCGGGGTGCTCTCGCCGCGCAGGTTGGCGAGGGCGGCGGCGTGGAGGGCGGCGAAGTTGTTGGCCGGCGCGGCGGCGAGTTCGCTGCCGCGTTCGGCGCTGCTGCCGGTCGGGGCGTTGGTGTGCGTTGCGGCGGAGGCGTCGGCGCTGGCCGGGCTGGCGGATCGCGCGGTGCCGGCGGGCACG
>WBZX01001859.1_pt1 | contig 15142 bp, 12 predicted proteins | sample 5204211 | NCBI WGS metagenome assembly WBZX01 (sample SAMN12344362, study PRJNA552823) | activated sludge metagenome | biome: Activated sludge suspended growth; feature: Nitrification reactor; material: Wastewater; isolation source: activated sludge from nitrification reactor of wastewater...
TGTAGCCTATGCAATGGAAGCTGTAGAAAAATTAAAGGAGCAAGGCATCTCTGCCGAACTGATCAATATCCATACCATCAAACCTCTTGACGAAGAAATCATTCTTGATTCAGTCTCCAAAACAAGATGTGTCGTTACCGCCGAAGAACATCAGCGCAACGGAGGCCTGGGTGATTCTGTAGCTCAGCTCCTGGCCAGGAAAAATCCTACGCACCAGGAGTATGTTGCAGTCAATGATAGTTTTGGAGAAAGCGGCACACCTGACCAGTTATTGCTCAAATACGGTTTAGGTCCGACCAATATTATTGATGCGGCAAAGGATGTGCTGAAAAGGAAATGAAAAGTGAAGAATGAAGAGTGAAGAGTGAAAATTCCTCTTCAGGTTACAAACAGGGAGATGTGATCAGTTGATCACAAAGACTTATTTGCCTTTTTCTTCAACTTTAGGGTGTTCTCCTTCCACTCCGCTATTTGGAAGTGGCGCGAGTGGAGTGTTCTCTACCTCATTTGGACCTGACGGATCGGGTTTCTTCTGGTTTTAATCCTCGTATGTCTTCGTGTTGATCAATTTGACTCCTTTCTCTAGTCCGGGTCTCTTTGACTTGATATGCATATCGGGTCGGTTTAGCCGTGATAGATTATCATCATACAAAAGTGACCCACTTAATCAGTTCTTCTCTTAAACAAAAGTGAAAATGAATTATGTGATTCACACTTTTGTAAGACAGTAAGACAGTAAGAGGTGTGGGGGTGGGCGTGAGAACGTGAGAACGTAGATTTGCCTTTACTTACTGGATGGAAAAGAAAACCTGGGCACAGTATCTGAAATGATCCACCAGTGATCTACTTAAACAACGCCTCGATTTCAATGTTATTTGCAACTACGCTAAGCATATTCGCATTGCGCTTGACACCAAAGGTGGTGACCAACGTAATAAATATATTCTTCCTTGTCCGGGTATACGTTTTGAACAATTCCCTTTTTCTTTTCAACTCCTGGCTATATGATTTAGCTATTTCAAGTTCGGTATTATAGAATTTAATCTCGCAAAGATTTATGCAATTATCTGCGCGATCAATGATCATATCAATCTGAACACCCTCTGCCTGATCCTTACCCATACTGATAAACGAAGAAACCGCTGTGGCAATACCATTGATGCCCAGCGCAGTTTCAATCTGATCAATATGCTTAAGGCATACATTTTCAAATGCCAATCCACACCATGTCTTATAGCTTTGTTGAGTGGCCATCGATAGCCAATCCGTAGTTTTCCTGCGGGACAGAAACCTCAGGTAGAAAAGACTCAACTCATCATTCAGTCTGTAGATGACCTCCTTTTTCTTGTTTTGAAATGGCTGTATGGCCATGATAAAACCAGAAGCTTCCAGTTCTGTTAAATATTGGGTGAATGATCCACTGCTTTGCTCCCCGCTCTTTTCAAGGATTTGGTTTCTGGTTAACCCATAGTTTGCAGTAGCTAATGCCTTGACTACTTTTACATGTTGCGCGTAGTTGGAAAACAAGGACGCAAAGAGCATTTCAAATTCATCTCTGAGTTGAGCCTGCTTATCAAAAAACAACGCTTGAATTATCTGCGCTACACTTTTACCCGGCCTCACCAGGTTGAGATAATAGGGTACGCCACCAATAGCCATATAAAGCTGGATGAGATCATAGTCCTGCAGGATGATATGTCTGTGTTTGAGATATTGCTTCGTTTCTTTCAGGTTAAATGGTAAAAGACGGATTTTCCTCGTAACTCTATTGTGTAACCCGCCACGGTTGTGGAGTATATGACTGATCATCCATGAAGCGGCTGATCCACACAAGACCAGGATCAGTTTCGGATTTCTTGCCCCCCAGACATTCCAGAAATTAGCCAACGCCGCCATAAAACCTGATCGTGGAGTATCAAACCATGGCAGCTCGTCAAGGAAAATTACTTTCTTCCTTGTCCCTTTCTGCGCGTTCAGAAACCGACCGAGCATCTCAAAAGCTTCAAGCCACGTAGCGGGTGTCATCAGATAATACTCAGGAGTGGCATATCTCATGAAAGAAAGCCAGAAATTCTTTAGTTGCATGTCCATCGTCCCTTCCTGCAATCCACTACACTCAAATATGATCTGCTCCTTATAAACCGTCTGGATCAGATATGTTTTTCCTACCCGACGACGGCCATACATCGCCAACATTTCAGGGTCTTTACTTTCCAGGAGTTCTCTCATGATCTCCACCTCAGCAGATCTGCCAATCAGGGCCATAAGCATTATATTTCCCCAAATGTACGTATAAATATCATCATTTGGGGATTTTAAAATTTTATATTTCCCCAAATCAATACGAAAATAACCGGATTTGGCAGTTTTTGTCAAGAATAGATTCCTTTCCGTTTTATCACAAAATCATTCACACCGCCGCCATAAAAGGGGTTGAATGCTCCAGATCCATTGATACCCAATAATATTCTATTCGGTTTTTGTGTATTTGTTTCCGTTAGACCTACCTTTGCCGTCCTGAATAGCGACTATATGAGCACAATCGATTCTCAAGGCTTTGGCACCCGTGCTGTGCACGCAGGCGTAACACCTGACCCCACCACAGGCGCCATCATGACGCCTATATTCCAGACCTCGACCTACGTGCAGGCCGCACCAGGCCAGCATAAAGGGTATGAATATGCCCGTACCCAAAATCCAACACGAGATGCACTCCAGGCCAGCCTGGCCGCACTCGAAGGAGGTAAGCATGGAATATGCTATAGCAGCGGACTCGCAGCAATGGATGCTGTGATCAAACTGCTTCAGTCCGGAGATGAAGTATTATGCTCCCATGACCTCTATGGTGGTTCTTACCGCCTGCTTGTCCGCGTCTATGGACCTATGGGTATCCAGAGCCGCTATATCGACATGACAGACCTGGACCTGGTCAGGAAATCCATTCGCCCGGAAACAAAAATGATATGGCTGGAAACTCCTACCAACCCGACCCTTCAAATCACTGATATCAAGGCTATTTGTGATATCGCACGCGAACATGGCATCCCAGTATGTGTTGACAATACATTTGCATCTCCTTATCTGCAGAATCCTTTAGCTCTTGGTGCCACCATTGTCCACCACTCGATCACTAAATATATAGCCGGTCACAGCGATGTCATCATGGGTGGCCTCGTCACCAGTGATGATGCCATAGCCGAACGCCTCAGGTTTTTACAAAATGCCAGCGGTGCTGTACCAGGCCCACAGGATTGTTTCCTCACCTTACGTGGTATCAAGACGCTACATATCCGCATGGACCGCGCTTGCGAAAATGCGATGAAACTCGCACACTTCCTCGATCAACATCCCAAAGTCGGCAAAGTCATGTACCCTGGCCTCAGCCATCATCCGCAACACGCACTCGCTGGTAGACAGATGAGAAACTACGGAGCAATGATCTCCTTCGATCTCAATGCAGACAACATCGATGCAGCAATGAAAGTACTGAGTGGTACGCACTTGTTTTCATTGGCAGAATCTCTTGGCGGTGTGGAATCGCTTATCGGGCATCCTGCTTCCATGACACATGCATCTATACCTCGTGAGCAGAGACTGGCATCAGGACTCACCGATTCCCTCATCCGATTGAGTGTGGGTATCGAAACCTATGAAGACCTGGAAGCTGACATAGCAGGTGCGCTGGCCTTAGTTTAAGGGCGGAAAGGCAGAAGGGTGGAATTACTATCTGCCTGATGTTCTTGATTTTATTTTACGGGCCTTAATAAAATTAGAGATCATTGCAGCAAGTTTCTTTGTTAAGTCCACGAGCTCTTTCCCTTTTTGATTTTCAATAAACCCTTGTCGAATAGCAATATAAATTTGGGTCCGCAATTCACCACCAGATCCTTTTGCTAAATACAAATGTGGGATAAATGCTTTGTTTGTGCTTAATTCAAACCCCTCCGCAATGTTTGAAGGAATAGAAACTGCACTCCGTTGCATCTGATCACGCAAGCTATAATCCTTGCATTTCTTTAAAACAGCATAGATTTCATCCCATAATTTCATGCCTTCCTGCCATATCAGCAGATCCTCGAATGAATGATAGTTATTTTCCATACCCTTAGTGTCTTGAACGAATCAAAATGTTACCACGGCATTGAAAAATGTTTAAAAAATAAATATTTCCTTTCTTCCATTCCGCCGTTCCGCCTTTTCCCCTAACTTTCATTTATATACTTCACCGTTTATGCACCAGTCGATCAAACAATGGTCTGCCGGAGACCAGCCCAGGGAGAAAATGATCCTGATGGGCTCCAAATCCCTGTCCGAAGCCGAACTCATCGCCATCCTCATGCGCGCCGGCACGCGCAACAAATCGGCGCTGGATGTGGCCAAGGAATTACTCACCCAGAATGACAACAGCCTCGCTGCGCTGGCCAAACTCTCCATCCACGAACTCATGAAGGTCAAAGGTATCGGAGAGGCAAAGGCTGTGTCTATTGCAGCCGCACTGGAACTAGGCCGGCGAAGGGTGACAGAAAATGCCGTCCAGAAAGGCCAGATCACCTCAAGCCTGGATGCCTACGACCTGCTACACTCCCGTATGCGTGACCTGACCCAGGAAGCTTTCTGGATCATCCTCCTCGACCGCCGGTCAAAGGTGATCTCGGTCGAAGAAATCCATGTCGGAGGAACCTCTGCTATGGTGGTAGACCCTAAAGTGATCTTCCAGCGGGCGCTTGAAAGGAGAGCTTCATCGGTCATCTTGTCCCACAATCACCCCTCCGGTTCCCCTTCTCCGTCTATCGAAGACATCCGCCTGACGGAAAAAATCAAATCGGGAGGTAGTTTTATGGATATTAAGGTCCTGGACCACATCATCATCGGCGAAGGCTCTTATTATAGCTTTGCAGATGAAGGAAAAATGTAATCCGGGCAACAAATACCAGGGTTTGAGTATTTACCTTAGGTTAGCGTCATAAACCACACCACCGTCTTGAGTCAGGAAGCCGTAAAAGAAAAAAAGAGCCTTGATTGGCACCTGTTAGTCAGGCTGTTTAAGCTGGCCATGCCATACCGCAAGCTACTGGTACTGAGCGCCATTCTGGCCATCATCCTGGCACCTCTCAATACGCTGCAGCCCTACCTCATCAATGTCATCGTAGACAAGTACATCATCATCCCCAGACCTGAAGGTCTCGTAGGAATGTGCCTCCTCTTTGCGGTTGTCCTCATCACTACCGGCATCCTACAATACACCTTTATCTACCTGACCAATCTCCTCGGACATACTGTCATCAAGGACCTGCGGGTCAGTGTCTTCAACAAGATCACTAACCTTCGCCTTTCCTTTTTTGATAAAACCCCTATCGGCAACCTGACCACAAGGACCATCAATGATATAGAAACCATCAAGACCGTTTTCTCTGAAGGGGTCATCACCATTATTGCAGACTTGCTGAGCATCCTTGTAGTGGTAAGTGTTATGTTTTACACCAGCCCTCGTCTCACCCTGATTTGCTTACTGACGATTCCATTGATTGTTGCGGCCACCTGGGTCTTCAAGCAAAAAGTGAAAGTCTCTTACCAGAAAGTAAGGGCACAAATCGCACGACTCAACGCTTTTCTGCAAGAAAGGATCAGTGGCATGTCCGTCGTGCAGATCTTCAATGCCGAAGATCAGGAGCGCGAAAAATTCAGGACGATCAACAGGGAATATACCAAGGCCAATCTCGATGCTATACTCTATTATGCCGTCTTCTTTCCGGTCGTAGAAATCATCGCGGCGATCGCCCTGGGCATGATGGTTTGGTGGGGTGCACAGAATGTAGTGGGTGGATCAGTGTCAATGGGTGCATTGATAGCTTTCCCGGTTTATGTCAATATGCTCTTCAGGCCAATGCGTTGGCTTGCAGACAAATTCAATACGCTGCAGATGGCCCTTGTGGCAGGAGAAAGGATCTTTAATATCCTCGACAGCGATGAGATGACAGAAGAATCCAAGAATCCCACCCTGATGGATGTCCCATTAAGCGGAGAGGTAGAGTTTGATCACGTCTTCTTTGCCTATGATGGGGAAAACGATGTACTGAAGGATGTTTCCTTTAAAATACCTGCCGGTCAGACACTGGCCATCGTTGGGAGTACGGGTTCAGGAAAATCGACCATCATCAATTTGCTCAATCGCTTCTATGATATTCGTGCCGGCCACATCCGCATCGATGGACTCGATATCCGCGATTACAAACTCGAACAATTGCGGGATCGCCTTGCGATCGTATTGCAGGATGTATTCCTATTTTCAGGAAGTGTGTGGGACAATATTTCACTGCGCAATCCTGAGATCAGCCGCGAACGCATACTCGAAGCATCTAAGGTGATCGGAGCACATCCGTTTATCGAGGCCCTCCCCGGTGCATATGATTATCACATCACCGAAAGAGGAGGCAACCTCTCTATGGGCCAGCGCCAATTGATCTCCTTTGTACGCGCACTCGTGTATGATCCTGAGATCCTCATCCTTGACGAAGCTACCTCTTCCATCGATACTGAGACCGAAGGCATCATCCAATACGCCATCGAAAAGCTGATTGAAAAACGCACCTCCATCATCATCGCCCACCGCCTGTCTACGATCCGGCACGCAAATCGTATTTTAGTGCTCGACAAAGGCAAGGTCATGGAGACCGGCACGCATGACGAACTCCTGAAATACGACCAGGGGAAATACAAGAAGTTGTATGACATGCAGTTTAGAGTGTCTGCAACTGCTTAAGGCAGAGAGCATAGGGCAGAGAGCATAGGGCAGCAGAGAGCTTAAAGCAGGGAGCCAGGAGGGGTGAGCCGTGATTACACCTTTTAAGCCCGAAGGGCTTGCACATCAGTATCCACGGATGGAAACCGTGGGCCAGAAAAAAACAGAACTCCAACCCTGAAGGGGTTGAATAAGGATCAATAGAATCTACAGAATAAAAGTATCATCATCATAAAATGGCAGTACAAGGTTTCAACATACGCTTTAACGGAATCATCGGCTTCGCCTTCATGGTCCTCATCTTCGTGGGTTTGTTTTTTGTGGCCAAAGGTGTTTTTACTGTACTAACGTGGATCGCCCCTGTGCTGATAGTTTTGGCACTCCTCATCAATTACAGGACAGTCCTCAACTACCTGAAATTTATGTTGTCACTGCTCCAGCGCAATCCGCTGAGTGGCATCATCGGCATCCTGCTGAGTTTCTTTGGATTTCCTATCCTCGCCGGAGTACTCTTTGGCAAATCCATCCTGGATCGTAAAGTCAAAAAACTCAATGAAGCCTACCAGGCTCAACAAGAGTCAGAATATGTGGAATATGAAGAAGTAGTCAAGCCGGAACGCGAGACAAAACTCGATCTTCCTCCTTTAGAAAAGAAAACGACTGTCGCCGAGCAACAACCCCCTGCTCAAAAGGACAACCGGTACGAAGACCTGTTTTGATGCACACTAAATTGCCCGGTTGATGATAGCCTTGTGGATCGCGCTGGGATTTTCGCTGCTATATGCGCTGCTGCAGGCCTACTATCTGGTATACTGGAACAAAACACCTACCCTATCCATTCCATCAAGTTCTCCCCAGTATGAAGGAGTGACGATTGTGATCATAGCTCACAATGAAGCTCCTTCGATTGAAGCATGCCTGGATGGCCTTTTGCATCAGCTATATCCCGATCACCTGTTTGAAATCATCGTAGTAGATGATCACTCTACGGACTCAACACTTGATATTGTCACACGGATAGCCGATGATCGCATCCGGATATTTCAACTCCAGCATTATCCTGAGTACATCAAGGCACCTGCTTATAAAAAGTCAGGCATCACCCTTGCCGTCCACAATGCAAAATTTGAAACGATCGTGGTCACTGACGCAGATTGCATACATGAAAACCACTGGCTTCAAACCATTATGCATTCGTTTGATGACCAGATGGTCTTCCAGGCCGCTCCGGTGATCCTCACACCAGGCAGATCCCTTCTTGAAAAAATGCAGGAGACCGAACAGCTCACCCTGATGCTGATCACCGCTGCGGGGATCACTTCAGGATTGCATCACATGGCAAATGGGGCCAACATGGCTTTCAGAAAAAGTGCATTCCTGCAGGTCAATGGCTATGAAGGCAATGAACAATATGCCTCCGGCGATGATATGTTTCTCATCGAAAAGATGAGCATGGCATTTCCAGGGAAAATTTCTTTTGCAAAATCACTCCAGGCCACAGTACACACTGAAGCTAAAAAAGACTGGCCATCCTTTTTTAAACAAAGGTTACGTTGGGCAGGAAAAAACAAGGGGTTGAAATATAAAACCATCAAACGGATATGGACTTTTGTAGGTGTATATCATTTCCTGCTTATAGCCTTCTTCATCACATCTCTATTCCATATTACACCCTCGTTACCGTTCCTTATCCTTTTTTGCGCCAAATGGACTGCAGACTATTTGCTGATCGCCTCTGCCTCAGTTTTCTTTAAAAGGACCTCTGTCTTGCGGTATTTTGTCCCGCTGCAGTTTTTATACACGTACTATGTCCTCCGGCTTGGTATGTTGATGATACTTAGAAAGAAAGGAGACTGGGCACGCAGCTAACCCTTGTCAATTTGACGGCTAAATCATAACCTTTGGTGTTGGTTATAATCTAGAAAATATATACACTCAAGCACCACTCATTGCCTTGTGCCTCTTTTGCCTCTTAGGCCTCTTTCGCCCATATTTACTATTCAGCCCTTCTGCCATTCCTCCTTTCTGCCGTTCCTCCTTTCTGCTTACCTTTGCCCCCCTACTTAAAAAAGCAAAAATGAGTTTACTGGTTATTGGTTCTGTGGCATTCGATGATATAGAAACACCCTTTGGCAGAGCAGAGAAAATCGTGGGCGGTGCCGGCACTTATATCGCCTGGGCTGCATCCTATTTTGTGCGCAACATCAGTGTCGTATCCATTGTAGGCGAAGATTTCCCGCAGAGCGAACTGGATGCCCTTGAAAGCCGCGGGGTAGATACCTCTGGTATCAAGATCATAGAAGGTGGCAAATCTTTCTTCTGGGCCGGACGCTACCATATGAACCTCAATGCGCGAGACACCCTGGTCACAGATCTCAATGTCCTCGCTGATTTTGACCCTGTCCTAACCGCCAAAGAGAAGGAAAGTGAATACGTCATGCTAGGTAACCTCACTCCGGCTATCCAGATGAGCGTGATCAACCAGATGACCAAACATCCCAAAGTACTGGCCCTCGATACGATGAATTACTGGATGGACAGTGCCATGGACGAATTGCTGGAGGTACTGTCCCACATTGACCTGCTCATCATCAATGACGAGGAGGCCAGGCAGTTATCCGGTGAATATTCCTTGTTGAAAGCCAGTGAGCTGATCCTGGATATGGGCCCGAAATATCTGGTCATCAAGAAAGGCGAACATGGTGCCCTACTCTTCGGCGAAGGCCAGGTGTTTTTTGCCCCAGCGTTGCCATTGACAGAAGTACAGGATCCAACAGGTGCAGGAGATACGTTCGCTGGTGGCCTCATGGGCTATCTGGCGAGCAGGGATAAGATCAATTTTGAGGTATTGAAACAAGCCATCATCTGTGGATCAGCTATGGCATCTTTTTGCGTAGAGAAATTTGGAACAGAAGCACTCCGAGGCCTGGACATGGATCATCTGCAGGAACGGTTGGACAAATTCACCCAACTGGTAAATTTCGAAGCACCTGTATTATAAACAGATCCTTTACCCTCTTAGAAGGCTAGCTTAAAGTTTTTATAATACACCCATATGAGGAGTATGATAAAAAGGAGGAAGAATGCAATAAAAGTGAGGAAACATCCTCCTTTACGACCGTAGTTAGGGCTATCCATTTCGTATATTGAATAATTGCGGCTAAGATAGCCATTATTCAATATTTCTGCCATTTCAGGCACAAGGATTAAAATAAAAGCCCGGAGCAAGTCCGGGCTTTTTCCTTAATCCTTCACCACTTTTGAAAAATCAGGGGTTACGCCCATGTTTTCCCAGGTAAAGGCAAACATATCTGTCTGTAATTCAATCTGCTGTGTAGTGGATACCGATCCATGGCCTGCCTTGGTCTGAATCCTGATCAGCGCAGGGGCATCACCGGCCTGGCATTCCTGCAGGGTGGCGGCAAACTTAAAGGAATGTGCCGGAACCACCCGATCATCATGGTCTGCTGTGGTGATCAGGGTCGCCGGGTAAACCGTCCCAGTCTTCAAGGCATGCACCGGACTATAATTCCTGAGGTACTCAAACATCTCTTTCGAATCCTCTGCGGTCCCATAATCTGCAGACCAACCTGCTCCTGCCGTAAACGTATGGTACCTCAACATATCCATGACCCCTACCGCCGGGATGGCGACTTTCATGAGGTCAGGCCGCTGGGTCATGGTGGCTCCTACCAATAATCCTCCGTTTGATCCCCCATAGATCGCGAGATAAGCAGACGAGGTGTATTGCTCCTTGATGAGATATTGAGCCGCTGCGATAAAATCATCAAAGACATTCTGCTTTTTCATCTTGGTACCGGCCTCATGCCATTTCTCTCCATACTCGCCACCACCGCGCAGATTAGGCTGGGCCCAAATCCCTCCCTGCTCCAGCCAGGCCACACGCATGGCACTGAAGTTTGGGGTCAGGCTCACATTAAACCCGCCATAGGCATAGAGCATGGTCGGGTTTTTTCCATCCATCTTCAGGCCCTTCTTATGCACGATAAACATCGGCACCTTTGTCCCATCCTTGCTCTCATAGAAGATCTGCTTTGTCTCATAATCCGCCGGATTAAAATCAACTTTTGGCTGAAGGTAAAAGGTGGATTTACCTGAAGCGATGTCATAGTGATAGATCGTAGATGGGTCCGTAAAGGAGGTAAATGAATAATAAAAATCCTTGTCTGTCTTCTTCGCCCCGAAACCAGATGCTGTACCTATGCCTGGCAATTGAACTTCCCAATCCAGCTTGCCATCCAAATCATACTGCTTGACGGCTGTCTTCGCATCGATGAGATAGGATGCAAATATTTTGCCTCCACCGGATCCTGCACTGAGTACATTGTCCGTCTCTGGAATGACATCGACCCAGCTTTCCTTACCAGGCTTACTGAGGTCAATAGCAAAGACCTTGTAATTAGGCGCATCAATATTGGTCGTAAAGAGGAAGCGTGTTCCTTCATTGTCGACATAATTGATCTCTTTAAAATAATCCTGGCTGATGGTGACCAGTGGCGCCGCGGGTTTGTTCAGATCCTTGACATAAAGTTGGTTTCCAGCAGTATTTTCTGCAGCACTGATGATTAGGTAGTTATTGTCTTCGGTCACATATCCGCCGATATAGCGGTTAGGTTGCTTTTCACCACCAAACACAAGCACATCTGCTGATTGAGGAGTACCCAGTTTGTGATAATACAATTTATGGAATTGGGTCTTACCAGAGAGCTGGCTGCCGTCTTTTGGCTTATCATAGCTGCTGTAATAAAACCCTTCGTTCTTGTACCAGGAGGTACCACTGAATTTAACATCGAGCAGAGTGTCTTCAAGCACCACCTTCTTGATGGCATCCATGACGATCACTTTGCGCCAGTCTGAACCACCCTCAGTGATCTGGTGCACAGACAATGAGCCATCTTCTGTAAAGGAGATACCTGACAATCCTATTGTGCCATCTTTTGAAAAACTATTCGGATCCAGATAGACTTCAGGTTCGGCATCCTTATTATCCTTTGGCTTGCGATACAAGACACTATGGTTTTGCAAGCCTGTGTTGCGATAATAGTATTCAAACTGACCCTCCTTGAAAGGAGCTGATATCCGCTCGTAGTCAACAAGTGACTCCAGTCGCTTTTTAAGATTTGCTCTCCAGGTGATCTGGTCGAGATATCCGAAGGTGAGTTTATTCTGTGCTTCAACCCATTGTCCGGTAGCAGCGGAGGTATCGTCTTCAAGCCAACGGTAAGGATCAGCAACTTCTACTCCATGGTAGATATCTACATGATCCGATTTTTCTGTTACTGGATATTCCAATTTTATTGATTTATGATCAGGAGATGAACAGCCAAGGGCTATGGAAAGGGCAGCGAGCCCTAAGGGAAGCATTACCTTCATAGAAAGGAAGATTTAATAAATGTGTCAGTTTGTTAAAAAAGTCGCACAAAATAAACAGATATTGATCCCTATCCTGCTTATTTTAGGGAAGTTCTCTACTAGGCACACCAAGCAATCGACTAAACTATGAAGATCAACTGGGGCATACTCTCCACCGCACACATCAACAGGCGCGTCATACCTGCCATCCGGCATTCAAGTCGCGGACATCTGCGTGCTGTGGCGAGCCGTGATCTCCTGAAAGCAGAGACCTATGCGCTCAACTGGAATATCCCCATTGCCTATGGAGCCTACGAAGACCTGCTGGCCGACCAGGATATCCATATCATCTACAATTCGCTTCCAAACCACCTGCATGCCCAATGGACTATCAAGGCTCTGGAAGCCGGCAAACAGGTCCTGTGCGAAAAACCAATGTGCCTGTCCCTGTCAGAAATGGATGCGATCGAGGAGGCGAGCCGGAGGACCGGCAACATGGTGATGGAAGGATTCATGCACCTTTATCATCCACAGACCCATTTGTGGAAATCAATTGTTGACTCCGGGGTATTGGGCGAAATCCACTCCTTGCGAAATTGTTTCACATTCAATCTCGAACGACCCACAGACAATTATCGATGGAATGCTGATGCAGGTGGCGGCGCACTCTGGGATGTAGGTGTGTACCCAATCAGTTTGTTCCAATACCTGCTTGGCGAACCACCGTTGTCTGGCATGGCAACCTTGCACCTGCAGGATGGAGTAGATCATTCCACTTCAGCTCAGCTCGATTATACAGGTGGACGCACTGCGCAGTTCTTTGTGAGCTTTCGGTCTTCGTTTTCGACAGACACCATCATACATGGCAGCGCAGGACAATTGCAAATCAGCCACCCGTTTACCAACGCTGATGCTTGCCATGCCTCGATTCGTGCAGGAAATAAAATTGAACACCTTGATGTCCCTCGTCAATATCTCTATAGTGGTGAGGTCGAGGCGATGCATGATTATATCCTTGCGGGAATAAAACCCATTGTCTCCACTTCCTTTTCGAGAAATGTGCTTGAGACGATACTCATGCTTAAGAACAATCGGTGATCAGTGATCGGGTGATCAGTGGGCAGTATGCAGTATGCAGTAGGCAGTAGGCAGTAGGCAGTCATCAGTATGCAGTTGGCAGTATTCAGGCGGGTTAGGAGAATTGCTCCGTGTACTCAGTGAACTCCGTGCGAGAAAAATAAATAGTAAGAAAATAATAATTGCCAACTGCCCATTGCAGACTGCCCACTGCCTACTATTTACCTCCAGGCCTGGTGACAAAACCAAATACGCTTCCACAAAGTCCTCCGATGATATGTGCAAACTGGGAGATCTGATCGGTCTTGAGACTCTCGATGACTTCCTTGCCGATAAACAGGATGGCAATCAAAATAAAGGTCACGGGTATCTCACCGCTCTTCGTATTGGTAAAACTCACCAGCAGGATCAGCATGAATACAATACCACTCGCGCCCATCAATCCGGTATGAAAGAATAACAGATTGAGTATGCCTGTAACGAATGCAGTGATCAGCATCATAAAGAGGGTGCGCATGTCACCATACTTCTCCTCGACGATCGGACCCAGCAGCAGGATAAAAGTGAGGTTGCCCAGGAGATGCTCAATATTGGCATGACCGATCACATGGGTAAAGAGTGTCAGTATGGAAAGCCCGCTCGAGGCATTGACATTCCCTAAGGTAAAAAAAGGCATCAGGGAGCCGGCCATCAGTTTGTCCAGGACAAAGACAGCAACACAGACAAGCGAAAAGCCAAGGATGACAGGGGAATTGAATTTCAGTTTCATAGGATGAGGTGTTACCTGGAGTGAAAATAGTACTTCCCGGTGATTTATAGTTGAATTACAAGACGAAAGACGTGAGCCCAAAGACGTGAGACGTGAGATGTGAGACGTGAGACGAAAGACATGAGTCGTGAGACGTAAGACGTGAGACGCGCGACCTGGTTAGTGAGCTGTGTCGTGTTGGGCGAAGTCGACATATAGTCCTCAGATGATAATAACAGGTCCAACCATAATTATGGGAAACGTGGTCGATACAGGAGATACTTGACAAAGTATAAAATCGAATTGAACGTGACGTGAGTCTTTCGTCTGCGTGTCTATAGTCTACAGTCTAAATTGAGAAAACCCTGCATTTCGTTAATATTTCGTTAACTGAAAATCGTTGCGTGTGCAATTACAAGAGCCAGCGCATCTATCTCATAATTCCGGCCGGAAGACCTTCTATTGTAAACCGTTTAAAAATCAATTTGTCATGAACACAATGTCCCTGGCAATCCTTGCGATTGCGAGCAGCCTGGCTATGCTATTGACCAGCCCGGCTCCAAAAAACATCCATACCAATCTACCAATCACAAATACTACAGACAACGTAGTCTGGGATCAACAAGCTGTCAACTGGCTCCTCGAAGCACAGTCCCCCAATGGCGGGTGGGGCGCCGGCTCACATTCGTACCAGGAAGTGCGTGACCCACATGCGGTGCAAACGGATCCTGCAACCACATCGTTTGCTGCAATGGCATTGCTGAAGGCTGGTGGCCCGTGGAAGACAAATCCATATCAAAAACAAATCACCAGTGCACTCAACCGGTTGCTGAAGGATATCGATGATCGACCGGACAATGGACGAATCACCTCCCTGACAGGTACACAACCTCAGGTAAAACTTGGCATTCACATCGATGCATCGATGGCCCTGCAATTTCTCACCGAGATGCGAGAGGTAATCAACGATCCTGCGTATGAACAGAAAATAGACAAGGCCGCGGAGATATGCATCACGCTGATACAAGGTAGCCAGAATGCCGATGGGGGTTGGGCCGGAGGTGGCTGGGCTCCTGTGTTGCAATCTGCCATGGCCAATAATGCATTGGAGCAAGCCCAGGAGAGATACAGTGTAGATGACAAGGCGATCGCCAATTCGAGACAATACCAGGCCAACAATATCAGCGCCGGAGGTGTACGATCTG
>WBZX01001860.1_pt1 | contig 15139 bp, 15 predicted proteins | sample 5204211 | NCBI WGS metagenome assembly WBZX01 (sample SAMN12344362, study PRJNA552823) | activated sludge metagenome | biome: Activated sludge suspended growth; feature: Nitrification reactor; material: Wastewater; isolation source: activated sludge from nitrification reactor of wastewater...
GAATCAAAAAGTCGCGGACCTCCGGCTTGGAAAAATCGAATACCAGGCCGCCCGCATGGCCCCTGTCCGTGAAGTAGAGGGAATTCCCCTGGCCGCCTGCGGGATCCTGCCGGTCGAAGAAATACAGGCTTTGATCGCCGAACTCCCCACCCGCATGGTTGTAGACCACGTCGAGCAACACAGCCAGACCGTGAAGATGGGCCAGGTCGATCAGCGCCTTGAGCTGATTCATTTCCCCGCGTAAGTCGGCGGCTTGATACCGGCGCAGCCCCTTCGCGTCCAGCAGCTTATTCACCTCTGCCACATAGGCCGGCAGCTCCGCATCCGCCACCGCGAAGTCCATTTCAGGGGAAAAATAGTCGGTCCCGTTGTAGCCCAGACTGAAATTGGTCTGAAATTCCTGAATAGGCATGAGTTGCAACGCGGTCACGCCAAGGTCGGCAAGATACGGCAGCTTGCGCGCCACATCGAGAAACGTGCCGCCCTTGTGCGGCAGGTTCGGCGTGAAAAACGTGCCGACGTGGAGTTGATAGATGACGAACTCATGAAACGGCGGGGTGACATAGCCGCTCTCATGCCAGGGAAAGTCAGTGCGTCGAATCAGGCATTCGGCGGGAAACGGCGATTCCAATTCGCGGGCATAGGGGTCACGCTTGAGCCCTTCGCTCCCTTCGCCGACCACGTAGAACATGTACCGTTGACGATCCTTCACCCCGGGGAAGAACCCGCGCCAATGGCCCTGTTGATCCCGCGTGAGGAGGGCCGCGTCGTTGCGTATGCGATGATTGAAATCACCCACCACATACACGGCCTTGGCATGCGGGGCCCAACAGCGGAAGGTCGCGCCGCCGGCCACCAAAGTAGCCCCCATCGGGGTGTCGGGATGAATGTGTGTGAGCGAGGCGGGCATGAACGCCCTCCGGGGAACGATCCACAGACGAACTTATCCTATAGAAAGCGTGGGCATCGGGCAAGAGGCGACGGGATGGAGTGACGCCGAGACAACGTTGCGCGGTGCAGACTGATTCAACGATGACGACGGGAACGGATCAGCCCGACAATCTGGTCCGCGGCGGCGTCAGGCAACAGCTCCGTCGTATTGATGATCAAGTCCGGCGAGAGCGGGGCTTCATAAGGATCCTGCAATCCGGGCACCGTGGATGATTCGCCTTGCATCCCGCGTCGGTAGGTTCCCTTCTTATCCCGATCCATGCAAACCTGCAACGGGCATTCGACGGAGACCTCCAGCAGATCAGGGATCAGTGTACGAGCAAACTCTCGATAAGCCCGGCGGCTCGCGGTCGCATCGATGATGACATTCACCCCGTGCGCCAGCAATCGCGCGCCCATGAAGCCCAAGGCGCGATAGAAGAGATCGCGCTCCTCCTTCGAATAGCTGGCCTCAGGCGTCAGAATGCGGCGGACGGCATCCGACTCCAGCACCTCGGCGGTGATATCCAGCGAAGCCAGTTTGGGCAACAGCCGGGCCACGATAGAACTTTTCCCGGATGCCGGAAGACCGGTGAGCCATAGGGCGAAAGGAGCCATCGTTATGTGCACCATATGCACGTGGCCTCACCACACGAGGCCACGAAAACTCACCTTACGACTCAGTCGCAGTACCGGTTCACATCGGCCGGATCGAAACGGGGCACGGCCAGCACATTCTCAATGAACCGGAATATTTTCCGCCGCAGCGCCAGAGTCAATTTCGGATACCAGAGCGGACTGGCCAACACCAAACCCCGGAAGGCAAAAAACGGCCCCGTCGCAGCCAGGACGTCCTGATCGTGACTCCGGCTCAGATAGCGATCCCAGAACGAACGGAACAAGACCTCCAGCGGCCCTTTCAACGTGCCATGCCGGCAGAGTGAAAAAAACAGATAGTTGATCGACATCGACGTCACATCGTCCGCCGGCTCACCCCACTCCCCTCGCGACCGGTCCAGGACGGAAAAATCGGCTCCCCGGCGGAACAGCACGTTCCAGGGATGAAAATCCCCATGTACCTGCGAGAGGCGCGCATGTTGGCTGCGCAACCGCCAACGCCAGGCATTACAGGCGACTTCGATGCGTTGGAGCAGATCCTCCGTGATGAAGCCGACGCGATGAGGATAACTGTCGGTGAGTCCCATAATACATTCGCCATGGCCGAGTAATTCGCGCAGCCGGCGTCGATACAGTTGCGGGTCCCTGCGCTTCACGCGGTGAATGGTCGCCAGATAGTCAGCCAACGCCTGCGTCCGCTTCCGGTCCAGCGCAGTCGGCTTGGTCGCCTCCGCCAGTCGTTCCAGATCCTTGTGATACGTGTCCCCTTCCGACCATTCGGTCAGCAGGAAAAACTCTTTCGCCGCCGCAACCGACATCAACTCGCCGCGCGCGGTGAACGCGCCCACGTCCAGCGCGGTGATATGCCGGGGAAGCCGGCTGTAACAGTCATAGTCCCACAACATCGCCTGCGCCCGATCAGCCGGATGCTCGTGGCCGAACGGACCGGGACTCATCGTACCCAGCACCACCTGACGGGTCTTGTCGCTTCCTGTGCGGAAGGTTAATCGAATCGGCGCGCCATACCCGTACTGCTTGTACCGCGCGCCTTTGGTTTCTTTCCCGATGGGGCCATAGGCCACCAATTCGGCCGTCGAACCGAACCGTGCCTTGACATACGCGTCCAGGGCGGATTTCTTCAACACCGGCATATGAAGGTCTTACGCAAAACATGTTCCCGAAAAGGGCCTCGCAAGCCGGTCAGGTCGACAGGAGACTGGTGCATTGGGCTTCAGCCTGGTTCAGGCAAGTGAGGAATTATGCGCCAGTGGTAGAGAGATCTCCGTCGTTGCGGCGGCCCGTTGCATAAAAATGCCTCACTTTCAGTCGATTCATCACCGGGCCGATGGCGGTCGCGTCTGATCGGCAGGGCATGTGCCTTGCTGAGAGAGCAGTAGAACCTGTTTCATCTGAGACGAGAGGAGGACGCATGAATCTGGAAGTGGAAAGCCGCAACATCGAAATGACCCCGCGTTGGAAGACAGAGATCGAGGAACGGATGGCTGCTTTGCAGCGTGGCCATGACGATATTGTGCATGGTCGCGTCACGCTCACCAAAAATCGTCATCATAAGAAACTGGACAACGTCGCGGAAGCGCTCGTGCTCGTCACGGTTCCGAGCCGGCAGACGATCACCTCCCGCAAGGAGGATAAGACCTTCGAAGAAGCCATCCGCTCCGCCTTCGATGCCGTAGCCATCGAATTACGGAAATTTCGGGAGAAACGCGCCGATAAAGTGCTTCGTGTGGAACCACTGCCGCAACTTCGCGGCGTTGTCAGCAAGATTTTTCCAGACCTTGGCTACGGCTTCATTTTGATGGACGGCGGTGGTGAGGTGTACTTCCACAAGAACGCTCTCAAGGGCATGGCCTTCACGGACATGGAGGACGGAGTGGAAGTCATGTTCGAAAGCGAGCCAGGCGAAAAGGGCCTCCATGCCACCATCGTCCAGCCACCGCATCTTCTCAAACCGTAGGACTGACACGATGCTGGACAACCATAGACTCCCGGCTTCTCTCCTGGCTCCTACTGTCGATCCCGCTCGCTTGGGATTTGACGATACGAGCCAGGTGGAGCCGCTTGAGGAAACGATCGGGCAGGAACGGGCGGTCGAGGCCCTGGAGTTTGGCCTGCAGATGAAGAGTCCCGGGTTCAATATCTTCGTCTCAGGCCCGGTAGGAACCGGTAAGGGGACGTTAGTCCGACAGATGGTCCAACGGTTGGCCCAAACCGCGCCGGCCCCGCCGGACTGGTGTTTTGTCCATAATTTCCAGGATGCGTCGCGCCCGGCCTGCCTTTCGTTTCCGGCGGGGCACGGCGCGTCCTTCAAACACGAGATGAACACCTTTATCGAAGGCCTCCGCCGTGACATTCCCGCGGCCTTCGAGGGGAAAAAGTATCTCGATGCCAAGGCGAAAATCATCGAAGAGACGGAAGGCAAAAAGAAGAGTCTCTTTCACGATCTCACCGTTCTCTGTCACCAGCGCGGGTTCGTGTTTGAAGAGACACCGGGAGGGTTCGCGCTGGTTCCCATCAAAGACGACCGTGCGATGACTGAGAAGGAAATGGAGGCGCTCGCTGGACCGGTCCAGGAAGACCTAACCGGACGGCGGCAATCCCTGGAGAGCGACATCCGCGAGTTTCATGTCCGGATGCACGGCCTCGAACGGGAAGCCGAGCAGGCGTTGCATCACCTGGACCACCAGATCGTCGCGAACGTCCTGAAAGGCGCCTACGAGGCGCTCCTGCAAGCCTATCAATCATCGCCGCCCGTCCTCACCTATCTCCAACGGGTCCATGACGATATCGTTCACCAGTACAGAGACTTCTTGCCTCACAATGCACCGGTGCTGGCGATTCCAGGCCTGGAGCAATCACGCCGTCCCGACATGACGCGATTTGCCGTGAACCTGATCGTCGCCCGGGATGCTTCCGCCGGCGCACCCGTCATAGACGAATCCCATCCGACCTACAGCAATCTCATCGGCAAAATCGAGCGGCGTGCCCATCTCGGCGTGATGTATACCGACTTCACCGAGATCCGGCCCGGGGCCATGTTGCAGGCCAACGGCGGGTATCTCATCCTGCAGGCGTTGGATCTGTTGCGCCAGCCCTTCTCCTGGGAGGCCTTGAAGCGCGTCATTAAGACCGGCGCCGTGACCATTGAGGATCCGTCCGAATTTTATGGATTCGCCACGGCCGGCCTACGCCCGGAGCCGATTCCCGTCTCGGTGAAAGTCATCCTGGTCGGCACCGCCGGCATCTACCATCTGCTGCAGGCCTATGAAGAGGATTTCTCCAAACTGTTCAAGGTGAAGGCGGACTTCGACGTGGAAGTCCCGCATGATGAGCGCCAGGAACGACAATATGCGCGCTTCGTATCCCGATTGTGCCGGGAGGAAGGGTTGCCGCACTTCGGCGTGGAGGCGGTGGCCGAAGTGATTCGTCAGGGCTTTCGGTTCGCCGACCGGCACGACCGGCTCTCGCTGCGCTTCAGTCTGGTCAGCGACTTGATTCGCGAAGCCGGCTATTGGGCCCAAAAGAGCGGGCACGCATTGGTGACGCGAGCCGACGTCGAGTCAGCCCTGGCCCATCAACGGCGCCGCGCCGATCTGCCTGAGCAGTGGCTCCAGGGAGAAATCGCCGAAGGCACATTGATGGTCGATCTCCAAGGCGAGGTCATCGGGCAGGTCAATGGTTTGTCTGTCTATGAGCTGGGTGACTATAGCTTCGGCCGTCCAACTAGAATCACGGCTCGCACCTATGTGGGCACGAAGGGCGTGATCGACATTCAACGGGAAGTCGATCTGGCGGGTGAAATTCACAGCAAGGGAGTCATGACACTGGCGGGTTTTCTGGCGGGGAAATTTGCCGGCATGCAGCCATTCGCCTTGAGTGCCACCTTGACCTTCGAACAAACCTACTCGGAAATCGAAGGCGACAGCGCAGCCGTGGCCGAGCTGGCAGCCGTGCTCTCGAGCCTGGCCGACCTGCCCATCCGGCAATCGCTGGCGGTCACCGGTTCCGTGAACCAGCTGGGAGAGATTCAGCCTATCGGCGGCGTGAACGAAAAAATCGAAGGGTTTTTCGAGTCGTGCAAGCGGCGAGGCCTCACGGGCAAGCAAGGGGTCATTATTCCCGCACGAAATATCAAACACCTGGCACTGAGTCGGGAGGTCGTCACGGCAGTGGAAGAAGGGCGATTCTCCGTGTACGGCGTCGACACCGCGGATCAGGCGCTGGAGTTACTCATCGGAGTGCCTGCAGGAGAACGCGGAGCAGAAGGAACCTTTCCGCCGGAGAGCATTTATGGCCGAACCGCCGCCCGCCTGGAAGAAATGGCGCAAATTGTCGCGACGTGGGGTGAGGCGGAGGAGGACAATAGGGTCAAGGATTAACAGCAGCACTTGTCATGTGCCGAGCGAGGCGCCCATGCCGATGTATGATTACACCTGTTTGGATTGCGGGAAAGAATCCCTGATCGTCGTGACGTTGAAACAACACGAAAAAGGTGAGGTACAATGCCCGGCCTGCGGCAGCACCAAGCTGCAGCAGCATTTTTCCTCGTTCATCGCCCATACCACGAAGAAAAGTTGAAGGGGACGCAGCCATCTATGTGGACGCACACATCCATCGGCATCCGCCATCTGCTTCTCGCTGCCACAGCAGGCCTGACGTTCGCCGCAGTCTTCGACGGCGCGCGCGCCCAGGAATTCCCGCCGGATGCCGTCAAAGGCAAGGCGGTGTATGCACGGCATTGCCTCGCGTGCCACGGCGCCGGGGGGCGGGGAGATGGTCCCGATGCCGCGTCGTTGCGGGTGCCGCCGGCCAATTTTCATCGATTTAAATCCTTCCTCAAAACAGACGAAGAGTTGCTTCGGACGATCGAGCACGGCGTTGTCTTCAGCCCGATGCATGCGTGGCAAGGACAATTGACTGAAACTGAGCGGCAGGATGCGCTCGCCTACATCCGCCTGCTCGTCCAGCAAGGGCAATAGCATGCAGCGAGGCGGCCAGGGGCGAGAGCCTTTCGTCTGCGACATCCGCCGGCATGTGGAGTACGGCTTTGGCTCCACGCCGAAAGACGCAATGTCGGCTCCGTCCGACGCGGTGTATGGCGTCCGGATCAGGACAGCCGAGCTGGAAACGGCCAGACCAGTCGATCGACCCACATGGACCAATCTTGTAAGCCTTATAGAACTGACCACCACCGTACAGATAGGTTGAAGGAGGCCTCTTGATGAATCAGCATCCCTTGTCCGCCACGATTGTTGCCGGGTGGATGATCACCGTGCTGCTTTCCATTCCAGCGGGTGCCCATGCCGCGACGAAATCGGCACCCACATCCTCCTCGGCCGCCGCCTGCGAGAGCCAGTACCAACGCACACGCCCCGCGTCAAAAGTCGTGGACAAGGTGCTGCTGGCCCATGCCCGTTGGCTGGAGGACCGGGAAGCGGCCGGCGGCCGACGGGCGAATCTCTGTCGCACGGACCTGCGGCAGCTGCGGCTGACGGGGGTGACTCTCGAACGGGGCAACCTTGAAGGGGCGCTCCTGAAGGGGACGAATCTGCGAAGCGCCAATCTGGTGCAAGCGCACCTCAAAGGCGCAGATCTGTCTCAAGCCATTCTCGACGATGCCAATCTTGAAGGAGCCGACCTGCGCAAAGCCCTGGTGGTCAAGGCGCGGCTCAATCGCGTGTCCGCAGACGAGGCGGCTTTTTACGGAGCCAACCTCCAGGGCGCCCTGCTCCGTGACGCACTCTTGGAACGGGCTCATTTTGAGGACGCCGATTTACAACTCGCAGACCTGAGCGGAGCCAGCCTGCTCGACGGGTATTTCTATGGCGCAAACCTGTCGAAGGCCACGTTGACCGATGCCGACCTGGCCGGAACCGACCTGCGCCGCACCAATCTCCGGGAGGCCAATTTGCGCCGGGCCAATCTCCAGGGCGCGCTCCTGGACAGCGCCACACTCGACGGTGCGTCTCTGGTCGAAGCCGATTTGGAAAGTGCCTATCTGGATGACGCCTCGCTGGCTCACGCGGATCTTCACGAGGCCAGTCTGAGAGGCGCAGATTTTCGATACGCGCGCTTGACCGGCGCCAACCTGCAGCGAGTCAACCTCGAACAGGCGAACCTGGAGGGAGCCAATCTGGCCAAGGCCCGGCTGGATTCCGCGACCATGATCATGACGGTCCTCTACAAGGCCAACTTGACCGCCGCGAATCTGCATGGCGCGCGGTTGCATCATGCTGTTCTCATCGACGCGCATCTGTCGCACACCGATCTACAGAAAGCAGATCTCACCGAGATCTATGCACCGAACGCTCATTTGCACCAGGCCCGACTCACCGAAGCGAATCTTGAACTGGCGAATCTCGTCTCGGCCGACTTGAGTGAGGCCGACTTGAGCCATGCGATCCTGGTCCAAACCAATCTGCAGGAAGCGAATCTGCGGGGCACCAACTTGAGCGCCGCGGATCTGACCGGGACTCAACTCAATAACGCCGACCTTCAGCAGGCCAACTTCCGCGGGGCGAACCTCAGCGGCGCGTTGGGGTTGGTCCAAGCGCAGCTGGAGCAGGCCTGTCTCGATGAGGCCACCCAAATTCCGGCGGACCTTCAACGGCCGAAAGCCTGTCCATCGCCACGCCATCGGCGTAAATGATCACAGGATCTCCAGGGCAGCCTCCCGGCGACCAGATGCAACCCGCTCAGGTGGGGACCCTGGTGAGAACGAGGCCTAGAGGGATGAACGCTGCTGAACGAAGTGGTGGTGTAACTGAGTCTTGAACACCTGGTGCTTGCCGACGACGCTCTCGGGAGATCAACGTGGACCGTCACCACAAGACGATGTTCATGCTGGCCGGGTTGGCGGTCTTGGTCGTGACACTCTTGCTCGTCTGGTGCCCACCGGCGATCTGTCGCGCACTGCATCTTCACACCGTTGCGCTGTCCGACTTAAGTGACTTTCGCCACTATGTGGCTGATGAAACGGGCTTCTACTCATCCCACCAGATCCGTGCCGTGCGGATCGATTGTGCAGCCCTGCGCGACGAAGTCGTGACCGCCCTCCAAACCGGTCGCCTGACATTAGGAACCGACAGCCTCCCACGCCACGACGGTGGGCAGGGCTCGATCGAGGCCTGGCATCAGGGACGCCTCCTGCACCTCAACACGACGACCTTGATGACGAGCGACCAACAGCAAGCCTGGGCCGCAACCGTGCGGGCTGCCGTCGCCCTGCAAGCAGGACAAGACCTGGCATTCCTGTCTCGATTGTTTGGTGGCGTGATTCTCCATGTCTCGCACAAGCAATTCCCCATCGTCTTATTCTCCGACCGTCCCTGTTTCTAGCAGGCCGGGTGTTCTCGCCTCTTCATTCGCGCTGACTGATTCCCTACCCCTCCCACTCGCTGGACGACTCTTATCAAGCTTGTCTTTGACCTGAATCACCGTGCGACTCAATGGCATCAGCGCTGGCGAAGCAGACCTCTGTTTGTCGTACTTAGGGAGGTGAACAGGCCGAACTAGGTAGATCTCCAGGGTACCGGACACAGAAGGCGCGCGAAGATGAGTGAGGCACACATCCACAGGGCGAAGGGAGGATGCCATGAACAGGAAATGGACCTATTGCCTGGCGACGTTATTCACGCTTTGCCCGATGTGGCCAACGGCCGCTGTGGCTGAGCCTCTCCTTCCAAGGGAGCCGGGAGATGAATGCCTCATCGAACAAACGTTCGATTCCGTGGTCGGATTGCTATTTCGCGATTACTCGCTCCGAGGGAACGGCCAGGTGGACTACCGCACGGCTCGGCATATCCTTGGAATCTCCTTTGACGATCCTGCATCCCAAGAACCGGATGTCGCATTGCACCCGCTCTTTTACTGGTACGACCCCAATCAGGACGGCCGCTGGGAATTATGGATCGATCGTGAAGAGGAAGGCCATCGCGGCGATGTCACGCGGTACGACTGGAAACAGGGAGATGACCTGCTCACACTCTATCCCGATCTGAGGCATCCGACATGACAGCCAGACCTAGCAGTTTCGAGAATCTGTTGCGCGAACACGCGGCAACCACCCAACCGGCGCGTCACGACGCCGATGCTGATGCGCGTGGCTCCCACCCATTCGCTTCGCAGGTCTACCTTCAGTCATCTGGGGCCTTGGCTCTGTCAGTCTGCTGATGAACATTTTTCCCAAAATGACACAGCCTGCTACCGTTGTTCATGGTTACGACGCGGGGATACGATCGGAGCGTTGACCACACCGCTCTTTTCCTAGGGGCCGGATATCGGCATTCTCGTGACTGCTCGTTTGTTGGATCGACTGGGCAAGGGTAAACGGGGAGCGTCCACGATTGTCCCTGCCTTGGGATACGCTAGGACCAATATTCCGATGCTTTCATGTACCCGTGCAGCAGATCACGTCTCGCGATAATACCAACCAGCCGCGCTCCTCGTACGACCGGCAAGCGCGTCACGTAACGATCCTGAAAGAGATTGGCCACTTCTGGCAGCCCCATGTCCTCTCGAGCCGTCAACGGATGGGTGGTCATGATCTCGGATGCCAGGACTTTGCGCAAGTCCCGCCCCTCGATCATCGCTTGCAAGAGATCGTATTCCGTCACAAGCCCAACGAGGTCGTCGTTCTCCCCGATCACGGGCAATCCACCGAAATTCTGTTTTGTCATCAAGCGGCCGATGGTGAGCGCATCCGTGCGAGCCGTGCAGGTAAACAAGGCATCCTGCATGAGTTGCGACACGGTCAGCGTGGCAGGGTCACAGGCCTTGGTCAGCAGATCAATGCGACGCATACATGCTCCTTTGCGATCGAAAAGGGAAACTCGATGCCCCCCTCAGGATCGTCGCTTCGCGGCGGGACGCAAGGCCGCTCGCACCACATCCCGGCGGGTGACCATGCCCAGCAGCCGGTTTTTCTCATTCACCACCGGTACTGAAAGGAGGTCGCTTTCCGTCAACACATGCACCAGCGTCGGCAGGCTGGTCTCCGGCCGCACTGAATAGGGATTCGCACTCATCAAGTCCCGCGCCGTTTGCGTGCCCCACACATGCCCTTCATCGAGGGCTGCCAGGACATCATGTTCACTCACCATGCCCAACAGGTGTTTCGACTTGTCGATGACCGGCACGGCGCCCCCTGCCTTCAGCAATAACGAAGCCACCTTGTCGCCGGTAAGGTCAGGGCGAGCCGACTGGACGCGCTGCTTCACAATGTCCTTCACCGTGAGATCTTCGAACCGCATTGGTTTGCGGGCTGCGCCAGAGGCTCGTTTCGCCGGGGCCTTGCGTTTCGTCACCATGCTTCCTCCTCGTCATCGACCCATGTGAGTAAGACGTTCACTGTGCGTCAGCTTGTGCAGGCAGGGCGGGGCTCCGGTCCTCGGCCCAACGGACATACTGCGTGACGACGTGACCTCGCCGCACTTTCAGCTGATTGACCTGCTGCGTGACGCCACCCAATGTGGCCGATATCCGGTACGTGCCGTCAGGCAGGTCGACAAACAGCCAGGGGCCGGTGTTGTGCTCCGGTGGAACCGTCAACACCGTTCCGCCCTGTGCGTGGCGAAGCGTCACGGCCACTCCCGAGACGAACGGCTTCCCGCCTGCCGTGAAGACCAGCTTCAACGCAAAGGGAGGATAGGTCGCAGCGCGCTCGACTTGCCCGATCCCGGCACTGAAGTACCGGACCGTCCCACTGCGATAGAGCGGAAGGCGTTCTTTCTGCACACCGATGTCGGTCGGAATCTCCAGTTCGACGGCCTCCTCGTCGGCAAGCACATGGGCCACCACTGTCGAGCCACTGGCACTCACGTCCGGCGTCAGCGCAAGGCTCATGATCATACACCCGCCAACCAACCGCATCAGGTATGTCCGCACCATGTCGGTACATCCCGCCTCATAGCCACGCAATGGTGATGCCTGAGTGCGGCAGGCCACGTCTGAAGAGAAACCCCATGCACGGTCGTACCAGCCCATTCCGTCAGCCCACCCCGGATGTGTCCACTGAGGCCAATTACCCCAAACGAACGCCAGGCACTGCCGCAAAACGCCGCAGCGCCATGATCCACAACACGATTGGCGAGACGAGGCCGTCGCGTCTCACCGTTCGGCAGCCTGTGAATGGCTTCCTAGAGCTTGATCGCGTCCAGGCATATCCAATGCAGACTATATTCCAAAGAAACTCAGGCCATGGAGGAACGACAGCAATGAAGATGTTGATTGCGGTAGACGGATCGGAATTCGCCGAATGGAGTGTACAGATGCTGGGAGCGATCGCCGGACGGCCGCCGGATACCGTAACCTTGCTGCATGTCGTCGACAGCGCCTCGCTGAAATCCTCGGCCCGCAAACAGGCCGCCGTCTCGAAACAGGCCATCGCCGCGATGACGAAAGCCGGCGATCAGGTGCTGCGCCGATTTGAAGGCCTGGCCAAAGCCGCGTTGAAGCAGGCGAGCACGAAACCCCGCACCACCATCGACACGATGCTCGCCCACGGCCGCGTGGCCGACACCATTGCGAAAGTGGCCAGGCAGAAAAAGGTCGATCTCCTGGTCGTGGGCTCGCGCGGCCTCAGTGATGCGGAGCATTACCTATTGGGCAGTGTCTCGCGCAAAGTCAGCGCATTGGCCCCCTGCCCTGTGCTGGTCGTGAAGCGACCGCTCACGAGCCTTTCCCATGTGCTCTTCGCGGCTGATACGTCGAAACACTCCCAGGGCGCCTGCAGCTTTCTCTGCAAACAGTTCCTCCCGGATTCCGCCCGGGTCACAGTCCTTTCCATTGTCGAGCCCGCCGTCACCGAACTGGCGAGCAAATACCTGTCGCGCGACCAGGTCGAACAGATTTCTGCGCCGAAGCGTCAGGCCGCCGAGCAGCTGGTGGAAAAGTTGCGCGCCCGCTTTCTGGCCGAGGGGTACGCGGTCACGCCGGAAGTGCAGTTTGATCATGTGACCGATGCACTCCTCCGGCAAGCCACCTCCCTCACCATCGACCTGCTCGTCGCAGGCTCGCGAGGGCTGACCGGGTCCGAACGGCTGCAGTTGGGAAGCGTATCGGAAACCCTCCTCAAATATGCGCCCTGCTCGGTCCTCATTGTGCGAGGGTGGCGTGCCTGAGCTGACCGCGTTGGAAATCTGCCGCCTGGCGCCAAGCCAGGTGTTTCGTGCGCTTGCCACGTCTCCGCAGGGCCTCTCGGCAGAGGACGTGCGGCGACGAACGCTCAAGTACGGACCGAACAGCCTGCAGGCCTTACGCGGCGCGCCGCTCATTGGCCGGTTCGCCCGCCAGTTCACACATTTCCTCGCGCTCCTCTTGTGGGTGGCCGCAGGCCTCGCGTTCCTCGCCGACGCCCTCCGCGCCGGTGAAGGCATGGCCACCTTGGGATGGGCCATCCTCGGCGTCATTCTCATCAACGCCGTCTTCGCGTTCTTCCAGGAATATCGCGCCGAGCGTGCCGTTCAGGCCTTACGCGGCATGTTGCCCGCCAAGGCCTGGGTGATTCGCGACGGGCAACAGCAACAGATTGCCCGTAGCGAGCTCGCGCCCGGTGACGTCCTCGTGTTGGAAGAAGGCGAGCAGGTCCCCGCCGATGCCCGGCTCACTGAGGTCAGCGGCATGCTCGTGGATAACTCGTCCCTCACCGGTGAATCGAAACCGCAACGGCGGACGGCTGAACCGATCACCGATGGTCACCCGCTCGACATTGCCAATTTGGCGTTTGCGGGAACCACCGTGCTCTCGGGGCATGGGCAAGCCGTGGTCTTTGCCACCGGCCTCAGTACCGAGTTCGGGAAGATTGCGCATCTGACGACATCGGTCCAATCCGGTCTCAGTCCGCTCCAGCAGGAAATCGTCAAGGTGACGCACGTCGTGGCCGGCCTGTCCGTCGCCATGGGGCTGGTGTTTTTTGCCATCGGGGTCAGCATGGGCCTGGGATTGTTGAGCAGCGCCATGTTCGGGATCGGCATCATCGTCGCCAACGTCCCCGAAGGACTCCTGCCGACCGTCACGCTGGCCCTGGCAATGGGCAGCCAACGCATGGCCGCGCGCAAGGCGCTCATTAAACAGCTCGCCTCCGTCGAAACACTCGGCTGCACCACCGTCATCTGCACCGATAAAACGGGGACCTTGACGGAAAACCGCATGCGCCTCGACAAACTGTATGTCGACGATCAGATTGTCGAATCACGAGAAGGCTGCTTGTTTTCGAGAAATCGCCTCATCAGCGCGGCCGAGGCCGAACGCTGGCGTCCGCTGTTCGACGCCATGATCCACTGTAATAACGCCAAACGCACCCGCCGCCCGGATGGCCGGAGCCAGGCCACCGGAGATCCGACGGAAACCGCGCTCCTGGAATTTGCCGCGGACCATGGATTGCTTCACCGCCCCCCGCTGCGACGCATGGGTGAATGGCCCTTCGATGCCGATCGCAAGCGGATGACGACATTGCACTGGAGCGAGGGCCGCTTACTCGCGTTCACCAAAGGCGCGCCGGAATCGGTGCTCCCACGATGCACGATGCAGCAGGGATCCTCGGTTGCCATGGAACTGACCCTCGACGGGCGGAAAAAGATTCTGGCCCAGAGTCAAACCTTCGCCCGGCAGGCGTACCGTGTGCTGGCCTTGGCCATGCGTGAAGTGGAACGCGGGGTGGATGAGCTGGAGGCCGATAGGCTCGAACAGGGACTGACGTTCCTCGGTCTCGTCGCCATGATGGACCCGCCGCACCGGGAGGTGCCGGACGCCATCCACAAATGCCGGAAGGCCGGCATTCGCGTCGTGATGATTACCGGCGATCATCCGATGACCGCTCAGGCCATTGCGAGCAAAATCGGCCTGGCCCCGGAGTCTCCTGTCGCCCAGCCTGGACGCTTCGTGCCGGTGATTGAAGGGGCACAGGTGGATACGTTCAGCGATGAGCAACTCCGCCGCCTCCTCACCCCGACGGCTCCGGGCGAACCGGACCCGATCTTCGCCCGCATGGCGCCCCGGCATAAAATGCGCATCGTCTCGGTCTTGAAGGAGATGCGGGAGGTGGTGGCGGTGACCGGTGATGGCGTGAACGATGCGCCGGCCCTGAAAATGGCGGACATTGGGATCGCCATGGGCGCGGCCGGAACGGACGTGGCGAAGGAGACCGCGTCGATGATTTTGCTCGACGACAATTTTGCGACCATCGTGAGCGCCATCGAAGAGGGCCGGGCCGTGTTTCTCAATATCCGCAAGTTCATGACGTACGTCTTGGCCAGCAATGTCCCCGAAGTCGTGCCCTACCTGACGTACGGACTCTCGCCGATGCCGCTGGCCTTGACCGTCCCGCAAATACTCGCCGTCGACCTGGGAACGGACATGGTTCCGGCCTTGGCCCTGGCGGCGGAGCGGCCTCACCGCGGCGTGATGGATGAACCGCCTCGACCGAGGACGGAACGGCTGCTCAACCGGGACGTGCTCATCAGGGCCTATGCCTTCCTGGGGCTGATCGAAGCCGGCATCGCCATGGGCGGCTTCTTTCTCTACCTCCACAGCGAGGGGTGGACCTGGGGAGACCAGTTGGACTGGCACTCACCCC
>WBZX01001863.1_pt1 | contig 15134 bp, 11 predicted proteins | sample 5204211 | NCBI WGS metagenome assembly WBZX01 (sample SAMN12344362, study PRJNA552823) | activated sludge metagenome | biome: Activated sludge suspended growth; feature: Nitrification reactor; material: Wastewater; isolation source: activated sludge from nitrification reactor of wastewater...
TGCGGCCAGCGGCACCGAGCCACGTTGAAAACCAGCATCGACGACTTGCGACGCAGATGTGTGAATTCCATAGCTCCGCAAGCGGGGAGAGGGAGAAGCTGCTAGAGCCTTTCCGACACAGTCGGAATCATCGCCGGCCCGCTCCCCCACCCGGCCACCCACGACATCATGCGGTTGGGTGGCCGGGTGGGGGAGCGGGCGGTTCGACTTCAATCGTAACGACTCTAGAACGCGTCGCCGAGCTCGCCGCCGGTCTCGACGAACTCGGTGAGCGAGCCGACGTCGGCAATGGTCACCATCTCGCGGTCGACCGTGACGCCGTGGGGGCGGAGCTTCGCCAGCGCGCGCGACAGGCTTTCCGGCTTCATGCCGAGACGGTTCGCGATCAGCGCCTTCTCGTAGGGCAGCTCGACCGTCTCCTCCCCGGAGGTCTTCGAGCACAGCCGCACCAGGAAGTCGGCGATCCGCTGCGGGCCGGAAAGTAGCTTGATCTGCTCGATCTGCTCGACCAGGAACTTCAGGTGATGCGAGGCCGACGCGAGCATGGAGAGCGCCAGATCGGGCTGCTCGCGAATGCGGCGCCGGAGCATCTCGCCGTCGATGCGCAACAGGCGCGACGTGGTGACGACCTCGGCCGAGACCGGATAGCGGCTGCCCAGGAAGATGGCGGCCTCGGCGAACGTCTCGCCGCGGCGGAACACGCCGACCACCGCCTCGCTGCCGTCCGGCGTCATGCGGTAGACCTTCACCCAGCCGTCGAGGATGACGAAGAACGAGTTGGCCGGCTCGCCCTGCTGGAACAGCACCGTGCTCTTCTCGTAGACCCGCACTGGCTGGTTGCCGATCAGGCCCTGCGCCACGTCCTGCGGTAAGGCGCCGAACAGAGGCGTGCCTCGCACGATGCGCCAGTCGCTGGGGTCCATTCGTGCCGCCTCTCCGGAACGTCCTTGTTGTTGCGCGACAGTTCTAGGCGAACTCGTCGCTCCGGCCAACGCCCGTCTCGCTGCTTATGCGCGATGGGTGAATGGCGATAGGGAATATGGCGATGGGAAAGGAAGCGCCGCGCAGGCTTTCATGCGACGCCCGGCCATGCCACCATGCAGGGTGATTTGCGACACCTGCCCGGACGCCCGATGACCCTCGACGCCGACACTCTGAACCGCGACTGCACCTGCGTCTCTCTCGACCCGGTGAAGCTCTGCCGCGCCTTTGAGACGGTCGTCGGCGACGTCGAGTTCTGCCGCCGGCTGCGCGCTTCCCACCCCAACCTGATCTCCAGCCAGCCGCTGTTTCTCGCCGCCCGCCACGTCGCACGCATGGCCGCGATCATCGCCGCGATCGAGCGCGTCGCGCGCCACCCCGAATACATCGCCGCCGCCGTGGCCGGCGCCGAGGACGATATCGCCGCCTTCGACCCCGGCGCCATCGGCGTGCTCATGGGCTATGACTTCCACCTGACCCCGGACGGCCCGCGCCTCATCGAGATCAACACCAACGCCGGCGGCGGCCTGATCAACGCCACCATCGCCCGCGCGCAGCTCGCCTGCTGCGTCTCCGTCGCCGTCGAGCAGCCCGATGTCGGCGAGGCCTTCGAGCGCCGCGTGCTCGAAAGCTTCCGTTCCGATTGGCGCCGCCAGATGGGTACCCGGCCCCTCGGCTCGATCGCCATCGTCGATACCGATCCCGAGAGCCAGTTCCTCTATCCCGAGTTCGTGCTCTTCGAGCGCCTGTTCCGCCGCGCCGGCTTCGACGCCGTCATCACCCCGCCGGAGACGCTGACACGCCGCTCCGGAGCGCTGTGGCACGGCGAGCGGCGCATCGACCTCGTCTACAATCGCCTGACGGATTTCCGCCTCGTCGAGCCCGCGCACGCCGCCTTGCGTGCCGCCTATCTCGCCGGCGAGGTGGTGGTGACGCCCAATCCGCGCGCCCACGCGCTGCTGGCAGACAAGCGCAACCTGATCCGGCTGACCGACGCGGAGCTGCTTCGCGATTGGGGCGTCGCCGCCGGCGACATCGCGCTGCTCGCGGCCGGAATCCCGCGCACCGAGCCAGTGACGGAGGACGCGTCGGAGAGGCTCTGGGCCGAGCGCACGCGCCTGTTCTTCAAGCCCGTGTCGGGCTTCGGCAGCCGCGCCGCCTACCGCGGCGACAAGGTCACGACCAAGGTCTGGCGGCACATCGTGTCAGGCGGATACGTCGCCCAGGAGCTGGTGCCGCCGAGCGCGCGCACGGTCGTCGTCGACGGCGAGAAGCGGGTGATGAAGGTCGACGTGCGCAACTACAGCTACGACGGCCGCGTCGATCTCGTCGCCGCGCGCCTCTACCAGGGCCAGACGACCAACTTCCGCACGCCGGGCGGCGGCTTCGCGCCCGTGCTGTGGGACCGGCTGCCGGAGGAGTCCCCATCCTCGCAGGCCGCCGGGGCGGCTTAGCGGGAGCATCGCCGCCATCGCAGCCGTCAATCGACGCGCACGGCATGGCCCTCGATGACCGGCCCGCGCGTCCCGAGCGCGCCCCGCCGCTCGAGGTGTCCGCGCAAGAGCCTCATGTTGCGCATGTTGGACCGGAACAGCACGTCGAAGGAATCGCCGAGCACGGGAATGGAGCCGACTGCGGTATCGATCAGCGCGTTGGCGACCATGCGCGCGACGAGCAACCTCGGTGCTCCGAGCCGGCGCGCCTGCCAGATCAGATAGCTGGAAATCACGCCGCCGATCATGTCGCCCGCCACGGGAACCAACCCGATCAGCGCATCCATGCCGAAGCGCAGGTTGGTGCCGGGCACGACGAAGGCGACCTCCATCAGCCGTGCCAGCGCCTCCAGGCGCTCGACCGCCTGCCGCACCTCGGCGTCATCGTCCAGGCGTTCCGTCCGCCAGACGTTCGGCGAGCCACCCGCTTTCAAATGCGCCGCTCCTTCCGGCCGCCGAGGATGGCGAGCAGGATGACCGCGCCGGCCGTCGCAACGAGAATGGAAGGCAGGTTGAAGCCCTCCGCGTAGCGAAAGCCGATCACGGTGGTGAAGACGAATCCGCCGATCATCGAGCCGATCAGGCCGACGACCATGTTGGTGATCAGGCCGTGGTCGCGGCCCATGATCCGCTCGGCCAGCCATCCGGCGATGAGGCCGACGATGATCCACGCGATGACGCTCATGACATGATCTCCTTTACCAGAGAGAACGGGCAGCCGGGGGCACGGTTCCGGGAGGCCGGATCTAGCCGGAGGCTATCGCTCCGAGAACGCGGAGGGCCTTGGGAAGAATGCGAAAGCTGCAAGGGGTCGAGGTGACGATCTCGCCGTCGGCGCTGACCGGCCTGGCGCGGCGGGTTCGGATCTCGAAGCGGTCGCCGACCGAGGTGCGCACGCGCGCCCATCGGCCGTGCGTGCCGCGCCGGAACGACCACAGCATCGGAAGCATGCTCCAGGCACTCGCGAGCTCCAGGCTGTAGAGGTGCAGGTGCCCGTCGTCGAGCGCGGCTTCCTCGTGGACGGCATTGCCGCCGCCGTAGTAGCGGCCGTTCCCGACCGCGATCTGCAGCGTCTTGCTGTCGAAGGACTCGTCGGGCGCCTCGACATGCGACGAGAACGGCTTGGTCCCGGCGACCAGCCGGGCGGCGGTCAGCGCATAGGCGAGCCGGCCCCAGCGGCGCTTGCGGTCCTCCGTGAGATGGCGCGCCAGCTCGACGCTCATGCCGAGCGTGGCGACGTTGAAGTAGGGGATCCCGTTCACCTCGCCGAGGTCGATGGTGTGCGGACGGCCGTCGAGGATCAGCCGGGCGGCGGCCACGGGGTCGACCGGCAGATGCAGGGTGCGCGCCAGGTCGTTGGCCGTTCCGAGCGGCAGGATGGCGATCGGCAGAGCCGCCTCGAGCAGCAGCGGCGCGGCGCAATGCAGTGTCCCGTCGCCGCCGCAGACGACGATCACATCGGATTGGCGAGCCTCCTCGAGCGCGCGGGCGCGGCTCTCGGGCGTCAGCACGTCGTCGATGATGCGCACCGCCACCCCGGCCTCCGTCAGAAGGCCCAGGCTGGAGCGAAACGCCGGGTTCGAGCGCTTGCGGGCGTTGACGAGCACCAGCGCCCGCCGGACCCGGCTGCCCGGCGTCCGGCTCCCAATTCCACTGATTGCTTCGGTTCGAGATGCGCTCGTCACGACGTCCGCCACTCTGCTTCCGCCGGGGATATCGGGTCCCGGGCCGGACACGACCATGCGGAAAACTCCATAGGGGCTTGCGCGGTTGCCCCGCTGTGGCCGGGGCGGTGTCCGGAACGCTCGCCTGCATGACGGCTTCGCAACCGGGAGCCGGCGCGGTATCACCGCACGCCGTCCGGGGACGCAGAGGAGAGCGCATGCGATCACCATCGACTTGGCTGGATGCCCTGGGCTGGCGTGAGCGGCCGGTGCTGCTGGCTACCCTGGCCGGAGCGGGGGTGCTGTGGGCCGTGCTGGCACTGACCGGTATCTCGCTGCCGGGCGGCATTCGCGAGCTCGACATGCGCCTCCTCTTGCTGCTGCGGACGCCCGGCGCGCCCTCCGAGCCGCTCGGCCCGGCGTGGTTCCAGGAGGCGGTGCGCGACGTCAGCGGACTGGGCGGCAACAGCGTGCTGGCCATCATGACGCTCTCGGCCGCCGGCTACTTGGTGACGGGCGGCCGCCGCCGCGCGGCCCTGGTGCTGGTCGGCTCGGTAGCGCTGGCCCTGCTGGCGACCACCCTGCTCAAGATCGGCTTCGATCGCCCGCGCCCCGATCTCGTCCCCCACGCCACGCGCGTCTTCACGCAGAGCTTCCCGTCCTCCCACGCCACCATGTCGGCGGTCGTCTATCTGACGCTCGGCGCGCTCCTCTCGGACACGCAGACCAGCCGCGCGATCAGGATCTACATCGCCCTCGTCGCGCTGCTGCTGACGCTCGTCGTGGGCGCGAGCCGGGTCTACCTCGGCGTCCACTGGCCGTCCGATGTGGTCGGGGGATGGGTGATCGGCGCCGTCTGGGCGCTGGCGAGCCGCGGCCTGCTCACGGCGGCGACCCGGGACGAGGGGTGACGGGAGGGACCATCAAGCGGCGGCCGAGCATCGGACCTGCCACGCCGGGCGGGACAGGCTGCGCCGTCTTGCGTCCGCTACTCCCTCAGTCCACAATTCGAAATCGGTTTGTTTATCACTGCGAGAGCTGGTCATGCGTGGGTGGCGTTCCTCGTTCGCGGTCGTGCCGATCAGTGCAATCATTTGTTTGATCACTCTGCCCGCGACCGGCCAGGAGAGCGCCGCGCAACCGGGTGCAACGGCCACGGAGGAAGCCGGCAGGCTGACCAAAGAGGTCGCGCGGCTGCAGGAGGTCGGCAAGCACACGCAAGCTGTCCCCTTCGCCGAACGTGCTCTCGCGCTTTTCGAGAAGGCTTTGCCGCCCGAGCACCCCGATGTCGCGCGGGCGATCGACAACCTCGTCGCGGCGTACCGAGCCGCGGGCCTGTATGCCAACACCGAGCCGCTGCTGAAGCGCGCCATCGCGCTGAGCGAGAAGGTCTTGGGGCCGGGGCATCCCGATTTGGCGACGGATCTAAGCAACCTCGCCACGCTCTACGTGGGCCAGGCCCGGCACCGCGAGGCTGAGGCGCTTTATCGACGCGGCCTCGCCATCGACGAAAAGGCTCTGGGACCAAACCATGTCGAAGTGGCAATCGACCTCAACAACCTTGCCGCTCTGTACCGCGCCCAGTTCCGCCACGGAGAGGCGGAGCCGCTCTACAAGCGCTCGCTCGCCATCCGCAAGAGCGTCCTGGGACCCGACCACCCCGATGTGGCGCAGTCGTACAACAACCTCGCTGCGTTGTACCAGTCCGAGGGCCGCCACGCCGAGGCCGAGGCGTCTTACAAGCGCGCCCTCTCCATCGACCAGAAGGCGCAGGGACACGATCATCCGGACGTGGCGACGGGCTGGAACAACCTGGCCATGCTGTACCTGGACCAGGGTCGCCTTGCCGAGGCCGAGCCGCTGTTGAAGCGCAGCCTGTCACTGCGCGAGAAGGTCTTCGGATCGAGCCACCCGGATGTCGGCACGTCGCTCAACAACCTGGCGGAGTTGTATCGCGCCCAAGACCGCAACGCCGAGGCCGAGCCGCTGTTGGAACGCAGCCTCGCGGTCCGCGAGAAGGCTCTGGGGCCCGACCACCGCTACGTCTGGGAGTCGCTCAACAATCTCGCCGCGCTGTACCAGGACCAGGGTCGCCATGGCGAGGCCTTGTCGCTCTACGAGCGAAGTCTGTCGATGAGCGAGAACAGGCTGGGGCCGGAACACCCGGAGATGGCGAATAAGCTTGGCAATCTCGCTTCATTGCATCAGATCCTCGGACATGCCGACGAAGCTGAGGCCCTCTACAAGCGCAGCTTGTCGATCCGGGAGAGGGCGCTGACAGCCGGCCACCCCGATCTCGGGCTGTCGCTGAACAATCTGGGTGCGCTGTACGTCGCCCGGAACCGCGCCGAGGCCGAAGCGCTCCTGGAGCGCGGCCTTTCGATCCGCTTGAAGGCACTCGGGCCGGACCACCCTGACGTCGCGCAGTCTCTCAACAACCTCGCCTGGCTTTCGCTCACGCGCAACGACCCCGTGGGCGCCGCGGCCGCCTGGAGCCGCGCCGTGGCCATTTTGCGGTGTCGCGCCGAGCGCGGCTTGCCCGGGGATGGCGGCGGAGGATCAGCCAAGGGGGAGGCGCAGAGGAACAGCTCGTATTTCATAGGCCTCATCAAGAGCACATATCGCGCCGCCGCTGGCCAAACGAGCAAGGCTCGGGAGCTTGCCGCCCCGACCACTTGCGAAGCGAGGCGCGGCCAGGCGGCCGCCAGGGCCGAGCCCTCCGTACCAGAGGCCATGTTCGATATCGCGCAGTGGGCACAGGGCTCCGAGGCCGCCGCCGCACTCGCGCAGATGGCTGTCCGCTCTGCCGCGGGCAGGCCGGAGCTCGCCGGGATCATCCGCAAGCGACAGGAGATTCTTCGCGAATGGATAGCCAAGGACCGGCAGCTGATCTCGGCCAAGGGCCAGCCGCCCGACGAGCGCGACGGCGGAACGGAGACGGCTTTAAGCGATCGCCTCAGAGCCATTGAGGCCGAGCTCCAGCGGATCGACGCCCGCCTTGCCAAGGAGTTTCCCGACTACAGTGCGCTGTCGAGCCCGAAGCCGATCACGGCATCGGACGTGCAGCAGGCTCTGAGCGCCGACGAGGCGCTGGTACTGTTCCTCGACACGGACGCCCGCTTTCCCGGCCTGTCCGAGGAAACATTCGTCTGGGCCGTGACCAAGACCGAGGTGCGCTTGGCCAGCGTCAAGTCCGGGACGAGGGACTTGGGCGGAAAGGTTGCGGCACTGCGCTGCGGTCTCGATGACTCCGCGTGGAAGGGTGACGGCGCTCTGCGTTGCCGCACACTGCTCCAGCTCGAAAAGAGGCCCGCGAAGGATGATCCACTCCCGTTCAGCACCGGCATTTCCTACGAGCTCTACGAGACCCTGTTCGGACAGGTCGCGGATCTCATCAAGGGCAAGCACCTGATCATCGTGCCGTCCGGAGCGCTGACGCGTCTGCCATTCCAGGTGCTCGTCACCGAGCCGCCGCCGAGTGAAGGCTTCGCGAAGGCGCGCTGGCTGGCGCGCGATCACGCGATCACAATCCTGCCGGCTGTAGCGAGCCTCGGAGCGCTGCGCCGCGTTGGGCGGCCGAGCGCGGCCAAGCGGCCCATGATCGGCTTCGGCAATCCGCTTCTCGACGGCTTGCAGGCCGATAAAGAGGACGGCGCCACGTACAAGGAGCGCGCCGAGCTGGCGCGCAGCAAGACGAGCTGCACCGCTCCGGCGAACCTGCGGACGTCGCTCTGGCGCGGATTTCGCCGTGGTCCCGAAGCGGTTCCCCAATCTGGTGGCCTTGCCAGCCTGGATTACCTGCGCGTGCAGCCGCCGCTGCCCGAGACCGCCGACGAGCTCTGCGCCGTCGCCCGCGACCTGAAGGCAGACGTGCGCGAGATCCGCATCGGCGCGCGCGCCACGGAGACGGAGGTCAAGCGGCTTTCGGCCAGCGGTGATCTTGCGCGCTACCGCATCGTCCACTTCGCCACGCACGGCACATTGGCTGGCGAGCTGAGGGGCACCAGTGAGCCGGGCCTCCTCCTGACACCGCCTGCGACGGCGACGGCCGGAGACGACGGCTACCTCGCGGCCTCCGAGATCGCCGGCCTCAAGCTAGATGCCGACTGGGTCATCCTCTCCGCATGCAACACCGCCGGCGCCGAAGCCAAGGGAGAGGCGGCGGAGGCCCTGTCAGGTCTGGCGCGCGCCTTCATCTATGCCGGCGCCCGCGCCCTGCTGGTCTCGCACTGGCCGGTCGATAGCGACGTGACCGTCAAGCTGATCAGCACGGCGGCCCGGGAGAGCACCGGGGGCGCGAGGATCGGCCGAGCCGAGGCGCTGCGCCGTGCCATGCTGGCGCTCATCGACAGCGCTGACGAACTCGAGCGCCATCCCGCAAACTGGGCGCCCTTCGTCCTGGTCGGCGAGGGCGGCGCGGGGCGGTAACGACGCGACGTCCGTTCATGCTCGGATTTGCCGACTGTTGCGTGAAAGGCAGACGAGGACGGTTCGGGTCACGTGCTACCTAGACCGCCCGGTCCGGTGCGTTCTGCCTCTGCGGTGAGCTGACATGGGCCCCGCGGCCGGCTGTGGCGTGCCGGGCGAATGCGCGCTTCGGACTCTGATCGCACGGTGTGTCTTGCAATGTCGCTCGTGGAGGCATCGACCGAGCGCCTCGGCACCTGTGCGGTAGGACTGCCGGCCGCCGCACGGCCGGCAGTCCACGCCCCGCTGCCGAATGGGTCGGACAGCTCGCCACGTCCGCTGATGACCGGCACGCCGGCCGCCAGCGGCAGGCGTTCGCCCGCGCGCGGTACTCTCGCCCTCTCAGGAGCTAACCCCGCAAAGCTCCCCCGCCGCGGACGCGCGGAAAATGCACCGAAGACGCGGCGCTTCACAAGCCGCCGCGCGCGCACAACAGCACTTTTCCTCGGCGCTGAGTGGTAGCCGGATCGATCCGCGGCACATACGGGCTCCGCATGCGGATCGCGCCGCGCTGTGGCGTGAGGATGGTCCCGCCCGAATGGAATCGGGCTTCGCGGAGGAGGAGCCCGGCGCCGCGTCACGCCGCCCGTCCGCCGGTCACGACGTTCAGTCGAACCGAACGCGGCCCGTGCTTGTGACGCTGTCGACACAGCGCAAGCACGAGCCGCGTTTGGTGGCCTGTGGATGAGTGCCGCGGAGCATGGATCGGCTCCGCGGCGGCGTGATTCAGTCGACGGCGGCGGCGGCCTGGTCGTCCTCGAGCACCGCCTCGGGGAACGTCGGGTAGACGCCGGCGACGCGGCCCATCTGCTTGGACAGCGCGAGCACGACGTCGATGGTCGGCGTCTGCACGTCGACGAGGCGGCCCATCTCCTGCACCACCGAGAGCAGCGCGTCGAGCTCGATCGGGCGGCCCTTCTCGAGGTCCTGCAGCATCGACGTGCGGTGCGCGCCGACCGAGGCCGCGCCGTTGATGCGCCGCTCGATGTCGACGCGGAAGTGCGCGCCGATGCGCCGCGCGATCGTCTCCGCCTCCTCCATCATGCGCCGCGCCACCATGCGCGTGCCGGTATCGGTGGCGACGACGTCGAGCGTCGCGTGGGTCAGCGCCGAGATCGGGTTGAAGCACAGGTTGCCCCACAGCTTCAGCCAGATGTCGTTGCGGATCTCGGGGTAGATCTTCGGCTTGAGGCCCGCCGCCTCGAACGCCTGCGCCAGCGCCTTCACGCGCGGCGTCTCCTGCCGCGTCGGCTCGCCGAGGCCGTAGCGGTCGCCGTAGGTGTGCTTGACGACGCCGGGAGAGACGATCTCCGCCGCCGGGTAGACCGTGGCGCCGATGGCGCGCTGCGGGCCGATCGTGTTCCACTGCCGCCCGCGCGGGTCGACGCTCTCGAGCTGCAGGTTCGCGTACTGGCCCTCGAAGCCGTAGAAGTACCACCACGGGATGCCGTTCTGCGCCGTCACGACGGCGGTGTCGGGTCCGAGCAGCGGCTTGATCTGCTCCGCCGATTCCCACGCCTGGTGCGATTTCAGCGCCACGATGACGAAGTCCTGCGGCCCGAGCTCGGCGGGGTCCTTGGCGGCCGGCATCCTGGCCACCTTCTCCTCGCCGTTGATGATCAGCTTGAGGCCGTTCTGCTGGATGGCCTCGAGGTGCGCGCCGCGCGCGATCACCGAGACGTCGACGCCAGCGAGCTTCATCAGCACGCCGATGTGGGCACCGATCGCGCCGGCTCCGAAAATGCAGACCTTCATGCGTTTCTCCTCCTCCCCGCGGCGCAGCGGCGCCAGCCGTTTATTGGTATACCAGCTTGAGCGACAAATCCGGCCCGCCGTCAAGGGGGCGCTCCATCGCAAGCCAGGGTGACAAGGCGCGCGCTTGACGAAACATGACCGTTGCCGTGCAAGTTGCGCCTATACCCGGAGATGGACGGAGATGACGAATGGCTGAGACGGCACCGCTCTGCGATTTCGGAAAGGCGGCACCGGGCTTCTCGCTGCCGGGCACCGACGGCAGGAAGCACACGCTCGATTCCGTGAAGGGCCCGAACGGCCTGCTCGTCATGTTCATCTGCAACCATTGCCCCTACGTGAAGGCGGTGCTCGACCGCATCATCCGCGACGCCAGGGATCTGAAGGCGCTGGGCATCGCGTGCGTCGCCATCTCCTCCAATGATGCCGCCACCTACCCCGAGGACAGCTTCGACAACATGCGCAAGGTGGCGGAGGAGATGCGCTTCCCCTTCCCCTACCTCTATGACGAGAGCCAGCAGGTCGCGCGCGCTTACGGGGCGGTCTGCACGCCGGATTTCTTCGGCTACAACGGCCGCCTAGAGCTGCAGTACCGCGGCCGTATCGACGCCAGCCGCAAGGACCCGGCGCCGCCGGACGCCCGCCGCGAGCTCTACGAGGCGATGAAGCAGGTGGCGGAGACCGGCAGCGGGCCGGCCGAGCAGCAGCCCTCGGTCGGCTGCTCGATCAAGTGGCGCTGAGGATGGAGCGGGACAACGCGCCCTCCGCCTGGGCACTCGCCCTCCAGGTCGCGGCCGGGCTGACGGGCGCGGCGGGCGTGGCGCTGGCCGCGGTGGCCGCGCACAAGGTCCAGACGCCGGGGCTCGCCAGCGCCGCGCAGATGCTGATCCTGCACGCTGCGGCGGTGGTCGGCATCGTCGCGCTGGCCGGCACGCGCGGCTACCCGCGCCTGCTGCTCGCCGTCGCCACGGTCATGCTGGCCGGCGCGCTGCTGTTCGGCGGCGATGTCGCGCTGCTCAACCTCGCCGGCCGGCGACTCTTCCCGAACGCTGCGCCGACGGGCGGCTCGACCATGATCGCCAGCTGGCTGGCGCTCGCCGTCGCGGGCGTGCTCGACGCCATGAAAAAGCGCGGCCCCTGAGGAGCCGCGCTTCATCGTCCATGGCCGTGTTCCCTACTCCGCCGCCGACGCCACCGCCGCGTCGGGCAGCGGCTCGAGCTTGGCCGCGCAGTACTTGAACTCCGGGATCTTGCCCATCGGGTCGAGCTTCGGGTTGGTCAGCATGTTGGCCGGCGCCTCGGCGAACGCGAACGGGATGAAGATCATGCCGTCCGGCACGTCGCGGTCGGCGCGTGCCCTGAGCGAGATGGCGCCGCGCCGCGTGATGACGCGGACCAGCGTGCCCGGCGTGATGCCCGACAGCTCCATCTGCCGCGGGTTGAGGCACACGATCGCCTCCGGCTCGAGGTTGTCGAGGTTGGTCGCGCGCCGCGTCATCGATCCCGTGTGCCAGTGCTCGAGCAGGCGCCCCGTGGTCAGCACCAGCGGGAACTCGGCGTCGGGCATCTCGTCGGGCGCCAGCAGCTCGGCCGGCACGATCCGCGCGCGGCCCGACCGCGTCGGGAACGACGACGCGAAGATGATCTCGTTGCCGGGCTTGTCGAGGCCGTCGCACGGGTAGGTGACGCTTTCCTCGGCGAGGATGCGCGGCCACGTGATGTTGGCCAGCGACGGCATCACCGACGCCATCTCCGTGAACACCTCGCCGACGTCCTTGTAGCCCCAGCCGAGGCCGACGCGGTTGGCGAGGTCGATGATGATGTCGAGGTCGAGCCTGGCTTCGCCCGGTGGCGACACCACTGGCCTGGCAAGCTGCACCTGCCGGTTGGTGTTGGTGAACGTGCCCCACTTCTCGGCGTGCGCCGAGGCCGGCAGCACGACGTCGGCGTGCCACGCCGTCTCGGTGAGGAAGATGTCCTGCACCACGAGATGATCGAGCATGGCCAGCGCCGCGCGCGCGTGGTTGGCGTCCGGGTCCGACATGGCCGGGTTCTCGCCCATCACGTACATGCCGCGGATGTCGCCGTGGTGGATGGCGTGCATGATCTCGACCACGGTCAGCCCGCGCTTGGGATCGAGCTTGGTCTTCCACAGCCGCTCGTAGCGCATCCGCGTCGCCTCGTCCTCGACCGAGATGTAGTCGGGATAGACCATCGGGATGAGGCCGGCGTCGGAAGCGCCCTGCACGTTGTTCTGCCCGCGCAGGGGATGCAGGCCGGTGCCCGGCCGCCCGATCTGGCCGGTGACGAGCGCCAGCGCGATGAGGCAGCGCGCGTTGTCGGTGCCGTGCGTGTGCTGGCTGACGCCCATGCCCCAGAAAATGATCGACCGCTGCGCCTTGGCATAGAGACGTGCCACCTCGCGGATGGTCGCCGCCGGGATGCCGCACACCGGCGCCATGCGCTCCGGCGTGAACGCCTTCACCTTCTCCTTGAGGCCGTCGTAGCCCTCGGTGTGGGCCTGCACGTACTGCACGTCCACCATGCCCTCGGAGATGATCACGTTGAGCATGGCGTTGAGCAGGGCGACGTCCGTGCCAGGCTTGAAGCGCAGCATGTGCGAGGCATGCCGCGCGAAGCTGCCCGACTGGCCGCGCGGATCCATGACGATGAGGTTGGCGCCACGCTTGGTCGCGTTCTTGAGATAGGTTGCCGCCACCGGATGGTTCTGCGCCGGCCGCGCGCCGATGACGATGATGCAGTCGGCCTCGTTGGCGGCCATGAACGGCGCCGAGACGGCGCCCGAGTTGAGGCCCTCCATCAGCGCCGCCACGGACGAGGCGTGGCAGAGCCGCGTGCAGTGGTCGACGTTGTTGGTCTTGAAGCCCTGCCGGATCAGCTTCTGGAAGAGATACGCCTCCTCGTTGGAGCCCTTGGCCGAGCCGAAGCCGGCGATGGCCTTACCGCCGTGCATGTCGCGGATGTCGAGCAGGCCCTGCGCCGCGCGGTCGAGCGCCTCCTCCCACGTCGCCTCGCGGAACACCTCTCGCCAGTCGGACGACCTGAGCCGCATGTTGGCGTCCTTGGCAACGCCCTCGATGCGAATGAGCGGCTTCGTCAGCCGGTCGGGGTGGTGGATGTAGTCGAAGCCGAAGCGGCCCTTGACGCACAGCCGGTTCTCGTTCGCCGGGCCGTTGCGCCCGTCGACGTAGACGATCCTGTTGTCCTTGACGTAGGCGGTCGTCTGGCAGCCGACGCCGCAATAGGGGCAGAGCGTATCGACCGCCTTGTCCTCGAACACGGTGCGCTTGCCGGTCTTGGCGTCGACCAGGCTCGCCTCCATCAACGCGCCCGTCGGACACGCCTGCACGCACTCGCCGCAGGCGACGCACGTGCTCTCGCCCATCGCCGTGTCGAAGTCGAACACGGGCACCTCCCGGTGGCCGCGATAGGCCATGCCGATGACGTCGTTGGCCTGCACCTCGCGGCACGCGCGCACGCACAGCCCGCACTTGATGCAGGCGTCCAGGTTCACCGCGATGGCCGAGTGCGAATAGTCGGCTTCCGGCTGGTGCGCCGTGTGCGGGAAGCGGCTCCTCGGCTCGACGCCCATGGCGCCGACCCACTCCCAGAACTTGGCCTTTGGGTCGTGGCTGTCCTCCTGCGGCGGCTGGTCCGCAAGCAGCAGCTCGAACACCATCTCGCGCGATTTCCGCGCCCGCTCGCTCTCGGTCTTGACCTTCAGGCCCGGCGCCGCCTTGCGCTGGCACGAGGCGGCGAGAACGCGCTCGCCCTCGATCTCGACCATGCACGCCCGGCAATTGCCGTCGGCGCGGTACCCGGGGCCGGGGTTCCAGCACAGGTGCGGGATCTTGGTGCCGTGGCGCTGGGCCACCTGCCAGATGGTCTCACCGGGGTTGGCCTCGACCTCTTTGCCGTCGAGAAGGAAGGTGATCTTGGCTGTCATGTCGGCGTTCCGCTTTTTCTTGGTTCTTTTTTCCCTCTCCCCATCGCAAGGGCAGCGCGATGGGGGGAGGGGCTATTTCACGTCCTCCGGGAAGAACTTGAGCACGCTGGTAAGCGGGTTCGAGGCCGCCTGGCCGAGGCCGCAGATCGAGGCGTCGCGCATCACCTGCGCCAGATCCTCGAGAAGCGGCTTGTCCCAGGTTTCCTTCTGCATCAGCTTGACGGCCTTCTCGGTGCCGCTGCGGCAGGGCGTGCATTGTCCGCAGCTCTCGTCCTCGAAGAAGCGCATCAGGTTCAGCGCCACGGCTTTCATGTCGTCCTGGTCGGACAGGATGACAACCGCGTGGCTGCCGACGAAGCAGCCGTGCTTCTCGAGCTGGCCGAAGTCGAGCGGGATGTCGCCCATGGCGGCGGGCAGGATGCCGCCCGAGGCGCCGCCCGGCAGGTAGCCCTTGAACGTGTGCCCGTCGAGCATGCCGCCGCAGAGCTCGATCAGCTCCTTCACCGTCGAGCCGGCCGCGGTAAGCACGACGCCGGGGTTCTTGACGCGCCCCGACACCGAGTAGGATCGGAGCCCCTTGGCGCCGTTCTTGCCTTGGGCTGCGAACCAGTCGGCGCCCTTGTCGAGGATCTGCGGCACCCAGTAGAGCGTCTCGATGTTGTTGACGAGCGTCGGCCGGCCGAAGATGCCCACCTGAGCGACATAGGGCGGCCGGTGGCGCGGCATGCCGCGCTTGCCCTCGATGCTCTCGATCATGGCGCTTTCCTCGCCGCAGATGTAGGCGCCGGCGCCGCGCCGCAGATGCACGCG
>WBZX01001864.1_pt1 | contig 15134 bp, 13 predicted proteins | sample 5204211 | NCBI WGS metagenome assembly WBZX01 (sample SAMN12344362, study PRJNA552823) | activated sludge metagenome | biome: Activated sludge suspended growth; feature: Nitrification reactor; material: Wastewater; isolation source: activated sludge from nitrification reactor of wastewater...
CACCATGATGACGCGCGAGACGCTCTGCAGCTGGATCATCAACACGGTGACGACGACCAGGACGAAGATCGGGATGCCGGCCATGACCGAGCCGGAGCCCTTGGCCGATTCCTCGACCGAGCCGCCGGTGACGATGCGATAACCGGCCGGCAGTTCGGCGGAGATTTTGTCGATCTGCGGCTGCAGCGCGGCGACGACGGTGGCCGGCTGCGTCGTGCCGTAGAGGTTGCCGCGCACGGTGATCGTCGGCAGGCGGTCGCGGCGCCAGATCAATCCAGGCTCGAAGCTGTACTTGAGGCGGCCGATCTGGTTGAGCGGCACGCTCTTGCCGCTCTTCGTCGGCACCGCCAGATCGGGCAGGGCCGAAAGCCGGGCGCGCTCCTCGCGGTCGCCGCGCAGCACGACGTCAATCGTTTTCTGGCCTTCGCGGTAGCTGGTCACCGTGTAGCCGTTCAGCGACATGTTGAGCAGCGCCGCCAGTTCCTGGCCCGAAACGCCGAGCAGGCGCGCCTTGTCCTGGTCGATCTCGATGGCGACGGCCTTCGACAGCTCGCTCCAGTCGTAATTGACATTCGACAGTTCCGGGTTGGCCCGCATGGCGGCGGCGATTTCGCCAGCGATCCGGCGCAGGGTCGCGATGTCCTCGCCGGAAACGCGGTACTGGACCGGATAGCCGACCGGCGGGCCGTTCTCGATCCGGCTGATGTTGCCGCGGATGCCCGAAGCCTCGTTTTCGAACAATTTGATCAGTCGACCGCGCAAGGCTTCGCGCGCCTTCACGTTGCGCGTCAGGATGACCACCTGGCTGACGTTGCTCGCCGGCAGCTGCTGGTCGAGGCCGAGGTAATAGCGCGGCGCGCCGGAACCGATGAAGGTGGTGAAGTGCTCGAACTGGTCGAACTCGGCGTTGTCCTGTTCCAGCCAGGCTTCGAACTTCTGCGTTGCGGCGCCGATGGCGGTCAGCGAAGCGCCTTCCGGCAGGCGCAGCTCGACGTTCAGTTCGAGGCGCGTCGAATTCGGGAAGAACTGCTTCTGCACCTGGCCCATGCCGACGATCGCCAGCACGAACAGCAGCAGCGTGACGCCGATCACCAGCCAGCGGCGGCGCACGCAGATGGCGACGAGCTGGCGGAAGCGGTTGTAGAACGGCGTTCCGTACACATCGTGGTCGTCGCCGTGCGCCAGGCCGCCGATGCCGACCTGCTCCAGACGGTGCGCCAGCGCCGGCCAGCGGCGGGCGATCAGGCCGGGCTTCTTCGGCGCGCGCGGGTCGGGCAGCAGCTTGTAGCCGAGCCACGGAATCGCCACGACGGCCGCCAGCCAGGAGATGAGCAGGGCGATGGCGTTGATCTGGAAGAAGGCGAAGGCGTATTCGCCGGTTGACGACTTGGCCAGCGCGATCGGGATGAAGCCGGCGACGGTGACCAGCGTTCCCGACAGCATCGGCCCGGCCGTGCTGGTGTAGGCGAAGGAAGCGGCGCGCGTGCGTTCCCAGCCCTGTTCCATCTTCACCCACATCATCTCGACGGCGATGATCGCGTCGTCGACCAGCAGGCCGAGGGCCAGCACCAGCGCGCCGAGCGACACCTTGTGCAGGCCGACGTTGAACAGGTACATGGCGAGGAAGGTGGCGGCGAGGACGAGCGGGATCGACAGGGCGACGACCATGCCGGTGCGCAGGCCGAGGCTGAGGAAAGTCACCAGCAGGACGACGAAGACGGCCTCGGCGAGGGCCTGCACGAACGCCTGGATCGAGCGCTTGACGGCATCCGGCTGGCTGGCGGACTCGCCGATCTCGACGCCCAGCGGCAGCTTGGTGCGGGCCGCCGCCATGTGCGCGTTGAGCGCCTTGCCGAGCTGGATGATGTCGCCGCCCGGCGCCATCGAGATGCCGATGGCCAGCGCCCGCTTGCCGCCGTAACGGACCTCGGGGGCGGGCGGGTCGCTGGTGCCGCGGCGCACCGTGGCGATGTCGCCGAGGCGGAAGCTGCGGCTGCCGCTGCGGACCAGGGTGTCGGCCACCGCCTCGACGGTGTCGAAGGCGCCGCCCGGGCGAATCTGGATGCGCTCGCTGGCGGTCTCGAAAAAACCGGCGCCGGCGACGGCATTCTGCTGGCTCAGCGCCTGGACGATGGTGGCCTGATCGACGCCGAGCGTCGCCAGCTTGGCGTTCGACAGTTCGACGAAGATCTTCTCGTCCTGGATGCCGAAGAGTTCCACCTTGCCGACACCGGGAATGCGCAGCAGGTCGTCGCGCAGGCGCTCGGCGATGTCCTTCAGCTGCGGATAATCGAGGCCGGTTGCGGTCAACGCGTAAATACTGCCGAAAACGTCACCGTACTCGTCGTTGAAATAAGGGCCCTGGATGCCGGCCGGCAGCGTGTGGCGGATGTCGCCGATCTTCTTGCGCACCTGATAGAAGACATCCGGCACCTTGGCCGGCGGCGTGTTGTCCTTGGCGAAGAACATTACCGTCGATTCGCCGGCGCGAGAGAAGCTCTGGACGCGGTCGATGTACGGGGTTTCCTGCAGCTTCTTCTCGATCTTGTCGGTCAGTTGCAGTTCCACATGCTCAGCGGTGGCGCCCGGCCAGAAACTGCGGATCACCATCAGCTTGAAGGTGAACGGCGGGTCTTCGGCCTGACTCAGGCGGCCGTAGGCGACGATGCCCATCAGGGCGATGGCGAGCAGGAAGAAGCCGACCAGGGTCCGGTGGTGCAGCGTCCAGTCAGACAGGTTGAAGCGGTGGGTCACGGCTCAGTGCTGCCGGGCCGGCGGCGTCGCGGTCTGTGCCTGCACCGCCTGGCCGGGGGTGAGCCGGCGCTGGCCGGTGAGGATCACCGCGTCGCCGGCCGCCACGCCGCGGGCGATGGCGACGCCGTCCTCGCCGAAGCGGGCGACCTCGACGGCCCGCGGGCTGGCCTTGCCGTCGGCGACGACCCAGACCTGCGGCCCCTGGCCGTTGTCCACGACCGCCGTCAGCGGCACGATGACGGGCGCCGCGGGGCCGGCACCGAGGATGACGCGGGCCGTCATGCCGAGTTCGGCGGCCGGCGCCGGATCGACGATGCGGATGCGCGCCGCGTAGGTGCGGGTGGCCGGGTCGGCCGCCGCCGCCAGTTCGCGGACTTCGCCCTTCAGGAAGGATTCGGGCTGCGCCCAGAGGTTGATCGCGATCTGCGGCGCCGCCTTCAGATCGGCCAGCTTGCCTTCCGGCACGGCGATCGCCACTTCCTTTTCATCCGGCCGGGCGAAGCGGAAAACGACCTGGCCGGGGCTGACCACCTGCCCGGCATCGGCCAGCACGGCCGTGATCACGCCGTCGGTTTCGGCGGTCAACGTCCCGTAGGCGGCCTGGTTGCCGCTGATCTGGCTCTGCGCGCGCGCCTGTTCGAGGCGCGCCTTGGCGCTGCGATAGGCGTTCTCCTTGGCATCGAAGGCCGCCTGGCTGACGAAACGTTTTTCCAGCAAGCCGGCGTAACGCTCACGTTCGCTGGCGGCCGTCGTGTATTCGCTTTCGGCGGCGGCTACCTGCGCGGCGGCGGCCTGCTGGGAAAGTCGCAGGTCGGCCGGGTCGAGCCGGGCCAGCGCTTGCCCGGCCTTGACCACGGCGCCGCTATCGACGAGGCGGGCGGCGATTTTCCCGGCGACGCGGAAGGACAGGTCGGCTTCGTGACGTGCCCGGATTTCGCCGGTGTACACCGTTTGTCCGGCATAGCCGGCGCTCGCCGCCTGCACCAGAACCGTCGGCGCGGCCGGCGCCGGCGCTTCGTTGCGGCCGCAGGCGCCCAGGGCGAGCGAGAGACAGAGGGCGACACAGGGAACGAACGGGCGGGAAGGCATGGGGCGGGCACCTTGGGGCAATGCCGCAATGATAATGAACGATCGGTCAGTAACGCAACAGGTTCCACGGAAAAGCGCCGGACTCGCTACAATACTGGCCATGAACAGTACGCTGTCGGCCTTCTACGGCCTCGATTTTCTCGCCTCGACCGTCCTTCTGCTCGACGAGGGGTTGGTGGTGCGCTACGTCAATCCGGCGGGCGAAAACCTGCTCGCGGTCAACCTGCGTTCGGTCACCGGCAAACCGCTGTCGGCGGTGTGCACCTGCTCGGCGACGCTGCAGGGTGCGCTCGACAACGCCCTCAACAACAACTGGGGCTATACCGGCCAGAACATCGAACTCAAGCGCGGCGACGGCGAAGTCCTGCACATCAACTGCACAGTGACACCGCTGCGCCCGGAGGTGGCAGCGGGCGTGCGCCTGCTGCTGGAGTTGCAGCCGATCGAGCACCAGCTGGCGGCGACCCGCGAGGAACGCCTGATCGAGCAGCAGAAGGCCAGCCGCGAACTGATCCGCAACCTGGCACACGAAATCAAGAATCCGCTCGGCGGCATCCGCGGCGCCGCGCAGCTGCTCGAACACGAGCTGAGCAACCCGTCGCTCAAGGAATACACCCAGGTCATCATCAAGGAGGCCGACCGCCTGCAGGACCTGATGCAGCGCCTGCTGACGCCGCACCGGGCGATGCTGCCGACGACGGTCAATATCCACGAAATCCTCGAGCGAGTGCGCAGCCTGCTGACAGCGGAGTTTCCCGGTTCGCTGTCGATGCGCCGCGACTACGACACCAGCCTGCCGGAACTGGTCGGCGACCGCGAGCAACTGATCCAGGCGGTACTCAACATAGCGCGCAATGCGGCGCAGGCGATGAACGGCGAAGGCGAGATCGTGCTGCGCACGCGCGTGCTGCGCCAGGTAACGCTGGCCAAGAAGCGCTACCGCCTGGCGCTCGAAATCAAGGTCATCGACAACGGCCCGGGGATCTCCGAAACGGTCCGCGAACGCATGTTCTATCCGCTGGTTTCCGGCCGCGAGGGCGGCAGCGGGCTGGGGCTGACGATCGCCCAGAATTTTGTCCAGCATCATCACGGCACCATCGACTGCACCAGTCAGCCGGGCCATACCATTTTCACCATCCGTCTCCCGGTTGAACAGGCCTGACTCTTGCTTGTCATTTTTTCATTGCCAATGACAAGATGAGCCAAAAAATCATGAAACCGGTCTGGGTCGTCGACGACGACCGTTCCATCCGCTGGGTCCTGGAGAAGACCCTGTCCCGCGAGGGCATCCCCTTCAAGAGCTTCGCCTCGGCCAGCGAGGCCATCTCGCAGCTTGAACAGGGTGCCGAGCCGCCGCAGGTCTTGATGTCCGACATCCGCATGCCCGGCCAGTCGGGGCTGGAGCTGTTGCAGGAAGTGAAGTCCCGCTTCCCGACCGTCCCGGTCATCATCATGACCGCCTATTCCGATCTGGAGAGCGCGGTCGCCGCCTTCCAGGGCGGTGCCTTCGAGTATCTGCCCAAGCCCTTCGACGTCGATCAGGCGGTCGAGTTGATCCGGCGGGCGATCGATGAATCCATGCACCAGAGTGGTGCAAAAGAGGAAGAGGGGCTGGTGCCGGAGATTCTCGGCCAGGCGCCGGCCATGCAGGAAGTCTTCCGCGCCATCGGACGTCTGGCGTTGTCGCACGCCACTGTGCTGATCACCGGCGAATCGGGCAGCGGCAAGGAACTGGTCGCGCGTGCCCTGCACCGCCACAGCCCGCGCGCCGACAAGCCCTTCATCGCCATCAACACGGCGGCGATTCCCAAGGATCTGCTCGAATCCGAGCTGTTCGGCCACGAGCGCGGTGCCTTCACCGGCGCCCAGACGCAGCGCCGGGGACGTTTCGAGCAGGCCGAGGGCGGTACGCTGTTCCTCGACGAAATCGGCGACATGCCCTCCGAGCTGCAGACCCGCCTGCTGCGCGTGCTGTCCGACGGGCATTACTACCGGGTCGGCGGCCATTCGCCGATCAAGGCCAATGTCCGGGTCATCGCCGCGACCCACCAGAATCTCGAGACGCGGGTCAAGGAAGGCCTGTTCCGCGAAGACCTTTTCCATCGCCTCAACGTCATCCGCATCCGTCTGCCGGCGCTGCGCGAGCGGCACGAGGACATTCCGCTGCTGACCCGCCACTTCCTGCAGAAGAGTGCGCGCGAACTCGGCGTCGAGGCCAAACGTCTGTCCGATCCCGCGATCAAGTACCTGAGCGGGCTCGATTTCCAGGGCAACGTCCGCCAGCTGGAAAACCTCTGTCACTGGCTGACCGTCATGGCGCCCGGCCAGCAGGTCGAAATTGGCGACTTGCCGACCGAACTGCGCGAAGCGGCGCCGACGGCGATGGCGACCGACTGGGAGAGCGGCCTCGAAGGCGAGGTGGACCGCCTGCTGGCGGCCGGCGTCGACGATGTCCATGGCCGCCTGTCGCAGATCTTCGAGCGCATCCTGATTTCGCGTGCCCTGGCGCGCACCGGCGGCCGCCGGATCGAGGCGGCGCAGGCGCTCGGCATCGGCCGCAACACGATCACGCGCAAGATCGCCGAACTCGGCATCGACGGCGGCAAGGAGCACGCGGCGGAGTAGAATCCGCCGCATGGCACTGATCGACCCCATCCTGCTGAAAGACCGGCTCGGCCTGCTGGCCGGGCGTTTCGATGTCGACGCGCTGGATGAATGCGATTCGACCAGCAGCGAACTGCTGCGCCGGGCCGACCGCGGCGCACCGGCCGGCATGGTGATCGTCGCCGACCGGCAGAGCGCCGGGCGCGGGCGGCGTGGCCGGCCCTGGCTGTCGGAGCCCGAAGCCAGCCTGACCTTTTCCCTGCTCTGGCGGTTCAGCGGACCACCGGGGCAGCTGGCCGGGCTGTCGCTGGCCGTCGGCGTGGCGCTGGCGCACGGGCTGGAGAATCTGGGCGCCAGCGGTATCCGACTCAAGTGGCCGAACGACGTATTGCTCGAACGCGACGGCGATTTCGCCAAACTGGCCGGCATCCTCATCGAACTGGCAAGCGACCGGCGCGGCACGCAGGCGATCATCGGCATCGGCCTCAACCTGCTGCCGCCCACCGAGGAGTTGCCGCAGCCGGTCGCCGGGCTGGTGCAGGCGCTGGTGCAGCTGCCCGACCGCCACGCCGTGCTGGCGAGCGTCCTGTCTGCGCTGGCTGGAGTGCTGGAGGCTTTCGCGGTCGACGGCTTCGGCGGGCTGAAAATGGAATGGCAGCAGCGCCATGCCTGGCAGGGATTGGCGGTGCAGGTCCTCGGCGAGGATGCCGAGCCGCTTGCCGGCGTCTGCCTCGGCGCCGACGACGATGGTGCACTGCTGCTGGAAACCGCAGCCGGCGCGCAACGCATTTTTTCCGGCGACCTCAGTCTGCGCCGCGCATGATTCTCTGCATCGACAGCGGCAACAGCCGCATCAAGTGGGCGCTGCATGCCGACGGCGCGTGGCAGGAGTCGGTTGCGGTCGACCATGCCGAAACGGCAAAAATGGCCGACCTGCCGCGCCGCCTGCCGATGCCGGCGCGCGTGATGTTGGCGAACGTCGCGGGCGACGCGGCGGGGGCGGCCATCCGCCAGGCGCTGGCGCCCTGGCTGCCGGTGCTGTGCGCGGTGGAATCGACGACGGCGGCGGGCGGTGTCGTCAATCTCTATACCGATCCGGCCCGCCTCGGCGTCGACCGCTGGTGCGCGCTGATCGGCGCCCGGGCGCTGACCGCCGCGCCCTGCGTCGTCGTCATGGCCGGCACGGCGACGACCGTCGATACGCTGGACGGTGAAGGCCGTTTTCTCGGCGGCCTGATCCTGCCCGGCCTCGATCTGATGCGCCGTTCGCTGGCGCGCGACACGGCGGCCCTGCCGCTGGCCGCCGGCCACTATTCGCTTCATCCGCGCTGCACCGACGACGCCATCACCAGCGGCTGCATCGAGGCCCAGGCCGGCGCCATCGAGCGCGCCTGCGCGCGGCTCGGCGCCGGCGCCGTCTGCCTGTTGTCCGGCGGTGCCGCCGGGGTCATCGGCGAGCACCTCGACGTGCCGCATACGCTGGTCGGCAACCTCGTGCTCGAAGGCCTGCTACGCCTTGCACAAGCGGATCCGGCGGTGCATGCCGCTGGCAAAACCAGCGGTTGAAGATTGCTGCTTTAGCGGCGACAATGGCCGCCAATTCGACAGTTTCCGGGAGGGGCCATGTTCGATCCGGTCATCAATAGTCTGCCGGCCTTCGCCAGCTTTTTCGTCACGGCGATTGTCCTGCTGCTGGCGTTTCTCGCCATCTACATCAAGGTCACGCCGTACAACGAGCTGACGCTGATCCGCCAGGGCAACGAGGCGGCGGCGATCAGCCTGGGTGGCGCGGTCATCGGCTTCGCTTTGCCGATCGCGGTGGCGGTGGCGGTCAGCCACAACCTCTACGCGATGATCGGCTGGGGCCTCGTCGCCTCGCTGGTGCAGCTGCTCACCTTCATCGCCGCCCGCCTGGCGCTGCCGCGGCTCAACGAAAGCATTCCCCAGGGCAAGCTGGCCTCGGGGATTTTCCTCGCATCGCTGGCAATCGGCGTCGGCATCCTCAACGCCGGCTGCATCGTCTGATTCTTTAGGAGGCAATCATGGCCCTGATGGACTTCATCAAGAAACAATTCATCGACATCCTGCAATGGACCGAGTCAGGCGACGGTACGCTGGCCTGGCGCTTCCCAATGCAGGAAATGGAAATCCAGAACGGCGCCAGCCTGACGGTACGCGATTCGCAGGTGGCGCTGTTCGTCAACGAAGGCACGGTCGCCGACGTCTTCGCGCCCGGCATGTACAAGCTGACGACGCAGACCCTGCCGGTCCTGACCTACCTGAAGAACTGGGACAAGCTGTTCGAATCCCCGTTCAAGTCCGACCTCTACTTTTTCTCGACGCGCACCCAGCTCGACCAGAAGTGGGGCACGCCGAACCCGATCACCATCCGCGACAAGGAATTCGGCATCGTCCGCCTGCGCGCCTTCGGCATCTACTCGTACCACCTGAGCGACGCCAAGACCTTCTACCAGAAGATTTCCGGCACGCGCGACGCCTACGGCCGAGACGAACTCGAAGGCCAGTTGCGCAACACCATGGTCGCCGGCCTGACCGACCTGTTCGGCGAATCCGGCGTGCCCTTCATCGACATGGCGGCCAATCAGGACGAGTTCGGCAAGGCGATGTTCGCCAAGATGGCGCCGACTTTCGCCGATTTTGGCCTGACGCTCGATTCGCTGGTCGTCCAGAACGTTTCGCTACCGGAAGAGTTGCAGAAGGTCCTCGACCAGAAGATCGGCATGAATATGATCGGCGACATGGGCCGTTTCACCCAGTACCAGGTCGCCAACGCCATTCCCGAGGCGGCGAAGAACGAAGGCGGCATGGCCGGCATGGGCGTCGGCCTCGGCGCCGGCGTCGGTTTCGGGCAGGTCATGGGGCAGGCGATGGCGTCAGCCATGCAGCCGGCGGCAGGCGCGGTACCAGCGGCGGCTCCGGTGTCGGCCGATGGGGTTGTCGCGACGCTGGAAAAACTGCACGGGCTGGTCGAGAAGGGCATTCTGAGCCAAGCTGAATTCGACGCCAAGAAAGCCGAACTGCTCAAAAAGCTGACCTGATCGGCAGCCTGTGGCGCTGACTGCCTCCTGTCCTTCCTGCGGCGCGCCGGTCATCTTCAAGTCGGCGTCATCGGTCTTCGCCGTCTGCGAATACTGCCAGAGCACGCTGGTCCGTCACGACCAGGCGCTGGAAGACATCGGCAAGATGGCGGCGCTGGTCGATGACCGCTCGCCGCTGCAACTGGGTGCCGAAGGCAGCTACAAGGGCGTGCATTTCGCGCTGATCGGGCGCATCCAGATCAAGTACAGCCAGGGCTACTGGAACGAGTGGCACCTGTTGTTCGACGACATGCGCACCGGCTGGCTGTCGGAGGCCGGCGGCGAGTACGTGCTCACCTTCATGCAGCAGGTCATGGAGGCGCTGCCGGAATTTTCCAGCCTCAAGGTCGGCCAGCGTTTCGTGCTGGCCAGCCAGCCGTGGACGGTCAGCAATATCGAAAACGCCGAGTGCGTTGCCGGCCAGGGCGAGCTGCCGTTCAAGGTCGGCGCCGGCTACCCGGTTGCTGCGGTCGACCTCAGAAACGGGGCCAATTTCGCGACGCTCGATTATTCGGAAACGCCGCCGCTGCTCTTCGTCGGCCAGGCGGTCGACTTCAAGTCGCTGAAAATGAACAACCTGCGCGACGGCATGGCAGTTCCGATAGCGACCGTCGCAGCGCAGGTCTTCCGCTGCCCGAGCTGCGGGGCGCCGCTTCAGGCGCGTTCGGCGGATATTCTGGCGGTCGGCTGCGCCACCTGTGGCGCCGTGATCGACACCGCTGACCCCAACCACCGGGTGCTGACCACCGCCCTCGGCATGCGCGACGAAAAATACGCGCCGCGCATCCCGCTCGGCAGCAAGGGCATGCTCGAAGGCAAGCCGGTCGAGGTCATCGGTTTCCTCGTCAGGCAGAGCAAGAGCGAAGGCATTGCCTACGACTGGCGCGAATACCTGATCGCCGCCGAGAACGGCACCTATCGCTGGCTCACCGAATACAACGGCCACTGGAACGTCGTCGATGTCCTGTCCGATCCGCCGCGAGCCAGCGGCATCATCGAGATCGACAACGTCCAGTACGGCGGCCAGTCGTTCCGCCATTTCGCGACGACGCCGGTCGCCGAGGTGATCCAGGTCGCCGGCGAATTCACCTGGCGGGTGCGGCGCGGCGAAACCAGCCGGGTGATCGATTACGTCGCCCCGCCGCTGATGCTGTCGCGCGAAGCGACGAGCAACGAGCAGACTTGGTCGCTCGGCACCTACGTCGCGCCGGAAGCGATCGCCGAGGCCTTCAAGCTGAGCGGGCGCATGATCGCCCCGACCGGTGTCTATGCCAACCAGCCCAACCCGTGGCAGGAAACCAACCGCCGCGTGTTCGGGCTGTTCTGGAAGCTGGCCCTCGCCGCCATCGTGCTGCAGCTGTTCTTCGCCTTCATCGGCGGCGGCCGCACGCTGTTGCGCCAGGATGTCGTCCTCTCGCCGCAGATGGCTGAGGACACGGTGGTTACCCGCGAATTCGAGGTGCGCGGCAAGCCGCGCAAGATCACCGTGCGCAACACGACATCGCTCGACAACAACTGGATCGGCCTCGACCTGATGCTGGTCAACAAGGCTAGCGGGCAGGCCTGGCCGGTGACCCGCGAAATTGCCTACTACTACGGCCGCGACGGCGGCGAAAGCTGGTCGGAAGGCAGCCGCGACGACGAGGTGGTCTTCCTCGACATTCCGCCCGGCACTTATTACCTGACGGTCGACCCGGACATCGCCCCGGAAAAACCGGTGCCGGTGCGTGACACTATAGAGGTCTCCAGCGGCGGTGCCGGCTGGTCGAATTTCATCATCATCATGCTCTTCCTCGCCGTCTTTCCCATCTTCACCCTCACCCGCCGCGCCGCTTTCGAGACCGGCCGCTGGGCCGAGAGCGACCATGCGCCGGTGAGCAGTGGCGATTCCTCGGACGGAGACGACTGATGTTCGGAAAATTCAACCTGGTGACCGGTGTTCTCGCGCTACTGCTCTTCGGCTACGCCCAGCACCAGGGCTGGAACCTGTTCGACAACGTCGCCAACCCCGGTCATGGCGGCTCGTCCGGCAGCAGCCGGGTCTATCACAAGTAGGACGGTAGGGCAGCGCTCAGTCGCCGCCGCCTCCGCAGCCGCTTCCGCCACCATCACCGCTTCCGCCGTCGCCGTCGGCGCCGCCGGAATCACCCGAGCAACCCCCGCCGCAGCCGATATGGCTGGCGCAATAACCGCTGCCGGCGCGCCCGGCCGCCATGCAGTCGAGCTGATAAACGAAGCCGCCGGCGATCAGCAGCGCCGCATCGAGCGCGAACAGCCGCGGCAGGCGCTCCGGTTGCTTCGGGTCGATCTTCTCGCGCGCGCAGGCCAGCCGCCAGGCGCGCTTGATGCCGTCGCCGGCGGCGGTCGGCGAAGCCATCGCTTCGGCCGGCGTGTGGTGCAGGAAGCGGCCGAAGGCGCCGCGGCAGAACTGGTCGTAGCGGCGGGTGAACAGGATGAATTCGTGCCAGGCGTCGTCGACCGCCTGCGACGGCATCGCCACCATGCGCCGGCCGGCCTTGCGGCAGAGGTGAAAGTAGTCGCGCAGTCCGGCAAAGACTTCGGCGCGCTGGGCGGGCGTCAGTTCCGGACGGCGAGCGGCAAGGCGCTGGTCGAGCGTTTCGGCCAGGGGATAGTCGTCGATGAAGGCCGCGTGCCGCCGCCCGGCCCACTGCCGCCAGAGCAGCCAGAGGACGAGGGCAAGCGCCAGCGGGACGACGAACTTGATCATCCGTTCACGTCGAAGCAGAGATACTTGATTTCGAGGTAGTCCTCGATCCCGTATTTCGATCCCTCGCGCCCGAGGCCGGACTGCTTGACGCCGCCGAAGGGCGCCACCTCGTTCGAGATCAGGCCGGTGTTGATGCCGACCATGCCGTATTCCAGCGCTTCGCCGACGCGCCAGCAGCGCGCCACGTCGCGCGAATAGAAATAGGCGGCGAGGCCGAATTCGGTATCGTTGGCCATTGCCACCGCCTCGGCCTCGGTGGTGAAACGGAACAGCGGCGCCACCGGCCCGAAGGTTTCCTCGCGCGCAACCTTCATCGCCGGCGTCACGTCGGCAAGCACCGTAGGCTGGAAGAAATTGCCGCCGCGTGCGTGGCGGGTGCCGCCGCACAGCACGCGGGCGCCCTTGGCCAACGCGTCGGCGACGTGCGACTCGACCTTGGCCCGCGCCGCGTCATCGATCAGTGGGCCCTGGGCGACGCCATCCTCAACGCCGGCCCCGACCTTCAGCTGGCCGGCCCGCGCCGCCAGTTTTTGCGCGAACGCCTCGTAGACGCCCGCCTGCACCAGGATGCGGTTGGCACACACGCAGGTCTGGCCGGTGTTGCGGTATTTGGCGATCAGCGCGCCGTCGACCGCGGCGTCCACGTCGGCGTCGTCGAAGACGATGAAGGGCGCGTTGCCACCCAGTTCGAGCGACAGCTTCTTGATCGTCGGCGCCGATTGCGCCATCAGCAGGCGGCCGACTTCGGTCGATCCGGTAAACGACAGCTTGCGCACGATCGGGCTGGCCGTCAGTTCGCCGCCAATCGCCACCGGGTCGCCGGTCAGCACGTTGAAGACGCCGGCCGGGAAGCCCGCCGCCTCGGCCAGAACGGCCAGTGCAAGCGCCGTCAGCGGCGTCTGCTCGGCCGGCTTGACCACCACCGTGCAGCCGGCGGCGAGCGCCGGGGCGACCTTGCGCGTGATCATGGCGAGCGGAAAGTTCCACGGCGTGATCGCCGCGCAGACGCCGATCGCCTGCTTGACGACGACCAGGCGCTTGTCGGCGACGGTCGCCGGAATCGTCTCGCCGTAGGCGCGCTTGCCTTCCTCGGCGAACCACTCCACGAAGGATGCGCCGTAGGCGACCTCACCCTTCGCCTCGGCCAGCGGCTTGCCACCCTCGGCCGTGATCAGTTGCGCCAGGTCGTCGGCGTTGGCGTTGATCAGCGCGAACCATCGCTGCAGGACCTGGGCGCGCTGCTTCGCCGTCTGCGCCCGCCAGGCCGGCAGGGCCGCGTCGGCGGCGGCGATGGCGCGTTGCGTCTCGTCGGCGCTGCAGTTTGGCACCTCGGCCAGCACGGTGCCGCTCGCCGGGTCGCGGACCGCCAGCGTCGCGCCGCTGTCCGCGGCGACCCATTTTCCGCCCAAAAAGACCGTCGACCGCAACAGCGCCTGGTTTTGTATCTGCATGGCCTTGAAAAATCCTGTAAAAACGGTAAGTTATGAAATGTTCGCAGAAAAGGCTTTAAGAGATGCGCGTTCCTGCCCTGATTTCCGTGACCCTGACGGTTCTACTGCTTGCCGCCTGCGGCAGCCCGGCGCCGCGCCCGGTCGCGTCGGCGGGAACTATAACGCCGCTGCCGGCCAGCGAGAAGGGCAACGAAGTCGCGCTCTACGCGCTGGGACTGATCGATACCGGCTATCGTTTCGGCGGCCGCAACCCCGAAGCCGGGCTCGACTGCAGCGGCATGGTCAGCTACATCTATGGCCAGGCCACCGGCCTCAAGGTCAGGGGCAGCGCTGCCGACATCGCCCGCTACACCCGCCCCATCGAGCGCGACATGCTGCGCCCCGGCGACCTGGTCTTCTTCAACACGCGCAACCGCTCGTACTCGCATGTCGGCATCTACATCGGCGACGCCCGCTTCGTCCATGCGCCATCGACCAACGGCAAGGTCCGCATCGACCATCTCAACGACCGCTACTACGCCCAGCGTTTCGAGGCGGCGGGAACCTTCTTCGACTAAATCCGCCACGCCGGATAGATTGGACGGCGACCGGCACAGGCGGTAGAATCGCGGCTCCCAAGCGCCCGTAGCTCAGCTGGATAGAGTATTGCCCTCCGAAGGCAGACGTCGGGGGCGCAGGGGGTTGTAAAATGACGTCTGCACTTAGGTCATGCAACGTGACCGAAAATCATCTGCGCGGCTGTAGCTCAGCTGGATAGAGTACTGGCCTCCGAAGCCAGGGGTCGTGGGTTCGAATCCCGCCAGCCGCGCCAAATACCCTGTTTCTCTGCTGCTCCAGTGTTGGATCAATTCTCGATTAGCTATTTGACATTGACAATGGCATCAAGGAAATTGGTCGAAATCAACTGAGTCGTCGATGTCGATCATCCGTACCCGATTGAAGGGCAGTAGTCTGAGGTTTCGTCCTCTGTATTTTTTGGCCCACCTATGGCCCAAATCTGGCCCATCTTTGGCCCTGCGAATTAATCGATGGCGCCATAGGGTTCCAAATCGACTACTGCTCTCTTGGCCCGTGCAAAAGCCCCAATAGCTTGAGTGGCCACGAAGGTGCCGGGTACTCTTAACCTGTGAGTTTTCTACTCTGGGATGTGCTCAACAAGCTGTTCGATCCTGCATTTGAAATATGTACACAGGCGGTCCAGCACGTCGGCCGTCGGATTGTAGCCACGATGATTTGCTAGCTTCGAAAGCGTCATGCGATGAATGCCCGTGGCCTCTGCGATTTCAACCAGCGTGACCACGCGGTTCTCGCGAAACTCCTTGTCGGCCATCAACTCTTTTAATCGAAATCGAAGCATTGCGCGTCCAGCAATTCGGATGATGCGTAAATGTATCAAAAAAACTTGACAGG
>WBZX01001865.1_pt1 | contig 15133 bp, 17 predicted proteins | sample 5204211 | NCBI WGS metagenome assembly WBZX01 (sample SAMN12344362, study PRJNA552823) | activated sludge metagenome | biome: Activated sludge suspended growth; feature: Nitrification reactor; material: Wastewater; isolation source: activated sludge from nitrification reactor of wastewater...
CGCCTTGCTCTTCAGCTCGATGTCTCGGTTCCGTACCGCGCTGGGGGATCGTCTAGCGGTAGGACGCCAGCCTTTGGAGCTGGCTACCTAGGTTCGATTCCTAGTCCCCCAGCCAAACTTATCTCTCCACAATTTCAGTAACTTGCGAGCCTTCCAGATCGCGATTCGATTCATGAGCCGTGGGACTGGTCACGGTTTTGGTCACGGTTCGAGTGAGGCTCCCCTTGTTGACTGCATCTTGGAGGTGACCAGGAGATAGATGGGAGTACCGGAGCGTCGTCTGTATATCTCTGTGCCCAAGGATCTCTTTGACTGAAACTAGATCCACTCCGGCCATTACCCGACGACTCGCCGCCGTATGCCTCAATGTGTGCCAGCAAACCCCCTCTATGCCGACTTTTTGCAAATAGGGCGAGTAGAAGTGGTTCACGAAGCTCTGGGGGTTCCAGGATTGAAGCGGAAACTTGGGGCTAGGGAAGACCCAGGGAGACCGTACGAATGAATCTAGGGACCGTAGGATGTCCTTTGCGCCCTCGCTAAGTGGCACATGACGGGTTTTCCCGCCTTTGGGTAGGGGAATGGTCGCGACACCGGCTTCAAGGTCGATCTGATCCCACCTCAGTTGAAACTGTTCCTCCCGTCTCATACCGGTTTCAATGGCAAACGCCACCAGCTTCCAGGCTTTAGGAGGCATGATCCGCTCCAGTTGAATCAATTCCTCCTCACTGAGAAACCTGGTTCGCCGGATTTCTGGCAAGAACTTTACAGACGACACTGGGTTCCTGGTCAGTTTGCCATCTTTAACAGCCAGCATCAGGACACGACGCAGAAATGTGAAATGCCTGTTAATCGTCGCGTCGCTCCACTGGCGTTCTGGCTCGGAATCCTTTGGCGCATCCACTGGACGTGGTCCCAGCCTCGTCCTCATCTTCGCTTGGACACGCCGCAAGTCTTCTGTCGAGATTTCCGTGATTAAACGCTTTCCTAAGAGAAACGACCAGCGGCGACCGTAACGCCGCTCATTATCAATGCCTCTATTGGTAGATCCCTCCAGACATCGGTTAATCCACGCTCGTAAGGTAATGTCCTTTCCTGAAGAAAATTTCTCCGGGAAATATTTGCCCTCTCGAATATCTGCCTTCAGCCGTCCATACAATGCCTTGGCCTGTGATTTGGTATCACAGCGATGCCAGCGCTCCCGTCCGTTGGCATACAGACGCACCCACCACCCTTCGCGACCTTTCCGCTGGGTGATGCCTCTATCCTTGCCTTCTTTTCTTGCCACGGTGGCTCTCCTTTCGCTGGTCTGATTTGTGATTTTCTCGCCATTTGCGTGTCGCCACTCGCGTCTGACAACGAGGGCCACAGTAGATTTGATCGACACGAATGGCGAGGTAAATCCGTTGGCACTCTGGGCAACGGCGAATGCGCCCGGAATAGTCGACCAATAAATGAGCGAACCGATATTCAAATTCCTTCACTTTCCGCTTGGTCGCCACAAACACACTGCCTTTGCGTGCGTCCTCGATCGGCAACGTCACAATGATCGTGAATTGCGGAAACGTAAAGGCGGCGACGGCGTTTTTCCAGAGCTTCTCCAGACTGCCCAGGACCATGGCCTGGATCTCCTTGGCCTCTCCACGACTTGGCAGGGTGCCACGAAACCCCTCCCCTGGAAGCGCTCGGACGCTCCAGCCGGCCTCGGTAGCGATGTCCGCCCCCCGGCGATTGGCGACGTCATCGACAAAGCTGGCGATCTCAAACGCTAAGACCGTCCATTCACTCGCCGTGAGGGTGTCCAGGTCCGTCTGAATAAACTTCAGGAGCCATCCCACCTCGCCATCTGCGGAGGTGAGAATCCGCTCTCTCGCCTTCGTCATCTCTCCGTGAAATTGGTCGTCGTGTGCGCCTCGATCAACCGGCATAGGGACTCCTTCTCCTGACGAGTGAATCAGAATCGCACTCCATCCTAGTACAGCCAAAAAAAGTTAGGACCAACGGGAGGCGTAGCGCTGAAATCGCTTGAAGAGTGTACCTCGCTGGTGGTAATGCGTGTCAATATAGGATATGCCTTACAATTGTGAGGCATAACTCAATCTATAACCATTACCAAGGAGGTGCCAGATGGTCAGTGCAAAATTGATCACGATTCGCGAAGCGGCGGAACGGCTAGGACTCAAAGAAAGCACGATCAGGAAATACATCCTGAAGCGGCAAATTGCCTACGTGAAGCCGTCGGTGCGAGCCGTGCGGATACCCATTGAGGAATTGGAGCGGATTCTGGCTGCCGGCCTGAGGCCGGCGATTCCTCACGCGGAAGGTGCCCGGTGAGCCGCTGGAAGGAATTCCGGCGGGAGCCCGTCGCCGGCGAATGGACCAGGAAGCAGAAGCGGGGCTATCACCGGGTGCGGTCGCTCCTGTGGTTCTGGGAATGCCATCAGTTCCAAGTGCTCTGGGTCACGCTCTCCACGGCAGAAGGCGGGGATGCCGAGAAGCTGACCTATCACCACAAACAACTGCGCCAAAGGATCGAACGCCAGCTGGGGTTTCAAGGATTGGAGTACTACCAGGTCCGGACAGAGGAAGGGCATGGCGTGCTGCATATCTTCTGGGCCTGGCGGGTGCCCGATGGGGAACGAGCGCGCCGGTTCTGGATCTCCCAGGAATGGCTCTCGGCCCAATGGCAGGCCCTGCATGGGGCTCCGGTGGTCTGGATCAAGGCCTACCAGCCCAGCCATCGTTCTCGGAACCGACTGAGCCGTTACGTCATCAGCCAATATGTTCAGGATCAATGTGGCTACGTGAACATGTGCTGGTCCTGGAAACGCTCGCTAGGGTTTCCCATTAGCCGACTGTGGGAAGAAATGCGGCACCAGTGGTCCACCAGGAATGCCTATCGCCGGATCAGGGGAGAGATCGAAATCCCAAAGATCGTCTTCCTGAAGACCTGGGAGGATCTGCTCTCGGGGCATCCCATTTGGTTCAGTGGCACCATTTTGCAGCTGGTGCTGGGGAAGGGGCTCGTCTATCAGGAGGTGTGGGCATGATCTGGCATCGATGCGATCTGAAGCTGCCGAGTCTATTTGGACCGGCCTGTTGCGGACGGGAAGCGACCACGTATGATCGTGCGCGCAAAGCCTGGCTCTGTCCTGAGCATACGAAGGAACGGCTGTGCGAGTTCTGCCAATTCGAACGCTCTTGGATGCGACTCTGTTATATGGAGAAGGATGTGACGTGCGAAATCTGGCTTTGTATCGACTGCGCGGGACTGGCAGGGCGACGGTGACGCTCTCTAATCAATTTCTCCCTGTCACCCGTCCACTATCCCTCACGGGTGAGAGGGAGTAATGCTCCTTCATTGCAAGGCGGCGATGCGGCAGCTTGGCCGCCCTGCTGTTCGATCGTTTATTACAAAGACAGAGAAAGGGCAGGGACACTGAAACCATGGGGAGATTGGTCACGCAAAGATTCCGCCCAACGAGGCCGCCCGGCCGTTCCGGACCACTGGACCGGACGGCCGGGGGGATCGGGGGCGCAGCCCCCGCTTCACTTGATCTATATGGTCAAAGTAGCATTAAAGAAAACCTGAAACAGGCTGACTTTACCCACGTAATAGTTTGTGCTACTCTGCGCAAACGTCTACTTAAGGTATTATCACTACTTAAATGGGGGCCTCGTGGCTATTCCAGACACTTTCTGCAAGGGGTTTAGTTCGGAGGTTGCCGTTCTTCGAGACAAAATTCGGATATTGAGGGACTCAGAACCGACTGATGATAAGAGTAAACACCTTTTTGATCTCGCCAATGCAGTCTATGTCCTCTCAAGGCGGATTGAGGAGCTTACTGAAGATTAAGAGCGGAAGGGATGAAGCCGAATGCGTCCACAGAGTCTAGCCAAAGTGCTTATTCTTTTGCTGACCGTTGCAACCCTTGCCAGCTGCACTCCATGGCGAGTGGAATATCTTGAGGATGCAAAAGGGAGAGCAACTCAAGATGATGTTACTATGAAATTTGGACCACCTATGGGCGAAAGGCGATTGAGTACTGGCGATGCAGTTTGGATATATAGATATACCGGGGCTGATGTAGGGCAGTCAGGAGGCAGCACTTGGTGCCGGGAGTATGTCCTGAGATTCGACCCCCAGAGAATACTTAGGGAGTGGAACAGGCAAAAATGCTAAAAGCTTGCGTGGGGATTGCTCGTAAAGAAAGGGCTCTCAGCCAGGCACATGTTCCTTATTATATAACCAAGTTCGTGCTGTCTGTCTGCGCGCTGCTGTCGCCTCTCTTTGCCCTGTCGGTGCATGGGCAGGAGTCTTCTCCTGTGCCAGACTTCTATCTGCTTTTAGATCAATGCAAAACCACTGTCGGATATCTAGTGCCTTCAAATAAATCAATGGTTCAGATGGAATCAAAGCCGGTGAACTTTGCATGCCTCAGAAAATCACAGTACGTCAACTGTGACCTGATGTTTGCCGATGGGGAAAGCGCATCGATACAGTTCGAAGTGAAGCTCGACATCCCCCCTCATCTCTACTTGGCCAATAGTAACTTTAATGATTTTGTCGTTGTTAACAGTGCCGCGCATTCTGCTGTCTTGGTCACGCGGCTGCTTGAGGTCGAATATGCCGGATCTAAGGTTTGCCATGGGAAATTTACAACTCGATACGAATTTGACCGATTGCGCGAATTACAAAGATGACATGAATCCACATTCCTGGAGGTTATCTATGAATGATGTCTATCATTTAGAGCGAGATGCTTATCTTATCTGCCGATCTTGCCTGGCACGAAGATCTCCAGAAGAGGCGATGAATTTGGCCACTGGCATCACATCCGGTCGCTGCATGTTTTGCCGCCATATGGGTGAGAAATTGTTTTCCTGGAAGGCTCAGAATGAAGACCTGGTCAACCAGATCTAACTGCTCTGGAAGCCCTAGCGGTCGAAATGGATACGTTGTAGATACGCACTGCATTTTCATCGAAGAAATCTGGTCCCGGTTTTGGTCACGGTTCGGTCCCGGTTTTGGCCACGATTACAGGTATGCCTCCATCTCAACTGATCGCCATGGATTTGTAGCTAAGTGTTTGTTTCGTAATCTTAAAGTATCATTCTGTGCTCATTGATCGCCGTCAGTCTCTAGGGTGCTTTGTCCGACTTTGGAGCTGGCTACCTAGGTTCGATTCCTAGTCCCCCAGCCAATTTTTTCCCGTTACGAACTCTGCACGGTCTGTGCGCGTTTCTCATCCAACTCCGCCCAGCGGGCATAGAGCCGCTCTACTTCAGCCTGCGCGTCTACCAAGGCTTGACTGCGGTCCTGCAGTGCCGCTGCATCCGACACCACGGCCGGATCGTGCATCGCGGCCTGACAGGCAGCAACCTGTTCCTCTGCTTTGAGGATGCTCTCCTCGATCATGCCCCATTCTTTTTGTTCGCGATAACTGAGTTTCTTGGCTTTGCGAGCCGGGCTCGTCGAGGCGCCGCTATCGGGACCGGCAGAATCGGCTTGGTCATTGGTCGAGTCAGACTGTCCACCGGCGGCCCGTTCCTGCGCGCTTTCCCACTGGGCATAATCGGCGAACCATTCGAGGCGACCGGTACCGTCCAGAGCCAGCAGAATCGTGGAGACACGATCCAGCAACCATCGGTCATGGGTGACGAGCACGAGCGCGCCGGGGAATTCGAGCAGACTGTCTTCCAGCACATCGAGCGTCGGAATATCCAAATCGTTGGTGGGTTCGTCGAGAATCAGCAGATCGGCCGGTTGCAACATCAGTTGGGCGATCAGCAGTCGCGCCTGTTCCCCGCCCGACAGTCGTGACACGGGAAGATCCAGCTGTTCGGGTCGAAAGAGGAACCGCTTCGCCCAAGAAGCGAGATGGACTGACCGGCCTTGGTAGACGACCGCATCGCCTGAAGGGGCCAGCGCGCGTCGCAGGGGAGCCGCTTGATCCAGCGATTCACGATGTTGTTCGAAGGAGACGATGCGCAGCCCCTCGGCGCGCACAATCGTGCCTGCATCCGGTTCCAGCGTGCCGGCCAGCAATCGAAGCAAGGTGGTCTTCCCGCTGCCGTTCGGGCCAAGCAGGCCTAGGCGCTGACCAGGCCCGAGGAGCAAATCCAAATTCGTGACGACGGGTTTCTCGTTGAAGCGCTTCGTGACGTCTTTTGCGACCAGCAGTTGTTTCGACTTTCGCCCGGAAGCGGAAAAGTCGATGCCGATGGACGACTGGGCGGCGCGGGATTCGACCTGGTCCAATTCCTCGATGAGTTTGCCCGCTGACTGAATGCGACCCTTGGCTTTAGTGGTGCGGGCTTTCGGCCCTCTGCGCAGCCATTCCACTTCGCGCCGCACACGATTGGCTAGCGACGATTGATAGTCCGCCTGCACTTGGAGTGCGGCATCGCGTTGTTCCAAAAAGTCGCTGTATCGGCCTTTGGCTTCAAAGCGGCCCTCGGGATAGCAACGATTGAGTTCCACCATGCGCGTCGCGATCGACTCTAAAAAACGACGGTCGTGACTGATGACGAGGAAGGCCTTGGCGCGGTTCTTGAGTAGTCGCTCCAGCCAAAGAATGCCCTCGACATCCAAATGGTTGGTCGGTTCGTCCATGAGCAGCACGTCCGGCTCGAGCAGCAAGGCTTGCGTGATAGCCAGTCGCTTGCACCAGCCTCCCGAAAGGGTGTCGACGCAGTGCTCTGGATCAGGAAAGGTCCCTATGCTGAGGGCCCGGGCGATGAGACCGCCTTCTTCGTGAGGATCGCGACCGGCATCCGTGAGGGTTTGCTGGAGGACATGTTCTATGCTCGAGCCGGCAGGAAAGCTCGGCTCTTGTGGGACATATCCCACGCGGGTATGTCCACGTACTGTGCGTGTTCCTTGGTCGGGCGATTCGAGACCGGCCAGGATTTTCAGCAGGGTGGATTTGCCGGACCCGTTCGGCCCGATCAGGCCGACATGGTCACCTTCGCACAAGGCCAGCGTGAGATTGCTAAACAGGGCTCGCACCCCATAACTCTTACTGATCGATTCGCAACTCAACAGAATGTTCGGGGCCATACCCTGAGTACCTCTTTCGCGCCAGTGAAAGCGTGCAGTATACGGTGCGGGGATGGCCTAGGGCTAGCCGCAGGTAGAGAGCGGGCCGCCGGGCTGTCTGGGCCGGTGAATCTATCGAATCACAGGAGGCGAGGGTGACGTTAGTGAGCGGTCTTGGCACGTCCCGACCGGAGCCGGTGCTGAAAGCAGGTGGGGCACAGATGGTAGCCGCCCTGCGTCGACGTATGAAACGACTCCATCGTGGCGGTCCCGCAATCAAAGCAGCGAACATGGCTCACGAGGGTGCGGGGCAGGAGAGGCGTCACATCGATGCCCTGCAGTTGATCGTGGAGCCGACGGGCAGAGCGATGAATGTTCAGGAGGAGGGGTTGCACGCTGGGCGCGGCGCCGGGAATCGCGGTTTCCAATCGTAACAGGTGCTCCCGGAATGAACCACGGTCCTCCTGCTGATCTTCGCTGCTTGGTCCTGTCACCATTGCCGTCACTCCATTGTTGGAAAGAAATTCATCACCTGCGTGAGGTGTGATTCTCGTGTATCAACGGGAGATGGTTCAAGGCAGCAGAAGGCTGGCGCTCCAGTACTTTGCGTGGGACTCTGGATGGGTTGAAGGCCGAACGGGCCGGTCAACGCGGGGCGTGGGACTTCTCGATCTTGGCCCAGGCGTCTTTGAGCGTGACGGTGCGGTTGAAGACGAGCTTGTTTGGCGCAGAATCAGGGTCGGCACAGAAGTAGCCCACGCGTTCAAATTGGACGCTGGTGCCAGGAGCGATCGAGGCCAGGCTGGGCTCGACTTTGCAAGACGGCAGCCGTTCCAGCGAACGGGGATTCAGGTGTTGCGTCCAATCCTGATCGGCTGGGATCTTGCCGGGGTCCGTCAGCATGAGACTCTCATACAGCCGTATTTCGGCGTCGACGGCATGGGCCGCCGAGACCCAATGGATCGTGGCCTTCACTTTTCTCTGCGCCTGAGTTCCGCCGCTTTTGGTTTCCGGGTCATAGGTGCAGCGGAGTTCCGTCACCTCACCCGTCGTCGGGTCCTTCACGACGCCGACGCACGTGATGATGTAGGCATACCGCAAGCGCACCTCGCGGCCCGGGGCGAGGCGGAAAAACTGCTTAGGCGGATCTTCTTTGAAGTCTTCCTGGTCGATATACAGCACACGGGAAAAGGGCAGTTGCCTGGTTCCGGCGGACGCATCTTCCGGATTGTTGATGGCATCGAGCTGCTCAACCTGTCCCTCGGGATAGTTTTCGATCACGAGGCGCAAGGGGCGCAGCACGGCCATGACCCTTGGGGCGCGCTTGTTCAAATCTTCACGGACAAAGTGTTCAAGCAGCTGCATTTCGACGATGGCATCCCGTTTCGCCACGCCGATGGCGTCGCAAAACGCGCGCAGCGCTTCGGGCGTGAAGCCGCGGCGGCGAAGCCCTTTGAGCGTCGGCAGTCGCGGATCGTCCCAGCCGTTGACCAATTTGCGTTCGACGAGATCGAGCAGTTTACGCTTGCTCATGACCGTGAAGGTCACATTCAGCCGGGCAAATTCAATTTGCTGCGGCCGATGAGGCGTGTCGCATTGTGCCACGACCCAGTCGTAGAGCGGCCGATGGTCTTCGAATTCCAAGGTGCAGATCGAATGGGTGATGCCTTCGATCGCATCGGACAACGGATGGGCAAAATCGTACGCCGGGTACATGCACCATGACGTGCCGGTGCGATAATGAGCCACATGCCGGATGCGGTACAGCACCGGATCGCGGAGATTGATGTTGGGCGAGGCCATGTCGATCTTCGCCCGGAGCACATGCGCGCCATCGGGAAATTCCCCCGCCCGCATCCGCCTGAACAGATCCAGGTTCTCGTCGATGCTGCGGGTGCGATGCGGGCTGGGCTGCCCCGGTTCCGTGAGCGTTCCCCGATACCGTCGCATCTCGTCAGCCGTCAGGCTATCGACATAGGCGAGGCCCTTCTTGATGAGGACGACGGCAAAGTCATAGAGCCGCTCGAAATAGTCGGAGGCGAAGAAGATGTTGTCGCGCCAGTCGAATCCCAGCCAGCGGACATCTTCTTGAATCGCCTGTACGTATTCAGGATCTTCCGTCGTCGGGTTCGTATCATCCATGCGGAGATGACAGATCCCGCCCGGTTGCTCGCTGGCAATGCCGAAGTTGAGGCAGATCGACTTGGCATGCCCGATATGGAGATAGCCGTTGGGTTCCGGCGGAAAACGAGTGACCACCCGGCCGCCATGTTTGCCTGCGGCACGATCGGCCGCAACCAGTTCACGAATGAAGTCTGACCGTGTCGGAGGTTCTGGCGTGGTGGACATACTGCGTGTGATTCCGTCGAGTTGCCGATGATGAAGCGCGAATGGTTCTATCACAGAACGGCGGGAGGGAGAAGGGGAATTGATGGGCAGCCTGTGCCGTGTTGATTTTCTCTGGATCGATGGGGGTGACTATTTTAGAATCAATTTTTTATGGCAGGGCTCCTGCCCTGTGGTCATTCAGTGAGGGGGATTGGATGATGCGCCGTCAACGAATGCTTCTGATGCTCGTGGTGCTGCTCGGCATGGGCGGGATGGATTGGGCCCAGGCGGAACAGCCGGCTTTGCCTGAATCCTGTCGCACACAGCCATTTGAGACCAAGATGGAATGCTACCAGCAGCATTTGGAAACGGTGTTGCAGGGCGAAGGCACCGAGGGGGCGCTGACGGCTCTTGAGCAGATCACGACGCAGGATCCTGAAGCGCTACGCGAGGCGCATCCGCTCGTCCACCATATCGGCCAGCAATCGTTTGCGCGGTACGGGACGGCTCCGCTCGCCATGTCGCATTGCCGGGATGTGTTCTGGTCCGGGTGTTACCATGGCGTCCTGCAGGCCTTTTTGAGCAGTCTGCCCGCCGTGGAACCGGAGCATATCTTGCCCCTCTGCCCCGTCAGCGAAACGGTGTCGGCCTATTCATTTCAGCGGTACAACTGTCTGCATGGGTTGGGCCATGGCCTGACCATTCAGTTCCGCTACGACGTGCTGAAGAGTCTCGCGTTCTGTGACGCCTTGCCGGGAAGCTGGGACCGCGAGTCCTGCTATGGCGGCGTGTTCATGGAGAACATCGTGACGTTTCAGCAAGCCCGCCGTGCGCAACCGGTCGGCCATCATCATCATGAGGCGACCAGCTTTTTGAATCCGCAAGATTTGTTGTACCCTTGCTCTGTCCTGACGGAAAAATACCTGCGCGCCTGTTACCTGATGCAAACCTCTGCGGTGCTGACCTTCCTGAATTACGACTTCGCGCAGGCATTCACGCAATGCGCCCGGGTAGAGGGGGAGCATCAGACGACCTGTTACCGCAGTTTGGGGCGTGATATCAGCGGCTATACGCTGCGTGATGCCCAGCAGGTGAATGCCCTGTGCCGGCTGGGCCAGGGCGATCAGATCAGGCAATGCTTCATCGGCGCGGTGAAAGACTTCATCCTGACCGACGCCAACCCCGAGCCAGGCCTGGCGTTGTGCCGCAGCCTGGATGGCCCGTTCAAAAGAGACTGCTATGCCACCGTGGGTGAAATGGTAGTGCCTCTGTTCGACGATAAAAATAAGCGTGTGCAGGCCTGCCATCGTGGCGAAAATGAATATGTCGATGCCTGCCTCGCCACCGCTACGGCATTCTAGTCACCCATTGCGCGCATTGCCTGCCGGTGAATCCACCTGAGTATCCTGTCTCAGCACGCACAAGGTCTGCCGAGAATTCTCGCTCGGATGCCTGACGCATCCCGGTCGGCTACGCTCTCAAAAAGGAAACCGGGTGAGCTAGGCGGCGGATGGCGCCGGCAATTGGATGACGTGGAAGTCTTTTTGCGCAATCACACGGCTGTTCATGCGCAAGCGAAACTCGTAACGACCGGGTGCGGGAAACAGGAGCGCGGGCAGGTTGATGCCGAAATCAGCAATCTGCAGGCGATCCTGGATGGCGATGTCGGGAAGTGAGGCGCGGCAGACCAATTGATCGGTGTTCACATACACCAGATCGATCTCCAAGTGATACGTCCCCTCCGCATCGGTCAGGCAGAAGTACAAGCCCACTTGGTGGTGCTGAAACGGAAAGGTCACGGCTTGCAGATGGGTGAAAATGCCGATGAGGGACTTTTTCTTGGTGAGGCTGTCTTCGATGACGCTGTCACAGACCAGGAAGGCCTGAATACTGGGGTTCGGACTGTCAGTCATATGATCCGGCCGGCGTCAGCCGAGCACTGCCGTGCCGCCGCGCGCTTCGAACACATCTCCGAACAGGGTATGTGTGGAACCGACCCGGCAGAAGTGGGAGGTGATTTCGATGAGCTGGCCGCGGTGAGAATAAAATTTGCCCGTTGCCACGTGGATTTTTTCGCCTGGTGCCACCGCGGCCTCGAGCACCGTCTCGCCGGTTTCCTGATCCGTGACCTTCAGCCAGGGAAGATTGGGAAACAGGGTTGGCGGGGAGTCGCTGGTATTGAGCGAAAAGCGATTGCCGTCGTTGAACGCCCAGCGATTGCGGCGAAGATGCGCCACATGGTTGCCGCTACCGTCATATAAATCGATTGTCAGCAGGATGCGGTCTTGTTCCGGGGCCAGCTCCAAGACGAGTTGTTCTTTGCCCTGGACCCGGATCACGCCGTTCGTATTGCGGAAGATGTTGGAGCCGAGCCGAATCTCCAAGCTGTGTTTGTGCCGCTCTGATTCGGCTTCGTGGGAAGGATGTGATGCGTCAGGTTTGCGCAGTTCCATGCGTAGAAATCTAAGGCGACCTGAGGACCTGTTGGGCGACGCATTCGGCCATTGATGCTGGCCTAAGCAAGTCGGATGCAAGGTAGGCCCAAAGCGGGGCGCTGTCAAGTCTGTTCTAGCGGTGGCCTAGGGGGTTGCGGGGCCTTCACGTTCGTCGGAATCGGTGGCCGTCACGCAGACGGTCACTTCCTGTTCCGCCTGGTTTGGCATGGGGATCATGATCACTTGAGAAACGGCTGCCCCGCCGGTCTTTTGTGAGGCCGGCACAACCTTGGCGATCACGGGCCCATCTCCGGCATTATAGTAAATGGTGGTGTAGGCCAGGTTGGTCAGCGGTTTGCCGTCCGTGCCGGTGGTAGGTTCCGTGTAGGCCACCGTAATGGTCGATTTCGGCGGCTTCACGCGCACTTTGGTCGTGCTGCCGCACTTCGTCCAGGCGCTGGAGTTGGGAGGAGCGATGGTGCCTTCAAGGAAGCTGGCCCCGCAGCCGGCCAACGTGAGCATGGCGGGGAGCAGGCCCGCGACAAGAACGCCTCTATATTGGAAATAGCGACTGGACATTCTTGTACTGTAGGCTAATTCAAAAGCCTCTGCAAGCACGGTTGGTTGAGCCGACCCTTGCCTGCCCCGTGTTACGCCTCGAGGCCGCTCTCTCTGACTTGCCGTTTGAAAAGCCAAAACTCGCTATGGTACAGTCCGGTTCTTTCCGCTGCAGTTGGACTACCTCTCCGGTCCCATCGTCTAGCTTGGCCTAGGACGGAGCCCTCTCAAGGCTCAGACACGGGTTCAAATCCCGTTGGGACCACCAACCTTTTCAGGCAGTTAGCACAAGCCGGGTCGGACCCACCCCCGGCATTGTGCTAAATTTGTGATAGTCGTCCTTAAACACCTGCACCGCTTCCCGCAAATTCTCCGGCGCCAGATGCGCGTAGCGTTGCGTCATCCGCCCGTCGCGGTGACCCAGTAACCGTTGCACCCGATAAAGATCCACGCCCTTCTGCACGAGCGCCGAGGCGAAGGTATGCCGCAGGTCGTGAAAGCGAAAGTTCGTCACGCCTACGGACTCGCAGGCCCGTCGAAAAGCCGTCGTGACCATATCCGGCGTCACCGGTTCCTTGTCCTCAGTATGTTGCAGGAACACCGGGCCGCTTGCGAGCGGGCGGGAGGGCCTCACCGCTTCCAGAGTTTTCATGGCAGGATCACACAACGGAATCCCTAAACGATCCCCGTTCTTCGTGTGATCCAGAATGATGAGCCCCCGAGCCATGTCGACCTGTTCCCATTGCAGGCACACCACGTTTTCCCGGCGCAGGCCCGTGTAGCGTGCCAGCATCACAATCGGTTGTAGCCACGTGGGACAGGCTTGGTAAATCGTCGCCAGCGTTTCGTCATCACAGTACCGAACGCGTGCATTGTTCACCTTGCCCATCGATACTCGGCACACCGGATTGTCTCGGCACCACTCCCATTCTCGAATGGCGACATTGAAGGCGGTCTTCATCAAGGCCAATTCCTTCACGATGGTAGCCGGTGCGGCTCCCGCTTGTTGCCGTTTCCACTTGTACGCGGCAATCTCTTTCGGCGTGACCTGAACCAAGGTCTTTTTGCCAAACACCGGTAGAAGATGAGCGAGGACGCCTCGCGCCCGTCGTTCACCATGACGGCTGGCTCCCACGACTCGCTCAGCCACGTACCGCTCGACCATCTCTTCAAAGGTCCGTTCTTGTTCTTCGAGTCGGTCGAAATAGCGACCTTCGATGATCTTGGTCTTGATCTTCCCCAGCACGGCTTCCGCGAGTCGACGATCCGTGCACTCGGTGCTTCGACGGATCTGTTTCCCCTGATACACAAATGTCATCCACCACACTTTGTTGCGCTTAAACAGCCCCATCTGCATCCTCCTTCTGGATGAGGCCTGATTTCGGTCTAGTTTCCCCGTGGCGGGAAGTATAGACCTCGGATTTGGCCGCTTCAATGAGGTGGTCAAGGTCGCGGGTATCGGCATGAATCGGCACTGTGAACGGCTTCCTGGGATTGGCTTCAAAGCTCTTCAGCCACGCCTGGATGGCCTCAGGTTCAAAGCGGACGAGGCCATGAATGCGACGGCAAGGAATCTTGTTTTTGGAAACCCAAAGGTAGAGTGTGGACTGCTTGATATTGAGCCAAGCCGAGAGCTCTTTGACGGTAAGCATGATGCAGATACACCGGGGGAGTCTCTCGACACCCCCAGTCCCCCTAACATGGGCTGCCCGCGTGACCGCCGGCAGACCGGTGAAACCGAGTGGGTGGTTGCTTGAGCAAATTGCGGTGTCGGTCTTTCCACCGAGCAATGCCCCTGACAATTTCGTTCAGTAGCCATTCTTCCCCTCCAGGGGTGGCACAAATGACCGCCAACATCGGCGTCAGGGTGTCACTCACCCATCGTTTTACGTTCTGCAGGGTCTGCACCTGCTTCTCCTGGGCTAATCGCCCCTTCTGAAATCCCTCCGTCAAGAGGGCGTACCACTCCAAGACGGGAGCCCGGTAGCGTTCTTCATCCTCGGCATCCTTCGGAATCTGCCGGAAATCCACATACGAGCGCAGCAAGCCGATGACCAACTCCTTCCAGTCGGCTTCGTCTAACGTGGCCAATGCTCGGGCACACTGTTCGGCCCGGTCCTTCTTGAGCTCTAATTCCCACCGAGTCCCGTAGTCCTGATAGTTCTCCTGTCCCTTGCTCTGGAGTTCGAGCCGCTTGTCATAGATCCGCAACAGGGTCTGACTCTGCGGACTGCCGAAGTACATCGTCTCGCCCGTCGTGGCTCCGGTCCCATGCGTCAGGTTGGAGACGATATGTCGGACCTGAGCGGCACGCCTCACACATTGGCCGGCAGCGACGGCCTCTCGAATCGTGCTGACCGGGACCGAGCCGGCTCGGTCATCCAGGGCGCAGTCGATTCGCGTGACATGCCCCTGTTGAGCATGCACCCACTTGAGCAGCGTGCGGATTTGATCCCGTGTCAGGGCGGACGCCAGGCCGCCCGAGAGATCCACATGGATTTCATTCGGCCGCCGAGGGGCATTGGTGCCCAGTTTGCCAACCCCACGCAGGCCATCGACCCGCATCCAGGACAAGGGATAGCCTCGGAACCCGCCTTTGGCCTTACTCCAATCACCGCCAAGGACCTTCATGGTCTCCTGGGGGTTACTGGCCAAGACGGTGAAGGCCAGCCAATCAATCGTGAGAGTAAAGCTCGACTCCATGGAACCTATCGAACTCCTGTACTGAGCGCTGTAGGTAGCGCCCCCGTGTTACCAAGACGGGGGCCATTCC
>WBZX01001866.1_pt1 | contig 15124 bp, 16 predicted proteins | sample 5204211 | NCBI WGS metagenome assembly WBZX01 (sample SAMN12344362, study PRJNA552823) | activated sludge metagenome | biome: Activated sludge suspended growth; feature: Nitrification reactor; material: Wastewater; isolation source: activated sludge from nitrification reactor of wastewater...
GACTGGGCGGGGGTTCGGGGGCAGAGCCCTTTGTGGCGGAGCCCCTGACCTGCGGAGATCGGCTTTGCCGGTCGCAGCAGCGAAGACGTCGGCCGTCAGGCCGGCTACCGAACTCCGCCGGAAGGCTGTGCCTTTCGGCGGATCCAGGCTTAAGGGTCCTAGCGGATAGGTCCGATCGTCGTCGCTACCAGGTTGACCAGACCGAGGCTTCGCCTCGGTTTAGCCATGCCGTGCTTATGGGTCGGCTCGCCTGTCGGCTCGCCTCCTAAGAGGCGCAGTCGGCGAACACCTTGGTGACGGAGTCGGGCAGCTTGGAAGCCGAGTCGGCGTTGATCATCTGTTCGTTGATCTCCATCAGCTCGTCGAAGTCGACGCCGGTGTCCTTGTCGCTGAGAGCATCGAAGGCGCACTGGCAGAAGTTCGATGGAAGCGAAGCCGACTCGTCTGCCTTGGCATCGGCAGCGGCCGTCTCCTTGCACCCGTCCAAGAATGCCGCTTCGAGATCGTCGTAGCTCCCGGCCTGCGATTGGCCGGTTCCACAACCGCTGAGCATCGACCCCACGACGACCAAGCCAGCCACGGAAAGGGCCAGACGGCGACGGATCGGGTTTGCGGGCACGGCTGTCTCCTTATCTACGACACCTCAACGCTAGCGGTCACACCCGTGGGCACCGAAGCCGTCCCTGCGGCACCGCCTCGGTGTGAGAAAGCGCTGAGGGGGTGGCCCTAGGGCCACCCCCTCAGCAGATCCGACCAGTGCTCCCCCCGGATCACCTGCCGGAAACTCGTTGCGACGACTCAACCAGGAGAGGTTGTCGCGCTGCACAACAAGTTTCGGTCAGCTACCGCCCTTTCTGCATGAGCCGTTAGGCCCAAAATCGCCTGGAGGTCGTTCCGGTCACCTAGGGCCCGAGCGGTCAGGTCCAGTTGTCGTCGCTGCGAGGTTGATCAAACCGAGGCTCCGCCTCATGCGCAGTTCCTCGAATGCGACCACACCCAGGTCGACGGGTCGGACCTCACCGGTCGGCTGCCAGCCCTGAGCTTCGTAGAAGGCCCGGGCCCTTCGGTTGGACCGCAGCACCGAAAGCACCTGGTGATGAAGCCCAACCTCGTCCAGCCATACCGAGGCCGCTTCCAGCAGTCGGCGACCGCCGCCCCGCCCTTGGGCGTGGGGATCCACGTACAGCTCCCAGATCTCACCCATCGCACCGTCGGGTCCTTCACCCACGACGTCATCTGGGTGAGCCGGGCCGCAGTCGACGTAGCCGTAGACGTGGCCGGGACGACCCCAGACCAACAGGCGATGCTGGCGGCTCGGCGGGACCATGGCCCTACCGACCCAGTAGGCGGCCGGAGGCACGACATCACGCCCGTCCAGGAACGCATCGGGCAGGATCCCGCCGCGGTAACTGGTCCCGAACGCCCGCCACTTGACGGCCGCCACCGCCGCCCCGTCCAGCGCGGCGGCGACCCGTACCGGTTCGTCCTCTCCCGGAGGTCCCACGAACGGCATGGGCAGCCCCAGGCCGAAGCGGCGGCGGATGAGGTGGGCCCGGGCGCTGTCGGCCGGCTCGGGCACGGCGGGAGCAGGATCGGGCTGGGCCCGCACCAGGCTGATCAGTTCGGCCACGGGATCGGCCACGACCACCTCTCATCGCCCCCCGGTCGTAGCCAGGTCATAGACCCGGCGTCTCGACACTCCGAGCTCACGGGTCACCGACGCCACCGCGTCACGGGTGGATGCACCCGCCGCCTGTTCGCGGGCCAGCGCCGCCAGGACGTCATCGTCAGACACCGGCCCGGGGGCCGGGGCACCGTCGAGGACGATCACGAACTCACCCCGGGGCTCGACCTCGGCCACCCGGGCTTGCGCTCCGGTCAGGTCGCCCCGCCACACCTCTTCGTGCAGCTTGGTGAGCTCTCGGGCCAAGACCACCCGACGGCCACCTCCACAGACATCGACCAGATCGGCCAGGGTGCGGGCCAGGCGATGGGGTGCCTCATAGAGGACCACCGTGCGCCGCTCGGCCGCCACCTCGGCCAGCCGTCCGGATCGGCCGGACCCCTTGCGCGGCAGGAACCCCTCGAAAACGAACCGCCCGACCGCCAGACCGCTCTGCACCAACGCCGCTAGCGCCGCCGACGGACCGGGGATCACCTCGACGAGCACACCGGAATCGACGCACGCAGCCACCAACCGCTCACCCGGGTCCGACACGCCGGGCATCCCGGCATCGGACACCAGCGCCACCGTGTCCCCGGCCACGAGGCGCGACACCACAGAGGCGGCCACCTCGGCTTCGGTGTGGTCGTTCACCACCTTCAAACCCGGTACCCGGATCCCGAAGTGGGCCAGCAACCGACCGGTGCGGCGAGTGTCCTCGCAGCAGACCAGGTCAGCCGATCGCAGCGCCTCCACCGCACGCGGGCTCATGTCTCCGAGGTTGCCGATGGGCGTACCCACCAACACCAGCTTGCCCTCGGTCACGACCGGGCCGATGGGTGCTCGCCGCGGATCTCCAAGCGGTCGCCCACGCACAGACCCCAACGGGCGAAGGCCCCAGCCTCGGCCTCGACCACGTTGTTCGCCTTCCACACCGGCAAGGTGATCCGATGGGGAACGACCCTCATCGTCTTGATGACGACCAGGTCGACATCGCAGAACGCCACGTCTATGGGAAAGCGCATGCCCACCGAGTGGACCGACCGAGTGCCCTCGAACACCAGCGCCCCCTCGAAGCCGTCGCGCCCCAATAGGCCTCGCCGGCGGGCTCGGCGGCCTTCGGCGACCTCAGCGCTGGCCAGCACCTCGTCGTCGCGCAGCAACCAGGGCATCGGATGGCCTAGACGTTGAACCTGAACTCGAGGACGTCGCCGTCCTCCACCACGTACTCCTTGCCCTCCACCCGGATCTTGCCCACCTCTCGGGCCTTGCTCCACGAACCGATCTCGAGCAACTCGTCCCAGTGGATGACCTCGGCTCGGATGAACCCACGTTCGAAGTCGCTGTGGATGCGGCCCGCACACTGTGGCGCCTTGGACCCGGCCCGGAAGGTCCAGGCCCGTGATTCCTTCTCGCCGGTGGTGAAGTAGGTACGGAGACCCATGAGTTGGTACGCGGCGTGGATGAAGCGCTCGAGGCCGCCTTCGCCGAGACCGAGGGCCTCGAGCATCTCCAGGCGCTCCTCACCGGAGAACTGGGCGGCTTCGGCCTCCAGTTGGACGCACATGCCGATCACTTCGGCCCGACCGGCCAGTTCGGCCTCGACCGGAGCGATGATCTCGGGAATCCGATCCAGGTCGTTCTCACCTACGTTCACCAGGGCCAGGACCGGCTTGTTGGTGAGCAGGAACTCTTGGTCCAACACGGTGCGCTGATCGGTGCTCAGGTCTGCTCGGTAGATCGGGGTCCCGTCGGCCAGGACCTTGTGGGCCGCGTCCAGCGCTTCCACAAGTTCGGTGAGCGACTTGTCTTGCTTGGCCGCCTTGCGCCTCTTCTCGACGCGGTTCTCGACGGTCTCGAGGTCGGCGAGGGCCAGCTCGATCTCCAGCACCCGCAGGCATTCGAGCGGATCCGAGGGCCCGGGAACATCGTCGTCTACGAAGGCCCGCAGCAGGTAGACCACCGTGTCCACCTCGCGGATGTGAGCCAGGAACTGGTTTCCCAATCCTTCGCCGGTGCTGGCCCCTTCCACCAGGCCACCGATGTCGACGAACTGGACGCTGGCTGGCACCACCTTGCGGGCGCTGGACATCTCGGCCAGACGCTCCAGACGACGGTCGGGGACCTTGGCCACCCCCACGTTGGGATCGGTGGTGGCGAAGGCGTACGGCGCTGCCAACGCCCCTCCACCAGCCAGGGCGTTGTAGAGAGATGACTTGCCCGAGTTGGGGAGACCGACGAATCCAAAACGTTCCATACCGAGGGGAAACCTACCGGGCCGAGGTGGCGACCTCAGCCTCGACCCCAGCCACCGCTGGCACCCATATCCCGCGATCAGCGCCCGGGCGTTAGAGCGACCAGTTGGACGGGCCTTGGTTCTTGGCCCGGTACATCGCCACATCGGCGCGCTCCAGCAGAGCCTGGGGTGCGCCGACCCCGTCGTCGATGGCCAGACCCACGCTGGCCGCCAGCGCATCGCTCTCGTCGCCCACGATGGCTTTGAGCAGTTGTTCGGCCCGCCGCATGGCGCTGGGATCGGCGATCGATGTCGGCACCGTGTGGACCAACACGAACTCGTCTCCCCCCAGCCGGGCGGTCACGTCCTCGCCCGCCACCGCAGCCAACCGTCGGGCCAGTTCCCGCAGGGCGGCGTCCCCGGCGGCATGGCCGTGACGGTCGTTGATCCCTTTGAGGTCATTGAGGTCCACGAAGAAGACGGCAGTGGTCAGCCCCTCAGATGACCTGGTTTCGTTGACCATCTCGTTGAACCTCTCGCTGAACCCGAAGCGGTTGAGCAGCCCGGTGAGCGAGTCGTAGCGGGCGGCCCGCCACATCTCGTGGTGGAGGTGGTGGCGATCGACGGCGACGGTGAGCAGTTCTGTCAACTCGGGGGCGGCGTGGAAGAACTCAAGCCTGGCGATGATGGTGTGATCGAACCAGACCAGCAGACACCCATCTCCGTCACGGTCATCTCGTATTGGCGCCACCCCGAAACCGGCGAACCCCTGAGCCCTGGCCGCGTTGCGCAGGTTCTCGGGCAAGGCCGCCCCGTCTACGACCACGATCGGGTCGGCCTGGCGGGCCAGGTCCCACGGGGCGGCTAGGTCGGCATCGGCCAACTCACCACGGGCGTGGGCCACCAAGAGGCCGTCGAGGCCGTGGACGTGCACCTGAGGCCCTTCGTCACCATCGGGAAGGACGACGGCCATGCCGGTGTGGGGCCACCGCCCTTGGACCGCCTCGGCGATGAGCGCCACCGTCCTATCCAAGGGAAGCCCTTCGGCCACCGAACGAAGGGCTCGGTTGACGGCCCGGCGAGCCGACGATTCGCGAGCCACGACGGTCACGTAATCGTGACCGTCTCGGGTGATAACCCCGGTCTTGATCTCGACGTCGCGGATGTTGCCCAGCCGGGACACGATGCGGAACGGCGCCACCGCGGTACGGCCCGGAAACTGCTGGGCGTAGTCGAGGCCGTCGATGGCACGAGCCAGATCGTCGGGATGCAGCAGCTCGAAACCGTTGCTGCCCAACAGCTCGCTGCGAGTCGTCTCCATGAGGGAGGCCATGGCCGCGTTGGCCCAAACGACGAGGCCGTCGGGGGCAATGACGCACACGCCATCGGCCAAGCCGCTGGCCAGTTCGCCGTCCAGATCCCAGATCGTGTTGCCGTTACCTACCAATGCCGCCCCTCCCCCGATCCACTCCTGCCGAGGTCATCGGCACATCGCATCATGGCCTGAAGTGAACAAGGTCGCAGGTCAGACCCCATGACGACGACTGCCTCTCATCGGAGCTGATTGCCCGTGAGGATCTCCTCCACCACCACAGCCACCCCGTCGTCGTCGTTGGTGGTCGTCACCCGGTCTGCGGCCGCCAGGAGGGCGGGATGGGCGTTGGCCATGGCTACCCCTAGCCCGGCCCAGCGGATCAACTCCAAGTCGTTGGGCATGTCCCCGAACGCGGCCACGTCGGCCGGGCCATGCCCCTTCTCCTCCAGGAGCATCTCGACGGTCCGGGCCTTGTGGGCCAACGGGTGGGACAGCTCCAGGAACGATTCGTTGGTGGAGTGGGTGACCAGAGCCCGCTCCCCCACGATCTGTTGAACCCTGGCCGCGGTTCCAGCCGGAGCAGGATGTGCCAGCCGGACGATGAGCTTGGTGACCGGCTCGTCCAGGAACGTCCTAATGGGGGCGATGCGGACGTCGGGGATCAGACCCAGGAGATCCTCGTGGGATTCCTGGTAGCGCTGATCGACGCCGAAGGTGAAACCCTGTTCCACCCCGAGCACCGCCTCGGGGAGTCGAACCTCGAGGTCATCGACGATGTCGTGCACTGTGTCGGGGTCCAGGTCGACGCGGTGAACGAGCTCGTGGCGAGCCGGGTCGTACACCGACGCGCCGTTGGCGCACACCACAAGACCCCGGTCACCGATCTGATCGATGACCGGCTGGATCCATCGCGGGGGACGCCCGGTGGCGATAACGACGGTGATGCCCGCGTCCTCGGCGGCCAGGATCGCCTCGCGGGTTCGCGGCGATATCGACAGGTCCGACCTCAGGAGCGTGCCGTCGAGGTCGGTGGCGATGGCTCGGATCTGCATCGGAGCGAACGGTAGCCACCTCCTCGCCCCACCGGTCGCCACGGGCGTTACCCTCACGTCCATGGGTCCGATCGAGGCGTTGGAGCGGGTGGCCTACCTCCAGGACCGGGGGCTCATGTCGTCACGCAAGACCGAGGCGTTCCTGAGGGCCGCTGCGGTGCTTCGCTCCCTTCCCGACGATGAGCTCACCCGAATGATCGCTTCGGGGACCCTCACTGACCTTCCTGGCATCGGATCGAGCACCGCCCAGGTCGCCATGCAGGCGGCGTCGGGGCAGGTGCCGGACAGGATCGTGTCACTCGAGGAGACGACACAGGTTCCCCTGGGGGATGGGGCTGGCCTCCGACAGGCACTGAGAGGTGATTGCCACAGCCACTCCACCTGGAGCGACGGTGGCGCGTCGATCTCCACCATGGCCCGTACCGCGGCGGCGCTGGGCCATGAGTACCTCGTGGTCACCGACCACTCGCCTCGTCTCACGGTGGCCCACGGCCTCAACGCCGAACGCCTCCGCGCCCAGATCGACGAGATCGATGCCCTGAACGCGGAGCTGGCCCCGTTTCGCATCCTCACCGGGATAGAGGTGGACATCCTCGCGGATGGGGAACTGGATCAGGACTCCGAGCTGCTGTCCCGCCTCGACCTGGTGGTGGCGTCGGTCCACTCCAAGATGGGCATGGACTCCAAGACCATGACCGAGAGGATGGTGATAGCCGCGGCCAGTCCTCACGTGGACGTGCTGGGGCATTGCACCGGACGCAAGGTGAAGGGCTTCGGTCGGGATCAGTGGGTGGTCAGGCCGCCATCAACCTTCGATGCCGACATGGTCTTCGCCGCCTGTGCTCGCTACGGCACGGCGGTGGAGATCAACTGCCGTCCCGAGCGCCAGGACCCACCCCCCGAACTGTTGGACCTGGCTTTGGAGTGGGGGTGCCTGATCAGCATCGACACCGACGCCCACACCCCTGGTCACCTGGAGTTCTTGAACTATGGCTGCGACAAGGCCGTGACCCACGGCATCGACCCAGCCCGCATCCTCAACACCTGGACCGCCGATGACCTGACCGACTGGGCCAACTCCAAGGCCTGAGCTTGGGCGCACCGTCTGGATCGCGCTGGGGTCCAGGCCGTAACGTTGGACCCCTATGTCGAAGAAGACCACCAAGCGCAAGATCAACGCCCGGCGCAAGAAGGCCAACCACGGCACCAAGCCCAACGCTGGCCGCGGCTGACCCACCCACCTCCGGGCCACCTGGTGGCTCGACCAGTTTCGTTTCTCGACGGCGCAGCCCCCGCTGCGCCGTCGGCGCGTCCACAGCCGGACATCACGGGGACAGCGGGAACGGCGACGGCGACAGCCACCATGCTCCGGCGGCCAATGCACCGGCCACCAACCACAGGACCACCACCCGCTCGCTCACCCCCCCGGTCCGAGCCAGCCGGTCGGCCAGGTCGTCGAGGCCCAAACCAGTCCGGAACCGCCGGGAGCCGTGCCGGGACATCAGGGCGATAGAGCCCGCCACCACCACACCTATCGCCCTGAGAGCGAGATCGAGAACGCTGCGGTCAAGGTCCAGACCGTTCAGCCCATACCAGCCCGCCATCAGGACGGCGCCAAGACCCACCAGCGGTGAAGCCCTCAAGACGCTGGAGAAGACGTTGCGGACGAAGCGGACCGGAGCCAATGCCGCTGGTCCCACCCTCCTCTCGGCCCATCCATCGGCCACCCCGTGCTGCAGCCGCAGCCGGTGGGCCACCGAGTCCCCGTGGGTGGCGATCAGGGGCAACACCAGTCCTACCAGCACGGCGACGGTGAACACCGGAGCCGCCCCGCCGAGAGACACAGCCAACACCAACAAGGGGAAGGTCAGAGTCCGCCGGCCTCGTCGGAACGTCTTCGGCGCGGCGGGCAGCGGCAAAGCCCCCTGGGGATGCGGCGTCTGAGGCGGAGGAGCCAGAGGTTGTGGAGCCGGCGGTGGTGGTGATCCGTACCTGGTCTGGCCGGGCATGACCTCGCGGGGATCATGGTGGCGGGTGGCCTCGACGACCCGACCCCTGGTCGGATCGCTCTCTGGCATCACCACCTCGGTCTGGTCGGGGGTCCAGGCCACCGTCGCTCCCGGCGACGGCAACGGAGTCGCCCCAGAGGGCGAGACGGGTTCGTTGACGGCCGGTCCGACTGGCTTGGGGGCCGAATCGGCGGTTTGCACGGGCACGGGCACGGGCACCGAGTCGAGGAGGCGGGCGCGGATCCCGGTGGGAAGCTGGGCTACTCCGAGCCGGGCCAGGAAGCTGTCCAAGTCCTGGGGACGATGGGACGGCTCCAGCTCCAGCCCGTCCAGCACGGCATCGCTGAAGTCCTTGGACAGATCCGGGTTGAGGCGGAATGGCGACACGAGCTGGGTCCCGCCGCTGCGTTCGAGCGCACCGATCGGTACCTTGCCGGTCGCGAGGCGGTAAAGGGTGGCGGCCAGGCCGTACACGTCGGTTGACGGTCCGAAGTGGCCTTCACCGCGGTACTGCTCGATCGGGGCGTAGCCCGGCGTTACCACCCTCGTCATACCGACGGTGTGATCGGGCTGGTACTCACGGGCTAGGCCGAAGTCGATGACCACCACTCGGCCGTGGTGGGTCAGCACGACGTTGGACGGGTTCACGTCTCGGTGCAGGACCCCCGCGGCGTGGACGGGCCGAAGGGCGGCAGCCACCCGAGCGGCCAGGTCGACCAGATCGTCCTCGGCCAGCGGACGGCCGTGCTGACGCAACACGTCGACCAAAGTGCGTCCCTCCAGCAACTCCATCACCAGGTAGGCGGTTCCGTTGTCCTCGAACACCTCGAAGATCCGTACGATGCCGGGGTGGGAGAAGCGAGCCAGCACCCGGGCTTCTCGCATGAACCGCTGCCGGGCGACCTCGAAGGCGGGCTGGTCGGCGCTGGGAACCTCGACATACGAGCCGCCTCGCCGCGCCGACTCGGGAAACAACTCCTTGAGGGCCACGCTCCGCTCTAGGCGGTGGTCGAAGCCCTGATAGGTGATTCCGAAGCCTCCACGCCCCAGCACGGAACCGATCTCGTAGCGGCTCTCGGCTAGCCCAGCTCCCGGGGCTAGTTCAGTGGGCACAACGACCCCGGTCACACCTTCCACCACCCCCCGAATCGTACGGGTCACGACGTGGGTTGAGCCGTCAGCCCGAGGGCCGGAGTCTTCAGCCCAAGTGTCAGGACCGTCAGCTATCTGACGACGAGACTGTGCCGGTACCGCCTCGGGCGACCGGTTCGGAGGCGTCGGCTGCTTCGACGATCTCCTTCAACTCCAGCGGAGTCATACCCACGTCGAATGCCGACCAGATGGTTCGGGAGAACGGATAGAAGAGAATCGGGGCGAAGACGCCGAGGAATACGCCCACCGCGATGGGCACGACCACGCCCGCGTCGGGGTGTTGGTCCTTCCAGAACACGAAGCCCATCACCAACACGAACAGGAGTCCTTCGGTGATGGCGAAGTTGATGAGGTAGGCACCCACGAAGAACCCGGGCTCGCGCTCGAAGCGCATTCCGCAAGCCGGGCACCGCTCCTTCATCCTGAACCAGCCGTGGTACAGGTGTCCGGCTCCACAGCGCGGGCACTTCTTGCGCAGGCCTCGGCTCAGCAGCGTGCTCCACGACGGGGCGCCCTGGACCACCTCGTCTACCGACAGTTCACCCACCGAGCCATGATCGCAAGCACAGGGACCGGATCCAACTCTTGCGACCGACTACCGACATCACTCTCGCAACAGCGGTTGGTAGGAAATGGGAATGGTTCTTAGTATTGTTTAGGTATGTCACCGGCCCACCCCCCGTACATCGGCCGTCGACCACCTCGGTCATTCGGCCGGGTCGTCGCCCTTGCCGTTACGGGAATCTCCGTCCTGGCCGCCTGTGGAACCTCACCCGAAGCCGACGCCGCCGACGACAAGGTCCTAGTGGTGGCCACCACCACGCAGCTCGCCGACTTCGCCCGCACCATCGGTGGTGACGCCGTCGAAGTGCGTGGGCTCATCAGGGCCAACGTCGACGCCCACGACTACGAACCCTCCCCCGCCGACCTCGATGCCCTGGCCCGAGCCGATGTCATCCTCGCCAACGGGGTCGGACTGGAACCGTGGCTCGAAGCCGCCGTCGAAGCCGCCGGGCCTGACGTGTCCGTAACCGACACCTCCAAAGGCGTGCACCTGCTCGACCTCGGTGGTGAGGACCACCACGACGAGGAAGAGGACGAGGACCACGGCCATGACCACGAGGGCTCGGTCAACCCCCACATCTGGCTCGACCCGACCAACGCCCGGACCATGGTCCGGACCGTCGCCGAGGCGTTGACCGAAGCCCTGGGCGAATCCACCGCGGCCACCCAAGTCACGCAACGAGCGACCCGCTACGACGCGGCCTTGGTGCGTCTCGACGCCGACATCTCCAGCCGCCTCGAAAGCCTCACCAGCCGGCGTCTGGTCACCGACCACGATGCCTTCGCCTACTTCGCCGACCGCTACGACCTCGACGTGGTCGGCACGGTGATACCCAGCTTCGACACTTCGGCGGAGGTGTCAGCCGGAGACTTGGCCGATCTGGCTGCCACCGTCGAACGGACCGGGGCCCGAGCGGTGTTCACCGAACAGTCGATGCCCCCCGACGCGGCCGCAGCGTTGGCCCGCCGAGTCAAGATCCGGGTGGTAGCCGGATCCGACGGACTGCTGGGAGATTCCCTCGCCCCCGCGGGTTCCCCAGGTGACACCTACCTGGAAATGATGCGCCACAACGCCGATTCGATTGCGCGGAACCTGATGTGAACGACCAGATGATCCCCGGGTCCGGGCTCGACGCCGCGGCCCCGACGTCATCGCTGATCCTCGACGACGTCACCGTGTCCTACGGGCCCCGCGCCGCGTTGGACGGTGTCACCGGCATCGTGCCCGCCGGTAGCGCGGTGGCGTTGATCGGACCCAACGGTGCTGGCAAGTCGACCCTGCTCAAGGCGATCCTCGGTCTGGTTCCGCTCCAGCGCGGGCGCATCGAGGTCCTCGACCGGGCGCCGGCCGAGGCGCGTCGTGACGTTGCCTACGTCCCCCAGTCCGATGCCCTCGATCCCGAGTTCCCGATCTCGGCGCTCGACGTCGTGCTGATGGGCCGATACCGCGAGGTGGGTTGGCTTCGCCGACCGGGCCGATCCGACCGGAGGCTGGCCGCCGAGGCGCTGGAACGCGTCGGCCTGACCGAGAGGTCCCGGGATCGGTTCGGCACCCTGTCGGGCGGCCAACGTCAGCGGGTCCTGCTGGCCCGGGCCATCGCCCAACAGGCCCGCCTCATCCTGCTCGACGAACCGTTCAACGGTGTCGACTCCAGCACCCAGGACCTGTTGCTCGGCGTGCTGGCCGACCTTCGAGCCGACGGGGTGGCCGTGGTGATGTCGACCCATGACCTGGCCGTGGCCCACCTCGCCTGCGGGGAGGCATGTGTGCTCAACCGCCACCAGATCGCCTTCGGCCCCACCGAGGTCACGCTCACCACCACGCACCTACGGGCCGCGTACGGGAGCAACGCCGTGGCCCTTGCCGGCGACGCCGTCATCGTGGCCGAACCGTGAGAAGCCTGCTGATCGACCCGTTCACGCTGCCCTATATGCAACGGGCACTGACCATGGCCGTCCTGCTCGGCGTCCTGGCCGGCCTGGTTGGGGTTCAGGTGGCGTTGCGGCGACTGGCCTTCATGGCCGACACCTACACCCACACCGTGTTCCCGGGCATGGCGGTGGCCTTCGCCCTCGGTTGGTCGGTGACCGTGGGGGCGCTGGCCGCAGGGGTGATCTCCGCCCTCGCCTTCACCGCCCTGGACCGCAGCCGCCGCGTCACCTCCGATGCAGCGTTGGCGGTGATACTCACCTCGTTCTTCGCCGTCGGGGTGATCGTGATCTCCCGGACCGAGCGATACACCGCCGACCTCACCGGCTTGCTCTTCGGCCGAATCCTCACCGTGGATCGCCTCCAGATCATCGAGGTTGCGCTGGTCCTGGTCGTGGTGGCCGTGACCCTGGCCGCCACCCACAAGGAACTGGTGCTGCGAGCCTTCGATCCCGATGGAGCCCGAGCCGCCGGTTACCCGGTGGGTGGGCTGGACCTGTTGGTGAACGTCCTGATCGTGTTGGTGGTGGTGGCCGCAGCTCGAGCCGTGGGCACCCTGTTGACCATGGCCCTACTGATCACGCCAGCCGCCACCGCACGGCTGGCATCTCGGTCGGTGGCGGCCATGTACGTGACATCGGCCGCGGTCGGTGCCGCTGGAGGATGGCTGGGGCTGGCCGTGTCCTACCGGGTATCGGTGGACCACGACCTCCGCCTGGCTCCCGGTGCAACCATCGTGCTGGCCACCACCGTGCTGTTCGTTGCGGTCCTGATCGGCCGTGCACTCGCCCGGGCCGCGTCGGGTCCCACCGCGTCCATCGCCACGGCCACGCCCCGAGGAAGCTGACCGACGACGTGGAACCCTGGATCATCGACACGTTCGGCTCGGTCGAGGCCCTGGTTCAGGTCACCCTGGCGGCGGTGGTCGGCGGAGTCGTGGGGGTGCATGTTGTGCTTCGACGTCTGCCCTTCCTGGTCATGGGGCTGACCCACGCCACCTTTCCCGGTCTGGTGCTCGCCGGTCTTGCCGGGGTGAACCTGATGGCCGGAGCCCTGGTGTTCGGACTGGTGGTGGTAGCCGCGATCGTCGGTCTCGGCGCCACCGACCAAGTCGAGTCCTCGTCGGCCATAGGCGTGGTCCTGGCCGCCGGATTCGCCCTGGGCGTGGTGCTGGTCTCGGCCTCTGACGGGTTCACCCGAAACGTGTCGGCCTACCTGGTGGGCTCGGTTGCCACCGTCTCACCGAGTGACGTTGTCATCACCGCGGTGGTGGCGGCGGTGATCCTTGCCACCTTGGCGCTCTTCCACAAGGAGTTGGTGCTCAGCGCGTTCGACCCCGGAGCGCTAGCCGCCCTCGGCTACCGGGTGTTGCTGGTGGACCTGATCCTGATGGCATCCATCGAGATCGCGGTGGTCACAACCCTGCCCGCCATGGGAACGGTGCTGTGCGTCTCGCTCCTCGTGGCTCCGGCGGCGGCGGCACGCCAATGGAGCGACGATCTGGTGACCACGATGGCCCTGGCCGCCGGTATCGGCGTCGTGTCCGGGGCAACGGGCCTGGCGCTGTCGGTGGCCGCCCACACCTCGGCCGGAGCCACCGTAGCCCTGGTGGCCGCCGCGATATTCGTGGCGTCGGTGGCCGCACGAGCGGCTCGGGCTACCAGGCTCACCAATCGGTTCGCGGGCTAAACCTGGATCCACCGATCGGATTTGGCTGCTACTCAATTGACCCTGGTCACCCAGACGAATCCGCTTCTTTGGGCAGCCGCCGATGGCGTTCAACTGTCTGATGAGCCGGAACAGGAGGACTGGGCGGGGGTTCGGGGGCAGAGCCCCTTGTGGCGGAGCCCCCCGACCTGCGGAGATCGGCTTTGCCGGTTGCAGCAGCGAAGACGTCGGCCGTCAGGCCGGCGACCGAAACTCCGCCGGAAGGCTCTGCCTTTCGGCGGATCCAGGTTAGAGCCCGGGCTTCCAGATCATCAGGAACAGGGCCACGAACAAGATCAGGTGGAGGATGCCGCCGTACATGGCGAGCTGCTTCTCGGCCTGGGCGTCGCCGTCGGCGGCCTTCTTCTCGGCCGGGTGCATCAGGCCGAACATGATGCCCATGCCCGCGAACCACAACAGGGCGGCCAGGCTGAGCCAGGTCTGGCTCATGCGGAACACCTTCTCGCTCATGCCGGCCAGACCGAAGCCCAAGAACCCGGTGACGAAGTAGGCCGGACCATGGATCTTGAGCGTGTTGCCGCCGGCAAGGCGGTTGATGGTGGCGCCGACCGGCTCGCCGGTCTTCTTCAGGCGCATGGACACGAAGGGCCACACGAAGGCCGGCGCGAACGCCACGAACGCCGACCCGATGTGGAGCAGGAGCATGATCTTGTAGGGCGTGCTGCCGATGGCCGCGGTCACCATGGAATCGGGTCCTCTCGTGGGGCCGGACACGGGTGGCCCGGTGGCGATCGGCCCGAACCTATCGGCCACCACCGGGCCGGTCCCATCCGGGATCTGCGTGCGGCCCTCCACGGCGACTACCTTTCGCTGCCGTGGTTACCCAGGTGAGCGAAGACGTGAAGCTGGCGGCGATCGGCGGCGAGGCCCGGTCCCTCGAGGAGTGGCTCACCACGTTCCAGCTGCTCACCGTGGTGCTGGACCCGTACACCCACGAGAGCGCCTGGATCCTCCAGACCGCCCGCCGGTTCCTCGCCAACTTCCAGGGCGCCGACTGCCGGGTGGCGTGGACGGTGACGGCCGACGAGCGGGACGCCAAGCGCTTCCTCGGCCCGTTGGCCGACGAGTTCCTCACCTTCACCGACCCCGACCGGTCCCCGGTGCAGGGCCTCGGCCTCGAACGACTGCCGGCCCTGGTGTACATCCGCCAGGACCTGGTGGTGGTCGGCCAGGCCGAGGGCTGGAACCCGCCCGAGTGGGAACACGTGGGTGCGCTGGTGGGCAAGGTCAACTCCTGGAGCCATCCCCAGCTCCCTGCGTCGGGCGATCCCGGCCCCTTCCCCGGCTCCCCCGCCAAGGGCTGATCCGGCCCCGTCACCCACCCGTCGGCCGGCCCCCATCGTCGCCCGTCAGCCGGGCGGCAGGCCCCCCTCGGTGAGGGCCAGGGCATCGAGCGCCTCGTCGAGCTGGGCGGCCGACAGCTCGCCCGTGGCGGCGACCAGGTCGCGGATCGACGTGCCGGTGGACAGGCTCTG
>WBZX01001867.1_pt1 | contig 15124 bp, 15 predicted proteins | sample 5204211 | NCBI WGS metagenome assembly WBZX01 (sample SAMN12344362, study PRJNA552823) | activated sludge metagenome | biome: Activated sludge suspended growth; feature: Nitrification reactor; material: Wastewater; isolation source: activated sludge from nitrification reactor of wastewater...
CCACTCACGAACAATTCCTGAAGCACATGAAGGGTGATTCGATCTGGTTCAACGTCTGCTTGTCGATGTACCGGACACAGCCACTGTTTGACGCACTGCTGCGGCCGGCAATCGAAAACCCGACGGTCCTATTTTTCCAGTTTATCCTTGACGATGATCAGAAAGATGTCTGGCGCGAGACGATCCTGCCGAAAATCAAGGCTTGCAGCGGGCACGAAAAGGTTCATGAGCCACGCTGGTGCAACCTGGCAAGGAATATCTCATTCATTCTCGCCGACAGCCATGCCAGCGAGGGTACCGAGGCCTTGCTCAGTTTTTGGGGAGAACCGTTCATGGCCGAAGCATCCGAACGCCAGGTTCCGCGATTTATCTTCCACGTACAGAAACATTCCGAACTACTGCCGCATCTGGTCGAACTGGATCGCTGCTACCGACGCAGCCCGGTTATGGGCGAATAATACGCTAGCAACTTTTTTCACTGCTTCAGCAAGCATGTTCCCGAATCGAGCCTACTCAATTTGTCAGCACGCTGTTAGGAGAACTCGACATCAAATCCGTTCTGATCTCGCGCTGCAGGTCAGCTCCGCTCTCAAATTACAGATGCTCGGTATGCCGATGAATCTGCAGTCGACCTTGATTAATTCATTCGCTTGCAATTCATGGAGAATGCGAGAGAAATGTTCTTGTGTCAGATTCAATAGTGAAGCAATGACACCTTTATGGGCTGACAGATGTAGTACAGCTTCGTCTCGATCAGGGCTAACCCCATGCAGTTCGTTGAGAAAAAAACTGATTACCCTCTCTTTGCCGGTGTTCAGCGAATAGGCTTCCACTTCTTCAACAAAATGCTGGGAGCGTTCAGCAAGAGCGCAGAGGAGACCTTGGCCGACTTTGGAGACACCTTTCAATTCGTTCTCGATCCCGCTTTGGGAGATATGCAGTAGATGGCAATCGCTCAACGCTTCAGCAAAGACGCTGTGAAATCTTGTCGAAAAAATTGAGTCAGCCCCGATCATCTGACCAGGTCCAACCAACTCGACAATTTTTTCCTTGCCGGCGTTTGAGATGACCGCCAGTTTCAATTGGCCTGAAATCACGATGTGGATACCGGTGCAGGGATCACCTCGGTGAAACAGTTTTTCGCCGCGCTGCAGGTCAAGCTCTCGTGTATAAGTGGCGAGGCGGGCTCGGTCATCTTCCTCAAGGTTAGTGAATTGTGTTGCCTCACTTAACAGGGTTGAAATCTGTCGTAAAGCCTTTGTTTCCATCGCGCCAACGCCTGCTTTTTTTGATGAAGGTTAAATATTTCATATGCCGATGAAAAGTTCAACTACAAAGATGTGATAGACAGTTAAGTGTCCCTTTCGCATACTGCACCGAGTGAGACGGCATGTCTGCTTCTGGTCATCGACCAACGTTTGCAACGTCAACGCCCATCCGGCCGACCCATGCCAACAGGGTCGATTGGGGAGTTGGCAATCTGTTCGCGGGTTTGGCTCTCATACCTAGCTTCGGATGACGATCTGCTGTATCCAGATCGGTCAGGTAACGGCTAATGCTGACTTCAATTTTCGCCATCCTCCGCTGCAAGTTGGCTTGAGTGAAATTCCGGTTGCGGTTATTGACAGCCTTGAACTTGCTGCCGTTGGCGGCGACCATCGGCAATCTTGTCCAACCCGGCAACTCGTGTCGCGTAACCAAAATCGCCTCTTGTCAGCGCCTTGCCTGCCAGCCCTGTGATGGAGATCAAATGCTGGCAAATAACCAAGTAGTAGACTCTACTATCGTGAGACAAACTGGTATATCTTGACGCCAAGGTGACGGAAATGAGTGCAAAGCCCTTATTTTTCAAATCTTCCGACATGGCAAAGAAGTTTCCGCTGCACCCCAAACACCCCGAGCGAACCTGTTGGGGGTGCGATAAATACTGCTCGGCGAATGCCCTGCAGTGCGGCAATGGCTCCGGCCGCACCCAGCACCCCGCCGAAATGCTCGGTGACGACTGGTACCAATGGGGCGACTGGGGAATCGTAGCGGGCAATACTCCGGTCGATGAAATGGCGGATTGAGCGATGGCAGGTTCCTGGGGTTGCCCGCATGAATCGAACGGCGTCTGCCAGAAGGTCAACCGACTGCCCTGCGACCCGGGCATGAAGGGTTGTGTGCTGTACGGCAGATATGTGTTCGCGAATGCCGAAAAGAACGAGCGCCTGCGCGAAAAGCAGGCGCGACAATCAAAAGCCGACGGCGCGGATCAGGAATGAAGACCCGCGACAAATTTCCCAGCTGACCGAGTTGATACTCGAACAGACCGCTGGCGCGGTCATTTATTCCAATCGCCAGGGCCTCATCGCGCCTTGAAACCAGGCAGCTGTGGTCCTGTTCGGCCGAGAGGCGTCAAGGCCAATAGACCATGCATCCCCTTGGTTGGGCTCGCGTAGCCGCCACTGTTGGTTCCCAGGCCGAAAAGCTGCAGTGAGTTGATGAATCCATCAAAGGCACTTCTCGGTGCAGGATTTGAGTTCATGCGTGTATGAACCCGCTGCTCCGATAATGGCTTTTCCCCAATCTGGCCGCTGACCTTGGTAGGTACGTCTCCGGCCATCGTCATCCGTACACGAGCCGATATGCAGCATCTCGCCAACCTTGTGGGCGACAAATAAGCCCGAGAGCAGTCAAGGTACGCGGGACGCGACGTCCATTAGACAAATCCAATTTATCACCTATAATCGTAAGTAACTTATTACATACAAACGGTCATGACAATTAACCCTCGTCAATCAACGGAGTCACGTCAGGCAGAAATCATCTCCACGATGGTGGCGCTGGCTGCTGAAAGAAACCCTGCCGACATCACGACCACGGACATCGCAAAGACGATGAACGTGACACAAGGTGCTTTGTTCCGACACTTTCCGACGAAGGAAGCGATCCGGCTTGCAGTCGCAGAGTGGATTGAGACGCGATTGATGGCCGAACTGGGGGTTGCACAACGGGCAGCACCCGATGCCTTGCGGGGATTGGAGGCGATGTTTTTGGCCCATGTGCAATTCATCAGGGACTTTCCTGGTGTTCCGCGGCTTGTCTTTGCCGAACTCCAGCAACCGGATAGCTCACCCGTTCGCCAGCGTGTTCAAAAAATCATGCAGCGCTATCGCCAGACTTTGGCTGAAGCCTTGGACAAAGCCAAGGCAGTGCAGTTGATACGGCACGACGTTGATTCCCATGCCGCCGCGGCGCTGTTCCTCGGCGCCATCCAGGGCCTGGTCATTCAGTCCATGTTGGGTGCGGGCACGTCAGAGGCCGAGAAACAAGTGCTTGGGGTTTTACGCCTCTATCTCACCAGTTTGGGAGCCAAGCCATGAAGCACGGCAGCCTCCTTACCCGCAAAGTCGGCCTTGGGCTTTTTGCCGGAATGCTTGTCCTCGGCGTTGGATTCGTTGTCGCTCGCTCCGGTCCACTGTCACCTATTCAAGTCACGACCCTGAGAGTGGATGCCGGCACCCTGTCTCCTGTCATTTTTGGTATCGGCACTGTTGAAGCCCGACGCAGCTATTTCATCGGGCCAACATCGGCCGGACGAGTCAAAGCGGTTCACACCGATGTCGGCGAAATGGTCAAGGCTGGGCAATTGCTGGCGGAAATCGACCCGGTCGACCTTGATGAGCGGCTTCGCTCGACTGAAGCGGCTTACGCCCGTGCCGCCAGTGCAGTCACTGCGGCCGAGGCACAGCGAAAGGATACATCGGCCAGGCGGCAACTGGCTGAATTGAATGCCAAACGCTATCGGGACCTAGGTGGGAAGAATTTCGTCAGCGCCAGCGCAGTGGAAAGCAAACAACAGGAACTGGATTCAGCCCTGGCCGCCCTTGAGGCCAGCGACGCCAACCTGCAGGGCGCACGCCAGGAACTGCTCCGCCTGCGGGCCGATCGGGATGGCTTGCAGCAGCAGCGGAGCAACTTGCGTTTGTCAGCACCGCGTGACGGCATGGTGATTAGCCGGGATGCCGAACCGGGTTCCACGGTCATCGCAGGTCAGGCGGTGCTTAGAATGGTGGAGCCGGATAATCTCTGGGTCAAAGCGCGGTTGGACCAAGGGCGGTCGCGGGGATTGGCAGTTGGGCAAGCGGCGGAAATCATCTTGCGCAGTAATGCATCGACGTCTCTGCTTGGCAAGGTGGCTCGTATCGAACCGGTGAGCGACAGCGTCACCGAGGAGCGCATTGCCCTGGTTGCTTTCGACAGGATTCCCGACGGGCTTAGCGTTGGCGAAATGAGCGAAGTGACCATAAAGACCGGTTCCGCTCAATCCGGCCTGGTTTTGCCGAATGCAGCCATCAAGCAGATGCCGCAGGGAACCGGGGTATGGAAACTGAAGGAAGGCAAGCCGAGCTTTACGCCGGTCAAACTGGGTAACGCGAGCCTCGACGGAGCCGTGCTGATTGTGGCCGGATTGGCAACGGGCGACGAAATCGTTGTTCATAGCGAGCGGGATCTGGCCGATGGGGTGCGTGTCAAGATCGTTGGCCAGCTCGTGGGAAATTCCAAGTGATCAGCCTTGCCGGGCGCGACATCCTCCACTCCTGGTCGAAGTTCGTTCTGACCGGAATCGGCCTGGGGCTATTGATTGGCGTGACCTTGACCATGGCCGGTGTATATCGTGGCATGGTGGACGACGCCAAGGTGCTGCTCAACAACAGTGGCGCCGATATATGGGTGGTACAACAGGATACCCAGGGACCTTATGCCGAGTCCTCGAGCATCCACGATGACGTCTATCGTGCCTTGCTTACGCTGCCTGGCGTCTCGCGGGCGGCCAATGTTACCTACCTGACGATGCAGGTTCGGCGCGGCAACACCGATGTACGGGCGATGGTGGTGGGCTTCGAGCCCGGGCAACCCGGCGAACCGGGCTATCTGGTGGCTGGCCGGCAAATCACCCGTAGCCATTACGAAGCAGTGGCCGACGTGAAGACCGGATTTCAGTTGGGCGACACGATACGCATTCGCCGGCATGATTATCAAGTGGTCGGCTTGACCCGGCGGATGGTGTCGTCGGGTGGCGACCCGATGGTCTTCATCCCGCTCAAGGATGCCCAGGAAGCGCAGTTTCTCAAGGACAACGATGCTATTCTCAACGAGCGTGCCCGCACTGCAGCCAATCCGGCCCTGAACCGCCCCGGCGTGCCCGGTTTGCTGGATGCCTTACAGGTTGCGCAGTCCTCAAATCACAACGTCAATGCTGTCCTGATCCAGCTTTCGCCGGGGATGGGCGCCACGACCGTGGCCAGCGAGATTAGGCGCTGGAAGCACTTGCAGGCCTTTACGCGTGTCCAGATGGACGAGATTCTGGTTTCCAAGCTGATAGCAACATCGGCGAAGCAGATTGGCATGTTCCTGGTCATCCTGGCTATCGTGAGTGCGGCGATTGTCGCCTTCATCATCTACACCATGACGCTCGGCAAGATACGCGAGATTGCCGTGTTGAAACTCATCGGCACACGCAACCGGACGATTGCTGGGATGATTCTTCAGCAAGCCATGGGGCTTGGCATCATCGGGTTTATGGTGGGTAAGACCTCCGCAACCATCTGGGCACCATTCTTTCCAAAATTCGTCCTGCTCGAACCTGGCGATGCGGTGCGTGGCTTTCTCGTGGTCATGATTATTTGCGCCGCGGCCAGCACACTCGCCATCCGTGTCGCATTGCGCGTCGACCCGGCGACGGCCATTGGAGGCTGAAGTGAAAAGTTTCGGGATTCACATCGAGGGACTGCGGAAACGCTACGGCGAAGGCGACACCGCGGTCGACGCCCTGAAAGACGTCAATATGACCGTTGCGCCGGGCGAGGTGGTTGGTCTGATTGGCCCATCGGGTTCGGGGAAAAGCACCTTGCTCAAATGTCTCGGGGCAGTCATCGAGCCGACTGCGGGCAGGATGACGCTGGGCGACGAAGTCATATTCGAGGAGGGCTGGAAAATCCCGGACCTTCGGGCTCTGCGCCGTGACCGGATTGGCTTTGTTTTCCAGGCGCCTTACCTGATTCCCTTTCTGGACGTGACCGACAACGTGGCCTTGCTGCCGATGCTGGCAGGCAAGCCGAATGGGGAGGCTCGCAAGCGGGCGAATGAATTGTTGGAGGCACTGGATGTTGGACACCGCGCCAGGGCGCAGCCCTCTCAGCTCTCCGGTGGCGAGCAGCAACGCGTCGCCATCGCTCGTGCCCTGGCGAATCAACCGCCGGTGATTCTGGCGGATGAGCCGACGGCGCCACTGGATAGCGAACGGGCGCTCAGCGTCGTGCGCATTCTCAACGACATGGCACGGCAGTTTCGTACCGCCATAATCGTGGTCACACACGATGAAAAAATCATTCCCACTTTCAAGCGTATCTATCACATTCGGGATGGCAAAACCTTTGAAGAAAAAGGGCTAGGGGCAGGCCAAGCCGGAATCTGACTCTTCGGCGTTTCATCCATTCATTCAATAGGACACGGCACATGTTTTTTGTACTCTTCTTCCTGATTCTGGCGGCCGCGGCATACCGAAAATCCTTAACTGCCGCGCTCGTCGTTAGTGCCTGTGGCCTTGATGGTGCGCATCGGGAAAGTGGGCGTGGATATGAACCATCGGCTCGTGCCGGTGCAAATGCGTGTGCCTTGTACCGGGTGCGACTGGGATTTCATGGCTGTGCTGATGGTGCTCGTCATGGAGATGCTCATGGCTGTGCTCCATCGCTTCGTGGGCATGTTGATGTTCATGCCTTTCGGTCAAATGCAGCCAGAGGCCCAGCGCCATCAGTGCCCCGGCGACCATTAGTGGAACCGTAAGCGGCTCTCCGCTAAGCAAGGCCAGGATGGCACCGAAAAAGGGAGCGACGGAGAAATACGCCCCGGCCCGGGCGGTACCCAGGTGCCGCATGCCAACCACGAAAAGCACAAGGCTCAGCCCGTAGGCCAGCAGGCCAACGACCATGGCAAGCAACGCGGTTTCCCCACCAGGCAATGCGGAACCGAGAGCCCAGCCCAATGCGAGATTGACGCTGCCAGCCGCCGAGCCTTTGACTGCGGCGATCCATGTCGCATCAGCCAGCGCCACTTTGCGGGTCAGGTTGTTGTCAATAGCCCAGCACAGGCAGGCACCTAAAATAGCCAAGGCGGGCCAAGCTCCGGCGAATCGCGCTTCGCCGGGCCAACTCAGAACTACCGCTCCGCCTGCAATGGCGAGCATGCCCAAGGCAATACGCCGGTCAAAATTTTCTTTAAAGACCACCCAGGCTATCAGCGCTGTCAGAACGCCTTCGGCATTCAGCAACAATGCGGCCCCGGATGCCGGCATTTCGGTCAGTCCGAACATAAGGAAGACCGGCCCAACAATTCCCCCTGAAAAGACCGCGCCGGCCAGCCAGCCCGCTTCTCCGCGGCGGAGCGAAACGGGTTCGGCGTGTGAGATAAGTCGATAGCTGCTCAGGCCAATCCCGGAGCCCAAATAGAATAGCCCGGCGAGCATCCATGGACTGACGTCATGGAGCAGCCACTTGGCAAGCGGCGCACTGGCGCCAAACAGTAGTGCGGCGACGAGCGCAGCGATGACTCCAGAATTCGGGAAAACTTTATGGACTGGCATGGCCCACTAATTTTCTCATTGCGGAATGTCGATAGCCACGTCTTGAGCATTCGCTGGGTCGAGAGTTGCCTCGCGCCCGGGAACCTGGACGATCTCGCAGACCTCGAAGTCGGATTCCGGCGTAAGCGCCGAGCGGAAGCCGAGCGCACGCACTGCCGAGCCGACGAGCGACGGGATCACGAAGCGGGCGGATTCGACGCTAGGTATGGAGCGACCGCCATCGTTGCACCGCGATGGCAAACGATGCGCCGTCTTGGTGCGAAAAAGCCGCCCGGAAGCGGGCGTCGGCTGCGGTCGACCGGAAAAATCCCCACAATTTGAAGGGTTGGGCAGGCTGGCACACGGCTTGCATTGTGCAGAGCAGCACAGCGATGCACCTGCCAACGGCGGCGGGACGATGATAACGACTTCATGCGCTGAATTTTCCCCGAGTTTTCACTTTTTCCGACCCCCACAGGTTTTCCGGAGAGCACGCACATGAACAAGAAATCATTCCTTCAGGCCGGCCATACCCCGACGCTGCTGGCCGCCTTCCTTTACTTCGATCTCGCCTTCATGGTCTGGGTCATCCTTGGCCCGCTCGGTGTCGGTATCGCCAAGGATCTCGGCCTGTCGCACGCCGAGAAGGGCCTGATGGTCGCCACCCCGGTGCTGGCCGGCGCACTGCTGCGCATCGTCATGGGCATCCTGGTCGATCGCCTGTCGCCCAAGAAGGCGGCCATCATCGGCCAGATCATCGTCATCGGCGCCATGGCCTACGCCTGGCAGGTCGGCGTGCATTCCTACGCTGAAGTGCTGGTCCTCGGCCTCTTCCTCGGGGTTGCCGGAGCCTCCTTCGCCGCCGCGCTGCCGCTCGCCTCGCGCTGGTATCCGGCCGAGCACCAGGGCACGGCGATGGGCATCGCCGGCGCCGGCAACTCGGGCACCGCGCTCGCCGCGCTGTTCGCCCCCGGCCTCGCCGCCGCCTTCGGCTGGACCAACGTCTTCGGCATCGTGCTGATTCCGCTGGTCATTGTCCTCGTCGTCTTCTGCTTCATGGCCAAGGATGCGCCGGACGCCCCGCCGCCCAAGACCATGGCCGAGTACCTGAAGGTGCTCAAGGACAAGGACGCCTGGTGGTTCATGTTCTTCTACTCGGTTACCTTCGGGGGCTTCGTCGGCCTCGCCTCGTCGCTGGTCATCTACTTCAACACGCAATATGGGCTTGATCCTAAGATGGCCGGTTTCTTCACCGCCGGCTGCGTCTTCGCCGGTTCGCTGGTCCGCCCGATCGGCGGCAACGTCGCCGACCGCGTCGGTGGCGTCAAGTCGCTGACCGTGATGTACATCTTTGCCGCCATCTTCCTCGCCATCGTCAGCTTCGGCCTGCCGGAAGCCTGGATGGCGCTGGTCGTCTTCGTCTGCGCCATGCTGGCGCTGGGCATGGGCAACGGCGCGGTGTTCCAGCTGGTACCGCAGCGCTTCAAGAAGGAAATCGGCGTCATGACCGGCCTCGTCGGCATGGCCGGCGGTGTCGGCGGTTTCTACCTTGCTTCCAGCCTCGGCTACTCGAAGCAGCTGACCGGTAGCTACCAGATGGGCTTCCTGATCTTTGCCGGCCTCGCCGTGCTCGCTCTGGTCGGCCTGACCGGCGTCAAGACCCGCTGGCGCACCACCTGGGGTGCCAGCCACCTGACGACGGCCAAGATCTGATTCCACAACCTCGACAGAGAACAAGACCAATGAAAAGAAGGGATTTTCTGGCGTCGACCGCAGCGCTGCTGCTTGCCACGCCGCTGCTCGCCGCCGAGGCGGGCAAGGGCAGCCTGACCGTGGGTGCCGCGATCAACAAGGCCGGGCGCCAGCGCATGCTGTCACAGCGCATGGCCAAGGCCTACGCCATGCAGGTGGCCGGCGTCATGCCGGACAAGGCGGGCAGTCTGCTCGAACAGTCGCGCCGGCTGTTCGAGGCGCAGCTCGCCGAACTGAAGACGCTGGCGCCGAGCGAGGCGATCCAGGCGGCGCTTGCCGACCTCGACAAGGCCTGGTCCGGCTATCGCGAGGTGCTGGGCAAGCCGCGCACGCCGGAAAATGCCCGTCTGGTGCTGGCCGAATCCGAGAAGACCCTGCGCGCCGCGCATGTCCTGACCGGCCTCTACGAGAAACAGGCGGCGAGCGGCGCCGGTCATCTGGTCAACCTGTCCGGTCGCCAGCGCATGTTGTCGCAGCGCATGGCCAAGTGTTTCCTGTTCGAGCAGTCCGGGGCCGGCTCCGAGCAGTTGAAGACGGAACTGGAGGCGGCACGCCGCGATTTCGTCGCCGCCCTCGCCGAACTCAATGCCGCGCCGCAGAACACGCCGGATATCCGCACCGAACTGGGGCTCGCCAACACGCAGTGGCTGTTCTTCGAGCAGGCGCTCAACGGCAAGGAAAGCCGGGACATTGCCGCGCGCAACGTGGCGACGACCAGCGAGCGCATCCTCGAAGTGATGGACAGCCTGACCGGCCAGTACGAAAAGCTGGTGCGCGGCTGATGGCGCGGCAGGGCGGCGGCGCGCGGGCAGGGTAGACTGCGGGCATGGAAAAACTGCAGAAAAACCGCCTGCGCCTGGCCGTCGGCCACGCCTCGCTGACCGGGCCGCGCGAGCGCAACGAGGATTACTGCGGCGTCGTCACGCCCGAGGGGCAGGAGCTCGAGAACAAGGGCGTCATTGCCGCCGTCGCCGACGGCATCGGCGGCCACAAGGGCGGGCGCGAGGCGGCCGAATACACGGTGCGCGGCCTGCTCTCCGACTATTTTGCGACGCCCGACACCTGGGGCGTGCCGCGCGCGGTCGAGACGGTGACCACGGCGCTCAACCGCTGGGTGATCGCCGAGGGCAGCCGCAACGCCGAACTGGCCGGCATGGCGACGACGCTGTCGGTGCTCGTCCTGCGCGGTCGCCGCTACTACACGGCCCATATCGGCGACAGCCGCATCTACCGCCTGCAGCACGGGCGCCTGCTGCCGCTGACCGTGGACCACACCTGGGAACACCCGGAACTCAACAACGTGCTGTCGCGTGCCATCGGCCTCGATCCGCGCGTGCTGATGGATTTCACCGATGGCGACCTGGCGGTCGACGACCGCTTCCTGCTCGTTTCCGACGGTGTCTGGGGCGTGCTGCCCGACGCCCTGATGGCCGACGTGCTGCTCGATCATCCCGAGCCGCAGGCCGCCGCCGCCGCGCTGACCAGCCTGGCGCTGGCGCAGGGCGGGCACGACAACGCGACGGCCGTGGTCGTCGACGTGCTGGCCCTGCCGCAGAGCAGCCTGCGCGACAGCCTGGAAAGCGCCGCCAGCCTGCCGCTGCCGAGCCGCCTCAGGGTCGGCCACGAGCTCGACGGGCTGATCGTCGAGGAAGTGCTGCACGACGCGCGGGAAACCCTGCTCTACCGCGTGCGTAATCCGCGCAGCGGCCAGCAACTGGTGCTCAAGACGCTGCAGCCGACGATGACCGGCGACGCCGGGGCGACGGCGGCGCTGCTGATGGAGGAATGGCGCGCCCGGCGCGTCGTATCGCCCTTCTTTCCGCAGGTCGTGCCGGCCGAGGACAAGAGCTGCCTCTACTACCTGATGACCTGGCACGCCGGCGCCACGCTGCAGGCGCGGCTCGACGCCGACCAGCATTTTCCGGCCGGCGAGGTGGTGCGCCTTGGTGTCGCGCTGCTCAAGGGCATTGCCGCGCTGCACCGGCTCGACATCGTCCATCGCGACATCAAGACCGACAACATCCACCTCGGCCAGGATGGCGTGCTGCGCATCCTCGACCTCGGCGTCGCCCTCAGCCTGGGCGAGCGCAAGCCGGACGATCCAGTCGGCCAGGCCGGCACGCCGTCGTACATGGCGCCGGAGCTGTTCGAGGGGGCGGCGCCGGAACCCGGCTTCGATCTCTACGCCGCCGGTGTTACGCTGTACCACCTGCTGACCCGCAAGTATCCCTATGGCGAGATCGAACCCTTCCAGAAGCCGAAATTCGGCGAGCCGGCCCGCCCGACGCGCTGGCGCCCGGAAATTCCCGGCTGGCTGGAGAACATCCTGCTCAAGGCGGTGGCGCGCGAGGGCAAGGACCGTTTCGAGACCGCCGAGGAATTCCTGCTCGCCCTCGAACGCGGGGCCAGCCGGCCAGTCGCCGCGCCCGGCCGGCAGCCGCTGGCGCAGCGCAACCCGCTCATGCTGTGGAAGATCGTTGCCGCCGCGTCGCTCGCGGTCAACCTCGTTTTATTGCTCAAATTGCTGCATTAGCCGCGAGGCCAGGCCATGACTCCGCTGTCGCCATCCGCTGTCCCGCGTATGCCGGCCGGCGTCTGGGTGCTCGGCTTTGTCAGCCTGCTGATGGATGTCTCTTCGGAGATGATCCACAGCCTGCTGCCGCTGTTCATGGTCACCACGCTCGGCGCCAGCGCGCTGATGGTCGGCGTCATCGAAGGGCTGGCCGAGGCGACGGCGCTGATCGTCAAGGTTTTTTCCGGCGTCCTCAGCGACTACCTCGGCCGGCGCAAGGGGCTGGCGGTGTTCGGCTACGCGCTGGGGGCGCTGACCAAGCCGGTGTTCGCGCTGGCCTCGGGTGCCGGCGTCGTCCTCGCCGCCCGCCTGCTCGACCGCATCGGCAAGGGCGTGCGCGGCGCCCCGCGTGACGCGCTGATCGCCGATCTGGCGCCGGCGCAGATCCGCGGTGCCGCCTTCGGGCTGCGCCAGTCGCTCGATACCGTCGGCGCCTTCGTCGGCCCGCTGCTCGCCACCGGCTTGATGCTGCTGTGGGCCGACGATTTTCGGGCGGTGTTCTGGGTCGCCGTGATTCCCGGCCTGCTCGCCGTCGCCCTGCTGTGGGCCGGCATCCGCGAGCCGGAGCGGCCGCCGTCGGAAAAGCGCGGCAATCCGATTTCCCGCGCCAATCTGCGCCGGCTCGGTGCCGCCTATTGGTGGGTCGTCGCGGTCGGTGGTGTGTTTACGCTGGCCCGCTTCAGCGAGGCCTTTCTCGTCCTGCGTGCGCAGCAGTCGGGCATCGCGCTGGCGCTGGTGCCGCTGGTCATGGTCGCCATGAACGTCGTCTACGCGCTGGCCGCCTATCCCTTCGGCAAGCTGTCCGACCGCGTCGGTCACGGCCGGCTGCTGGCGGGCGGGCTGCTGGTGCTGCTCGCCGCCGACCTGGTGCTGGCCACCAGCAGCCACTGGGGCGGCGTGCTGGCCGGGGTGGCGCTGTGGGGCATCCACATGGGCATCACCCAGGGGCTGCTGGCGACCATGGTCGCCGATACGGCGCCGGCCGACCTGCGCGGCACGGCCTACGGCTTCTTCAACCTGGTCAGCGGGCTGGCCATGCTGCTCGCCAGCGTCTGCGCCGGCCTGCTGTGGGATCGCTTCGGCGCGGCCTTCACCTTTTACGCCGGAGCCGCATTCACCGTGCTCGCGCTGCTGGCGCTCGCCTGGCGGCCGCTGCTGCCGGCGCCACGGGCATAGGTGCCGGTGTTGCCGGCTGGCCTTCCGGGCGCGGCGGCGGGATAATCGGCCTACCTGCCGGAGACTCGTCCAATGACCACTGCCATCATCCTCTTCGCTCACGGCGCCCGCGACCCGGAATGGGCCAATCCGCTGCGCCGCGTGCAGGCAGCGATCCGCCAGCGCGCCGGCGACGTGACAGTGGAACTTGCCTTCCTCGAATTGATGGCGCCGACGCTGCCCGACTGCGCGGCGGCGCTGGCCGCCGGCGGTGCCTCGGAGATTGTCGTGATACCGATGTTCATCGCCCAGGGCGGGCATCTGAAGCGCGACGTGCCGGAAATGCTGGACCGCTTGCGGTCGACCCATCCGGAAGTGCGATTTTCGCTGGGCGGCGCCATCGGCGAGAACGAGAGCGTCGTCCAGGCGATGGCCGAAGCGGCGCTGCAGGCGGCTGGTTCGGAGTTTGCTTAGGCCCCTCCATGCTCACCGTACTCGTCATTGATGAATCCCGTTCGCGGGCCGGAGAAATCTGCGCCGGGCTGGCGCTCGCCGGCTACCAGGTGGCGGCGATCCTGGCCGGCTCCGAAAACCTGACGGCGGAAGTCGAGAAGCTCCAGCCCGACGTCATCCTGATCGACACCGACAGCCCGAGCCGCGACACGCTGGAAAACCTGGCGGCGATGCACAAGGACATGCCGCGGCCGGTCGTCATCTTCACCCAGGAAGACGGCCAGGCGACCATCCGCGACGCCGTCAGGGCGGGCGTTTCGGCCTATGTCGTCGATGGCCTCGATCCCAAGCGCATCAAGCCCATCGTCGAAGTGGCGCGCGCCCGTTTCGAGGATACGCAGGCGCTGCGTCGCGAACTCGACGAGATTTCGCAGAAGCTGTCCGACCGCAAGCTGGTCGACAAGGCCAAGGGCGTGCTGATGAAGGCGCGCGGCCTCGACGAGGATGCCGCCTACCACGCCATGCGCAAGCTGGCGATGGAACGTGGCCAGACGATGGCCAAGGTGGCGCGCGACGTCATCGACATGGCGCGCGTGCTGCTCTGACATTCCCTGTTGTTGTGCGGGGGAGGCGGGTTGTTGCACTGCAACAGTGCATGGCTTTCCGGGCCCGCCCGATTCCCTGAAATAAAAAAACACCTGAAAAATCATATAGTTCCAAGGTATTAGTTCTTTTTGACTAGCCTTGGCACGGCCATTGCAATAGTCCTCGTGAAACGCACGGTCAATGGCGGCCGGGCAAGAGTTCGATCGATTCGATCGGGCTCGGGGGACAAGGGCGTCCACCTGTGCTGCCGAGACTTTGCGGCATGGGTGTGGCGCCCGTTTTGTTTTTCGATTCGAGCAATCAAGGAGCAAGCAATGGAAGACACCACACTGGCGCCGGAATCCAAGCCGTCTTTTTCTCGTCGTGATTTTGTTTCAGCCGCACTGGGAGCATCGCTGATGACCATGGTACCCCCCGGCGTTCGCAGCGGTGCCTGGGCCGCCGGGTCGGACGCCCCCGAAAAGAAGGAAGTCCGCATCGGCTTCATCCCGCTCACCGACTGCGCTTCGGTCGTCATGGCCTCGGTGATGAAATTCGACGAGAAATACGGCATCAAGATCATCCCGACCAAGGAAGCCTCGTGGGCTTCGGTGCGCGACAAGCTGGTCAATGGCGAACTAGACGCCGCCCATGTGCTCTATGGCCTGATCTACGGCGTGCAACTCGGCGTCGGCGGTCCGAAGAAGGACATGGCCAACCTGATGACCCTGAACAACAACGGGCAGGCAATCACGCTTTCCAACCAGATGAAGGACAAGGGGGCGATCGACGGCCCCAGCCTGGCCGCACTGATCGCCAAGAAGGAAAAGGACTACACCTTCGCCCAGACCTTCCCGACCGGCACCCACGCCATGTGGCTGTACTACTGGCTGGCGGCGAACGGCATCAACCCGATGAAGGACGTCAAGACGATCACCGTGCCGCCGCCGCAGATGGTGGCTAACATGCGCGTCGGCAACATGGACGGCTACTGCGTCGGC
>WBZX01001868.1_pt1 | contig 15106 bp, 15 predicted proteins | sample 5204211 | NCBI WGS metagenome assembly WBZX01 (sample SAMN12344362, study PRJNA552823) | activated sludge metagenome | biome: Activated sludge suspended growth; feature: Nitrification reactor; material: Wastewater; isolation source: activated sludge from nitrification reactor of wastewater...
CGAGAATGGTCCTGACCTCGGGTGATCTCGTGCCCGGCCTGGACGGAGATGGGGTTGGACCGGGGGAGCGGTCTGGTCCATGAGCTACGTCGGGGATTGGGAGGTCTACGACGGTGGACGGGTCGTCACCAGTCGGTAGCAGTCTGCTGGTGCTGATGCTGGTGGTTGGCGTAGGGGGTAGGAACGGACCAGCCCGCAACGGATCAGGCCCGGCAGCATGTTCGGCGAGATCCTCGGGCATCGGGCTATTGGTCGCACCTCGATCGACGTCGATGCCATGGGCAACGGTCCCCGAGCCCGCTTGGCCATCGAGCGGCTCGACCACAGCTCGGGCGGGTTTTGGTTTTTTGGTGTCCGACGCCGGCGGAGCCTTGCCGAGCCGCGGTAGCTCATGAGAGGTGTCGCTCCCGATGTTCGCCTTCGAGCGCACCTGGCCAGAAGGAGTCGAATGGTCCGGGGTCGAGGCTGAGTTGAGTAGGTCGAACTCTTGCGGGGATGAATCGGCGGGTGGACCTGGAGGCGCAGCGACAGGATCGGCGGGGGTGACTAGCCGGGCCTCGGGCACCGCTTCCATGATGGCGTTGGCCAAGGCCCGGGCGGTTGGCCGTCGGGCTGGATCCTCGTGCACGGCACGGTCGGCCAGTAGTTGGAGGGTGCGTCGGTGGTAGCCGGACCACGGCCGCCGCCCCCATCGCCGATCAGGGATCGGCTCGGGATCGGCCTCGGGCCCTAAGAGGTGGTCGATTAGACGTCCGATAGCGGCAACGTCCTCGGCCGGACCCGGTTCCGGACAGCCAGGATCGGGGCCCCTCAAGCCGCACAAGACCGGCTCCCCCCTCGGCCCGATGACGACGTGGCTGGGATCGATGCGCCCGTGAACCACTCCGAGCCCGTGGACGTCGGCGACGGTCACCGCCAGGGCCGCCAGGATCGCGGCGGCTGCAGGCACCGTAGGGCGGGCCGTCTCCAACGTGTGGCTACCAACCCATCTCAGCTCGAGTCGACCGGGTGTGTGGCTAACCACCTCGACCACACCCGGGTGGCGGCCCCGCAGCAACCGCTCCGCCTCTCGCTTCAGACGATCGATGCCATCGGGGTCGACCGCGGTCTTGACCACCAATGGACCCTCGTCGCCGGATTCCAATTGAACTTGAACGACCTGAGACATGCTGGAAGCCTAGAAAAGATATTGAAAAAGCACAAGACTACTTGTGGTACTTGTGGGGCGGGGAGGTTATGGGTCAGACAGACGGAGCTCGGCGGAGGCTCGGGCGTGGACCATCTCGACGTCGTTTGCTCCCGGTACACCAGATGCAAAGACCAGAGGTACCTCCTGGTCGAGTTCGACGACCACATCGGTGCCTTGGAGGTACCAGGTGAGGGTGGTGCCCGGATCGAGGCCGAGGGAAGCCTGATCGATGGCCGATGCGATGGCCTCGGGGTCGACGGTCACCTCACCGTGACCGCGAAGCTGGTCGACATCGACGCCAAGTGAGGCCCCGTTGTCGGCGATCGCCTGTGCCGAGGCCACCAGATCTCGTTGTGCGCCGAACACCACCGCACGGTCGACAGTGATCGCTGCCAACACGACCATGATCAGGACCGCTGCGGGCATGAGCATCATCACGCTTCCGGCCTGGAATCGAGGGTCGGCCTCAGAATCCACAGAGGTTCCTCCTTCCCACGCCAGACGCGTAGGGGTCGACAACGCTGCGATGGGTGCCGGTGACGGTGATCCCGCTCCCGAAGGACCCGATGAAGGGGATGGTGAGGGCCGGGACCCGGTACCGGGCCGCGTGTTCCACGACGGCGCAGCGTTGGTAGGCGCCACCTTCGGCGGTCAGGATCAAGCGGGTCGGATCCCTTCCCGCCGCCTCGGTGGCGGCGAGAGCAGCCGCCGTTGCCTCACCTGGAGCCGCGCCGGGGTCGTGCGCCTCTACATAGGCCCGTCCCGCCTCGCGAGCCGCGGATTCCACCGCCAACTTGGCGTCGACCACCGCCCAGGCGTTGGCGATCACCAAGCCGAAGCTGACGAACACCAAGACCCCGAACGGAAGGACCTCCAACCCGCCGATCACCCCATGCTCCCTTCGCTCTGGGAGATTGATGGTGGTTCCAGAACCGCTGTGTCGGGCCCGTCCTCCTCGCCGTTGCGGCCCGGTGATGTGATGAGCAGACCGTGACGCAGTGGGGACGGCCGCACCGTTCTGGGCGGGCTGTGGTGAGGTTCGGCGTCGGTGGGTGAGGGGTGAGCGTCCGATGGACACCTTTGCCTGGTCGACGGCCGAAGTCATCGAAGTTCCTCGACGCGAAAACGGAACGTTCGCTCGATCCGACCGAACGCCACATGCCTTCCCAGGCTGGTCGGGAGCACTGACGGTGGGATGGTGGTCACCCGAAGGCTGACCACGTCACCAGACATCGACCATGAGAGCTGGGTCTTGTCGGCGGCCCTGCCCATCAGCGACCGGAAGCGTGCCTCGGCACGGCCCTGCGCCGCAGCCACCGATGCTGGGTCGTCGTGGTCCACGGTGCGGGACGCGACCACACGGGTGGCGTCGTACCCGGCCGCAGACACGATGGTGACGGCATAGAGGTTGACCAACAATTGCACCGCCGCCAGCAGGAAGAACAAGAACGCCGTGACCCCGGCCACCGATGCCAACAGGCCGGTACCGTGCTCGGCGGTCCTCGAACGTCGGGCGACGATCCCGAGGCGGCGGTGCGCTATCACCGGTCAGCTCCCGATCTGCTCGACCTGGGCGCTGGTGCGGTCGGTGGTCGAGGTGAACACGTTGTCGAAGGCCAACCACATGGCTGCGCCCAGGAAGGCCATGACGAGGACCGCGATCGCCGCGGAGATGACGCCTTCGCCCCGCTGGTCCTGGTGGATGCGGCTGGCTGCGGCCCGGAACAGTCCGTGGACGACAGGGCCGAGGCTTGCGGTGATCGTGATCATCTGGTGTTTCTCCTTGGTTGTGGGATCGGAAGGAACTGGCGAGGTGTCGACGTGGTCGACCCAGTGGGCGAGACGGCCACTGGGTCAGGAGCCGAAAAGGCGCATGGCCTGGGCGAAGGGAACCGCCAAGAACATCGTCCCGGGGACGAGGGTGGCCACCGTGACCGGAATCCAGACCTGCTGGGCCCGACGGTCGATCTGGACGATGAGCTGGCGGTGAACCTCCCGACGGACGGTCCGAGCCTCTTCGGCGATGAGGCGTCCGAGGTCTCCGGTGTCACGGTTCAGCGACAGGACCCCTACCAGCCGGTAGAGCGCGGGAACGTCGGCCAGGGTCGCCCACTCTTCGAGGGCCTCGGTTTCCGAGAGACCCTGGCGGACCCGTCGGCCCACCCGCTGCAGGTCTCGGGCACAGGCGCCGGTTCCTCGCTGGCTGATGCGCTCCAGTGCTCCTCCGAGCGAATAGCCCGCCGACAACAGCATCCCGATCTGCTCGCTCACGACCGGAAGCTCCAAGAAGATCCGGCGTTGCCAACGCGTCGACTCTCCGATCACCTGTTGCTCGATGACCAAGAAGGCGAGCAGCGGAGATCCGATCAGCACCAGCAAGGCCAGCAGCGGGGGAGGTGAGACCAGGCCGACGGTCGCGGCCCCGATGACGAACACTCCTGTGGCCCACGCCAGTTGTCGGACCCGGAGAGCCCCGGCATCGAGCGGGCTGTGGATGCGGGCCAGACGGGTGGCGAGGTCGTCACGCACTCCGAAGACCTGGCCAACCAGATCGCCGACGATGGTGGCCAACGGTCGGATCACCTCGCGGAACGTTCCCACCGAGAGGAGGCCAAGACGGGGAGGGCGTTGCCAGCCTCCCGGAACGTAGGGCTGAAGCCGCTCGTCGAGCGGCCGTCGAGAGAACCACCGAAGCTCGGACAGGATCAGAGTCGCACCCACCCCACTCAAGAGGAGGACCGGCACCACCAGGCGGCTCATGACGCGAACACCCGTTCCTCTTCGGGGATGCGCATGATGCGCCCGGCCCATGACCAACACACCACCACCATGAGGATGGCCACGGCCACGATCGCCTGCGCAGTCGGTTCGCGATAGGCGGACTGGCCGTTTCCAACCGACATCCCCGCCAACGCCATACCAAAGGGAACGATGAGAACGAACTTGCGGGCGAACCTGACGCCGGCTTGCTGGGCGCGGGCATCGCGCCTTCCGTGCACATCGTGGATCCGGTCTTCGGCCAGGGCTTCGAGGCGACGGTCCAGGTCGGCTCCTCCCACCTCGTGGGCGACCAACAACGTCTCGCAGGTGGCATCGGCGGTGGGATCGGCCAATCGGGCCTTGAGGACCGAGGTGGTCCGCGAGAAGTCGGTGGTGATCAGCCACTCCCGGTGAGCGGCCTCGAAAGCCGGTCGGAGCTCTTCGGGGGCGCGGGCCCCCGCCTCGAACAAGGCTTGGGGGATCGACCGGCCCACCGAGCCGGTGAGGATGCGGATCTCTTCGATGATCCGAGGCCACGCTTCCTGAGCGCGCTCACGGGCCCGGATTCGACGTTGTCTCAGAACCCCGGCCGGTGCGGTGCCTCCGAAGACGCCCATCACCAGGGATGGGGCGATCGAAGCGAAGATCCCGTAAGTGACCATCGCGGTCAACAAGGCGATGGCGAGGGTTGCCGCCACGAACTCTCGTGGCCTCACTTGGTCTAGGCCAGCCTGCACCAACCAGTCCGTGGCCGAGGTGCGGCCGTGGTCGAAGCTCCTCTCGGGGCGACTGGCAAATCCTCGTCTTCCCTCGAAGCGCGCCGTCCACCACAGGTGAACGCCGAGACCGGCCAGCGATGCCGCCACCAACGCGATCACGCCCTAGCTCCAGAGGCTGTGACCCAGCCATCGCACTGGTCGTGGAGGCTGGTCCCGGACTGCCCGAACAGCCCGGCGAGCCGAACCGGGAACTGTCCGGTCCACATCAACGGATCCTCGGGGGTGGCCCGGGAGAACACGGCGGTGGTCGTGAACTGGGTGGCCTCCACACCGCCGGCCAGGTCCTCGACGGCCAGGATCTCCATAACCCTCGGACCGATCGGGGTGCGAGCGCAATGGACGACGACGTCTACTGCCTCGGAGACCAAGGTGTTGAGGGCCGACATGGGCAGCTCGGTGTCGGCCAACTGGCAGATGAACCGGAGCCGGGTCAGGGCTTGGCGGGCTGACCCGGCGTGGATCGTGGTGAATCCCTTGACTCCCGACGACAGGGTGAGAAGGAGGGGGAGAGCCTCGCGGTCTCGGACCTCACCGACGATCGCGACGTCGGGCGCCATGCGCAAGAACCCAGCTACCAGGCGGCGCAGATCTACCGCCGGTCGATCAGCGCGGGCGGGGCGGGTCTGCATCTTTGCCACGTTCGCTAATGGAATATCGGCCTCGAACACCTCTTCGGCCACCACCACCCGCAGGCTCGGGTCCAGCTCGGCACAACAGCACGAAAGCATGGTGGTCTTGCCCGAACCCGGGGCACCTGCGAACACGATGGAGGACTTGGCCCGTACGCAGCCGGCCAGGAAGCGGGCGGCATCGGCGGTCAGCATCCCTCGGTCGACGAGCTGGGTCAGGTCGTGGAAGGCGACGTTTGTGAACCGTCTGATGTTCACCATGACATGGCCACCGAACCCGATGTCTCCATGAACGATGTGCAGACGGGAGCCGTCGTCTAGCTGGGCATCTTGGAGGCCCTCGGTCGGGTCCAGCTTGCGGTGGGCGCCCGATGCGTCGCTCAAGATCTTGGTGAGCGTGCGCACCACATGGGCGTCGTCGTGGAATACCTCGTGGTGGTAGCCGCTGGGGCCGCTGTGACGTTTGACGAAGATCTCCGCAGGAGCGTTGATCATGATCTCCCAGACGTCCTCGTCGGCAAGGAGTTCTTCCAGGGGTCCGTACCCACTCAGGTTCCGGACGGCTCGTTCCACCACTGCGGCCGGGTCGGCCAGGTCGAAAGGCCTGATGCCACGCTTGTGATCTACGGACCACTGAGCGACGGTGTCGACCACGAGGGAACGCAGCACGTCGGGTTCTCGGTCGGCATCCAGGGTCAGGTCCCGGGCTCGCTCCTGAACGAGGTGCTCGATCTCTTGAAGGGGGGATGGCGTGGTCATGAACTGGCCTCCTCCTCGTCGGCCCAGCGCCCGAGTGAGCCGGGGACAATGGCCATTGGCTCGCCGGCTCCGACGTTTCGTCGGCCTTCACGCTCCAGCACTTCGGTGACTCCGTGGGCGAGCGGCCCGGTGAATGCAGCCGGAAAGCGGGCCAGGTCTCGATGGGTGTTCTCCATCGATCGGCGATCGGTCAGGAACACCGGACCCACGTGAGGGTCGGAGCGTTCCGCACTGCCGGTCAGGACCGCGATGCTGCTGGTCAGCTCGGATCGGTAACGGGCCCCGCGTGGAGCCCGGTTGACCACCACCAACAACCGATTGCCGGGCACGCCGTGGTTTCGAAGCGCGTCGAGTTGGCAGACCAGTCCGTGGATCCCAGGGACGGTGGGGGTGGTCACGACGCACACCAGATCGGCCTCGGCGCACGCGTGGCGGGCCATGAGGTTGCGATCCTCGATGTCTAGTGATCCGGTGGTGGCTTCGCCTTCGATGTCGTGGTCCACGTCTGCCACCACGACTCGGGCTGTGGACCTCAGTCCGTCGAGGGCCGCGGTGAATGCCTGTGATCGGACAGTTATCCAGTCTGCGGGACGGCGCAGCCCGAGGAGCAGGTGGTATCCCCGGCTGGGGACGGCGAACAGCAGCTCTCGAAGCTGGGACATAGTGGGATGACCGTTGCGGTGGGCTTCGACCAGTTCTTGAACCCCCGGTACGACGTCGCGGGCATCGTGTAACAGGGCCTGGTGGGCGTGGCGGGCCAGGTCGGCCAGGACGACCGAGTTCCCGTAACGAGGGTCAGTGGCCAAGGCTTGGGCCAGAGCGGCCGAGACCGTGGAAGCGCCGCTGCCGCTCCGGCCGGTGACCACCACCAGGCGCCCGAGCCAGGCCGGGGGAAGGGGTGAGCCTCGCCCGTCGATGAGGCCGTTGTCGACTGGGCCGACGGGTCGGGCGTGGTCGACCAAGGCTTCAATGAGATCGACCCGGGACAACTCGAAACCGAGGGCGGTGGCCGCGCCGAGTTGGGTCCAATCGGTCGGGGCGCCGTCGGCGGCGACCACCAGGCTCGGTATCCGGGCATCGGCCAAGGTGGCGATCAGATCGCGGTCCACCGATGGCAGCCGACCGTCTAGGAGTGCGGCCGAGAACGGGCGGCCGCTGGCCACCCGTGCCCGCAGCTCCTCGGTTGAAAGGCACTTGACGAACTCGACGGGAATGGAGCCGGAGGTGGCCCACCGCGCCACCTCGGTGAACCAAGTGGAGCGAACGTGAGCCAGTCCGATGACCACATAGCGGTCCGTGCTCAACGCCCACCCCCGTCGGAGGTTCCCGGAGGGATCGAGGTTGCGTCGGCGCTTGTCACTGCGGCGTCGGTTCCGGGGCCCGCCAGGTCGGTGGCGGCCCGGTACCGGTCTTGACCGGCCGTTGGGTCGGTACGGGGCTTGTTCGTCGAGGTCACTCGGGCCACCGTCACCTCGGCGGCCCGAGTGGCGTTCACCACCCGCTCCAGCGCCACGTCTGGACCTATTCCCACCGTGAGGGTCGGGCCGCTCCCTTCTCCAAGGCGGGCACCGTCGTTGGCGGAGATCCTCCGTACTGTGGCACCAGCCAACACCCGCATGGTCTGGGAGGTGACGCCGTCGCCGTAGGTGGCGAACACATCGATGCGATCTCCGACCCGGAGGTCGCCGTCGAGGGCCCAGCCCGATATCACCGGGAAGGTGAGCTCCCGCTCACCGTGAGCTGGATCACGGTCAGACACAGAGCCAGATGTGACCAGGGATCCGGGAATGAGGGGGCCCAGCGCCACCCTGCCGGCCACCGTCGTCGCGTCGGTGAAAGCGACCTTCTTCACTTCGATGGGAAGGTCGGCCACCGCCAGCGCAAGATCCGAGGCCTCGATGACCTCACCGGGACCGACCTCGCCCACGACCACGACGTAGCGAGTGGTCGGAGGTTGACCGGCACCGGAAGCTGCCCACCATGCCAGCAGGGCGGAAACCGCCACGAGCAACCCACCCACTACCGATCGGCTGCCAGGAAGGGCGCGCCGGGGACGTATCTCCAGCCCCGTGGTCGAGGGAGTGTCGCCTTTGGTATGGGCGCGCGAGCGCGTCGATGTGAGGGTGGTGACGGACAGCGTCCTGCTCCTTGTTTCCGCCGCGGCGAGGATGTCTTCCGGGCGCCGGGGTCGTGATGCTTCCCCAGTCCGAGCGGGCTCAAACCGAAAGTTCCAAAAACATCGAAGTTTGTGGAAAGGCGGTCAGGGTAAGGAACGCGCTATCTGGAAAGGTGGGGTCGTCATGGGAGATGGAGGATGGTCACACCATGAAAGGCATCACTAGGTATAATGCTGCTATGTCCACGCAAATCCAGTGGTTGAGCACTGCTGACGCTGCCAAGTACCTCGGCATCACTTCCCGCACCCTCTACCGCTTCATCGACGAGGGTTTGATCGCCGGGTATCGGTTCGGTCGGGTCATCCGCCTCAAGCAGACCGATGTAGACACCTTCATCGAGTCCAGCCGCATCGAGCCGGGCACCCTCGACCACCTCTACCCCGAGGTCGTGGGAGATTCGCGAGCTTGAACCTTGGCACCGGGCTCACGAGCCCGAACGTCGGGGTGAATGGAACCGGGGATTGGTCGCCTCGGTTCGCCCTCGTCAGCCCAGGGTCACGTCGTTGAGGCTCGACATGGGCAGGTAGTGCTCGGCGGCGTCGGCTCGGATGCAGATCACGTCCCGGCCCACCCACCAAAGGCGGCCCATCACCCGTTCCGCCGAGACGGTGTGGACGCTGACAGCTGGACGATCCGAGGCCAGCTCCACCAGTGTTACGTCGAGGGTGGCGGTGGTGCAGCCACGCCGATCCCCCACGGTGGACTTGGTACCGGGTTCGGGGTGGACGCTGGTCAGCGCCGTAACTGGAACCACCGTTCGCTCACCGCCAGGACCGGCCACCACCACGAAGTCCAGGCCCAGAGTGTGGAGCTCGCCTCGCAGCACTCGGCCCGCCCCGGTGTGGACGGCGACAGGCGCCCGACGTTCGACCAGGTCGGTGAGTACCCCGTGGAATGTGCCTTCCTCTTCGCTCTGGCGCCTCAACCACTGTTCGCGTCGCCGAGCCTCGGCCGCGTCGGATCGGCGCTGATCGTCGGTCAGATCCCGGAGAGCCTGGTCGACCAGGGTGGGCCGATCGGACTGGTCAGGGTGGTCGGGGCGGTCCGCCGCTGCCGCTGTCACCGTACCGACTGTAGCCAGGGACGAAATGGGGCTGAGGAGGCGAGTTGAGAGGCGAGCCGACATTGTGGTCGCACAGAAAGCCGGATACGCCCGGGTGAACCGGAAATCGAACACGACCCAAACTTCGATCGGTGGAGCGAAGCAAAATGACCCCGAGGTCCTGGCGGGTGTCGGCGTTACGATCAGAACCACAGCCGTCCCGAAAGCCCGACTTGTCAACCACACAGCTCACCATCCACGTACCCGACAACCACCTGATGGGTCCGTTGCTCGGCCAGCGCGACGAGCTGTTGCGCATGGTCGAGGCGGCCTTCCCCGACGCGGACATCCACGTTCGGGGTAACGAGGTCGCCATCGGTGGGTCAGATGCCGACCGTGCCGGGCGGGTCTTTGGCGAACTGGTCACCCTCGTCCAGTCTGGCCAGACCCTCGATGCCACCGTCGTCGCCCGCGCCATAGACATGGTGAGCGCCGATGAGCGACCTTCGGAGGTGTTGACCCACGAGGTTTTGCGGGCCGCCCACGGGCGCCGCGTCCGCCCCAAGACCGCGGGCCAGAAGCGCTACGTGGACACCATCGCCGACAACATCATCACCTTCGGGCTGGGCCCAGCCGGCACCGGCAAGAGCTGGCTGGCGGTGGCGATGGCAGTGCGGGCGCTACACGCCAAGCAGGTCGACCGGATCATCCTCACCAGACCAGCGGTCGAGGCCGGTGAGCGGCTGGGTTTCCTGCCCGGAGATCTGATGGCCAAGGTCGACCCATACCTCAGGCCGTTGTACGACGCCCTCCACGACATGGTCGACAATGAGACGGCCGCTCGGATGCTCGAACGTGGGACCGTCGAGGTGGCACCGTTGGCTTTCATGCGGGGGCGGACCCTGAACAACAGCTTCATCATCCTCGACGAGGCCCAGAACACCACGCCCGAGCAGATGAAGATGTTCCTGACCCGTATCGGCTTCGGGTCGCGGGCGGTCATCACCGGTGACACCACCCAGGTAGATGTGTCCGGGGGTCGGTCCGGGCTGGCCGGACTGGAGCGGGTGCTGGGCGGAATAGACGGCTTGGCCTTCGTGCACCTGTCGGGGCGTGACGTCGTCCGCCACCAGATCGTGGCCGACATCGTCAGCGCCTACGAACGAGACGCGGCCCGACCCGACGTCGGTCCGGCCCAGTCGTGATCCGGCCACCAGCGCGGGGCAGACCCCGCCGTCGTCGAGCCGACGAGGGAGACCTCGAAGTGTTCGTCGCCGACGAGCAGACCGAACGTGAGATCGAGCCGGCCCGATGGGAGGCCCTGGCCCGGGCCGTGCTGGTGGCCGAAGGCGTGTCCGGCGAGGCTGAGCTTGCGCTCCTGTTCGTGGACGAGGCGACCATCGCCGACCTGAACCAGACGTTCATGGGCGCCGACGGACCGACAGATGTCTTGGCCTTCCCCATCGATGACGAAGAGGTTGGTGTGGGCCGGTCTCCCGACGGTTCCACCTCTGGACCTGACCGCGATCCGTTCGGGGATGTGCCCCTGTTGCTGGGAGATGTGGTGATTTGCCCGGCGGTGGCGGCCCGCAACGCCCCGACCCACGCTGGCACCTACGACGACGAGATCGCCCTTCTGGTGGTCCACGGGGTGCTCCATGTGCTGGGCTGGGACCACGCAACCCCAGAGGAGACCAGTCAGATGCAGGCTCGCGAGCGCGAACTGCTGGACCAGCACCATTCGAGGACGACGTGATGCCACAGTCGTCCACCGACGACGACCCCAGTAGTCCCGGGGCGGACCTGGGGAGCTCATCATGGTGAGCGCTCTCGTGTCTGCCTCCACCGTGGTGGTGGCCGCCGAGCTGACCACCGTCGACATCTGGATGGCCGTGGCCATTGTGGTCTTGGTGATCTTGGCCATGCTCACCGCGTTGGCCGAGACCGCCATCATGCGGATCAGCCGGTCCAAGGCCACCGGTCTGGTCGACTCGGGTCGACGGGGGGCCAAGGACCTGGCCGAGCTCGTCGATGCTCCGGACCGGTGGATCAACGCGTTCTTGTTGGTGGTATTGGTCTGCCAACTCGTGCAGTCCACGCTCACGGGTGTTCTGGCCAACCGACTGTTCGGTGGCCTGGGCGTGGCGGTGGGAACCTTCTTCAACGTGGTGGTGATGTTCGTGGTGGCCGAGGCTGCCCCCAAGACCTGGGCTATCCAGAACACCGAGCGGGCGGCGTTGGCCTCAGCCGGGCCTGTTCGCATGGTGGTCAACTTCGCGCCCCTCCGACTCATCGCCCGTGGCCTCATCGGTCTGACCAACGTCATCCTGCCGGGCAAGGGTCTCAAGGAAGGACCGTTCGTCTCCGAGGAAGAGCTGTTGGCGGTGGCCGCCGAGGCCGCCGAAGCCGAGACGATCGAACCCGAGGAACGGCGGCTCATCGAATCGATCATCGAGTTCGGCGACACCGTGGTCCGCGAGGTCATGGTCCCCCGGCCGGACATGGTCACCGTGTCCCACGAGTTCCGGGTGGCCGACGTGATGGAGGTGGTGCTCCTCAACGGGTTCAGTCGGGTGCCGGTCCTTGGCCAGGGGATCGACGACATCATCGGTCTGGTGTTCGCCAAGGACCTGATGAGGGCCGAGCGCGACGGCCGCGAGGACGAACCGGTGGCCAACCTGGTTCGCCCCGCCCGAGCAGTGCCCGAGACCAAGCCGGTTTCGGAGCTGTTGCGGGAGATGCAGGCCGACCAGTTCCACATGGCGTTGGTGATCGACGAGTACGGCGGCACCGCCGGTCTCGTCACCCTGGAGGACCTGATCGAGGAGCTGGTGGGGGAGATCGTCGACGAGTTCGACATCGAGGACGCCCGCGTCGAACCGGTGCCGGGGGGCGGTGTTCGGGTCAGCGGCAGCCTCACCATCGACGATGCCAACGACCTGCTGGATGTGACGCTGCCCGAAGGAGACTTCGACACGGTCAGCGGTCTGGTCCTGGCCGAACTGGGCCGCTTGGCCTCGGTGGGTGACGTGGCGGCGGTGCCCGGTTGTCGTCTGGTGGTCGAGCGGGTGCAGGGCCGCCGGATCATGCGGGTACGGATCGAGCCGTCTCCTGAGGTGGCCGACCCAGACATCGCCGCCGACACCGGCGAGGTGGTGAGTTCATGAGGTCCGGTTTCGTGACCTTGGTGGGTCGGCCCAACGTCGGCAAGTCGACGCTTTTGAACCAGATCCTGGGTCAGAAGGTGACCATCGTCTCCGACAAGCCTCAGACCACTCGAACCCAGGTGCGCGGGGTGTTGACCCGGCCCGATGCGCAGGTGGTGTTCGTGGACACGCCCGGCATCCACAAGCCTCGGACATTGTTGGGGGAGAGGCTGAACGAGACGGCCACCAGCACCGTCCGCGACATGGACGTGGTGTGCCTGGTGGTCGACGCCACCGCTCCGGTCGGTCGCGGCGACCAGTGGGTGGCCGAGCGAGTGCCATCGGACGCAATCGTTGTGGTGAACAAGACAGACCTGGCCGCGCCCAACGATGTGCTGGTCCAGTTGCAGGCGGCCGCCGACCAGTTGACGGGGGGAGACGAGTACTTCCCGGTGTCGGCTCGCACCGGTGAGGGTGTGCCCGAACTGGTCGACACGATCATCAGCCGGCTGCCCGAGGGTCCCGCCTACTACCCCGACGACATGGTCACCGACGTGCCTGAGGCGTTCTGGGTGGCAGAACTGGTACGGGAGCAGCTCCTGGCTGTGTTGCGTGACGAGGTGCCCCATTCGGTGGCCACCCGGGTCACCGAATGGGACTGGCCCCGCGTCCGCTGTGAGATCCTGGTGGAACGCGACTCCCAGAAGGGGATCGTGATCGGCAAGAAGGGCAGCGTGCTCAAGGCGGTGGGCATCGCGGTTCGGTCCCAGCTCCCGCCCGGTGCCTACCTGGAGCTGTTCGTCAAGGTCGACAAGGACTGGCAGCGCCGTCCCAAGGCCTTGGAGCGCCTCGGCTACTGATCGGCCCGGTAGCCGCGGGAATCGCCCTCGTCACTGGTGACCCGGCGCAAGAACTGCTCGGCTTCGGCCCGGTCCCGGGTGCGGGGGTAGGGGGGAAGGGCGTTGATCAGCTCCCAGCGGTAGCGGCGAGCGGTGGCCAACCGAGGGTCGAACACTGCCACCACACCCATGTCGGCGGCGGTGCGGATCAGTCGCCCCGCCCCCTGGGCCAGCATCGTGGCCGTCCGAGGCAGGTCGATGGTGCGGAAGGCGTCGGCCCGTGCCAGTTCGCGGCGAGCCTGGAGAAGTGGTTCGTCGGGGCGCGGAAAGGGGAGCCGGTCGATTGTGACCAGCGACAGGGTCCTACCCGGTACGTCTACCCCCTGCCAGAACCCCAAGGTGGCGAAGAGGCTGGCCTCCTCCTGGGTGCTGAAGGCCGACACCAGTGCTGGTTTGGGCATGTCCCGCTGGCTCAGTACCGGGGTCGCCAACCGTGGACGCAAGGCCTCGACCGCTGCATCCATGGCTCGATATGAGGTGAACAGGGCGAGGGTACGGCCACCGGCCGCGTTGATCAGTGCTTCGAGCTCGTCGTGGACGGCGGGGTCGAAGCCAGGCTGTCTCGGATCGGGTAGGTGGGCAGCGCAGTAGAGGAGTCCGTGGCCGGCGTAGTCGAAGGGGCTTCCGACATCGACCTGGTCGTGGTCGTCGGTGCCCAACCCGAGCGAAGTGGCCATGGCAGCGGGCAGTGTGGCGCTGGTGAGGACCACGGTCGTCTCACCCCACAGGCCGGTGCGCAGCACCTCGGCCACATCGATCGGAGCCACCCGCATGCGGGCGTTGGCGGCGGGCCCCTCGACCCAGGTGACGGTCCCCTCCCTGGTCTCGGCCGCGGCGGTCACGTCGGCTTGGAGGTGGCCGGTGATCTGCACGGCCCGGGTCTTGCGGGCAACGGTGTCGTCGGGGCCGTCGTCGGGGATCTTGCGTAGGGCAGCGGCCACCCGGTCCAGTCGGGCCCGAACCAGGGCCAGAGCATCAGCGAGGTCGGCATCGAGCGCGCCGCGTATCCGGCGATCGACGTGGGGTTCGAGCACCGCGGTCAGCAGCGTGGCGGAGGTCTCCACATCGTCCACGGTCGAGGGGTCATCCAGGATGGCCCGGACCGAGCGGGCCAGATTGTGGAACCGTCCCGCCGACAGTTCGAATCCACAGGTGTCAGAGACCACATCTTCGAGTTGGTGGGCCTCGTCCACGATCACCAGTTGGTGTTCGGGAAGCACCGAGCCTCCCGTGGCCAGGTCCAGGCCGAGGAGGTGCTGGTTGACCACGACCACATCGACCTCGCCGGCTCGACGCCGGGCGGCCTCCGCGAAGCACGTTTCACCCATCGGGCAGCGCCGGGCGCCGGGGCACTCTTGCGCTGACACGCTCACCGCGGCCCACGCCGGACCCGACGGTTCGGTGGCCAGCTCGGCTCGGTCCCCGGTGGCCGAACCCTCGGCCCAGTCGGCCAGCGCGGTGAGCTCGGTGGGGGATGCTCGCTGGGCCAGGCCATCGAGCGCGAGCTGGCCACTGGAGTCGATCTCGTGGAGCCGCTGACGACACACGTAGTTGGACCGGCCTTTGAGCACCGAGAACTCGAATGGGTGTCCCAGGTGCTCGCTCAGGAACGGGAGATCCTTGGTGGCGAGCTGGTCCTGGAGCGCCTTGGTGGCGGTTGCCACCACCGTGCGTCGACCCGACAGGATGGCGGGTACCAGGTAGGCCCAGCTCTTTCCGGTCCCGG